>Ga0209726_10000685_pt1 | contig 61501 bp, 62 predicted proteins | sample Subgrocontami54m_FD_187453 | JGI IMG/M metagenome (GOLD analysis project Ga0209726, IMG submission 187453) | Subsurface groundwater microbial communities from S. Glens Falls, New York, USA - GMW46 contaminated, 5.4 m (SPAdes) (version 3) | ecosystem: Environmental > Aquatic > Deep subsurface >...
CTCTCCAGCGGCCTTCGTGACCTGAGGGCGGTCGGCCTGACGCACCCCGCACCGAACTGTCGCCGCCACGACTTTACGCGATTTCTGAGATACAAGGGCTCGGATGGGGCGTAGTGTCTGAAACCGGTCGAGACGGAATTCTCTTCAGGAACGGTTGGGTGCACCGTCACGAATGCGCCTCCCTCTCCGCCCGGGCGGAGAGGGCCGGGGTGAGGTCCCCAACACCAACCTCACCGAGCCGCCCCCACAAACCCCCTTCGTGCCCTTCGTGCTCCCCACGGGCCGTAGGCTTCGTGGATCGTACCCCCAACCCGTCCCGCTTCAGGCACCGCACCAACAGTCGATAAACTACAGACGCCACATCCCACACGATCGGAGTCCACACTTGAACGTACTCTTCGCCGCCGTCGAGATGAGCCCGCTCGCCAAGGTCGGCGGGCTCGGCGATGTCGCGGGCTCGCTGCCGCGCGCGCTGCGGGCGAACGGCGACGACGTGCGCGTCGCGATGCCGATGCACGGCACGATCGAGCGCACGGCGCTCAACCTGACGCACCTGCTCGCCGGCGTGAAGGTGCCGTGGCCGGGCGGCGATGAGCGCGTCGATGTCTGGCAGGGCGACGTGCGCGGCGTGCCGGTGTACCTGCTCGAGAACGCGCGCTACTTCGGCCGGCCGACCGTGTACGGCTTCGACGACGACAAGGAGCGCTTCCTCTTCTTCTGCGATGCGCTCCTCGCCTGCGCGCCGCACCTGGGCTTCCGGCCCGATGTCGTGCACGCGCAGGACTGGCACACCGCCCTGCTGCTCACGCGCCTCGCCGCGCACGACGCGCACGTCTGGGCCGATGCCGGCCGCGTCTACACCATCCACAACCTCGCGCTGCAGGGCGAGTTCGATCGCGCCTTCGCGCAGACGCACCAGATCGCCCCGGCCGAGCTGATCCCGCCCGACGGGCTGCCCGCCGGCGTCGCCTACAGCGGCATGGCGCAGGGCATCATGCAGGCCGATCGCGTCAACACCGTCAGCGACACGTACGCGAACGAGATCATGACGCCGGAGTACGGCGCCGGGCTCGATGCGCTGCTGCGGGCGCGCGCGAGCGTTGTATCCGGCATCGTCAACGGCATCGACTACGAAGAGTTCAACCCGGCGACCGACCCCGCGCTCGCCCGGCACTACACGGCCGACACGCTCGGCCAGCGCATCGCCAACAAGCGCGCGCTGCAGGAGCAGGCCGGCCTGCCCGTCAGCGACGGCTCGGTGCTGTTCGCCACCGTCACGCGCCTCTTCGCGCAGAAGGGCATCGATCTCGTCGCCGTGGCGTTCGACGCGATGCTCGCTACGAAAGACGCGCAGCTCGTCGTCCTGGGCACCGGCGACGAGGACGTGCACAAGATGCTCGCGCGACTCGAAGCGAAGTATCCGCAACGCGTGAAGGCCTGGTTCGACTTCAACCCGAAGCTGGGCCAGCAGATCTACGCCGGCTGCGATGTCTTCCTCATGCCGTCGCGCTACGAGCCGTGCGGCCTCGGCCAGCTGATCTCGCTGCGCTATGGCGCCGTGCCGCTCGTGCGGCGCACCGGCGGCCTCGCCGATACGGTACAGAACGCCGACCTGCCGCTGCGCTCCGGCACCGGCTTCGTCTTCGACGCCGCCAACGCGCAGGAGCTGGAGCACGCCGCCTGGCGCGCGATCGCCGCGTTCGAGAATCTGGCGGGTTGGCGCGCGCTGCAGGAGCGCGGCATGCGGCAGGACTGGTCGTGGGGCCGCGCCGCCGGCAAGTACCGCGAGCTGTACGACGCCGCGATCATCGACCGCGCACGTGCGCGCGAGGAGGCGTCGGCGTGAGCGGCGGCGGCGAGATCTTCGCCGGCATCGATCTCGGCGGCACGAAGATCCTCGTGCTCATCGCCGACGCAAGCGGAAACGTGCTCGGACAGGCGCGCGTCGCTACGCAGGCGGCGCAGGGCCCGGAAGCCGTGCTCGCGCGCATCGCCGACACCGTGCGCGGTGCGGCAGCCGACGCGCAGATCGATCTCTCGGCGATCCGCGCCGCCGGTGTCTCGGCGCCCGGACCAATCGACACAGCCGCCGGCGTCATCACCGACCCGCCGAACCTGCCGGGGTGGCACAACGTGCCGCTGGCGAAGACGCTGCACGACCGCCTCGGCATCCCGGCGCTGCTCGAGAACGACGCCAACTGCCAGGCCGTCGCCGAACACCAGTTCGGGGCCGGGCGCGGATATTCACACATGTTATTCATCACCGTGAGCACGGGCATCGGCGGCGGAGTCATACTGAACGACGAGCTGTACGCCGGCGCATCGGGCGCGGCAGGCGAAGTCGGCCACATCGGCGTCAGCGTCGATGGGCCGAAGTGCGGCGCGGGCCACGTCGGCTGCCTCGAGGCGTTCGCGTCCGGCACGGCGATCGCCGCGAGAGCGCGTGAGATGATCGCGGCCGGCGGGCTGGTACGCACCGCGCGGCTGGCCGAACACGATCCGCCCGTCTCCGCCAAGACCGTCTTCCTCGCCGGGCAGCAGGGCGAGGCTGAGGCGACGGCGTTGATCGAGTCGGCGGGCCGCTACCTGGGGATCGGGCTGGCGAGCCTGATCAACGTCTTCAACCCGCAGGCCATCGTCATCGGCGGCGGCGTCGCGAACATGGGAGAGACGATCCTCGGGCCCGCCGTCGAGACGGCCCGCACGCGCAGCTTCGCGCAGTCCTTCATGGACGTGCGCATCATCGAAGGGGAGCTGGGCGAGCGGGCCGCTGCCCTCGGTGCGATAGCGGTGGTTCGGAACGCCGCCGCCAAAGGCGCGATCTGAGCGACGGCGAGTAGGTCGGGGTGGGAAGCCGTTTTCGAGGCCGATCGGGGTAGGGTGCGGCGAATCGCCCGCCGATACTCAAGAAGGAATCCGCAGGAATGGAGCGCGGGCGCCTCGCCCGCCAAGCGCACCGGCCGCGCGAAACCCGACGTTTCGCTGGATCAGAAACGTGGCGCAGGCGTCCCGCCTGCCCAAATCAAGCGGGCGCACTGAGCGCCCGACCGTAGCGCGGGCGCCTCGCCCGCCAACTGGCTGAGAACATGATCAACCCGCGCGCTATCGCAAACCGCCTGCACGGAGACTCGCTCCGCGTCTTCGAGCTGGCGGCCGTCGTCTTCCTCTGGCAGGCCGCCGTGGGCGTCTACTTCCTCTCGCTCGTGCAGCAGTACTTGCCGCAGCAGCTCCACTCCGGCGCGGCGTTCCCCGGCTACGCCATGGCCTCGTACGGCGTGGCGAAGTTCGCCTGGCAGCCCGCGGCGGGCTGGATCGCCGACCGCGCCGGCCGCCGCATCACCATGGTTGCCGGCATGGCGCTGAGCGTGCCCGTCCTCGTGCTGATGATGGAAGTGCCCGACGAGCGCGCGTTTCTGGCGCTCTCCGCCGTGCTCGGCATCGGCGCGGCGACGATGTGGCCGGCCTTCATGGCCCACGTCGGCGACTCGACGCCGCACGGCCGCCGCGTCCGCACGATGACGCTGCTCAACCTGGCGCAGATGTGCGGCATCGGCGCCGGCACGCTCGCCGGCGTGCTGATGGTCGACTTCGTCACGTACGGCGCCGCGTTCTGGATGTGCATCGGCTTCAGCATGCTCGCCCTCGCCATGGTCGTCCGCAGCGTGCCGCATCGTGATGCGATGCAGCCTCCCTCGCCGGTGGGCGCCGCCGGCAGGGCGCAGGCGCCGGCCGCAGCGACCACATCCATCCCGCCATGGACCCCCGGCATCGCCATGCTCGCTGTGATCGTGCTCTTCCTCACCGTCGGCACCAGCCTGCACACGCCGATGATCGGCGCCTACACGCGCGACATCCTGCGCGTGAAGATGTCGTTCATGGCGATGCTCTTCCCGCTGCCCGCGCTGGCCGGCGGCGTGGCGCTGTGGCGCCTGCGCAAGCTCGAAGAGCGCTACGGCCGCCACGTGCCGCTGATCGGCGGCCTGTTCGTCGCGTCGATCTCGATCTTCGCGCTGACGCTGACGCGCAGTCCGTTCATCGCCGTCAACCTCGTCGTGCTCGCCGGCCTTGCGTACGCGATCAGCATCCCCGCCTGGGGGGCGGCCGCGCTCGACGCGACGGATGTCGGCAGCCGCGGCCTCTGGCTCGGCGCGCTGAGCGCGGTGCAGGGACTCGGCGTCGCGGGCGGCCAAGCGCTCGGCGGCGTCATCGGCGGCGTCTGGGGTCCGCTGGCGCCGTTCAAGCTCGCCGCGCTGCTGCTGATGGTGGCGCTGGCGCTGATCGTCGCCCACCAGCTCGCCCAATCACGAAGATCGCCAGCGTTGATCGCGGCCCGGACCGGTTGATCGCGGCCCGGACCGGCTGATCACGCACACACCGCCAGAGCCAGTCACCAGTCACCAGACGGATATACTAGAACAGTGCCCCGTCCCACGATCCGCCTTCTCGCCTTCGCGACGTTTGCGCTCCTCTCCGCCACCCCGCTGACCGGCTGCGGCGTCATTGGCGGCTCTTCGCCGACGAAGACGCCGACCAGCACGAGCACGGCGACGCCGACGTCCACACACACGCACACGCCGTCTCCAACCCTCACCCCTACTCCGACACCGACACCCGCGCCCACCGCGACGCCCGTCCCGAGCGCCAGCGCTTCGAGCACCACGCTCCCGCAGGGCGGCACGATCGTCGTGCGCGTGCAGCCGTCCGGCAGTGCCGCGTCGGCGTCGGCGCAGTTCCGCGGCCACGACTACCCGCTCATTGCCGATGCCGATGGCCTGTGGGCCGTCATCGGTGCGGCCGACGACGCCGCCCTCGGCGGCGACACGATCACGGTCACGCTCTTCGATACCAGCGACGCGGTGGCGGCGACGTTCCCGCTCGCCGTGACGGTCACCGCGACCGCCTACCCGCTCGAGTCGATCACCGTACCGCCGGTCGGCGATCCGAACGGCCTCCGGTCGGCCGACGACGTGCAGACCGAGCTCAACATCCGCGCCGAGGTCTACGCGCATTTCACGCCGAAAAAGCTCTGGAGCGGCCCCTTCATCCTGCCCGCGAACGCCCGCTTCTCAACGGTGTTCGGCACGACGCGCAGCTACAACGGTGGCCCCGCGACGATCCACCATAGCGGCACCGACTTCGCTGCCCAGGAAGGCTCGTCGGTCGTCGCCGCCGCCACCGGACGCGTCGCCTACGTCGGCATGCTCACGACGCGCGGCAACTCGGTGATCATCGATCACGGCGCCGGGGTGTTCACGGCGTACCACCACCTCTCGCGCATGGACGTCAGCGTCGGGCAGCTGGTCGCACAGGGGGAACAGGTCGGGTTGGTCGGGATGACGGGACTTGCCACAGGCCCGCACCTGCACTGGGAGCTCGTCGTCGGCGGCGTCAACGTCGACCCCGTGTCGTGGACGAAGCCGGGCGTCGCGCCGTGAGCGGGCGACCGTTGGAACCGCAGATTTCACAGATTTCACAGATTGGGGCGGATGGACAGTGTCCATCTGTGGCTAGAACGATCAGCCGTGCGGACAGCCGCATTCGCGAAACGCTGGCGGTGCTGGAACGCGCGTACGGCGAGGATGTGTGGCACTGGATGCCCGATCGCGCGCGGCCGATCGAGATCATCGCGGGCGCGATCCTGGTGCAGCAAGCGCGCATCGCGCTGTGAGCGGGCGACCGTTGGAACCGCAGATTTCACAGATTTCACAGATTGGGGCGGATGGACAGTGTCCATCTGTGGCTAGAACGATCAGCCGTGCGGACAGCCGCATTCGCGAGATGCTGGCGGTGCTGGAACGCGCGTACGGCGAGGATGTGTGGCACTGGATGCCCGATCGCGCACGGCCGATCGAGATCATCGCGGGCGCGATCCTGGTGCAGCACACGACGTGGACGAACGCGGAGCGCGCGCTCGCTTCGCTGCGCGATGCGGGTGCGCTCGATATCGGCGTACTGGCATCGATGCCCGAAATGGAGATTGCGGCGCTCGTGCGCGTATCCGGCACACCGAGCGTGAAGGCGCGGCGACTGCGCGCGGCGGCCGGAATGATCGAGCGGGCCGGCGGCATCGACACGTTCCTCGCGCTCTCGCTCGAAGCGATGCGGCCGCTGCTGCTCGCCACGCACGGCATCGGCCCGGAAACGGCCGACGCGATCGCGCTGTACGCCGCCGGGCGGCGCACGTTCGTCATCGACGCTTACACGCGGCGCATCTTCGCTCGCCTCGGACTCGAACCGGCGCCGGGCGCCGGATACACGGCGTGGCAGCGCTTCTTCGAGGACGCGCTACCGGCCGATGATGCGGGAGCGTTCCAGCGATACCACGGCTACATCGTCCTCCACGCGAAGGCCCGCTGCCGCGTTCGGCCGGTCTGCGACGGCTGCCCGTTGTCGCGCCGCTGCCCACACGGCCAGGCGATCGAGGCATGAGGACACCAGGGCGCCGCGTGCCGCGCGTCGCGGTCGCCTCGGCGGTCGCTACCTTCGCGCTTCTCGCATCGGGCTGCGGCACGATCCTCGGATCGAAATCGACGCCGACCGCTACCTTCACACCGTCATCCACATCCACGCCAACGAACACGCCCACGCGCACTCCGACACCAACGCCGACAGCGACGCCGACACCAACGGCCACGCCCACGCCGGCGCTGCCGGCCAACCCCAACGCGCTGCAGCGCTGGAACACCGTCCCCGTCACCTACTGCGTCGTCCCCGGCGCCGGCTACGAGAGCGATGCGGTGTTCGCCGCGTCGGTCGACCGCGCGTTCGCCGCCTGGGGCGTGCCGGCGATCAACAACGGCGCCTGCGACGCGATCAAGGACGAGGACGGCGTGAACGAGATCGGCTGGGGGGATCTGCGGACCGCGGCGGGCCGAGGCGCCACGATCTACGAGGCGGGCCTCACATCGCTCCGGTACCTGCGCTGCACCACGGGCTGCGACATCAACGATCCGGTGCATATCGTCGAGGCCGACGTCACGATCGACGCCGCCCCGCCGCGCGCGTTCCGCAGCCGCCGCTGCCTCGACAGCACGCTGCTGCACGAGGTGGGGCACTTCCTCGGCCTCGAACACCTGCCCGCGCCCGCCGTGATGGCCGCCGAAACGTCGACGTGCCTCGACACGCTGACGGATGCGGACCGCACGGCGCTGCTCGCGCGCTACGGTCCGGTGGCACAGCCGTGAGAGTGATGGCGATACGGCCCCTCTCCTCCGGCCTTCGGCCACCTCCTCTCCCACAAAGGGGGCGAGGAGAAGTTGTTCGGAGGCAGTCTGGAACCTCTTCACAACGGCGTGCTTCCACCGCTTCGCCAGCGACGCAGTTCGCTGGCGAATACCTCGCACGCGGCGGGCTCCGTCAGACGAGGCGGTGTACCGCGTCGGCCCGGCTTCTCCGGACGCACCGCCGGGGCGGCTATGCTCCACGCTTCGTGTTTTGGCATTATCGAACGCCTATTCGAAAAGCACCACACTAGTGTTGCTTCTAACGCATCGTTAGCACGCTGGAAAACGGCGACCCGCAGTTGACTCGCCGTACCCCGCCCCGACCTAACCCCCAGCCCCTTCCCGGCGCGGGAAGGGGAGCTCGGCAGAGTACGATCTCGCGGCCCGCCAACTATCCGGTGACTAACGACAAACTGGAAGCACCAGACTAGAACTTGGTGCTTCCGCCGCGTATGATCCGGTTCTAACGTCACGAACCAGATTCAGCGCAAGGAGCAGCATCATGGCCGGACAGATGGTGTCATTCCCCAGCAACGGCGGCACGGCGGAGGGGTATCTCGCGACGCCTGCTTCGGGCAAAGGGCCGGGCGTCATCGTGCTTCAGGAGTGGTGGGGTCTCAACGACAACATCAAGGGCATCGCGGACCGCTTTGCGGCCGAAGGCTATCTCGCGCTGGCACCCGACCTCTATCACGGCAAGGTGGTGGCGGAACCGGATGACGCCGCCAAGGCGATGATGGCGATGAAGATGGATGACGCCGCGAAAGACATGTCCGGCGCCTACGACTTCCTCAAGAACAGTGGCGCCTGCACGGGCAAGGTGGGCAGCGTGGGGTTCTGTCTTGGCGGCGGTCTCTCGCTCTACATCTCGACGCTGAAGCCGATCGACGCCACGGTCATCTACTACGGTGCGCTGCCTGGCGTGCAGCCCGATCTCTCGAAGGTGTCCGGGCCCGTCCTCGGGCACTACGCTGAGCACGACGACTGGGCCAGCCCGGAAGCGGCAGCCGCCCTCGCGAAACAGTTGCGGGATGCTGGGAAGTCCGTCGAGTTCCACCAGTACGCCGGCACGGGGCATGGCTTCTTCAACGACACCCGACCCGAAGTACACAACGCCGCCGCGTCGCAGCAGACCTGGGACCGCACGATCGCGTTCTACAAGCAGCACCTGGCATGAGCGATCCTGTCGAATGGCGGCGCGGCGCGTACGCGATCAGCACCGACGCGTCAAAGCTCGATCTGCAGGTTGTGCATCGCTGGCTGTCCGAGTCGTCGTACTGGGTGCCGGGCATCCCGCTGGATGTGGTCAGGCGCGGCGTCGAAGGCTCGCTCAACTTCGGGCTGTACGCGGACGGCGGCGCGCGCACGATCGGCCTCGCCCGGATCATCACCGACTACGCCACGTTCGCCTACGTCTGCGATGTCTTCGTGCTCGACGAGTTCCGCGGCCAGGGTCTCGGCGTCTGGCTGATGGAGTGCGTCGCCGCGCACCCGCGCCTGCAGGGCTTCCGCCGCTGGATGTTGGGCACGAAGGACGCGCACACGCTGTACGAGAAGACCGGCTTCGTCCCGGTCACCGCGCCCGACCGCTGGATGGAGAAGGCGGACCCGGATATCTATCGCCGCACATCGGGCGCGGAGTAGCAGGTACGCTCTGCGCGCTGACGCCGCTACGCTGTAGGAGTCGCGGCGCGCTGCGGCGCCCGCGCCTCCAGCGAGACAACCCACTCGACCGCACGAAGGAGAGATGCCCTATGAAAGCAGCTGTCTACTACGAGAATGGCGCGCCGAGCGTGTTCAAGTATGAGGAAGTTCCGGAACCGGCGCTGCAACCCAAGGGCGTGCTCGTCGACGTGAAGGCGATCGCTATCGAGGGCGGCGACGTGCTGAATCGCGCGGGCGGTGCGCTGACGTCGAAGCCGCACATCGTCGGCTACAACTGCGCGGGCGTCGTCCGCGAGGTGGGCGGCGAGGTCACGGACCGCAAGCCGGGCGATCGCGTGACGATGCTGATGGCGAGCGGCTCGCACGCGTCGGTGGTCTCCGTGCCCGCGACATCGACCTGGCTCGTGCCGGACGGATGCTCGATCGAGCACGCAGCCTGCGTGCCCGTCTCGTGGGGCACCGCGCACGACTGCCTGTTCGAGTTCGGGCGGCTGCAGAAGAGCGAGACCGTGCTGATCCAAGCCGGCACCAGCGGCGTCGGCATCGCCTGCGTGCAGCTGGCGCACCGCGCCGGCGCGACGGTGATCGCGACGTCGTCGAGCGACGAGAAGCTCGAACGGCTGAAGGCGTACGGCATGGATATCGGCGTCAACTACAAGAGCGGTGACTTCGTCGATGCGGTGCGCAAGGCGACGGACGGGCAGGGCGTGCATCTCGTCGTCGACTCCGTCGGCGGGAAGACGCTCGAGGGCAGCATCATGTGCATCGGCTACCGAGGCCGCGTGATCACCGTCGGCAACGTCAGCCGCTCGGAGCCGGGCGTCAACATCAGCGGCCTCGGCGGCACGAACGGATCGATCACGGGCGTGTTCTTCGGCCTCGAGACGTTCCGCAGCAGCGCGCGCGTGGTGCCAATGATGAATGCGCTGCTGAGCGACATCGCGAAGGGCGAACTGAAGGTCGTCGTCGACAAGACGTACCCGCTGAGCGAGGCGGCGGCGGCGCACGCGTACATCGAGTCGCGGGCGGCGTTGGGGCGGGTGGTGTTGGTGCCGTAGGGTTAGCTCTGCTAATCCGGCCCGCCGATCCGACCCGGCGGCGGCGGTGGCGGAAGCGGCACGCCATAAGCCACGATATCCGCGGTGGCAGGCTGCGCCAGAGACGTGCCGATTTGCGCGAACGGCACGGATGATTGTTCTCTGATGAACTCTTGGTAGAGGTTTTGGCTGTCAACGCTCGTCCCGCCGACAACGGCGCCGGCCGAATCTCGCAGCGTCGCGCACGCGCCACGAACCCCGACCTGAGTAGACGATGGGTTCGAAATGGTGGCCTGCACGCCCGAAGCGAACGTCCCGTCGTCGGGCGATCCGAGTGCCTTGAGTCTCACGTTAGTGACCGGCAAGGGAGACAAGGGTTCCGAGACGCGACCCTCGATGCCGGACACGACGAAGCGCGGTCGTGCGATGTTCCCCGGTATCGGCGCCTTGAACGTCACCGGCACTTTGCGCGCGCGTCCCACCACGCCAGTCCCGCATGCAACGACGCCTTCGATACGCGTCTCCGGCGCGCCGTCGATGTAGCCGACAACACGAACGCCTGCTAGGTCTTGTCCGTTGGTGTTTGTGAGCTCACCCGCCACTCGGAGCAGTCTGCCTAGCCCCGTGTTCGCGACGCTGGTCGTCCCAGCCGCGAATGACGAGTCGTCGAGGCGTCTGGTATCGCAGCAATCAAGTGACCCGCTCGCGAATATTTCGATGTTGTCGGTTGTGACGGTGTTGAAGTAGATGGGAACGGATTGCGTCTCGCCTGGTCGTAGAGTCGTCGGAAACAGCGGCGTGTTCCCAACTTCAAGCAACTCGTGGTGCGGACCGCGCAACGTGGCGCAAACAGTCACGTCACTGAGAGGTATCGCGGAGGTGTTCTTCACGTCGACCATGACGAAGCGCTGATCCGCGTGCCACTCCACCGCTCGGGTTCGCAACCCGTCGCTCGTCTGTCGATTCGTTGGACCGGTTCCATTTGCCGATTGGAAGGTTGCCCGAAAGGGGTGGACCGGCGCCGCGCCGAATGACCGCCGGAGAAAGACCTCGGCCGCGCCGGTCCCGTGTGGAGGAATGATGCCGGGACAAGTGCGCACGATGCCGTAGCCGAGTTCACGCCCTGTCGCATCGAATATGGTCGCAGACACGAACCCGGTGACGGGTGCGGCGCTATTGTTCATCACATCGATCGTCCAGGGCCCACCGGGCCCCCGTTGGCGAACATCGGTGATGCACGTCGCGCTGATTAACAACAGCGGCAATAGCACGATTGCGAGACGGAACGCTCGAGACGGGGCCATGGCGAAACTCCTGGGGCGCGGTGAAAGGTGTACCGGTAGAACGCCGCCGGCGGCGAAAGGTTAACCCAGCCTGCGTCTCGTCAGGGATTCGGTGGTGGCGGTGGACTGAGCCCGCGCCCTATACTCAGGCCCATAGGCGATGACGGAGACGAGTATGCCGTTGGTGCTGCTGAGCGAGTCCGGGTGTGGTGCGAGCCGGATGCGGATGCCGCGGTTGAAGATCACTCCTGAGCTGGTTTGCTGAACGCGGGCCCTCTCTCCGGCCCTCTCCCACAAGGGGAGAGGGAGTCTGTGGTTCGGAGGAGAGTCGCAGTAAGCGGATCCGGAAGCCCCCGTTAGCAGGGCAGGGCGTGGTTGCGCCCGGAAGAGCGCTCGCCGTTGGCGAGAATAAGGGTGGTACCGCGGGTTCCGATCGTTCGGCCCGTCCCTGTTGTGGGGGCGGGCTTTTGCGTTTGCATCGGAGCCCTCACCCTGCGCCTTTGGCGCTGTCCCTCTCCCTCAAGGGGAGAGGGACGAAGAAAGACGAAGAGTGGAAACGTGATGAGACCGAAGCGAACCAAACTGGACGATGCGCGACCGCGGCTGTCGGTTGCGGACGATGTTGCGTGGCGTGCAAACCAACTCGCGCGAGAGCTTCGGCGACGCCAGACACCGTCCGAGGAGTTGCTCTGGAACGCTCTCCGTGCAAGGCACCTTCGTGGGTTGGAGTTTCGGCGCCAGCAAGCCATCGGGCCGTTCGTCGTGGACTTCTACTGTGCGGAGGAGCGGATCGTGGTCGAGATCGACGGGTCGATTCACGGTGATGCTGCTCAGAAGGTCGCCGATGAAAGCCGTCAACGAGCAATAGAATCGGTGGGCGTCCGCTTCGTCCGGGTCACAGCCGAACTTGTCGTAGGCGATCTGCCCGCGGCCTTGCACCTGATCGAGTCTGCACTCGAAACGAAGTGAGAGTCATCCCTCTCCCCCTGAGGGAGAGGGACAGGTCGCCGACAGGCGACCAGGGTGAGGGACCAGCATGAAACCAGTACCGACCAGGCCGTCGTTCGTCGAGATGGAGAAGCGGACGCTCGAGTGGTGGCGCGAGCACGCGATGATCGACAAGTACCTCCACCGCAACGACGCGTCGGAGCAGCGGTGGTCGTTCATCGATGGGCCGATCACGGCGAACAATCCGATGGGCGTGCACCACGCGTGGGGGCGTTCGTACAAGGATCTGTATCAGCGATTCCACACGATGCTGGGCGAGAAGCAACGGTACCAGAACGGGTTCGACTGCCAGGGGCTGTGGATCGAAGTGGAGGTCGAGAAGGAGCACGGGTTCACATCGAAGAAGGACATCGCCGAGTTCGGCATCGACAAGTTCGTACAGGAGTGCAAGGACCGCGTCGATCGATTCGCCGCGAAGATCACCGAGCAGTCGATCCGGCTTGGCTACTGGATGGACTGGGACAACTCGTACTTCACCAACTCCGACGAGAACAACTACACCATCTGGATGTTCCTGAAGACGTGCTGGGAGAAGGGCTGGGTGTACAAGGGCCACGACACGATGCCGTGGTGCCCGCGCTGCGCAACGGGACTCTCCGAGCACGAGATCGTGACGGAGGGCTATCGCGAAGTCACGCACACCAGCGTCTACGTGAAGTTCCCGCTGCTCGAACGGCCTGGCGAATCGCTGCTGGTGTGGACGACGACGCCGTGGACCCTGCCCGGCAACGTCGCCGCGGCGGTGCATCCGGAGCTGATGTACCTGAAGGTGCGCGAGGGCAATGACGTGCTCTACGTCTCGAAGGGCGCCGCAAAGGTTGCGCTGAAGCCGGGGTTCGAAGTGATCGGCGAGGTGAAGGGCGCCGAGCTCGTCGACATGACGTATCGCGGGCCGTTCGACGAGCTGCCGGTCGCGCAGGGCATCGTCCATCGCGTCATCGCCTGGACAGACGTGTCGGACGACGAGGGCACGGGCATCGTGCACATCGCGCCGGGCTGCGGCAAGGAGGACTTTGCGCTCAGCAAGGAGTTCGCGCTCGCGGTCATCGCGCCCGTCGATGATGAGGGCGTGTACATCGATGGCTTTGGCGCGCTGACCGGCAGCTTCGTCGGCGCGGATGAGACGCGCGACGCGATCTTCGCGCAGCTACGCGACAAGCACTTCATGTATCGCACGCAGCAGTATCCGCACCGCTACCCGCACTGCTGGCGCTGCGGCACCGAGCTGATCTTCCGCCTCGTGGATGAGTGGTTCATCAGCATGGACGAGCTGCGCCACCAGATCGCCGGCGTCACGAAGCAGATCCGCTGGATCCCCGACTTCGGCCTGGCGCGCGAGCTGGACTGGCTGAAGAACATGGACGACTGGATGATCTCGAAGAAACGCTACTACGGCCTCGCGCTGCCGATCTACGACTGCGAGGCGTGCGGCGCGTTCGAGATCATCGGCAGCGAGTCGGAGCTACAGGCGCGCGCCGTCGAGGGCTGGGACGTGTTCGCGGGCCACTCGCCACACAAGCCGTTCATCGACGCCGTGAAGATCGCCTGCGCGAAGTGCGGAGCGCCCGTCTCGCGCATCCCGGATGTCGGCAACCCGTGGCTCGATGCGGGCATCGTGCCGTACGCGACGCTGAAGTATCGCACCGACAGGGCGTACTTCGATGCGTGGTTCCCGGCACAGTTCATCACCGAAGCGTTTCCGGGGCAGTTCCGCAACTGGTTCTACTCGCTGCTGACGATGTCGACGGCGCTCGAGCATCGCCCGCCGTTCGAGACGGTGCTGGGCCACGCGATGGTGCGCGACGAGCACGGCGCCGAGATGCACAAGAGCGCGGGCAACGCCATCTGGTTCGAGGACGCCGCCGACAACATGGGCGTCGACGTGATGCGCTGGCTCTTCCTGCGCAACAACCCGGCGCAGAACATCAACTTCGGCTACGGGCCGGCGGACGAGGTGCGGCGGTCGATGTTCCTGACGCTGTGGAACACGTACGCGTTCTTCGTCACGTATGCGGAGCTGGATGGGTGGGCGCCCTCGAAGTTCACCACAGAGGCACAGAGGCACAGAGGATCTGTTGGGGCGGATGAAGTTGGTGGCGCCGATGATCGGTTCACCACGGAGGCACGGGCGCCCTCGAAGTTCACCACAGAGGCACAGAGGCACAGAGGAATTGTTGGGGAGGATGAGGTTGGTGGCGCCAATGATCGCTTCGCCACGGAGGCACGGAGGCACGGAGGATCTGGTGGAGGAGATCAATCCAGTGGCGCGGGCTTTCAGCCCGCGGGGGCGGAGGGTGGTGGGGCAACTGCCGCATCGAGCAAGGACGCGCGGGCTGAAAGCCCGCGCCACGAAGATCTGATCTACTCCGAGCTTGATCGGTGGGCGCTGTCGGAGTTGCATTCGCTGATCGGTGGGGTTACGGATGCGCTGCACGACTTCGATGCGGCGGCCGCGACGAAGCTCATCGAGGCGTTCGTCGACGATCTTTCGAACTGGTACGTGCGGCGAAGCAGGCGGCGATTCTGGAAGTCGGAGAGCGACAGCGACAAGTTGGCGGCGTACGCGACGCTGTACGAGTGCCTCGTGACGCTGGCGAAGCTGATGGCGCCGTTCACGCCGTTCCTGAGCGAAGAAGTGCATCAGAACCTTGTGCGATCGTTCGATGCTAGCGCGGCGGAGTCGATCCACCTCACCGACTGGCCGGTGGCGGATGCGGCGCGCATCGACCGCACGCTATCCGACGAGACGCGGCTGGTGATGCGCATCGCGTCGCTGGGGCGGGCGGCGCGCGCGAAGGCGCAGCTGAAGGTGCGGCAGCCTGTGGCGGAGCTGTTCGTCAAGCTGCCGACGCAGGCCGAGGAGCATGCGCTCGAGCGATTGGCGCCGCAGTTGCTGGAAGAGCTGAATGTGCGCGCGCTGCGCATCGTCCGCGACGAGACGGATTTCCTGCGCTTCGAAGTGAAGCCGAACCTCAAGCTGCTCGGCCAGAAGTACGGGCGGGAGGTGCAGGAGATCGCGAAGGCGCTGGCGTCGATGCCCGATGCCGAGTTGTCGGAGGTCGCGCGCGCGGCCGGCGCCGGTCAGACGGTCGAAGTCGCGGGCAAGACGCTGGCGCCGGAGGAGTTGCTGGTGAACGGGCGCGAGAAGGAGGGCTTCGCATCGGCGGAAGAGAACGGCGCCGTCGTCATCGTGTCGTTGGAGCTGACGCCGGAGCTGGTGCGGGAAGGCCTCGCGCGCGAGATCGTGCATCGCATCCAGAACCTGCGCAAAGACGCCGGTTTCGAGATCGCCGACCGCATCAAGGTCTACTATCGCGCGGACGCCGCGATCGCTGAGGTGATGCGCGAGCACGAGGCGTACATCAGCGCCGAGACGCTGGCGGTCGCGCTGTCGGACGACGCGCCGGAGCACGGCGTGCACAGCGAGACGGCGGACGTCGACGGGCATGAGGTGACGCTGTCGGTGGTGCGGGTGTGATCGCGGAGGGAGACCCATTGACCCTGCGTCGTTGGTAGCATAGTTTCAGAGTATGAAGCGACTATTGGCGCTCGCAATATTGACCGCAATGCTCGCGTTTGCCGCCGGCGGATGTTCTCCATTCTCCAGCGGTCGGACGTTCAAGGTCGAAGGCGCTTCGATGGAACCTGCGTTCTGCAATGGCCAGGTGGTTCCCCTCCGCCACGTTGGCGATGTCGCTCGTCTCGACATAGTTGTGTTTCAGTTTCCGCTCGATCCTAGCCGTGACTTCATCAAACGGGTCATCGGGTTGCCGGGCGACAAAGTAGAAGTCCGCCGCGCCACCGTCTTCGTCAATGGCGACGCCTTGAACGAAGCCTACATTCAAGATCCGCCGAACTATGACTATGCGCCGAAGACGGTTCCTCCGGGTATGTACTGGGTGCTCGGCGACAATCGTCGCAATAGCTTCGACTCGCACGCGTGGGGTACGAGCTGCAGCCCGCAACAACTCTGCGACTTCGTCCCGAAGGCGAACTTGGTGGGATTGGTTCCGCCTGACACCAAGAGCTGCAGGTCGGGCGCCGGCGGTTGACGAGCTTGACTGCGCGCGTCGGGACCTAACCCCCGGCCCCTTCCCGGCGCGGGAAGGGGAGCTCACTGGACGGCGCTTGGGGTCGATGCGGAGTGGCGATCCGAATCGGCGAACGCGGGCTGAAAGCCCGCGCCACGAGAACAAGTGTGGTTCTTCAGCACCTTCTAGGGCTATGATCGCGCGCGCGCCACACCCACCCGCACGCACTCACCAGCACCCACGCGGCGAACATGCAGGCGAGCGGCACGACGGGCAGGTGGTAGCGGGTCTCGGGCCAGGCGATGATCAGGATCGCCGTCCAGGCGGCGATCACGTACGCCAGCGCGACGCGGCGGCGGTCGGGCGCGCGCAGCAGCAGCGGTGCGGCGAGCAGCGCGAGAGCGGCGATCGCGAAGAAGTACCAGTCGGCCACCCGCGACCAGCGGCGCACCTCGGACGGCGTCAGCAGTCCGTGATTATCGTGCTGCAGCCACTCGACGGCGTCGGAGTCGTTGCGGTACAGGTAGCGCAGCTTGTCGATCTGCAACGGCGCGAGCTCCCAGGGATGCCGCGCCATGTAGCCGGCCGTGTCGCGGAGCGGCGGCGCCGGCGCGCTGAACCGGTCGGCGCGCTGGAGATAGTTGGGGTCGAGCCCGTTCGCGAGTCCGCTTTGCGAACCGTCGCGCAACGGCAGGAACTCGTGGAAGCGCAATGCGTTTCGCACCGTCCACGGTGTCAGCGCCAGGACGAAGCCGATCGCGAAGATGGCGCTGTAGCGCAGCAGCGATCGCCAGCCGGGCAGCAGGAATTTCCACAGCACGGCGAACACGATGGGCAGGAACACCGCTTCGGCTCTCACCAGCGTCAGGCAGCCGGTGGCGATGCCGAGCGCCAGGAGACGCACCCAGCCGGCGCGCTCAGGGTCGATCGTCCACCAGATCAGCAGCGCGGTCACCGCGAGAAAGCCGAAGGCGAACAGCACCTCAGCCATGACCAGCGTCGAGAAGTAGGCGTGTCCGGGAGCCAGCGCCAGCAACAACGCGCCGAGCAGTCCGGCGCGCACGCCGAACGCGCGTCCGCCGACCGCATACGTCAGTACAACCGTCGCCGCGGAGATGGCAACGTTCAGCGCCTTGGCGGCGAGCAGGTGCGTGCCAACCGTCGCGAACACGCCGCTCAGCACGAGCGGGTAGCCCGGCGGCCAGTGTGCCGTGTAGCGGCCGAAGTTGTCGCGGAACGTGAAGTCGCGCGCGAGCGATTGCGCCGACGTGAAGTAGAACACCGTATCGTCGAAGCGCCCGTCGAGCGGGTTGACGTTCGCGTACGCGATCCACGCTGCTCGCACGGCGGCGGATGCCAGCACGATGATCGCGAGCAGTGCGACGGTGTACGGCGTCCACAGCGGCTCGCGCTCGTGAGCCGGCGGGGTTTCGTGGTCCGGTCGGGTCTTCATCGGCGCCGCCATTGTATCGGCAGGGCGACCCTGGTTATGGAGCTGATGCTTCTCCGGGGCCAGCCGCCGCGCCGTCTGGAACGTAACACCCGCCGCCCGTAATCTACGCTCATGGACGGACGCGAACTGAAGGCGAAGGCGGCGATCACGGGGCTCGGCATCTCCGAGATGGGGCGGATCTACGGGCACGACGCGCAGCACTTCGCCGCCGAGGCCGTGCAGCGTGCCGTCGCCGATGCGGGACTGCGCAAGGATCAGATCGACGGGCTGCTCGTGAACCCGGGCATGTCACCGATTGGCGGCATGGCGGGCGTCGGGCTGCAGAACTATCTCGGCCTCACACATCTGCGGCTGCTGTCGAGCATGACGTGCGGCGGCGCGACCGCCAACGTGATGGTGCAGTACGCCGCCATGCAGGTGATCCACGGCCTCGCGAATCACGTCGTCTGCGTGTTCGCCGATGCTCCGCTCGCCGAGGGGCGCGGCGGCGGCGCGGCGTATGCCGGCATGGGCCGCCCGACGCGGCCGCGCGGCATGGGCGGTCTCTATTCCGCGTTCGGCGTCCTCGGCATCAACGCGCACTATGCTCTCGCGGCGCGCCGGCATATGGCGATGTATGGCACTACGACCGACCAGTTCGGCGCGATCGCCGTGGCCGAGCGGCAGTGGGCGGCGAAGAATCCGATCGCGGCGCACCGCGAGCAGATCACGCTGGACGACTACCGCGCCTCGCGCTGGGTTGCGGAGCCGCTGCGGCTGCTCGACTGCTGCCTCGTGACGAACGGCGGCGTCGCCGTCATCGTCTCGCGCGCGGACGAAGCGCGCGACATGGCGCAGCCGCCGGCGTATGTCTGGGGTATGGGGCAGGGCCACCCCGGTGACATGCGCCGCAAGGGCTGGGATGTCGAGACGCAGACGGGCGCGCCGATGTCGAAGGAGAAGGCGTTCGCGATGGCCGGCATCGGCGTCGGCGATGTTGATGTGCTGCAGGCGTACGACTGCTACACGTACACGGTGCTCGTGACGCTCGAGGACTACGGCTTCTGCGCGAAGGGCGAAGGCGGCCCGTTCGTCGAGGACGGCAAGCTCGGCCCCGGCGGCAGCCTGCCGACGAACACCGGCGGCGGCCAGCTCAGCGCGTACTACATGTGGGGTATGACGCCGCTCAGCGAGGGCATCATCCAGACGCGCGGGCAGGGCGGCGAGCGTCAGGTGGCGAAGCACGACGTCGTGCTGGTCACCGGCAACGGCGGCATTCTGGACCATCATTCGACGCTGGTGCTGTCGCCGAACGCGGGGTGATGGTGGCGGAGGATGACCAGCTCTACCGTTTTGGCACCGAGATCGAGGACGCGAACAAACTTGAGGGCGATTGCGAGCGGGCTCTTCCAAAGGGCTTCCCGTACGGCGTCTCCGTGAGATCCGTCTCGAACCGGTCCGATGCCTCCGTAGCGAAGCGTTCCGAAGTGGAGCTATATTTCATGGTGCGGAAGACCGGACAGGATCCTCATCACTTCACGATTGAGATGCCCCATCCGGTCACGTTGGAAGCCGCCGAGAGCTTCAACAGGCTCTTCGGGCGGACGGGTGAACGTAATGGGTGAGTTGAGCATTGGCGAAGAGTTGGCTGAGATGCTGACCGATCCCGACCGGAGTCTGTCCGATCGCATTGTGTTCGCAGAGCACCTGTCCGACGACGACAACCCGGCGACGGTTCGTGCGCTCATTCGTGTCGCCCAAAGAGTTGATGTGCCCGACGCGTTGGCGTCGGCCGTCGGAGCGACCCTCGGCCGCATTTGTTTTCGGCGCGCTCAGGATGTGGACGAACTGGTCATGGCGGACTTCAGCGGACCCGCCTATCTCGGATACGACCGCGAAGTTGGAAGGCTGCTTCGGCTGGCGCCGCACGTAAAGATGCGTCGAGCCGTCTGACGCGACGGCGGTATTTTCGACCATCATTCGACGCTGGTGCTGTCGCCGAACGCGGGGTGATGGCAGAGCCAGAGTACTTCTACCGATTCGGATTGGCATTCGAGACTGCGGAGTCGCTTGAAGCGCTTTGCGAAACTGCGGTGCAGCGCGGCTTCCCGCATGGTGTGTCGGTCAGGAGCGAGAGATCCCGTCACGACGCTTGCGTAGCGTCGCGTGCCGAATTGGAGCTATATTTCCGCGTAGGACAGACCGGCAGGAGTCCGCTTCACTTCACGGTGGAGTTGCCTCATCCGGTCGCGCGGGAGATCGCAGAGCGATTCAACGCGCTGTTCGGACGCGAGAGTGGAGCTACCCATGGCTAAGGTCGAACAGATCGGCGACCGATCGCTGGTGCTACTCCTCGACCCGTCGCAGGCCGTCGGCCCGCGCATCGCCGCCGCACGCGCGTTGGCGTCTCAGAACCATCCTGCGGCGATCGAAGCCCTCACGAGGGTTGCGCAGCAGATCGATGTGCCTCCGGAGCTTGCGACCGAAGCTGGACGAAGCCTCGGTCAGCTTTGCTTCGAGCGCGCGCGAGACGTACATGAGCTAGACATGGCAATGTTCTCCGAGGAGGCCGACAGGGCTTACGACACGGAGATAGGACGGCTGCAGCGCCTCGATCCTAGCGTGAAGATGCGTCGAGCGGTCTGAGGCGACGGCGGCATTCTCGATCATCAATTCGGTGCTGGTGCTGGTGCCGAACGCGGGGTGATGACCCGAGCAAAGAGATGAGACCCCGGCAGTCCGGGGCCTCTTCTGTCTGCTCGGCCGGGTGACGTTACGCGCGGTTAGCGAACCAGATCGTCGGTGCGCCGACGAGGCCGGCGCGGTCCATCGCGCTGTGGAGATCGTCGCTGCCGGCGAACTGCTGCGCCGCGTCGAGGGTGGCGAACTCGTGCGTGACCGTGACGTCATTCGGGTTGTCGGCGGCGCGGTACACAGCGTCGGCGGTGACGCCGAGCCGCTTCTGGGTCGGCTTGAAGTCGTCGTAGATTTGCCGCCACTTCGCGTAGTCAGATACTTCGTGTCGGACGAACATGGTTGCCATAGCTCTTTCTTCCTCCTGGTGATGACTGGCGTTCCAGACGTACATACCGTGCCTGCGGCACCGTTGCCAGCAGATATTGCCACACAATATCTGTAATGTCAATAACTGTAATATAGAATATTGCCGAAACAGTGATTGCATCGGCAGGGATGGTCGGTGTAGCCTGTCGGCATGACGAGCGCGAACAGCCAATCCGACGCCGCCTGGTGGGACGCCTGGCGGGGCATCGTGTTTACGAACGCGAGGGTGCTCCAGGCCGTCGAGCCGGAGCTACAGAAGAGGACGGGCCTGTCGCTCGTGTTCCTCGACGTGCTGAGCCGGCTCTACGACGAGCCGGGGCATCGGCTGCGCATGCAGGAACTCACCGAGCGGTCGCTGTTCACGCGCAGCGGGATGACGCGCGTCGTCGATCGCGTGGAGAAGGCGGGGTTGGTGCGCCGCGAGCAGGTGCCTGGCGATCGCCGGGGTGTGTTCGTCATGCTCACGCCCGAGGGAGAGCGCGTCTTCGCTTCGGCGATGGTGCAGCATCGGTCGGACATCGAGCGGGCGTTCGGGAGCTGCCTGAGCGCGGAGCAGCATCAGGCCGTGGCCGATGCGCTGGCGCAGTTCTGGCGATTGTAGCGCGTGCATTGGCCGACGTGGCACACTCTCTATCGCCAGCGCCATCGTGCGCTCGCGAGGTGTGAACGTGGCGAGGGTGGTTGGCCTCACGTTTGAGCAGGTGACCAAGATGGCGCTTGTCGGGGCTGGCGGCGCAGCGTCGAACGCACGATCCCGAAGACTGAGGACTGACGACCGATGACTGATACATACACCAAGCCCATTCCCCAGGCCGATGCCGAGTCGCAGGAGTTTTACGACGGAGCGCGGCGGCACGAGCTGATGCTGATGCGCTGCCGCGGTTGTGGCGCCTGGCGGCTGCCGTCGCGGCCGCGCTGTCCGGACTGCTGGTCGACGGATACGGAGTGGGCGAAGGCGACCGGACGCGGCACGCTGTACAGCTTCGGCATCATGCACCAGAAGTTTCCGGGGTTCAGCGATGGCGGCCCCTACAACTACGCGACGGTGGAGCTGGATGAGGGGCCGCGCATCGTCACGAACATCGTCGGCGTGCCCGACAGCGAGCTGCGCTGTGACATGCGCGTCGAGGCGGTGTACGACGATGTCTCGGACGACACGACGCTGATCCGATTTACGAAAGCATCGTCGTGAGCGAGAAGTTCGTGCGAGGTGGCGAGCGGGCGAAGCCGCAGGCGGGCACGATCGTCGATCTGCGGCCGTACGAGCTGCACGGCACGCGCTACTACGCCGTGCTGTACGAGCTGGACGGCGACGCGACGCGGCGCGAGGCGCGGCTCTCGTTCGACATGATCTATGACGACCCCGGGGCGGGCGATCGCGTCCTCATCCAGCAGATCCTCGGCGTCGTCGACCGCATGACGCGCGCTGGCGGCGCCTAGCGTGAGCCGTGGATCCTTCAGGCGGTTCGATTCGCTGAGCGGGACTCGCACGCGGAGGGAACGCGTAGATGTTGAGGGGTACCACGTCGGTCCGGCTGTCTCCTACGGCGACTCTTCGATTGCCGGACACACAGCCGGGGACGGCTATGCTCCACGCTTCGCGGCCGGTTCACCAGCATCGAGTGAAAGCGCGGTACCGGCCACCAACCGACAATCACCAGGCGACGAGTCCATGACGTTTTCGATCATCGCCCGCGATGCGGGGTCGGCCGCGTTCGGCGTTGCCGTCTCGACCGCGGTGCCGTGCGTCGGCGCGATCGTGCCGTGGGCGAAGAGCGGCGTCGGGGCGATCGCCACGCAGTCGCGGGCGAACATCGAGTTGGGCCGCGACGGCCTCACGCTGCTGGAGCTGGGGTTGAGTCCGCAGGCGGCGCTCGAGAGCCTGCTCGCCGAGGATCCCGGCGCGTCGGTCCGGCAGGTCGCCGGCATTGATGCGCGCGGCCACACGTTCGCCTTCACGGGCGGCGATTGCGTCGACTGGTGCGGCAGCCGCGAGGGTGATGGCTATTCGGTGCAGGGCAATATGCTCGTTGGGCAGCCGACGATCGACGCGATGGCCGAGACGTTCGAAGCGAGCGCGGGCAAACCGCTCCACGAGCGCCTGATGCTGGCGTTGGAAGCGGGCCAGGCGGCGGGTGGCGACAAACGCGGCCGCGTTTCGGCGGCGCTGCTCGTGACGCCGCTCGATGCCGCGGGAGGGCCGCCACCGGCTCAGTTCGACGTGCGGCGCTACTCGATGAACATCCGCGTCGACGAGCATGCCGACCCGGTCGCCGAGCTGCGGCGCATCTTCGACGTGATCGTCAGCTTCGGCCGCGAGCGGGGCTGACGGGCTGCACGTCTCCGAAACGAAACAGGGGCGCCGAAACGGCGCCCCTGTTGTTGGTTTTGCGAGGTTCCGGCTAGCAGCGGCGGCCGAGCTGGCCGATGGCGATCCGCACGTCTTGCATGTTCACGCGGCCGTCGTGGTTCAAGTCGTACTTCGCGTTGTAGCGCCCGATGATGTGCGCGCCGACCGCGGCGACGTCGTAGGCGGTGACGCGCCCGTCGCCGGTGACGTCGGCGCAGTCGTCGCGCTCCGGCGTGCGCGTGGGGCGCTGACGCTCGGGCGTGGGCGATGGTGCGGGTGGCTGCGTCGCGGTCGGTACGGCCGTCGGCGTCGCCTGCGGCGGCCCGGCGACCGCCGTGGCAGTGTGCGCGTCGGATCCGGGCGGCGTCGGCGTAGCAGTCGGGGCGCCGGGCGGAGGCGTGCACGGCGTGCCGTCCGTCGTGTTCACGTAGACGTCGGGGCCGTAGGTATTGAGCTGAGCGGCGATTGGGTTCGAGTTCACTGTGTAGGTACCGCGGGTGGTTCCGCCCTCATCGGGTCCGCCGTACGTGAAGAGGTGTAGCTGGAGGCATCCACCGTTTCCAGTCGGCTGAAGCCAGAAGTTTGTGAGGTTGCCGGCGGCGGTGGTCGCTGAGCGGTCCAGCGTGGCGCAGCCGAAGAGGCTAGCTCCGACGATTGGGTCGGCACCGGGCATGCAGAAGATCTGCGCTGTCCCGAACACACTGCTGGTCGTCGTCTCGGCTAGCGGGCTCGATGGCACTGCGATGGCGCCACTCCACGTCAGGTAGGCGTTGAATCCGCGGTACGGGTCGGTCGACGCGGTCGTGTTGACTGGAACGCGCAGCTTGCCGTTGATGAGTTCAGGAGTGCCGATATAGATCTGTCCGCCGGTGCCACCGGTTGGTGGCGGTGGCGCGGGTGGTGGCGAGAGCGGGGTGCACGGCGGCGAGGTCTGGTTTGGCGCGCAGATCGGCGGGCTGATCGGCGTGACGATCACGCAGGGTGGACTGTTGACGTCGCCGATGCCGGGCGACGGGTTGCAGGTGAAGGGCGGCGGTTGACAGGGCGTGCTGTTGACGCCGGCGCCGGGCGACGGGTTGCACGGGACGGGCGTCGGGCCGCAGGGCGGGCTGGCGTTTGGCGGCGGCGAGAGCGGGCAGCCGGAGTTCGGCTTGCAGCGGAGGCGGATCGCCGTCTCCATGTCGCCGGAGCGCACCGTGACGTTCGGCTGGAAGGAGTACGCGTCGGAGTAGATGACGATGGCCGTCGCGGCAGCGCCGCCCTTCGTGAGCGCGAAGTAGGGTGAGGGGGAGCCGTTGTACACCGAGAACTGCACCGGCGTCCCGTCATCGACCGGGTTGCCAAGGATGTTGCGCACGAACACGCGAAGGACGGATGCGCTGATGCCATCGCACGAGATGGCCGCCGGATCGGGGCGCATGAGCTCGATGCTGGCCGCGAGCGCGCTGCATGGCGGGCTCGCGTTGGGCGGCGAGATCGCGCAGCCCAGGCTGGGCGGTGGAGGGGGTGTCGCAGTGGCGACGAAGATCGGCGTGATGGTCGGGGTTGCTGTGGCGGTAAACGCCACATTTTGGCGCTGGGAGATCGGGGGCAGCGGGTGGCCGGAGCCGCCGACGAGGCCTGACGCACTCGCGCCCAGCAGCCCGAACTCCAGCGCACCGAGCGCCAGCAGCCCGACGACGAAGACGATGATCTTCCTGTTCATGACGTCACCCTTCCGTACCTTCTCTCAGCCAACAACTTCCGTTCACGGCGCGTAGAACGCGGGCTCGCCGCGCGTGTACCCGTACTGCTCGAGGCCGCTGCCCTTCGGCGAGAGCAACTGCGCATCGCCCTTCCGCCAATCGAAGACGGGCCGATAGGTTGCCAGCGAGCCGCTGACGCTCGGTGCTGGCGGCGCGTAAAATGCCAGCTCGCCTCGATCGAAGTCCGCGCCGGGCGATGCTGTGGCGTAGCGCGACAGGCCAGCACGCCGCCAGACGTACACCGGTACGAATCCACCGAGCGGGTTGGTCGACGCGTAGAACGCCACGCCCTGGTCGGACCAGCCTTTGCCCGGCGCGGCGGGCGCGTACGCGATCGCGTCGCGCGGGCCGCGCCACTCGTGCACGGCGGCGCCGGGCCGAATCTCGAAGGCGGCGGTCGCGTACGGTTCGATGCTGCTGACCGTGACGAAGATGGAGCGGCCGCCATCGCGCGCGAGTTCGGCGTGCTGCTGCGGGCTGTAGCAGGCCGGCACGCGCACTTGTGCGAAGGTCAGGCAATCGAGCCAAGGCTGCGGCTCCGACCAGGGGCCCTCGAGCCGATCGGCGGTGCGCGCGCCCACGGATGCGAAGGTCGCGTTGATGACGGCGACGTACTTGTTCAGGCTCGGGTTCCAGGCGATGCTGGCGCCGTTCTCGAACGCGGCGAGCTTCTGCACCGGGTCGGCGGGCGTCGCCACGTCCCAGAGCGGCTTCGCCCGCGACAGCGCCGGCGTCCAGCTCGCGCCATCCCAGTACTCGTACGCGCTCGCTTCGGCGATCCGCGTGGGCGCGACGCGCGCGAGGACGTTACGCACGAGCGCGGCGTCGTCGGCGCCGGGCGGCTTCGTCTGCAGCACGACGCGGAGCAGGCCGTCGCTGCCGGTGTCTACGGGCGCCGCGCCGATCACCTGATCGCCGGCGGCGCGCTGACCGTCCCACAACTTGCGCGCGAGCACCGTGGTCTGCATGGTGTCCGTGTCGAGTCTCGCCAGTCCGACTTCGCCGATCCAGTACGCGTACGGACCGGAGCCGTAGACGTAGGCCGTGTAGAAGTCGAACGAGTGGCCGTCGACCGGCCAGACGCCCGACGGCCACGCCGTGAGCGAGCCATCCTTGGGCAGGAACGGTACGGCGATGCCGCCGCGTGCGTAGTACGTGAGTTTCGGGCAGCCATCCGGGCCGGACGTCTCGGACCAGGCGATCGAGTTCTGCTCGATCTGCTTGCCGGATTCGGCGAGGAAGAGCGTGTCGCCGAAGAGCCACCATGTCCGGCCGCCGACGACGACGGACTGTCCGCCATCGGCGCCCTGGACGTAGGCGGCCTTCGCATCGGCGTTGGAGAACGAGCAGACCTGCCGCGCGTAGATCGCCGGTGGCGCGGCGGCCGACGTGAGCGCCTGGCCACCGGTGCTCGCCGATGGCTCGAGCGCGCGGGCGGCGAGCAGCACGGCACCGGCCGCGGCGGGCAGTGCCGCGAGTGCGACCAGCCATCGCCCGGCCCGCCGCTTCGTGTGCGCAATCTTCGCCAGGGCTGCCACCGCCCATCTTGACTGCTCAGCCCCTGCCGGTGGCGCAGCATACCAAGAAGCCACAGAGGCGCCGTCTTGACGCGTGCTCGTTGGTGCTCGTCCTGCCATGCGACGATACTACGGCGTCGTGGACGCCCGGAACCTGTCGCGCGGCTGACGTTTGCCTGACGCCTGCACTACGAGCGCCCGGATCGGGACGCTGTCCGAGGATGATGACGCCGTCCGGGTCGACGAGGACGGGCGACGTCACCCCGCGCGCGACGTTACGACGAGGCGGAAGCGGCGGTCGTACTGGCCGCCCGCGTAGGTGTCGCAGCATGAGCGGCAGGCGACCTTGTCGCGCCGACTGCGCACATAACGGCGCCGGCAGCGCGGGCAAGTCATGTGCCATCCACGTCGCTGGGCCCGCTCCTTCTGTGCGAAGGGCGGGCAGGTGATCGTGATGCGCGGATCCAATTCGTGCGCGACCGCGCGGAACTCTCGGCCGTGGGGCGCGATGCGGCGGCCGTAGCGCCAGCGCGCGGCCCAATGCGCCAGCTCGTGCTTCAGCACGAGCAGCGTCGCGTCGATGCCGTGGTCGCGGTGGTACAGCGTGGCGAGCTTGATCGAGCCGCTGTCCGGGTAGCAGCGGCCGGCGCTGGACGTCATGCGGCTGCTCATCTCGAGGCGCGGGTAGGGGGCGCGGGGCATCGCCAGCACGTCGCGGAAATGGCTCTTGATGAGCCGATCCATGGCGTCCTGGAGCTCGGCCTGGAGCCAGAACTCCGGGCCGCCCAGCGGGAGCATGTAGCCTTCGACGTTCGCGGTGCGGTTAACCAACCTGACCTCGTCCCAGAGAATGCGATGCTACGAGACGGTGATTCCGTACTTCAAACATCGGAGTATCTCGCCGACTTGCCACGGTGGGGGTGGGCCTCCGGGCTGTTGCCGCACGGTTTGCGGCTGCCTGACGCTATCTTACCTCGGGTGGCGACGCTTGGGCAGATGTTCGGCCCATCATCTCGCGAAATTATGTCTTGAAACTCTCGATTTCCTGCCGTTTGATGTCAACGCATCGGCGCGTCGGCCGACATGCCGCCGCGATCATCGGCTAGTTCTATGACCGGGCAGTCGCCGTGGCGGCGCGGACCTCGGCCTCGCGGATCAGATCATATGTTCTCACGACGCCAGCCTCCAGTGCAAGCGCCCACCAGCGCTCGTGCTGGGTCGTCCTCGCGGCGTCTGCTACCGTGACGCCGGTCGACACGAAGGAGTTCCGCATGACCGTCGATAGCTACAAGTGGCTGCCGCCCTCGCTCAAGGGCTTCTTCGCCAACATGCAGATCGAGACGCCGCCGGAGATCCCGTGGGCGCCGCTAGCGAAGCCGCTGAGCGAGGCCCGCATCGCGCTCGTCACGACGGCCGGCATCAATGTGCGCGGCGTCGAGCCGCTGTTCGATTACGAGCGAGAGCAGACGAACCCGGGCTGGGGCGATCCTACGTATCGCGTACTGCCGCGCGATCTGCGCCAGGAGCAGGTGCAGAGCGGCCACCTGCACATCAACAACGACGACATCGACGCCGACTTCAACGTCGCGTTTCCGATCAGCCGCATGCTGGAACTGGAGGCGGCTGGCGTCATCGGCTCGCTGGCGCCGACGAACTATTCGTTCATGGGGTACCAGCCCGACACGACGGAGTGGCGCGAGCGGTACGCGCCGGAAGTCGCGCAGCGGATGAAAGATGAGCGCGTCGACGGGGTGCTCCTCACACCGGTCTGACCGGACTGCTGCCGCGCCGTGAATGCGCTGGCACGGATCTTCGAGGCAGCGGGCCTCACGACCACCGTCATCAACATCATGCCGGTCTGGGGCGAGCGGTTCGGCACGCCCCGCACGCTCGGCGTCGAGTTCCCGTTCGGCCACACCTGCGGTCTGTCCGGCGACGCCCCGCTTCAGACGCGGGTGGTCCGCGCCGCGCTCGACCTGCTGGCGAGCAGCGATGGCCCGCCGCCGATCGTGCGGCACTTCGACGAGCCGTGGCCCGGCGACTTCGACGTCTGGAAGAAGGCGTGGCATCCGAAGGAGCCGTCGCCGATTATCCGGGTCATGCGCGAACAGGCGGCCGCCCGGGCGCAGCAGCAGCGCGAAGGCGGTGCCACCTAGGGTGTGTAGTGCTTCTAACGCTTCTTTAGCGTGGCGGTTCGCCGAGAGGGCCTCGCACGCGGCGGAGTGCGTCAGACGCCTACGGCCGGTAGCGAGGCGCTGTACCGCGTCGGTCCGGCTTCGCCGGACTCACAGCCGGGGGCGGCTATGCTCCACGCTTCGCGTCGCGTTAACTAAAGCCAAATCGAAAGCACTACACTAGGCGGCCCCGTCGACGCGCACGAGCACCTTGACGCCGTGGGTGCCGGAGCGCTCGCCCGATGCTACGCTTGCTCCGGTTGGATGCATGATCGCTTAGCCACGAAGGTCAGGTAGGAGATGAGCTCGATGCCGGCTCGATCACTTGTGCGCATCGCCCACGCGGGAGGCGGCTCGCTCGCCGCGCCGAATTCGCTTGAGGGCATCGCGCGATCGCTCTCGTACGGCGTCGAGATGATCGAGATCGACGTGCGCTCCACGCGCGACGGGCGGCTGGTGCTCTCGCACGACGATGTCGTCGGTCGCACGAGCATCGCGGCGTCGGCGTTCGACGACCTGCGCCGGGCGCAGCCGGAGATCGCCTCGCTCGACGAGGCGCTGGATGTCATTGCTGGCAGGACGACGCTGAACCTCGATATCAAGGATGCACCATCGATGAGCCGTGTCGGCGCGACGGTGCGTGCGCACGGCGCGGTCGACCGCTGCATCGTCAGCAGCCTCGAACGCTCGTGGCTGATGGCGTTGTCTGATCTCGAGCCGTCGATCCCGGCATTTCTCTCGTACCCCGCCGACAAGGGTGGCACGTCGCAAAAGCCGTGGCTGAAGCCCGTCGTGAGCGGCGTCGTGTCGTTGATGCGCATGACGCTGCCGTCGCGGCTGCCGCGCATGGTACGGGGACTCGATGGCGCGGGGGTGACGCTGTACCACCCGCTCATCACGCCGCGGCTTGTGGCGCTCGTCCACGAGATGCGGCTGTCGCTGTATGCATGGACGGTCGACGAGCCGGTGCGGATGAGGGAGCTCGTCGAGATGGGCGTCGACGGCATCACCAGCAACCGCCCCGATCTGCTGGCGGAACTGACTCCAACGATGGGCGTCGATGCCGAACGAGTATCGGGATCATGACGCGTCGCGCAGGGCGTTGAACAAGTCGCCGGCCGGCGTTTGGACGTCAATACGGAGCGGTGTAGTGTCGTACCGCAACTGTTCGCCGGGAGGGCTCGCACGCGGCGAAGTCCGTCAGGCGAGGCGCTGTACCGCGTCGGTCCGGCTTCGCCGGACGCACAGCCGGGGGCGGCTATGCTCCACGCTCCGCGTCGCGTCGCCTAAAGCCAAGTCGAGAGCACTGCACTACACCTTGCCGCTGCGCTGCCGCGCCGTCGGCTTCCACGTCTGGTACTCGATCGCGCCGACGGCGGTGAGGAACATGCGGCTCGTCACGTTGCCGATGTGGTGGAAACGCTTTTGGACGGCCTTGATCAGCGCGTCGCCATCGCCGCGATAGGCTCGCAGCCACGCGGTCATGCCGCCGTTCTCGTCCGCGATCGCTTGCAACTCACGCGCGTTCGCGATCGTCCCGACGATCTTCTTGCCGTTGCGCACGATGCTGGCGTCCGCGAGCAGCCGGTCGACGTCACGCTCGCCGAACTTCGCGACCCTTGCCGGGTCGAAGTTCCGGAACGCCTTCGTGAAGGCGGGCCACTTCGACCGCATGATGCGCCAGTTCAGCCCGGCTCCGAACACGAACCAGGTCAGCATCTCGAAGTACGCCCGATCGTCGGGCGGCGTTTCGCCGATCGGGAAGGGGAAGATCTCCTCAGGCGACACGCCTTCTGGCCCGCTACGTGGCATGGCTTCCTCCTTGTGGTCGTCAGACCTGGTGCAGGACGGCGAGCACGTCCATGGTGACGGCGATCGACGCGTGCAGAGCGAACCCGTACCACGAGCTGCGGGTGCGCACCGCCAGCCATCCCAGCACCACGCTTGCGATGATCGCGCCGTACGCCTCCGGCATCGGTTTGCCGACGTGCAGGATGCCGAACGGGATCGCCACAACGAACACCGCGTACCAGCCGAGCACGGGCTGTAGCCCGATCGTCAAGAAGCCGCGGTGGAAGAACTCCCAGCCGATGAAGTACGACGCGTAGGCCATCTCGTACAGCACGAACGACGTCAGGTGCGCGTTCGACCCGCCCGCGGCGTAGGCGCTGATCTCGCCGCGCACCCAGCCGCTCATCGGATAGTAGCCGATGAAGTTCGGCCAGAACGAGGCGGCGGCCAGCACCGGCAGCATGACGACGTACAGCACCAGCGCCGCCCGCACGCCGAAGCGCCAGTCGCCCAGCCCTAACCCGAATGCGCCCAGCCGCCGGCCCGGCATCGCCACGATGATCATGATGGGCAGCACAAACAGCCAGGCGAAGCTGGACCCGAACCAGTACAGATAGTCGTACATGCCGGACTTCGGCCACCCATCGAAGGATGTCGCGAAGTTGCGGTTAAAGAAGCCAGCGGAGCCGAAGCTCTGGAAGCTCACGATGATGACCGCACCGAGCAGTAGGACCGCCGCCGCGCTCGCATCGACGCGTGCGGCCGCGACACGAGATGGCGCCGTTGGTGGTACGGAACGCATCGATGCGAGCGCGGGCGCGGCGGGCGCGGGCGCGGCGGGCGCGGGCGCGTCGAACGCGATCGCCGCGGCGCTGGCCAGAAACGAACGTCGCTTCATGCTCGACACTCTACGACGGCTTCGCCTGGGCGTACAGATCGCGTATCATCGCTGCACGGCAACAGGAGGCCATATGGCGCTGGAGATCCGGCCCTATCGCGAAGACGAGGCGCAGGCGTTCGCCCGCGTGCCGCCGATCGTCTTCGGCAATTACGCCGGCGATGACCGCGTCGTTGCGGATCGCGGCGGCATCGGCATCCGGCCTGAGTGGTCACTGTGCGCGTTTGAAGATGGCACGCTGGCCACGACGTACGGCGCCTTTCCGCTGGTGATGCGCCTGAACGGCGCGAAGGCGCCGGTGGCGGGCGTCACGGTCGTGGGCACGCTGCCGTGGTACCGGCGGCGCGGCCATCTGCGCAAGATCATGGAGACTGATTTCAAGCGCCGTTACGAGCAGCGTATGGAGCCGATCGCCGGCTTGCTCGCGTCGATCGCGGCGATCTACCAGCGGTACGGCTACGCGGTGTGCTCGACGGCCGTGCGGTACCAGATCGATCCGCAGAAGGTAGCCTTCGCGCCGAGCGTCCCGAACGCCGAAGGCACGTGGCGTGAGGGTACGGCGGACGAACTGCCCCTGCTGGAGCGCATGTACCGCGAGTTCGCGAAAGGCCGGAACGGCTACCTCCATCGCGCGCCGGTGATCTGGGAGGGGCAGGTGATGGGGCGCGGCGGCCCGGCGACGGGAGCGGGCGATTTCGGTCCGAGCGTTGTCGCCATCTACGAAGAGGGCGGCGGACCGAAGGGGTACGTCGCCTATGCGGCCAAGGAACCTCCGGCTATCGAAGGAGTCGGCCAGGGGCAGCGCGTGATGGTGCGCGACTTCGTGTGGAACACGGCCGGCGCCTACCGCGCGATCTGGGAGCACCTGAAGACATTCGATCTGGCCAACCGCATCTGGATCAACAGCGCGCCCATCGACGACCCGGCGCCGCACATCATGCTGGACCCGCGCGAATTGCACGCGACGCATCGCGATCACCTGCTCGGGCGCATCATCGATGTCGAGCGCGCGCTGCCGCTGCGGCCGTACGGCGCTGAAGGCCGCGTAACGTTCGAGCTGCGCGACGAGATGTGCCCGTGGAACGCGGGACGCTGGGCGCTCGAGGCTGGCGCGGAAGGTGCGACGGTGTCGCGCACGAAGGACGCGCCGCAGCTGACGCTCGATGTGTCGGCGCTGGTGCAGCTGCTGTTCGGGCAGGTGTCGCCGTCGCTCGCCGTGCGCTTCGGACGCGCGGACGCCGCACCGGAGGCGCCGCTTTCGCTCTGGGACGCGATCTGGCGCACGGAGTACGCGCCGTTCTGCCCGGACTGGTTCTGATCTGGAGGTTGGAGGTTGGAGCAGTCTGTCCGCGGGCCTCGGAGGCACACAGTAGCGGAGGAGCTTCAGCTCCGTCCGTTAATGAAGTAGAGGAGATGTCGTGAAACCAGCAACGATTCCGGCCGGGCCGCAAGACCTCACCGCCGCGTGGGTCACGGAGGCGCTGCGCTCGAGCGGCGTGATTAGCGGTGCCACGGTCACAAAGATCGAACCAAAGATCATCGGCGAAGGCTCCGGCTTCATCGGCCAGCTCGCGATCGTCTCGCTGACGTACGACAGGCAGGACGACGGCGCGCCGTCGTCGCTCCTCGCGAAATTCCCGGCGGCGAGCGAGAATGGGCGGTATGTCGGAAACCTCTTCGACTTCTACCATCGCGAGATCCGCTTCTACGAAGAGATCGCGAACGAAGTGGAGTTGCGCACGCCGAAGCTTTACTACAGCGCGATGAACCGCGACACGCAGGAGTACATCTTGCTGATCGAGGACCTCGCCCCCGCCCTCGTTGGCGATCATGCGGCGGGATGCACGCTGGAAGAAGCGGAACTCTCGATCCGCGAGATCGCCAAGTTCCACGCGGCGTGGTGGGAGCACCCGCGCCTGGAAGAACTGGCAGCGTGGCTGCCGATGATCGATGCGCCCGTACACCAGTCGGCGGAAGGGGCGTACCAGCAGGCGTGGGAGCCGTTTATCCAGAACTTCGGCGACCGGCTCTCGCCCGAGATGCGCAAGACGGCCGAGCAGATCTCCACCCGCATCATCAAACTCCAGTCGTCGATCGCCGACCGTCCGCACACGATCATCCACGGCGACTACCGCACCGACAACCTCTTCTTCGCCTCTCCCGAGGGCGGCGCGCCGTTCGCCGTCGTCGACTGGCAGATTGCCGCCCGGGGCCGAGGCGTGTTCGATGTGGCGTACCTGCTGTGCGGCGGGCTCGATGCGCCCGTACGCAAGGCGAACGAGCAGCGCCTGCTGAAGCTCTACCACGACATCCTCGTCGAGAACGGCGTGAAGGACTACAGCTTCGAGCAGTGCTGGCGCGAGTATCGGCGCATGGCGCTCTACACGTTCATGTACGTCGTCATCTCGCTCGGCACGTTCGACTTCGCGAACGAACGCGGCTTGCGGCTCTTCAACGCCTGGCTCGCCCGCACGACCGCGGCGATCGAAGAGCTGAACGCGGCGGAGGAGATGCCGGCGTGAGGCGGGGGCGGTTGGTCTTTCAGTCGGTCGGTCGATCAGTCTCTCGGTCGATCAGCGACGAGCACCGCGTAGGGGCGAGGCGAGCCTCGCCCGCGCTCGAACGCGAGACCAAAGACAGCGCCAGTGAGTGCTAGACGTGCTTGAGGAACTCCGCGGCTGAGACATCGGCCTGGCGCAGGATGCTCGATACAGTTGATCCGGACAGCTCGCGGTTGTGCTTCGCAATGACGACTGGCCGCAAGAGCCCTGACTTCCAAAGCAGGACGTGACTCCCGGTCTGGCGCATGACCGTCAGTCCGCAAGCGCTCGAGAGCGCGGATAACTCGCGTGGGGAGGAGTGCAGGCAGGCGGTCCGGCAATCAGGAAGCTCGCTTTAGGGCGAAGTCCGCCGGTACGTCCAGACCCTGTTCGCGAGCGAACTCGATCCAGAGATCCATCGCCTCCCTCACCATCGAGAGCGCTTCGTCGATCGTCTCGCCAAAACTCGTACAACCGGGTAGCTGGGGGACCATGATCGTATATCCGCCCTCAGGCTCCTGGCGGAGCTCAAACACGATGCCATCTTTGATGATGTGGAACACGCCCGCGTCAGCCATGCGCGAATTGTACCACCATCGGCATTGCGTCACCTCCTAGCTTGACGGCGCCAACTCGGCGATCGTGCGCACGATGCGGTGCGGGCGAACGGCGGCACGGGCCGGCAGGCCGTGGGATTCGGCATCGACCCAGACGGTGTGCATGCCGAGGCGGTGCGGCGTGGCGATGTCGGCTTCGAGGTTGTCGCCGACCATCCATGTCGATTCAGTGGCGCAACCGACGGCTGATAGCGCGTGGTGGAAGACGCGCTCGTCGGGTTTGCCGGCGCCGAACTCGCCTTCGATGACGATGCAGTGAAAGTACTGTGCGAGCGCGTGCTTCTCGACAGCGTTGCGCTGGTTCCGCGCCTCGCCGTTCGTGATCAGCGCCATCGGGATGCCGCGTGCGCGGATCGCTTCGAGCGTCGCGATCGCGCCCGGATATGGCGTGATCGCCTCCAATCGCAATGCACGATAGTGGTCGGCGAGGCTGTGGGCGGTGTCGTCGGCACTCAGGCCGAGATCGGCGAAGGCGCGGCGGACGATCTCGCGGCTGGCGGCGTCGAGATCCATGCGGCCTCGATACGCGCGCTTCGGGTCATCCCAGAACCACGTGCGGCGCGCGCGGATGGCAGCGTGCACGTCGTCTGGCGTGTGCGCGTCGACGGCGTGTCTCTCGCAGGCGGCGAGCCACGACTCCTCCATGCCAGTCGTCCAGTCGAGGATGGTGCCGTCCATGTCGAAGAAGATTGCCTTGGGCGGCTCCGCCGCGGTCACGGGGCATCTCCGTACATGCCGTATGAGCGCTTGACCTCGAACTCGTAGATCAGGCGATGATCATCGACCATGATCTGAAGGAACTCGTCGATGGTGCGTTCGGCGCCGAACCACATGATCTTGCCGGATGGCGCGGGCGGAAGGTCGCGCTGCATCACCTGGAACAGCCGGAGGCTCTGACGTGGAACGTCTGAACCTTCGAGGATGTTCACGCGACACTCCAGCGTCAGCCATCGGAACGTGGCGTCGAACACGAACAGGGTCGATCGCGGATCGTGGCGCAGATGCTTCGTACGGAGCCGCTCTTGCGTCGCCGAGCTCCATATCTTTCCGTCGACAACCGCGACGCCGACGCGCGCCGAGTGCGGCGTGCCGTCGACGCGCAGCGTGGTCATCGCCGCGGAGTGGTTCTTGTCGAGGAATGCGAGCAGCGATTCGTCCATCGTGGTCCTCCGTTAGGCGTGTCGTCTGAGCCAAGCCTCAATCTGTTGAATGTGCTCGCGGTAGTGTTCGTCGCTGTTGCTGCTCGCCATCTGCCACGCGGGCCAGCCGAAGCGCGTTTCGTCCGCGAGATCGGCTTCGGACAGCGCCTCGACTGCGCGCAGCATCGTCGCGTGGGCCGCGCGGGAGGCGGCGAGCACATCGCCGAGTGGCCGTTGCCTCGCTGCGGCGTAGTCGCGGGCGTTCGAGGCGTCGACGTTCTGGACTTCCGGCCGCTCGGGCGTTCCACCGCGGGCGACGGCTTCGAGCCAGGACGCGCAGCGCGCCTCCCACGCGGCGATGTGCGCGAGCAGATCTTTCACCGACCAGCCGTCGTCCAGCACCGGTGCCAGCATCTGCTCTTCGCTCAGCGATGCTACCAGCGCGTCGAGCGTCGCGCGGTCGCGGTGTATGGCGGCGATCAGTTCTGGCTTCGTCATCTGCGGGCCTTCGCGGCGGCAGTTCGTTTGGCACTTTTGGGGTTTGTGCCGTTCTTGGTTGCCGTGGCGGAGGGTTTCACAGCCGGGGGCGGCTGTGATCCGTTTTTGGCGGCGGCTCCGTTCTTGGTGGCGGCTCCATTCTTGCCGGGGCGGCTCACAGCCGGGGACGGCTGTGCCACTCTGGCTGCGGAGGATTTCACAGCCGGGGGCGGCTGTGATCCGTTCTTAGTAGCGGCTCCGCTTTTGGTAGTAGCTCCGTTCTTGGCGGCTCCATTCTTACCGGGGTGGCTCACAGCCGGGGACGGCTGTGCCACTCTTGCGGGCTGCTTCGCTGCCTTTGCGGCTGCCAGGCGCTCTGGGGGGAGGACTTTGCGGAGGTATTCGGCGGTGAAGCTGTGTTCGACGAGCGCGACCTCCTCCGGCGTGCCTTCGGCGATGACGCGGCCGCCGCGGTCGCCGCCGAGTGGGCCGAGATCGATGATGTGGTCGGCGTTCTTCATCACGTCGACGTGATGCTCGATGACGACGACGGTGTTGCCGCCGTCGACGAGGCGTTGCAGCACGACGAGCAGCGCGCGCGTGTCCTCGAACGAGAGGCCGGTCGTCGGCTCGTCCAGGATGTAGAGGGTCTTGCCCGTCGAGCGCTTCGAGAGCTCCGTCGAGAGCTTGATGCGCTGCGCCTCGCCGCCGGACACCGTCGTCGCCGGCTGGCCGAGGCGAATATAGCCGAGGCCGACATCGTGCAGCGTTTCGAGCTTGCGGCGCACGGCCGGGATGTGTTCGAAGTACGCCAGCGCCTCTTCGACCGTCATGTCGAGCACGTCGGCGATGCTCTTGCCCTTGAACGTGATCTCGAGCGCCTCGCGATTGTAGCGCTTGCCTTTGCAGACCTCGCAGGGCACCGTGACATCCGGCAGGAAGTGCATCTCAATCTCGATGTAGCCGTCGCCGGAGCAGGCCTCGCAGCGGCCGCCCTTCACGTTGAACGAGAAGCGGCCCGGCGTGTAACCGCGCAGGCGCGCTTCCGGCACGGACGCGAACAACTCGCGCACGGGCGTGAACAGCCCGGTGTACGTCGCCGGGTTCGAGCGCGGTGTGCGGCCGATCGGCGACTGGTCGATATCCACGACCTTGTCGATGTAGTTGAGGCCGCGGATCGCATCGACCTTCCCGGCGCGATCGCGTGCGTTGTACAGGTCCTGCGCGGCGCGCTTGTACAGGAGGTCGTTGATCAGCGTGCTCTTACCGGAGCCAGAGACACCCGTGATGCAGACGAACTTGCCGAGCGGGATCTCGACATCGATATTCTTGAGATTGTTCTCGCGCGCGCCCTCGATGCGGATGGCGTGGCCGGTGCCCGCGCGGCGCGTCTCGGGCAGCGGCACCTGGCGGCGGCCGCTGAGGTAGGCGCCGGTCATCGACTCCTCGGACGCCATGATGTCGTCGATCGTGCCTTCGGCAACGACGCGGCCGCCGCCTTCGCCGGCGCCCGGACCCATATCGATGATGTGGTCGGCGGCGCGCATCATCGATTCGTCGTGTTCGACGATCAGCACCGTGTTGCCGAGGTCGCGCAGGCGCTCGAGCGTCTTGATCAGCCGCTCGTCATCGACGGGATGGAGGCCGATGCTCGGCTCGTCGCAGACGTACAGCACGCCCATCAGGCTCGAACCGATCTGCGTCGCCAGGCGGATGCGCTGCGCTTCGCCGCCGGACAGCGTGCTGGCGGTGCGGTCGAGCGACAGGTAGTCGAGGCCGACATCGAACATGAAGCGCAGGCGCTCGCGGATCTCCTTGAGGATCTGGCGCGCGATCATCTGCTCACGCTCGTTCAGCGGCGTGTCGTCGCCAGACAGGCGCTCGACCCAATCGACCGCCTCGCGCACATCCATCGACGTCACGCCCTGGATGTTGAGATCGGCGACGGTCACGGCCAGCGTCTCCGGCTTGAGGCGCGCGCCCTTGCAGGCGCCGCACGGCACGGCGGCCATGTAGCGCTCGATCTCGTTGCGGATGTAGTCGGAGTCGGTCTCCTTGTAGCGGCGCTGCAGGTTTGGGATCACGCCCTCGAACGTCGTGTCCCACTTGTTCGTGTGCCCGCCGCTGGCGGTGTACTTCAGCGTGATCGGATCGTCGTCGCCGTAGAGGAGCAGGTCCAGATCCTTCTGCTTCATCTCCCTGACCGGCACGTTGAGCTTGAAGCCGTGCTTCTTCGCGACGGCGACCAGCATGCGCATGTACCACGTGTTCGTCGCGGCGGCGCGCGACCACGGCACGATCGCGCCCTGTTCGATCGATACGCTGACGTTCGGCACGACGAGCGCCGGATCGATCTCCATCTTCACGCCGAGGCCGGTGCAGTCGGCACACGCGCCGTGGGGGCTGTTGAAGCTGAAGTTGCGCGGCGCCAGCTCGCCGATGTTCGTGCCGTCGAAGGCGCAGGCGTAGTGCTCGGAGTACATGCGCTCTTCGACGTGGCCCCTCACCCCTAACCCCTCTCCCTCAAGGGGCGAGGGGGACTTGCGGGTGGGCTTCGCCCGTTTTTCTGGCGTGCCGTGGTCGATTTGGACTTGGACGGTGCCGCCGCCGAGCTTCAGCGCTTGCTCGACGCTGTCGGAGAGGCGGCTGGCGCTCGACGCTGTGCCTTCGCCTTCGCTGTTGCTGGCTTCGGTGATGATGCGGTCGACGACGACCTCGATTGTGTGCTTTTTCTTCTTGTCGAGATCGATCTGCTCGCCCAGGTCGCGGATGCGGCCGTCGACGCGGACGCGGACGTAGCCGGCGCGGCGGGCGTCTTCGAAGACGTGCAGATGCTCGCCCTTTCGATCGCGGATGATCGGCGCCAAGATCATCAGCTTCTTGCCCGGCTCGATGCTGAGGATCGCGTCGACGATCTGCTGCACGGTCTGGCGCTCGATCGGGCGGCCGCAGTTCGGGCAGTGCGGCGTGCCGGCGCGTGCGTAGAGCAGGCGCAGGTAGTCGTAGATCTCGGTGACAGTGCCGACCGTCGAGCGCGGGTTGCGGCTGGCGCCCTTCTGGTCGATGGAGATCGCCGGCGAGAGGCCCTCGATGTAGTCGACGTCGGGCTTCTCCATCTGGCCGAGGAACTGACGGGCGTAGGCGGAGAGAGACTCGACATAACGCCGCTGTCCTTCGGCGTAGATGGTGTCGAAGGCGAGCGACGACTTGCCGGACCCCGACAGCCCCGTGATCACGACGAGCTTGTCGCGCGGGATCGTGACGTCGATGTCCTTCAGGTTGTGTTCGCGGGCGCCTTTGACGATGATGGCGTCCAGGGGCATGGGTGGACCCTCCGGGTCGGGCTCTGGGAGGTGGGAGGTCGGAGGCTGGGCTGAGGCCGCACCTGCGATCTCTGGATCGCTATTCTAGCACGTGTGTTCGTTCCGTCGATGGGCTGCTGACGGTTGGTGTCAGGAGCGATTACGAGATCGCCGGGGCGAGCGCTTTTGCCCGCAGCCGGGCGTCCTTGCGCAGAGCTTGTAGCGTCGCGCAAAACGGATGCCTGCGGTTGTGGTTGATGTTGAGAGGCAGATCGGTGCGCTGGATGATCTCCTTTTCGACTAGCCACGGCTCGGGATGTTCGGCCCACGCGACGAATGCGTTAGCAGCCATCCACTCTGAAAGTACGAGTTCCGTCTCCCCGTAGTAAAACGAAGTCCCGTCGCTCTGCAGCTCGATTTGCAGGGCAAGAGAGGACTCGAGCAAACACCCGAGATCGCGGCGGAGCGTCGATCGCCGCCTAGGTCGAAAGTGAGTTCGGATGCGTCGACGCAGGTTGCCCTTGCTCCCGGGGAACCCGGGTGCGATCCCGACGTAGAGAAGTGTGAAAGCGTCGGAACGAACGCATTTGTTTGTGGGTACCGTTGCGGGGATCGCGCGAAAGTACCAGCCGTAGATCCCAGACGTCGTGGGCACCGGCGACGGGCGCGCCATCACCTCGTCACGCGACCACACGCGGGACGGCCCGAGGATGGCCGAGATCGCCGCTTCCGAATCGCTCCGAGCGCTCACAGCCACAGTTCGTTGCCGTCGATGTTGCTATCCTCCACTGTCTTGCAAATGAAATATAGCTGGAACTTCTAGGATGAGAACATGAACAAGTCGGGCGTGAGCGAAGGGCAGCCGGCACCGGAACTCATCTCGAAACGAATCGCCGAACTTGGGGACTGGCGCGGGGAAACTCTCAGCAAAATGCGCAAGCTCATCAAGGCGGCAGACCCGGACGTCGTCGAGGAGTGGAAGTGGATGGGCACTCCGGTTTGGTCGCACGACGGCATCATCTGCACGGGCGAATCCTACAAGAAGGTCGTAAAGCTTACGTTCGCCAAGGGCGCGTCTCTGAAGGATCCGGCCCGTCTCTTCAACTCGAGTCTTGATGGCAACGTACGCCGCGCGATCGACATTCACGAAGGAGAAGACGTTGACGCGTCCGCCTTCAAGGCGCTCGTTCGCGAGGCGGCCGCCCTCAACGGTTCCGGCAAGTCGAAACCCTCGAAGAAAGCGACGTCCTAAGGGATTCCGCCCCTGAACGGGTCCGACATCGGTGCGGCGGTGGCGGTACGAGCAGGGGCACGCCACCGCGTCCCGCAACGCGGATCGTCTGTGGCATGTTCGTTTCGTTCGATGTGATTCGGTGCGGCGGGGGCGGTACGGGGAGGGGCACGCCACCGCGTGCCCCTACGGTGCGGGTGTCACTGTCGCTTCGATGAGCACGGAGCGCGGCGGGTGGCGGTGGGAGAGCTTTTTTGCCCAGGTGGTTTCGATGGCGGCTACTTCGTCGGCGTCCATGTAGCGGGCTTCGGTGATCTCTATGCCGTGGCGCGCGAAGGCCGGCGCCAGCGTCTCGCGCACGTAGTCCGGCGTCACGTCGGGCAGGTCGCGCACGTCGAGCGGCACCGGGTCGTCGAAGATGCGGGTGTTGAGGACGATGCGCAGCGTCGCGCCGTCCGTCGCTAGCGACGCGATCGCGGAGAGCACGATATCGTCGCCGAGGATGATGCCGCGCATGAGGCTGCCCCAGGGCAGCGTGACGACGATCTCGCCGGCGATGCCGCGCAGCTCATCGGGCAGGCGCTCGATGCTGGCTGCGACGTACAGGACATTCGCGAGGCCGCCGCGCTCGGGCTTGCGCGCCGCCTTCGCGGATAGCTCGCGCATGTTCTCGGCGACGGGATCGATGGCGACGACGAAGCGATCGGGGTGGGCTGACGCGTATCGGTACGCCCAGCGGCCGTCGCCGGCGCCGAGATCGATCGTGACGCCGGCGTATGGCGCGAGCATCGCAGCGAGCGCTGGCGCGTCGATGTCGGATGTCTGTTTGCCGCGCACGATGATCATCGCCGCATTGTGACGGAACCACGGATTACACGGATTTCACGGAAGATCGGGACGGAACCGCAGATTACGCAGATTTCGCAGATTGAGGGGCGGGAACCACGGGTTACACGGATATCACGGAGGGAGCACGACGGGAAACCACGGATTACACGGATTACACGCAGGGAGGACGACGGGGTAACCACAGATTGCACAGATGGGTTGAGTCGGATGAACCTCCCGATTTTCGTTGGCTACCGCCGGCGGACGAGCAACTCACCCGCGTAAACTACGCATGAAGACGGACCAGAAGGAAAAGAATCGATACCCAAGAAAACGCGAGCAGTGCCGAAACTGCATGTGGCCGCCACCGGAAGCAGAGAACAGTCGCCGCTACGAGGCTAATTGGCGCTACACCGTATGTTAGGCCGGTCAACATGACAACTTTGGCCGGCCAGCCATAAGCGTAGTCGAAGCGCCACACCAAGATGTACCAAACGACTGCCCAGTACAGCCATGACACAGCGGAGGTAACGACGGCGAGCCAGACAGTGACACGGATGATCACACGACAATGATATCGCAACAACGTAACGGTGAAGGTAGCAACGAGCGACAGTCGACCTCACACACGGTGGGTACGGATCTGCGGTTTCAGTCGCTTACGCTACCGCGGCGGCGGCCTTTTGGGCGATGGCGGCGAATGCTGTGGGCTGGCGGACGGCGAGGTCGGCGAGCACTTTGCGGTCGATCTTGATGCCGGCTTTGTTGAGGCCATCGATCAGGCGGCTGTACGTGATGCCGTGCATACGGCCCGCGGCGTTGATGCGCGCGATCCACAGCTTGCGGAAGTCGCCCTTGCGCTCGCGCCGGTGGCCGTAGGCGTAGTCGAGGGAGTGCAGCACCGACTCGTTGGCGCGCTTGAATACGCGGTGGCGCTGGCCCTTGTGGCCCTTCGCCAAGCCGATGATCTTCTTGTGTCGCGCGTGCGCCGGCACGCCTCTCTTCACCCGTGGCATCAGTTACTCCTTCGGAGATCCTAGAACTTAGAACCAAGAACCTACGGGCGGACGTGCTCTCTAGGTTCTAGGTTCTTAGTTCCAGGTTCCGCGAACGCGCTTAGCGCTTCGCGTACGGCATGAGCTTGCGGAGCATCTTCTGCCCCGGCTTGCTGATCACGATCATCTCGTCGATAGCGCCGCGCGCGGCCTTCGACATGCGCGTCTTGTTGTGGCTGATGTTCCCCTTGCGGCGGGTGAACTTGCCGGTACCGGTCACCTTGAACCGGCGCGCGGCGCCACGGTGGGTCTTCATCTTCGGCATGTCGTCGTCCTTCTCGCGCCAGCAGAGCGCATCGTACTTGAATCGTGCGGCGCTTATGCCTCTGTGGCCGCCGCGTCCGCGATCTCGGCCACAGGTTCGACGGCAACCGCCGTGCCGGCGACCTCGGTTGCTGATCCGACGGCTACCGGGGCGTCGGCGCCCGCGGCCTTCAGCGCCGCTGCCATCGCTGTGTCGCCGCCGGCATCGCCGGACGTGGTCGCCGCCGCCGCCGGCTTGGGCGCCCGCGGCGTCTTCACCTTCGGTTCCTGCTTGGGCGGCACCGGAGCCAGATACATATTCATGAAGCGGCCCTCCATCGAGGGCTGCCGCTCCACGAGCGCGACATCTTTCAACTGCGTCGAAATGCCGAGAAGAAGCTCGCGCCCGATCTCCGGGTGCGTGATCTCGCGCCCGCGGAACATTACCGAAACCTTGACCTTGTCGCCACCGGCGAGCAGGCCTTCCACGACGCGCCGCTTGACGGCGAGGTCGTGCGCGCCGATTTTCGGCTTGAATCGCACTTCTCGCAGGACGACCTGCTTCTGGTGCTTGTGCGCCTCCCGCTCCTTCTTCGACTGCTCGTACTTGAACTTGCCGTAGTCCAGGATGCGGCAGACCGGAGGATTGGCGTTTGGCGCGACTTCGACCAAGTCGAGGCCGCGCTCGCGAGCCATCTCGAGCGCCTGAGCGATGGGCGTCACGCCCAGCTTCTGCCCCTCGTCGTCGATGATGAGCACTTCGCGGACGCGAATCTTTTCGTTTATGCGGAGATCTCTGGCTATCGGTGGCCCCTTATCAGCAAGCGAGCGCCCCCGGAGGCGCCCTGCAATGGAGCCTTACTATAAGCCATTCGGCGCCAGGGCGGCAACGAGGGGCAAGACAGAGGGCAACATCCCTACACCAGCACCAGCAGGGGCGTGCCCTGGTCGACGCGCTGCCCGACGCTGACGTAGACGGCCTTGACGGTGCCGCCGCGGCGTGCGTGGAGCTCGTTTTGCATCTTCATGGCCTCGACGACCACCAGCATCTGGCCCTCGCTGACCTCGTCGTCGGCCGATACCTGGACCTCGCGGACGACGCCGGCCATCGGCGACTTGAGGACCCATTCGCCGCTGGCGTCGACGTCGAAGCCGTCGGCACTGCCGCCGCCGCGGCGCCCGGTCTGCGTGCCGACCGTAACCATGTGGCCGCCGACCGAGACGTGATAGTTCGTCGGCCCTTCCTCGGCGAAGACCTCGCGCGGCTTGCCGTCGATGATGACGGAGTAGCGCGCCGAGTCGTTGATGCGCTCGAGGCTGACGGACGACGTGACGCCGTCAATCGTCACGCGGTAGCCGCCCGCGCGATCCGGCTCGACTTCGATCTCCCGGATGTTGTCGCCCAGCCTTAGCCGGTACTTCGCCGCCATCGTGTCCCCTGTTGTGTACTTGCCGCGCGCGACGCCAGTTGCCGCTCGCGGCCCGCATCGCGCCAGCCGCTGTCGGGTCCGGTGATCACCGCCGGCTGTGCGCCGTTGCGTGCGCGCCGGTTGTGCGACATCACCGCCGCCACGAGCAACGCGACGTGCTCTTCGTCCGCGAACTCTTTTGGCTCGACCATCTTGAACTCGCTGTCGAGAAAGCCGGTGTGCACCTGGCCATCGACGAACCGCTGGTCATCGAGCAGCTGCAGGTGGAACGGGATGTTCGTTTTCACGCCGGCGATCACGTACTCGCGCAGCGCCCGCTTCATGCGCCCGATCGCCTGTGTGCGGTCGGCGCCCCAGCAGATGAGCTTCGCCAGCATCGGATCGTAGAAGTACGGGATCTCGATGCCGCTGAAGATGCTGCTGTCGACGCGCACGCCGGGGCCGCTCGGCTCGTTCACGTAATCGATGCGGCCGAGCGAGGGGAGGTAGTTGTTGTAGGGGTCCTCGGCGGCGATGCGGCACTCGATGGCGGCGCCGCGCAGCACGACATCGGCCTGGGTGAACCCCAGCGGTTCGCCATCGGCGATGCGGATCTGGTCGCGCACGAGGTCGCGGCCACACAGCCACTCCGTGACCGGATGTTCCACCTGGAGGCGGGTGTTCACTTCGAGGAAGAAGAACTCGTCGGTCGCCGGGTCGAAGAGGAACTCGACCGTGCCGGCGTTGTAGTAGCCCGACGCCTTCGCGGCGGCGACGGCTGCCGCCATCATCTTCTCGCGCGTCGGCTGGCTGAGCACCGGCGAGGGCGACTCCTCGAGCAGCTTCTGGTGACGGCGCTGTACCGAGCACTCGCGCTCGCCCAGCGCGACGGCGTTGCCGTGCTTGTCGGCCAGCACCTGGATCTCGACGTGGCGCACGGGCGAGAGGTAGCGCTCGAGGAAGACGCCGCCATCGCCGAACGCCGACTGCGCCTCGCTCGAGGCGACCCGCACGGCGCCCTCGATCTCTTCCGCGGTCTTGACGAGGCGGATGCCCTTGCCGCCACCGCCCGCCGATGCCTTGATGAGCAGCGGGAACCCGATGCCGGGCGCCAGCCGGACGGCCTCGGCGGCTTCGACACGGCCCTCGGTGCCGGGTACGACCGGGACGCCGGCGGCGATCATCGTGCGGCGGGCGTTCACTTTGTCGCCGAGCAGGATGACGGATGCGGGGTTGGGGCCGATGAAGGTGATGCCGGCGCCGGCGCAGGCTTCGGCGAACTCCGTCCGCTCGCTCAGGAAGCCGTACCCGGGGTGTATGGCGTCGACGCCGGCTTTCTTCGCCACCTCAAGAATCTTGTGATAGTTGAGGTAGCTCTCCAGCGGCGGTCCCTCGCCGATGTGATACGCCTCGTCGGCGTACCGGACGTGGAGCATGTTGCGGTCCACGGTCGAATACACGGCGACCGTGGCGATACCCATCTCGCGGCACGTCCGCATGACGCGGAGCGCGATCTCGCCGCGGTTGGCGACCAGGATCTTCTTGAACAAGCCATCACTCCCGGCTCGATATGGGTTCGGGGATTGATATCACAGAAGCGTGGAAGCGGGAAGCGGGACGTTGGAAGTCGGATGTTAGAGGTTGGATGTTGGATGTTGGATGTTGGCGTGTGGAAGCTGATCGGGGTTGTGAGCGTGAGGACGCAGCTTTGGCTCCGTTCCGGACGTTCGGTTAGGCGAGCGGCGTAGTTGGTTGGAGGTAGAGGATGAAGAATGGAGGATAGAGGGTGGATATGGGACGTTGTTGATCGGTGGTCGTTGGAGCGATCGAAAGAGGGGCCGTAGGGACGCAGCTTTAGCTTCGTCCCGGACGTTCGAACGGACCTAAAGGTGCGTCCCTACGTTTCCGGACTGTGGTTCCGTCGGCGTGCACGTCAGAAGCTGGAGGCGACGACGCCGGGTGCGGCCATGCGCAGGTTGCAGATGACGTTCGTGACGCCGTCGTGCGCGGCGAGCAGGTCTTCGACCGCCTGCCGCTGCGTATCCGACGCGACGATACCGGTGAGCGTCACGACGCCGTCGGCGAACTCGAGCCGCACGTCAGCGGCTGATGGCCCGAGGGCGCAGACGAACGCTCGCAGCGCTTCGGTGATGGCGCTGTCGTCAGCGATAGCTGGTGCGGGTCGGGATGTGGGTTCCACATGCTCGTGATACCACCATCGCTCGTGCGCCACAACGGCACGCTTGTCAACAGCCGGTGAGGAAATCTGGCGGCCACGCACAAACCGCAGAGCAGTGCTGGATCGTGAGGGCGGTCGGAGCGCGTCCTATCGCTACACTGCCGTCATGGAGCCCTTCGTCCACGATGCGGTGCTCGATATGCACATGGCGCGCGCGGAGCTGATGTCCGCGCTGAGCGACGTCGGCGAGCGCGACTGGGGTCGGTATGTGCCGTACGGGTCGCGGACGCTGCATGATCTGTTGGCGCATGTGGCCGGCGCCGATCAGGCGTGGGCGCTGGCGGCGCAGGGGCTGCTTCGCGGCGAGGGTGAGGTGGCGCCGCCCCTGGCGCCGGCTGAGGCGAGAGCTGCGCGCGAGCGGACGATCGAGCGCGGACGCGGCCGCGGCACGGCGGAGCTGCTCGAAGAGATGGAGCAGCGGCGCAAGTTGCTCCTCGGGTTGTACGATCTCCTGGAGCGGAGGCATCTGGCGCTTGCGCTGCGGTCGTACGGCGAGCAGCACAACTCGGTGCGGGAGCACATCTGGCTCGGTTACCACGATCGGCGGCACGCCGCCGACGTCCGGCGCGCGATGCGACTGACGTGGGCGCCGCAGACGCTGGCGTTCTTGCCGCGGGTGCAGCCCGCCGCTGATACCCTCGCGGCGGACGCGACGCTGTACGTCATTCACAACATCGATCCGGTGAACTGGGAGCGCCCGTCGCCGCTGCCGGGCTGGTCGTACCGGCAGCTGCTGATGCATATCGCGACCGGCGATTGGGTGCTGCAGGGGCACCTGCGGCACCTTATCGAGCACGGCGCCGTCGGCCCGTGGCCGGATATCGACGCCGGCAACGCGCAGCGGCTCGACGAGCGCGCGCACGCGACGGACCGCGCGCTCACGGAGGAGTTTCTGTCGATGCGGCACGAGACGATGGTGCTGCTCTCGCAGCTCAAGCCGGAGCAGCTTGCGCTTGGCATCGAGTATTGGTGGGAGCCGCGCCCGAACGCGCACACAATTCTCGAGTATGTGCTGATGTTCGAGAAGCACGACCGCACGCACGGGGAGCAGCTCCGGCCGGCGATGCGCTGGGTGCGGGCCTGCGGGGGCTATCAGTAGTCATGCCGATCTTTCGTCGCAAGCCGAAGCCGCCGCCGGTGATCTCGATCGAGCTGCCATCCGGTGAGGAGGTGGAGCGCGCCGTCATCGCCGAGCTGCTGCACGGCAAGTCGGTGAAGAAGGGCGCGCTCTTCATGACCAACCGCCGCCTGATGTTCGAGACGGAGCGGGGCGACGCTCGCTGGATGATCGTCCCGTACGCCGAAGTAAAGACCGCGGGCCTCTACCCCGCGCCGAATCCGCATCTGGGCGGGCCGCCCAGCCGTCGCCAGTGCCTTTGCATCGAAACGACGAAGGGCGAGCAGGTCTGGTGGGACTTCGGCGAGAAGGACGAGCGCGAGTGGCTGCCGCTGGTGCGGGCGAAGGCGGAGGAGGCACGGGCGGGGCGGGAGGATGATGGGGACGCAGAGACGTAGGTGCGGAAGGCGTGAACGAAGGGGGACAGGTCTGAAGACCTGTCCGTACGGGGACGGGCGGGCGCGAACGTCACGGAAGGACGCCTGAGCGCGGCGAGAGTACGGCGCCGTGCCGGTACGACATCGCTACTGTAGTGTCTCCAAAATGGCCGTGCGGTTGTCTATCCATTCCTGATCGGGACAGCGCCCCCTCCAACCGCCGAATCAAAACTGAAACACTACACTACCTGGGTTGAGGGCACGCCACCGCGTGCCCCTACAACGACGGAGATGGCGGTGCGGATTCGATGCGCCGTGCCGGTACGACATCGCTACACGGATGAGGGCACGCCACTGCGTGCCCCTACGTCGATCGAGATGGTGGCGCGGATCCGCCTTTAGCGGGCGGTGGGCTGCGTTTGTTCGGCGGCGGCGACCTGCTCGCGGAATCGCCGGACGGCCAGGCGCAGCGATTCCTCGGCGTCGAGGTCATGATCACGTGCCAGCGCGACGACGCCGAAGAGCAGATCGCCGAGCTGCGCCGCAGTGACGGCGTCGGTGGCGGATGTGAGGTCGCGGAGCATGCGCGTCACGGCGTCGGGCGGCACGATCGCCGGGCCGATGCCGGCCTTCGCCGCGCGGCTCTGTACGGATTGCGCTTGCGCGAGGGCGGGCATCGCTCGCGGCACGGCGTCGAGCAGGGGCGCGTCGCCGCGCTCGTCCTTCTTCAGCGCGTCCCAGTTGCGGATGACGTCGCGCGCGCCCTCGACCTCGACGTCGCCGAAGACGTGCGGATGGCGGCGGATGAGCTTCGCCGTGATCGACGCGATCACGTCTTCGATGACGAACTCGTCCGCGTCTTCAGCGACCTGCGCCTGCAGCACCACCTGCATCAGCAGGTCGCCCAGCTCCTCGGCGAGCTTGTGCGGCTCGCCGCCGTCGAGCGCGTCGAGTGCCTCGTACGCCTCTTCGAGCAGGAAGCGCTTCAGCGTCTCGTGCGTCTGCTCCAGATCCCAAGGACAGCCGCCGTCCGGAGACCGGAGCCGGGCGACGACGGCGCGCAGGCCTTCGAACGAGCGCAGATCATCGGTCAGCCCAAGCGGCGGCAGGTAGAGCGTCACCAGGTGGTCGAACGCGTCTTCGTGATCGAGCCGAGCGAGCGTCGTCTCGATCACGCCGCCCTCGCCTGTGCCGGAGGCGCGCACGATGCGCACCGGGTGGTCGGGCGGGTAGGCGGCAAGCAGCGCGAGCTTGGCCTGCGACGCCGCGCGGCGGTCGTACACCTGCGCGACGACGGTGGGGCGTTCGGGGACGAGCATGCGGCGCCGGTCGCCCAGCGACAGCGCATCGAGGATGAGCAGACCGTCCGTGAGCGGGTCGAGGCCGAGCGCCGTGGCGATCGTATCGACGAAGCTCACGCCGGCGGCGATGCGCATCGATACGCCGGCTTCCGGCGCGCGCAGGAGCAGCGCCCGCACCGTGGCTTCGCCGAATAGCGGATGGCCCGGCACGGCGTACACGGCGCCTTCGGGACGACCTGCCAGTTCAAGCACGCGACCGACGATCGCCTCGTACACGGCCTCGAACGAGGGTTCGCGCTCGTAGATCGCGTCGAAGGACTCGTAGCGGGGACCAGCCGGCAGGCCGGCGACGGTCGGGTGACGCGCCGTGCGCAGCCAGACCTCCGGAGCGGCAGCGATGATGTCGCGCGCCTCGACCGTGAGCAGCGAAGCGTCACCCGGGCCAAGGCCGACCACGATCAGTTCACCCATGCGGCCATTATCTCCCTCGCCCAGCGCCCGCGGAAGTTGACGGGCGCGGATCGCGTTGGTGCGGACGCTCGGCGAACCGTGGGTCTCCCGGCCGCCGCCGCGTTGTGCGCGGCCTCTCTATGGTGCGGGTCCTCCGTGGCGCGGGCTTTCAGCCCGCGTCGGTGGAGCGCATCAGCCCGCGTCGGTAGAGCGCATCAGCCCGCGTCGGTGGAGCGCATCAGCCCGCGCCGGTGGCAACACGACCCGCCGGAGGAGTAAGCTCCGATCATGAGCGGCGCAGCCACCGGCACCATTCCTCCCAACCTGCTTGACAAGCCGGATCCGCCTGATCACACTGCGGATGTCGCGGCGGCGGGGCGGCAGAGGGGTACCTACATGGGCTTTGTCCGCACGCTCGCCACGCTGCTCTTCATCCTGGCGCTCCCTGTTGCCATCGTCACGTCCAACATCCGGGTGCTGGCGAACGCGCCCGTCGTGTACGGCTACTCGTTCGACCGGTACAACGCCGAGGACGCCACCGGTCTTTCGCGCGCGGATCTGGATTCGACCGCGGCGGCGCTGCGCCAGTATTTCAACAACAACGAGAAGACGTTCTACCACACCGTCACCGAGGGCGGCCTGCCGGCCTCCGTGTTCAACGCGCGCGAGACGCGGCACATGGAGGACGTGAAGGTGCTCATCGTCTGGGTGAACCGGTTGCAGGAGCTGAGCGTCATCTTCGTGCTGGCCTACGTCGTGGCGTTCTTCCTCTGGGCGCGCGACAGCAATGTACGGCAGCTCGCGATGCAGGCGCTCACCGGCCTCGCTGTGGGCACGCTGTTCGTTGGAGGCATCGCGGTGCTTGCGGCGTTCGGCTTCGAGGCGGCGTTTGTTCGTTTTCATCAGGTGCTGTTCTCCAACAACCTCTGGCAGCTGGACCCGCAGCGCGACCACCTGATCCAGATGTTCCCGCAGAACTTCTGGCGCGACATCACGATCGTGTTAGGTGTTATGTGCGCGGTGGAAGCGGCACTCATCGGAGCGGTGGCCGGTATCTATCTCCTGAGCACGCGCGGCGAGCGGCGCAGCCTGCCAGGGGCGATCGATGTGAACACTTCGCAGACACAGGCTGCCTGACGCGCCGCGTGCATGATTGAGCGCGCGGCCCCGCTCGGCGATACTTGCAGCGCGCCATGGGGAACGCAACGCGCCGGTCATCTCGACGTAGCTTCGGAGTGCTGGCGGCGGCGCTGCTGGTCGCGCTGGCGCCCGGCTGCCTGACAGGGACCGCGAAAGCCGAGCACCTGAGCTTTGGCTGCCGCGAGGGGCGTCGCATCGCGCTGACGTTCGACGACGGGCCGAATCCCCCGTACACGGAGCGGATCCTCGACATCCTCCAGGCGCGCGGCGTTGCGGCTACGTTCTTCGATGAAGGGCAGGCTGCCGCATCGAATCCGTCGCTGGTGAAGCGCGAGGTGTCGCTGGGAATGGCGGTCGGGGCGCACTCCTACGCCCACGACCAGAGCCTCCCGGCAATGACGCGCGGCGAGTTTCGGGTCGATCTGAGGGCAGCCGAGAACGCGCTGACGCCGGTGCTCGGGTATCGGCCCGCCCTGTACCGTTCGCCGTACGGGCACACGAGCGACAACATGCTCGCCGGGTTGGGCGGGCGGGGGTACACGTCGATCGGGTGGGACATCGATTCGACGGACTGGAGCGACGCGACGGCGGACCAGGTCGTGCGCTCGGTCCTGGACAACGCGCATCCGGGCGGGATTGTGCTGATGCACGATGGTGGTCTCGGCGGCGGGCACGCTGATCGTTCGACAACGATCGCGGCGCTCCCGCGGATCATCGACGGGCTGCGTGCGCAGGGCTACACGTTCGCGACGGTGCCCGAGATCACCGGCGCGCCGCTGAAGCATGGCGGCAAGCGGAGGCCGGCGTGCGCGGCGAGGTGATGCTTCCGCGCTCGCGGCCGGATATTGGCCGCATCGCGGCGCGCTGGCATGTGCGCGGGCAGTACGCCGTCGCGGCGTCCGCGCTGCTCGGCGTGGCGTTCCTCTGCGCGATCATGTTGACACGCAGCTTCTATCTTGGCTCCGATGCCGCGAACGACTATGCGCACGTCTGGTACATCTCCGACCAGATCTTCCACCACGGCAGACTGCCGCTGCACATCGCGTACCTGGAGTCCGGCGATGCGCTGGCGTTTCCGTACGCCGTGGTGCCGTGGCTGATCGCGGCGATCCCCTATGCCGTCCTCGGCGATCGCGCCGTGACGCTCACGATGCTCCTGGGCTTCGTGCTCTACGGGTACGCCGCGACGCGGGCGCGCCCGGCGCTGCGCGACCCGCGCCTCCTGGCGCTCCTCTACGCGAACACGTTCCTGATCGAAGGCCTCGTGTCGTTTCAGATGGCGTTCATCTGGGCCTGCGTGTTCTTCTTCCTGTTCGTCGAGGCGGTCGATCGGCAGCGCTGGCCGCTGGCGGCCGTCCTGGCCGTGGTGGCGATCACGTCGCACCCGTTCGCGGGCGTTGCCGCCGTCGGCAGCTACGCGGTGTTCGCGGCGATCAGACATCCGCGCGACATCATGCCGCTTGGCGCCGCGATGATGGCCGCGGCGATCGTCGTCCTGCCGTTCGCGCTGTACATTCATACGGCGCCCTCGGTGGAGTCGGCGAAGCAGACGGAGCTCTGGGGAACACTGCGCTGGATCGCACGGTACCGCGGCGCGGTGCTGGTGCTGCCGTTCGTCATCTCGGCGTTTGCGCCGGCGTTTCGCGCGCTGTTCCTGGTGGCGTTCGCGGCGATGGCGTTGACGTTCGCGCAGCGATTCGATTCTAAGAAAGTGGATACGACCGGCCTGACGAACGCGTCGCACCCGTTCTATGGCGAGTTCATCGCCTCGCCGCAATTCGATCGCGGGTTGCGGTACCGGGTGATGGAGCCGAACGACTGGGAAGACGGCGCGTATCAGCTGATACGGCACGGCGCGGTGCTGACGCAGGAGTTCTTCGACCAGAGCCAGTTCCGCCGCTGGTGGAACTCGCCCGGGCAGTACGCGTGCTTCCTCGGCGCGAAGCGCGTCGACGTGGTGCTGATGGAGCGCTCGTATCCGTGGAAGTTCTCGCAGAACGAAGATGTGCGGCTGCGCGAGTTCGAACAGCAGGGCAAGGCGCACGTCATCTTCACCGGGCGCGACCCCGATGGCCGCGGGCCAGAGTTCAAGGCGTACGACGTGCGCGCCGCGCGCCGAGATGGCGCCCGCCTGCGCGATTGCAAGCTCTGATCTGGAGCGGCGCCTACCGTCGTGCTTCTCACAGGGTGCTGAAAACGCCGGATGGCGTTTGGACGTTCATACGGAGCGGCGACCTGCGCCTGCGAACGCGGGCTGAAAAGCCCGCGCCACGAGACACGCGCGGGAACGCGGGCTGAAAAGCCCGCGCCACGAGACACGCGCGGGAACGCGGGCTGAAAAGCCCACGCCACGAGACACGCGCGGGAACGCGGGCTGAAAAGCCCGCGCCACAAGACACGCGCGGGAACGCGGGCTGAAAAGCCCGCGCCACGAGAAAAACGCGCGGGAACGCGGGCTGAAAGTTCGCGCCATGGGAACACGGGGAGTCTTCAGACCCCCTCTTCAGCGCCGGAGATCGATGGGGATGTAGGTGAACGGCATAGGGTCGCGCTCGATCGAGTGTAGCCGCGCCAGTTCGTACCGGAGCCAGCCGTACGACTCGTCGAGCCACGCGAGCGGCGGGTTGAGTTCACGCAGCCCGCTCTTCGCCGCTTCTTCGTGAAGCTGGCAGAGGACGCTGTTGAGTTGTGCGGCAAGCTCGGCGAGGCGGTCCATCGCATTGCCTCCATGCACTGAGAGGGACGGATCGATTATACCCCGGTCGTCAAGCCCCGCGATCGGGCCAGATGTTACCATCACGCAATGTCGCCGAATCCGTACAGGGGTCTTCCGTCCGTCGATCGGCTGCTCGCCGACGAGCGCTTGCATGCGGCCTCGGGCGGCCTTGCCGCTGACATCGCGCGCGCATCGCTCGATGCCGCTCGGGCACGCATCGCCGCGGGCGAGGCGGCGCCGTCGTTCGAGGCGATCGTTAGTGACATAACGGCGCGACTCGGATCCGTCCTTCGGGCGCCGCTTCGGCCGCTGATCAACGCGACGGGCGTGATCATCCACACGAATCTCGGCCGCGCGCCGCTGGCCGGCGAGGCGATCGAAGCCATGGCCGCCGTGTCGCGGGGCTACAGCAATCTCGAGTACGACGCTGCCTCCGGCTCGCGCGGCTCCCGCCACACCATCCTCGATCCGTTGCTCTGCCGGCTCACGGGCGCCGAAGCGGCGATGGCCGTGAACAACAACGCCTCGGCAGTGCTGCTCGCGCTCGCTGCTCTGGCGGCGGGCAAGGAGGTTGTCGTCTCGCGCGGCCAACTCGTCGAGATCGGCGGCGGCTTTCGTATTCCCGACGTGATGCGCCAGTCTCGCGCCAGGCTTGTCGAAGTGGGGACGACGAACCGCACCCGCACCGCCGACTACGAGGCGGCGATCACCGCGAAGACAGCGGCGATCATGCGCGTGCACCCGAGCAACTTCAAGGTGACCGGCTTCACGGAGCAGGCGCCGCTCGATGAACTTGCGGCACTGGCGCGCGCACGCGGCGTGCTGCTGATCGACGATATCGGCAGCGGCTGCCTGCTCGACGTCGAGACGTACGGGTTGGCGCCGGAGCCGACGCCTCAGGCATCGATCGCGGCAGGCGCGGACGTGGTGATGTTCTCCGGCGACAAGCTCCTTGGCGGGCCGCAGGGCGGACTCATCGCCGGACGCCAGGCGGCGCTCGACCGGATGAAACGCCACCCGCTCGCGAGGGCCGTCCGCATGGATAAGGCGAGCATCGCCGGGCTTGCGGCGACGCTGCGGATCTACGTCGAGGGCGACGCTGAGAGCCGCATCCCGGTATGGCGCATGATCGCTACGCCACTTGATGAACTGGCCGCGCGTGCCGAGGCGATCGCTGCCGCGATTGGGCCGACAGCGCGCGTTATCGACGGACGATCGATGATCGGCGGCGGCTCGCTGCCGGGGGAGAGCCTGCCGGCGAAGCTTGTCGCGCTGACGCCGCCGCGCGGCCGGAACGCCACCACGCTCGCCGCCCGCCTGCGCGATCGTGGCATCGTCGCCCGGGTCGAGGACGCGCGCGTCCTCCTCGATCCGCGTACGATCGAAGCCGCGGACGATGGCGCTGTCGCCCGCGGTTGCGCCGAAGCGCTCGGCTGACGCTAGGCGCGGCATCGGCTAGGATGAGCTTGACTGCGGCGTCCGCCGGCAATCGAAAGGTACGCCCGAATGAAGCTCGAAGACCTCCATCTCGCCGCGAGCGTCGTCAGCACCGATGGTCACAAGCTCGGCACGCTCAGCCGGTTTGTCATCAACAAGGACACGTTCAAGCTCACGCACATCGTCGTCGATACGGGCATCCTGCGAAGCGGCGAGCCGCTCTGGAAGGGCGGCTGGGGCCTCTCGCACGATCGCGTCGTGCCGCTCGGCGTGCTGCGCGATGCGGATTCGGACAAGATTCACCTCACGATGACCGCGGACGAATTCAAGGATCTCTCGGTCGACTACATCCAGGAGAGCTTCGAGGAGATCGTCGACGAGAATCCGGGCTGGCCTGACGCGTCGGATGTGCGCCGCCTGCTCTCTTCGATGCCCGGCGAGCCGGGGCCCTATCTCCTGCACGAAGTGCGCGCGATCGATCCGGGTGATGTGGAGATCACGAAGGACTCGCCGGTGTGGCGGCTCAACCCGCACAAGAAGATCGGCGAAGTCGATAGCGTCATCTACGACGGCGATACCAAGAAGGTCACCGACCTCGTGATCCGCCGCGGTCACGTCTTCACGAAAGATGTCGTGCTGCCGATACGCTTCGTCGTCGAGATCGTCGCCGATATCGTGCGCGTCGACATCGATGATGATGCGCTGAAGGGGCTGGCAGAGTTCGCCGGTTAGCCCGCTCTACATGGCGCGGGGCGCCATCCCGAGGATCAACATGGCGGGCGCCGCGAACCGAGCACCTCACCCCCGGCCCCTCTCCACGTCGTGGAGAGGGGAGCAACTGTCGAACGTTGCAAGCTATGTTCAAGGCATGGTGCAAGAGCGGCGACCGGCGTTTAGACCTCAATACGGAGCGGCGATCTGAATCAGCGAACGCGGGCTGAAAGCCCGCGCCACGAGCACAAGTGCGGCGCTTCCGTGCGCTACCAGCCCGCGCTCTATCGAGGAGACGACCCCGATGTCTGTCGTACTGATCACCGGCTGCAGTTCTGGTTTCGGGAAGCTCGCGGCGATCGCGTTCGCGAAGCGCGGCGACACCGTGTTCGCGTCGATGCGCAACCTCGCGAAGGCAGGCGCGCTGCGCGACGAAGCCGCCGCGGCAGGGGTGTCGGTGGAGGTCGTGCAGCTCGATGTGACTGACCGCGCGTCGGTGGACGCGGCCGTTGCCGCTGTCCGGCAGAAGGCTGGCCGCATCGACGTGCTGGTGAACAACGCGGGCATCGGCGCCGTCGCGCCCACGGAGGAGTTCGAGGACGACGAGACGCTGCGCGTATTCGATACGAACGTCTTCGGCGTGCTGCGCGTCACGCGTGCGGTCGCGCCGATCATGCGGGCGCAGCGAAGCGGGCGCATCGTCAACGTCGGTTCGCTGGCGGGCATCGTCGCGTCGCCGTTCCGCGGCATCTACTCGGCGACGAAGGCCGCGGTGGAGGCGATCACGGACGCGACGTACTACGAGCTGCACCCGTTCGGCATTCACGTCTGCGTGATCGAGCCCGGTTTCTTCGAGACATCGATCGGCGACAACCGCATGCAGATGCGGCGCGACGACGCCGCCTCGCCGTACGCGGACCTGTTTCGCCGCTACGAGAGTTCATCGACGAAAGCGCCGGGCGGGGCCGTCCGCGCCGACCCGAAGGCCGTCGCCGACATCATCGTCGAAGCGGCGACGGCAGATCAGCCGAAACGCCGGTACCCGGTCGGCAACGACGCTGAGCTGATCGCACCGCTGCACAAGCAGATGTCCGACGAGGAGTTCGAGAAGGTGATGCGCACGACGCTGGACTTCTGGGACTAGCGTTGGAGCCCGCCCGCCCGCCGCTGCGCGCCCGCGATCACCTGCTGCCGCTCGGCGAGCGCACGTACGTCATGGCGATCCTGAACCTCACGGACGACTCGTTCTCGGGCGACGGAATGGGCGCCGATCTCGACGCGGCCGTGCGCCGCGCGGTCGACGCCGCGGCCGAGGGCGCCGACATCATCGACGTGGGCGCCGAGAGCGCGCGCGCCGACGTGCCCGTGCGCGACGCGGACGAAGAGGCGCAACTCGTCGGGCAAGCCGTGCGCCGCATTGCGGCCGAAACGGGCATCTTGATCTCCGCGGATACGTACAAGCGTGCCGTCGCCGAAGCGGCGCTGCAGGCAGGTGCGTGCATCGTCAACGACATCGGCGGCTTCATGTACGGCACCGGCACCGCCGAGGCGGCGGCGAAGTACGATGCCGCGCTCGTCATCAACTACACGTACGAGCGCCCGAAGATCCGTCCGGCGGAGCCGCCGCATTACGACGATCTCGTCGGCGCGCATATCGCCTTCTTCCGCGACCGCATCGCAAAGGCTGAGGCCGCAGGCGTCGCGCACGATGCGCTGATCCTCGATCCCGGCATCGCCTTCGGCAAGTCGCACGACGAGGATCTCGAAGTGCTGCGCCGGCTCGGCGAGTTTCGCGCGCTCGGTCACCCGCTGCTCGTCGCCGCGTCGCGCAAGCACTTCATCGGCAGCGTCACCGGCCTGGCGCCGGACCAGCGCGACGAGGCGACCGCCGCCGTGACCGCGCTGAACATCGCCTACGGCGCCGACATCGTGCGCGTACACGACGTGCGCACGACCGTGCGCGCCGCCCGCATCGCCGACGCGATCGTGCGTGCCAGTGCGGGCGCCTTCGCCGCAACGCCGGAGTCGTGGCCGTGGTGGAGCGAGGCGAAGCCGATTAGCGGCACGACGATTTTGGGGAGGCTAAAGTGATGCGCTTGGGTCTCGTGTTGTTTGTCCTATTGGCCGCCGTTCTTGGTGCCTGCGGAGGCGGCAAGGCTTCAGCTCCACCGGACGCGGAGGCCGGCCTTCGGGCGCAGCTCGAACGAAGTCGCCACGGGTCAAGTCACGTGATCTATCAGCTTCACGATGAAGGCTTCGACAATCCGAATCTGGACTGGAAGATTGAGTGGCGAAACCAAGGGGTCACGAGCAAACGCGTCCGTGTCACGCCGACCTCGGACCAGGCAGATCAACCGCGCGACTTCGATCTCATCATGACGACAAAGGATTGGATAGCCGCGTGCGCGGAGAATGCGCGTATCACTCTTGGAAACAGCACACAGCTCCCCAATGGCCCGGCATGTGTCCGCGGAAGCTTTGCCGAGAACGCCGCGGACGTGCTGTTCCTCGTTTCGGGATTGACCCCGCCAGCGAAGTCTGAGGCAGAGGCCACGCAACCCATCGACTTATCGGACGTCAAGATTCAAGGGGTCAGCCAACGCAGATACGCCTCGAAACGGGCGACGTGTTATCAGGTACTGTCCACCGGCAAGAACGGTCCGAACGAACAAGTTGAGACTTGCTGGGCGGATGACGGCACGGTCCTCTTTCGGGCTAGTAAGTCGTCTTTAGGCACTCGGCAGCTTGAAGCCGTCGAAGTCATCGGCACGCCCGCTAAGGACGCGGACTTCCAGTTGCCGTATCCACTCGTGAAGGTGGGCGACTGAGCCCCAGACGTACGAGGCGCAACCAGCGACTCAGACCGAGTGAAAGCTGCCTTCGGCCGTCATCAGGTGGCGCACGTCGTTGAGCGAGTAGAGTGCGCGGATGCCCTCGGCGCCGGCGACGACGTTGACCGACGTGTGCGCCGGGCGGAAGAACATGTCGTATTTCGAGCCGATGATGTGCCCGACGTACGCGTTGATGACGCCGCCGTGGCAGGCGATCGCGATGCGCTCGCCGGGGTGGGTCGCGATGATCCCTTCGATGGCGTTGATGACGCGCTTGCGGAACTCGTGGCTCGACTCCGAGTACGGGTACACATCCCAGCTCTTCTCGATCACCATCCGCTGGCGCGTGCCGACGAGCGCTAGCCGCCCGATGTACTCCAACGGCGTCTGATCCGGTGGCACGTCACGAAATATGCCCACCTCTTTCAAGTCATCGATGATGATCGGCTCGAGCCGGTGGTGACGCGCGATCTCGACGCCGGTATCGTGCGCGCGGTGCAGCGGGCTGGCGTAGACGTGGTCGATGCGTTGCGTCGACAGCCACTCGCCGACGAGACGCGCCTGCGTGCGGCCGAGGTCGCTGAGCGGCGGGTCGATGATCTGCGCGACGGGGCCGTTGACGTCGTAGTCCTGCTGTCCGTGCCGTACGAGCAGCAGCTTGGTCACGTCTTCGCGGCCGGAGAGGAAGGCGATGTCGAAAGGCGCCGGCATGCGTTGCCGCGCCGCCCGCTCGTCGGCTGCCCGCGCGGCCGCGTCGTCGGTCTCCTGTTCACCCTCGTCTCGCTCGAACTCGGTCATGTTCCGCCTCCACGTTGCTGCATGTGTGTGGATACAGCGTAGCGCGGCGCCGTTAACAGGCCGTTAAGCGGCGGCTACGGACACACTGACACGTTCTGGAGGAAGTACCGTGCCATCCGCACGAGGTCGAGGATGCTGATGACGGAGTCGCCATCCTGAAGGTACCTGCCCGGCGCCGGTGGCGCGCTTTGGCCGAACCACCGCGCGACGCGCGAGAGATCGAGGATGCTGACCACGCCATCGGCGTCGACGTCGGCGCGCATCACGCCGCAGTAGGCGTTCGGGTCCTTGCCGAGCGCCACCTCGGCAGCGTCGCTGTATCCGTCCCGGTCGGCGTCCGGCGGCGTGACGTTGACGGCGACGCACGGGCCGTCTCCCGCGCCGTAGGTGGTGTCGCCGTCGTAGTGGACGCGATACGAGCGGGCGGCGGCCGTGACGGTGAACGCGAGTGACTCCGCGCGAGCGCTGGGGTCGTGCGACGTCCAGTCGATGCGGAGGCGCACGTTGTCGGGCGCGTCGACCACCTGCGCCTCCGCCGTCGGCGGGCTGGCGTCGTCGAGTATGCCGACGACGACCGCGCTGCCGTTACTCCACGATGCTCCGGAGATCCGCGATGCGACGAGGGCCGCGATGTCGGGCGTTTGGGCGTACGTCGCTCCCTGCTGCGTGCCGAACGGGTCGGGTTGCGCGAGGCTGTACGGGATCTGCCACGATACGCCGCCGGATCCGAACCGCCCAACGAAGGCGCCGTTGTCCAATCCGGCGAAATCGGCGCCGCTGGAAGCGTCGACACGGATCGCCGTCTGCCACGTGCCGAACGTTTCCGACGCGAGATTCGGCCGCGACTTCGCGATGCGCAAGAGGAGGTACGCGCTGTCGATGGTGTCCGAAGCTGATATCGGCACGTCCGTGAAGCGCCATCCGGCGCCAGAGTGCGAGAAGAACGGCGGGTCCGTGCCCATGAACACGGAACCGAACCAGTCGGTGGCGAATTCCGATCCGGCCTGTGATGACCAGATCGTCGCGCTATCGTCCCCGGCTGCGTTCGATATCTCGATACTGTGCGACACCGGCTCGGTGCCGGCGGTGAGCGCAGCGGACTGCTCGGCGGAAGCGGCACCTGCGCATCCGGCGCCGTCGTACGTGCGGAACCGAACGACTCCGGTGGGCGCGGCGCCCGTACCTCTCACGGTCGCGCTGACGTGCAGGACCGCGCCTTCCTGCACGTCGGCGCCCGTCACCGCGTTGTGGCTTGCGTCGTGTATGTCGGTGAGGACTGTCACGGGCTGCGCGGCGATCGCGCGTCCGGGCTCGCCGCTCGCGGCGAGCGCGATGAGCATCGCCACGATGGTGATCGAGATCCGGCGCACGGCGACTCCCTCCGATTTCCAGACGGCGGCTCCGAGGCGGGCATGTGTTGGCGGGGTTAAGGCATTGTCGCCGCAGGGGCGGCGCACCGCAACTCTTATGCGAATTGCCCGGGTGTCGTGCGCCTCACGGGCACGGGATCGGCGCTACGGGAAACGGGCGGGGCGCCCGCGCTCCATCGTCTCGTCACAGGAAGAACAGCGACAGCGCGGCGATGGCGATTGCTCCGGCGCCCATGCGAATGCGCGCGCCCAGCCAATCCTTCGGCGGGTGGCTCGGGGGCCGTGCCGCCGTCACGAGATCGCGTCATCGCTCACCCACGTTCCGTGTCCCCGCGCCGGCCCGCGCGACTGAGACTGAGTGACCGAATGATTGAGAGACTCCTCAATCGCTGGCCATCGCGCCGCCGCGCGGGCCCGCCAGCGGCATCGATGGCCGCGTCGACTCGTACGCCTGCTTCGTCCGCTCGACGATCTCGAACAGGTCGGCGGGCGTCGTTACGGGGGCGGAGCAGAGCGTGCCATAGCAGACGTACGCAGCCGGCGCCGGGTGCGCGGGCAGGCCCTCCGCCATGAGGGTTGCGGCGTCGGCGACGTCGATCACACGGATCACGCGGTCGGCGACGGGCAATGCCAGGGCGGCGGAGTGCAGCGCGTCCGCGGCGGGATCGCCGGCGGTAGCGACGATCTTCACGTCGGCGCCGGGGTTCAGGAGCAGGTCGACTGCCATCGCGTACTCGGACGCGAAGTAGCCCTGCGACTCGGCGACGTGCGCGAAGCGCGCGAGTGTGGCACGTGCGATCGCTTCGTAACGTTCGTCGTGCGTCAGGCGGGCCAGCCGGATGAACACGAGCGCGGCGATGCTGTTCTCCTTCACGGGCGTCTGCGGCTGGGCGAGGCGACCGAGCGTCTCATGCTCTGGCGGCGTATCGCGGAAGCCGCCACCGTCGACGGCGAGC
>Ga0209726_10000691_pt1 | contig 60928 bp, 56 predicted proteins | sample Subgrocontami54m_FD_187453 | JGI IMG/M metagenome (GOLD analysis project Ga0209726, IMG submission 187453) | Subsurface groundwater microbial communities from S. Glens Falls, New York, USA - GMW46 contaminated, 5.4 m (SPAdes) (version 3) | ecosystem: Environmental > Aquatic > Deep subsurface >...
CCTGCGCCCCGAGGCTGCCGCCGATCACCAGCAAACGAAGCGGCCCGCTGCGCGCGGCGAATCGCTGCTCGGGAGGCGCGAGCCGCGCGATCTCTTCGCGTACCGGGTTTCCGGTCCACACGGCGTTGCGCAGCGCGCCGGGAAATGCAACCAGCACACGGTCGGCGACGCCGGCGAGGATCCGGTTCGTCAGTCCAGCGATCGCGTTTTGCTCGTGCACCGCAAGCGGCCGCGCCAGCAGCGAAGCCATCATGCCGCCCGGGAATGCGACGTAACCTCCCATGCCGAGCACCACGTCCGGGCGATGCCGCAGGATGGCGCGCGCGCTCTGCCAGAACCCGACGAGCAGGTTCATCGGCAGCAGCAGTTTCGCGAGCAATGCCTTGCCGCGCAGCGCGCCGGCGCGAACCCAGGCCATCTCGTAGCCGCGGGCGGGCACGAGGCGCGCTTCCATTCCGTTCCTGGCGCCCAGCCAGACCACGCGCCATCCCGCCTCGCGCATCGCATCCGCCACCGCCAGCCCGGGAAACACGTGGCCGCCGGTGCCGCCCGCAGTGATGAGAATGGTCCGGCTCATGCCGGCAGCCCCCGCCCGACCTGGCGGTTTTCCCAGTCGATCCGCAGCAGCATCGCGATCGCGACGCAGTTCACGACCAGGCCCGAGCCGCCGAAGCTCATGAGCGGCAGCGTCAGGCCCTTGGTAGGCAGCAGGCCCATGTTGACACCCATGTTGATGAGCGACTGGAAGCCGAGCCAGACGCCGATGCCTTGCGCCGCGAGGGCGTGGAAATGCCGTTCGCGAAGCGCGGCCTCCCGCCCGATCGCAAAGGCGCGCACCACGATCCAGGCAAACAGCACGACCACCACCGCGACCCCCGCAAAGCCGAGTTCCTCCGCGATCACCGCCAGCAGAAAATCCGTGTGCGCCTCGGGCAGGTAGAGGAGTTTTTCCACGCTCGCACCGAGACCGACGCCCAGCCACTCGCCGCGGCCGAACGCGATCAGGGCATGCGAGAGCTGGTATCCCTTGCCGTAGGGATCCGACCAAGGATCCATGAAGCCGAAAATCCGCTGCAGCCGGTACGGCGAGGACAGCACCAGGCCCGCAAAACCGACCACCAGCATCGTGAGCAGCAGCAGGAAATGCCGGCCGTTCATGCCGCCGAGGAACAGCATGCCGAACGCGGTCACCGCGATGACCACGAGCGCGCCGAAATCGGGCTCCCGCAGCAGCAGCCACGAAACCACCAGCATCACGCCCAGGATGGGCAGCAACCCTTTCCTGAAATTCTTCATCACGGCGTGCTTGCGCACGGTGTAGTCGGCTGCGTAGAGGACGACGGCGAGCTTCATCAATTCCGACGGCTGCACGGTGAGGAAATACAGCCCGATCCATCGCCGCGCGCCGTTCACCTCGCGGCCGATACCCGGAATCAGCACCAGCACGAGCAGCGCGATGCCGACGAGGAACAGCCACGGCGCGCCGCGCTGCCACAGGCGCACCGGAACCAGGAACACGCCGATCGCCGCGGCAAGCGCGACCCCGATGAACAGGCCGTGCCGGACGAGGAAGTACGCGGAGTTGTTTCCGCTGAAGCGGCTCGCCTCCGCAGTGCTGATCGAGGCCGAATAGACCATCACGGCGCCGATCGAAACCAGCACCAGCGCAGCCCAGGCGAGCGAGCGGTCGTATTCGGCTGCCGGGACCTTTTGCGCGAAAACGTAGCTCGCCACCGGTCAGTCGCCGAGCGCGCGCACCGCCGCGACGAAGGACTCGCCGCGATGCCGATAGTCGCGAAACATGTCGAAGCTCGCGCAGGCGGGCGACAGGAGCACCGCGTCGCCCGCGCGCGCACTGGCGGCTGCGCCCGCAACCGCATGCTCGAGCGACTCGCAACGATGCAGCGATACGCCGCAGGCGCGAAGCGCCTGCTCGATGAGCGAGGCGTCGCGCCCGATGAGGAACACGTGGCGCGCGTGCCGCGCCACCGCGGGCGCAAGGACCGAGAAGTCCTGCCCCTTGCCCTCGCCTCCGGCGATGAGGAGCGTGCTTGCGCCCAAGCCCTCGAGTGCCGCGACGGTGGCGCCGACGTTCGTGCCCTTGGAATCGTCGTACCACGCGACGCCCCGGCGCAGGGCGATCCGCGCCACGCGGTGCGGCAGGCCGCGGAAGCTGCGTAGCCCGGCGCCAAGCGATTCGAGCGGCGCGCCCGCCGCCTGCGCAAGCGCGCAGGCAGCGAGCGCATTCGCCGCATTGTGCAGCCCGAACAACGGCAATTCGTTCAGCGGCAGCAACGGCTCCTCGCCGCGCTGCAGCCAGGACCGTCCTTCACGAACGCCGATGCCGTAATCGCCGGAGCGCTCCGGCGCATTGCGGCCGAAGCTCACGATCTGCCGCCCGGGCAGCGCGCAGGCCATCGAGCGCGCGTCCTCGCGGTTCAACACCTGCATGCCGTCGCCGCGAAAAACGCGCTGCTTGGCCGCGGCGTAACGCCCGAAATCGCGATGGCGGTCGAGATGGTCCTCGCTCAGATTGAGCACGGTGGCGGCACGCGCGCAGAGCGACCAGGTAATCTCCAGTTGATAGCTGGAAAGTTCCAGCACCCAGATTGCGGGCGCTGCGGTACTGCGTTTCATCCAGGCATCGAGCGCCGCCGGACCGATGTTTCCGGCCACCTCGCAGTCGATGCCTGCACTTCGCAGCAGGTGCCCGGTGAGCGAGGTGACGGTGGTCTTGCCGTTGGTTCCGGTCACCGCGATGACCCCGCTCTTCGCCTGCGCATTGAGCGCCCAGGCGAACAATTCGATGTCGCCGAGCACCGGGATCTTGCGCAGCGCCGCTTCCTGCACCACGGGCTCTTCGAGCGAGAGCCCTGGACTGACGCAAACCAGATCGATCCCTTCGAGGAGCGAGAGTTCGAACGCCCCGCAACGCGCCTCGGCACCGGGTAGCGCGCCGCGCAGGTCGGCCGCACGCGGCGGCTCCGCGCGGGTATCGGCCGCTCGCACGCGGCCGCCCTGAAGCGCGATCCATCGCGCCATCGACAGTCCCGTGTCGCCGAGGCCGAGCACGAGCGCGTTGCGCCCCGCGAGCGGCACCGGACGAGGCTGAGGCAGGCACTGGAAGATCGGCTCGCGCATCTGCATGGTCAGCGCAACTTGAGCGTCGAGAGGCCGAACAGCACCAGCATCATCGTGATGATCCAGAACCTCACCACCACCTGGGACTCTTTCCAGCCCTCGAGTTCGTAGTGGTGGTGCAGCGGCGCCATTCGAAAGATGCGCTTGCCCCCGGTCCACTTGAAGTACAGCACCTGGAGCATCACCGACAGGGTTTCGGCGACGAACACGCCGCCCATGATGAACAGCACGATTTCCTGGCGAACGATCACGGCGATGGTGCCGAGCGCCGCGCCGAGTGCGAGCGCGCCGACATCTCCCATGAACACTTCCGCGGGATAGGCGTTGAACCAGAGAAAACCGAGCCCCGCGCCGATGAGCGCGCCGCAGATCACCGTGAGCTCCCCCGCGCCCGCGATGTACGGCAGCCCGAGATACTTCGAAAACCCGGAATGGCCCGCGACGTACGCGAAGATGCCGAGCGCGCCGCCGATCATGACCGTCGGCATGATCGCCAGGCCGTCCAGGCCGTCGGTCAGGTTGACCGCATTGGAAGTACCGACGATCACGAAGTAGGTCAGCACGATGAAGCCCGCCGCACCGAGCGGGTAAGTGATGAACTTGAAGAACGGAACGATCAGCTGGTCGAGCGCCGGCACCCCTTGAGCGGTCCAGGCGAGGTAGCCCGCGGCGGCGAGGCCGAACACCGACTGCCAGAAGAATTTCGCGCCTGCCGGGAGTCCCTTGGGATCGCGCCGCACGACTTTGCGGTAGTCGTCGATCCAGCCGATCGCGCCGAACGCGAGCGTCACCAGCAGTACCACCCACAGGTAGCGGTTCTGCAGGTCGCCCCACAGGAGCGTCGTGATGCCGATCGACAGCAGAATCAGCGCACCGCCCATGGTCGGCGTGCCCGCCTTGGTGAGGTGCGACTTGGGGCCGTCGTCGCGCACCGCCTGCCCGATCTTGTACCGCGTCAGCTTGCGGATGACGTAGGGCCCGAGGATGAGCGAGATCGCCAGCGCGGTCAGGCAGGCGAGCACCGCACGCAGCGTGATGTAGCCGAAGACGTTGAACAGCCGCACGTCGCGCGCGAGCCATTGCGTCAGTTCGAGCAGCATCAGTGCGCCCCTGCCCCACCGGTGCCGGTGAGCGCCGAGACGATGCGTTCCATGCGCATGAAGCGCGAACCCTTCACGAGCAGCGTTGCGCCGTCGCGCGCCTGGGCTCGCGCCGCCGCCGCGAGTTCCTCGGCCGTCGCGAAATGTCGCGCCCCGGGCCCGAAGCCCGCAACGCTGTGCACCGTGAGTTCGCCGATCGCGAGCAGTGCGCCGATACCGCGCTCGGCGGCGTAGCGTCCGATCTCGAGATGAAAATCGGCGCCCTGTTCGCCGACCTCGCCCATGTCGCCGAGAACCAGCACCGCGGCGCCGTTGCAGGACGCGAGCACGTCGATGGCCGCGCGCACCGAATCGGGATTCGCGTTGTAGCTGTCGTCGATCACGGTGGCCTCTGCGGTGCGCCGCACCTGCAGGCGGCCGGCGCAGGGACGGAATGCGCTCAGCCCCTGCGCGATCGCCTGAAGCGGGACGCCCGCGGCGACTGCGCAAGCCGTGGCCGCAAGCGCGTTGCGCACGTTGTGCGCGCCGGGAATGGCGAGCGTCGCGCTCGCCTCGCCGGCGGGAGTTCGCAGCACGATTTCGCTTTCGAGCGCGCGAAGCGCGTAGCCGCCGCCTACGTCGGCCCGCGCGTCGAGCCCGAATTCGACCCTGCGGCGTCCGGCCGCGGCGGCGCGGAACAGCTCGGCACGCTCGTCGTCGGCGTTGATCACGGCGATCCCATCGGCGGGCAGCGCGGCGAACACCGCGGCGTTTTCCGCCGCCACCGCATCGACGCTGCGCATGAATTCGAGGTGCTCGCGCTGCGCGTTGTTGACCAGCGCGATGTTCGGCCGCGCGATGTCCGCGAGGGCAGCGATCTCCCCCGGATGATTCATGCCGAGCTCGACGACGCACCAGGCGTGCGGCGACGCCATTTCGAGCAGCGTCAGCGGCACGCCGATGTCGGTATTGAGATTGCCCCGCGTCGCGAGCACCGCCGCCTCCCCGGCATGCGCGCGCAGGATCGAGGCCAGCATTTCCTTCGTCGTGGTCTTGCCGTTGGATCCGGTGATCGCGATCAGCGTGGGCGCGAAGCGCTCGCGCCAGCCCCGGCCCAGGCGACCGAGCGCGAGGCGTGTCTCGTCGGCGACGACGAGCGGCAACGGCGCGCTGCCGCCGAAGCGCTCGTCGACCAGCGCCCCGGCAGCGCCCCGCGCCGCGGCGACGCCGAGGAATTCGTGGCCGTCGAAGCGCTCGCCGCGGATCGCGACGAACAGTTCGCCGCGACCGATCGATCGCGTGTCGGTCGATACGCGCGCGAAGCGCGCATCCTCGCCTACGAGCCGTCCCTGCACCATGCGCGCGGCTTCGGCGAGACCCATCATCGCGTGCCCCGCCGCGCGAGCACGTTGCGCGCGCACTCCACGTCCGAGAACGGCCGCCGCTCGCCGGCCAGTTCCTGGTAGGCCTCGTGCCCTTTGCCCGCAAGCAGCACCACATCTGCATCCGCGGCGGAGGCGATCGCCGCCTCGATCGCCGTGGCGCGATCGGGCTCGATGGTGCAGGGCGCGGTGACCCCGACGCGGATCGCCTCGATGATCGCCACCGGATCTTCGCCGCGCGGGTTGTCGCTCGTGAGAACGATCCGGTCGGCATGGCGCGATGCCGCCTCGCCCATGATGGCGCGTTTGGACGGATCACGATCGCCGCCCGCGCCGAAAACGATCACCAGTCTGCCGCCGCGCGCCGTGGCGACGGGCCTGAGCGCCTGCAGCGTTTTCTCGATCGCATCCGGCGTGTGGGCATAGTCGACGACCAGCAGCGGCGCTGCATCGCCGCCGAGCCGCTGCATGCGGCCCGGAACGTCCGGAATGTGCTCGAGCGCCTCGGCCGCCTCGCTGAACGGCAGGCCGTAAGCGAGCAGACAACCCAGAACGCCGAGCGCATTCGCGACGTTGTATCGGCCGAGCGTGTGGAGCCGGACCTCGCATTCGCCCCAGCTCGAGTCGATCGAAACCTCGGTCGCCTGCGAGCCGAACCGGATGTCCTTTGCGACCACGTGCTGCGCCACGCTGCCCGGCACGAGCGCCGCGGGCGCGAGCGCGTACCCGATGGTGCGGACCGCGCGCGAGGCCAGGCGTTGCGCGAGCCGCACGCCGAGCACGTCGTCGAGATTGAGCACCGCGGACTCGAGCGTCTGCACTTCGAACAGGCGCGACTTCGCGGCCGCGTACGCTTCCATCGAGCCGTGGTAGTCGAGGTGATCGTGCGACAGGTTGGTGAACAGCGCGCAGCGGAACGCGACGCCGTTCACCCGGCCCTGCAGCAGGCCGTGCGAGGACACTTCCATCGACACCGCCTGCGCGCCCTCGCCGCGGAACGCGGCGAGCAGGCGCTGCACTTCGAGCGCGTCGGGCGTGGTGTGTCCGGACTCGGCCAGAGCGCCCGGAAACCCGTTGCCGAGGGTTCCGATCACTGCGGTGGGTGCGCCGGCGCGCGCGAGAAGCGTCGCAAGCCATTGCGAGCACGAGGTCTTGCCATTGGTTCCGGTGACGCCGCACACCCAGAGCGATTCGGACGGGCGGGCGTGGAAGGCGCTCGCGAGTTCTCCCGCGCGGTCCTTCAGCCCCTCGATGCCCTCGTTCGGCACGCGCCAGTCGGTACGCCAGGCGAAACCCGAGCGCTCCCAGACCACGGCGGCGACCCGGCGGTCGATCGCCTGGGCGATGTGATCGCGGCCGTCGCCATGCTCGCCGGGCCAGGCAAAGAAGCAATCGCCCGGCGCGCAGCCGCGGCTGTCCGAGCTCAGGCGCTCGATCATCGCTCCTTGGCGCGAAAGCCTGGCGAACAGGTCCACGGCGCTTCCCGCATCAGGTGCTCTCCTCGGCGACTTCGTCTTCGCCGGGAATTTCGATCGGCGTGAGCGGCGCGTCGTGCGGAACTTCCAGCAGGCGCAGCGCGCCCTGCACGACCTGCGCGAACACCGGCGCCGCCACCGCGCCGCCATAGTACTGACCGGCCGAGGGCTCATCGATCATCACCGCGACCACCAGCCGCGGCGCGCTGACCGGCGCGAAGCCGACGAACGACGACACGTACTTGTTCGCGGCATAGACGCCGCCTTCCAGCTTGTGCGCGGTGCCGGTCTTGCCCGCGACCCGCCAGCCCATCACGCGCGCCCGCGGCGCAGTCCCGCCGGGCTGCGTCGCGGCCTCCAGCATCGCGCGCATGGCGCGCGCAGTTTCGGCGCTCAGAACCTGCCGGCCGGACGCGGGCATGTCCGCCTTGATCAGGCTCAGCGGCAGCAGTTCGCCGTCGCGCGCGAACACCGTGTAGGCACGCGCGAGCTGGATCAGGCTCACCGAGATGCCGTGGCCGTAGGCCATGGTCGCCTGCTCGATCGGCCTCCAGGTCTTCGCGTCGCGGACCTTGCCCGCAGCCTCTCCCGGAAAACCGAGTTGCGGCGGCGCGCCGAAGCCCATGCGGCGGAACATCTCGCGCATGTCCTCGCGCGGCAGCGAGAGCGCGATTTTCGCGGCGCCGACGTTGGAGGACTTCTGGATCACCTGCGCGACGGTCATGGCGCCGCCCGCATGCGCGTCGTGGATGGTGCGGTTTCCGATGGTGAGCCGGCCCGGCGCGGTCTGGATGACGCTCGCGGGCGTCAGTCTGCCCATGTCGAGCGCGAGCGCAACGGTGAACGGCTTCAGCGTGGAACCCGGTTCGAACAAGTCGGTAATGACGCGATTGCGAAGTTGCGCCCCGGTGAGGCGCGCCCGGTTGTTGGGGTTGTAGGTCGGCACGTTCGCGAGCGCGAGCACTTCGCCGGTGCGCACGTCGATCGCGACCAGTGCGCCGCCCTTGGCGCGGTGCGTCTCGAGCGCGTTCTTCAGCGCGGTGTAGGCGACGCTCTGGATCTTGCTGTCCAGCGCGAGCCGCAGTTCCTTGCCGTCCTGCGCGGCGCGGATCGCCTCGACGTCCTCGACGACATGCCCGAGCCGGTCCTTGATGACCCGCCGGCTCCCCGGAACCCCGGCGAGACTCGACTGGAATGCGAGTTCGATCCCCTCCTGCCCGGTATCCTCGACACCGGTGAAACCGACCATGTGCGCGGTGGTCTCTCCGCCCGGGTAATAGCGGCGGAACTCGCGCTGCTGGTACAGGCCCGGGATGCCGAGCGCGGCGACGCGCTCCGCGGTTTCGGGCGGGATCTGTCGCTTCAGGTACACGAAATCGCGCGAGGCCTCGGCGATCCTGCGTTCGAGTTCGCGCGGCCCGGAATCCAGCAGCCGCGCGAGCTGTTCGAACTGCGCGGGCGTCGCCTTCACGTCTTCGGGAATCGCCCAGATCGACTTCACCGGGGTCGAGATCGCGAGCGCCTCTCCCCTTCGATCGAGGATCCGGCCGCGTGTCGCGGGAACTTCGAGGACGCGCGAATAGCGCGCTTCGCCCCGTTCCTGCAGGAATTCGGTCTGGACCACCTGCAGCCATACGGAACGGCCAAGCAGCACCAGGAATCCGGCGACGAAAACCACCAGCACGAGGCGCGCACGCCAGGTCGGCAGTCGCACCATCGCCGGAGCAGCCGCGTAACTCACCGCGTCGACTCCGCGGCGCCCTGCTCGATCACGCGAACGCGCCTCGGGTCCGGAGCGTGCAGGCCGAGTGCGTCCTGGGCGATTTTCGAGACACGGGCGTGCAGCCCCCAGGTGCTCGCCTCGAGCTGCAGCTGCCCGTATTCGACGTCGAGTTCACGCGTGCGCGCGCCTTCCCTTTCGAGTGCAACGAACGACTTTCGCGCCTGGTGCTGAGAAGTCACGAGCCCGAACGCGCAGGCGAGGAGAACGAGGAGGAGGAGGAGGTTCAGCTTCGCCACGCGTCGGGCTCGATTCGGGAGTGGGGTCCGGGGTCAAAGGGGGTGTCGGTGCGCTCGGCGACACGCAGCACTGCGCTGCGCGCACGCGGGTTGGTCGCGCGCTCGGCGGCACCGGGGCGCTGGGGTGGCGCGACGATTCTGAGCGACGCTTGTGGCATCTCGCTGGCGCGAATCGGCAAATCCCGTGGCAGCGCGGGCCGGGCGAGCGCCTGCATGAAACGCTTCACGATGCGGTCCTCGAGCGAGTGAAAGCTCACCACCGCGAGCCGGCCTCCGGGGGCGAGGCGCGCCACGGCCTGCGGCAGCATCAGCGACACTTCCTCAAGCTCCCGATTGACGAGAATCCGTAGAGCTTGAAAGGTGCGCGTCGCCGGGTCCTGGCCAGCCTCGCGTGTGCGGACCGCCGCTGCCACGAGATTGGCCAGTTGCCGGGTGCGGACGATGGGTTCGCTTGCGCGAGAAGCAACAATCGCCGCTGCAATCTGTTTAGCAAACCGTTCTTCGCCATAGTCCCTGATCGCCTCCCGGATCTGCGTTTCTGTGGCCGCGGCCAGCCATTGCGCCGCGGATGGGCCGCGCGTCGGATCCATGCGCATGTCGAGCGGTCCGTCGGCGCGAAACGAAAAGCCGCGCGCCGGCGTGTCGAACTGCGGCGACGAAGCTCCCAGGTCCGCCAGCACGCCGTGCACGGATTGAATTCCGCAGGCGTCGAGCGACCGGGAGAGGTCCGAGAACTGGGCGTGCCGGATCGAAAAGCGCGCGTCCTGAATCGACGTCGCCGCCGCCACGGCTTCGGGGTCCCGATCGAGCGCGATCAATCGGCCGCGCGGACCGAGCCGCGCGAGGATCGCCCGGCTGTGCCCGCCGCGACCGAAGGTCAGATCGACGTAGATGCCGTCGGTACGCGGCGCGAGCGCAGCAACCGCCTCCGCGAGGAGTACTGCGCGATGCCCGGGGACGCTGGCGTTCATCGCTTGCGCCCGCCGTCACAGCGAGAAATCCTCCATGCCGGGCGGCGGCGGACCGCCCCCGGTGAGCGCTCCGGACAGCTTGGCGCTCCAGACCCCGGAATCCCAAAGCTCGAAGTAATGCCCCTGGCCGACCATCATCGCTTCGCGCTCGAGCTTGGCGTGCATGCGCAGCGCGGGCGAAACCAGGATGCGGCCCGATCCGTCGGGCTGCACGTGTTCCTCGAAACCGAACAGCAGGCGCTTCCACCAGCTCGCCTGCGTGTGAAAGCTCGGAAAGGTTTCGATCCGCGCGCGCACCGGCTCCCAGTCGGCCTCGGCGTACAGCAGCGCGCAGCCGTCGGGGTGCGCGGTGAGCACCAACGGCCGGCGCGCTGCGAGCAGCGCCTCACGGTGACGCGTCGGAATGGCGAGACGCCCCTTCGCATCGAGGGTGATGACCGTCGCTCCGTGGAATGCCCCGCCCATCCCCTCTAGCCCTCCGCTCGCTCCAATGACCGGGAATTCCCGTGGTATCCCACTTTTTTCTACTTTTTGCCACTTTATTGAACGGATTCGGCAGGGTCAAGCGTATGAGGGGTTTTTTCTTTGCTCTGACAACCACTTAGGCGACAAACTTGATCCAGGAGTCAGGGTTTATTCATCAGATAAATGAATGGGTTACAGCCAATAGTAAAAGCGGTCTCTCAAGTCATGTCGGACCCGGCGATTCGATAGTGACCACTAACCGAATTGCCTCGGCGCTGTAGCGAAAAAACCACCGTGCTACATTCGCGCGCCCATGCGCAGACCGCTGGACGTTCTTCGCGGCTACCCCGCGCACCGCGGCACGCTCGCGAGCCTGCTGGAGAGCCGCAGCTCGGTCGATGCCTCGCGCAGCTTCCTGCGATTCGAGCGCGAGACCCTGAGCTACGGAGAGTTCACGCTGCGAGCCGAACGCCTGGCGCGCGGCCTGCTCGCGAGAGGAATCGCTTCGGGCGATCGCGTCGGTGTGATGTCGGCCAACAGTGCGAACACGGTGCTGCTGTTCTTCGCGCTCGCGCGCATCGGCGCGGTGATGGTGCCGGTGAATCCGGATTTCGGCGCGCGCGAAGCAGGCTACATCCTGCAGCACGCGAACGTGTGCGCGGTCGCAGCGAGCAAAGCCGCACTTGCGACGGCGCGCGAATCGGTCCACCCCGTCGCGCCCCCGCCGTGGACGTTCGTTCTCGACGAGGCGATCGCGCACCTCGAGCGCAGTGACCGCGATCTGCCGCCCGAACCCTCGCGCGACGCGACCTGCCTCATTCTTTATACGTCCGGCACGACCGGATTTCCCAAGGGTGTGATGCACAGTCAGCGCAGTTTCGTGCTCGCGGGCGAGGGGTTCGTGGCGCGGCTGTGGCTGCAACCGGAAGATTGCCTGCTGTGCGTCCTGCCGCTGTTTCACATCAACGCGCTCTTTTATTCGCTTGCCGGAGCGCTCGCCGCGGGCGCGCGCCTCGCGCTCGCGCCGAAGTTTTCCGCCGGCGCGTTCTGGCGTACCGTCGCGGAAACCGGCGCAACGCAGGTCAACATCATCGCTGCGATCGGCAACATCCTCGCGCGCAGGCCGCGCAGCGAATTCGATCCACGCCACCGACTGCGCGTGGTGTACGGGGCGCCGGTGTCGCCCGAGCTGGAACGGGTTTTCCGCGAGGAGTTCAAGGTGCCGGTGGTGATCGAGGGCTACGGCATGACGGAGATCCCGGGCGCGGCGAACAACCCGTTCGACGGCGAGCGGCGCGCCAACAGCCTCGGCAAGGCCGCCGTGCACCCGGATCCGGAAGTGAAATTCGCCGAATTGCGCGTCGTGGGCGAGGACGGCGCGACCCTGCCGGACGGACAGGTCGGTGAAATCCAGGTGAGGACGCCGATCCTGATGCAGGGCTACTACCGGGACCTCGACCAGACCGCGGCGGCGATCGAGGACGGTTGGTTCAGGACGGGTGACCTCGCCTGGCGCGATGCCGACGGTTACTTCTATTTCGTCGCGCGGAAGAAAGACCTCATCCGCCGCCGCGGCGAGAACATCTCGGGTGCGGAAATCGATCGCGTCGTGGGCGAGCACCCGGCGGTGCTGCTGTGCGCGGCGATTGCCGTGCCCTCGGATCTGGGCGAGGACGAGATTCTCGTCGCGATCGTGAGAAAACCGGGGGCCGAAGTCTCGGCGCAGGAGATCGCTGTTTGGTGCCGCGAGCGGCTCGCGGCGATCAAGGTGCCGCGCTACGTCGCCTTCGCCGACTCGCTGCCGCTCACCGCGACGCAGCGGGTGCAGAAATTCCTTCTGCGAGGGGACGCGACGCTACTGGCGCGGGCGGTCGACCTGCTTGCCTAGGACGATGTCGATGCGCCGCTCGAAGCGCGCGGCCGCCTCCGCGTCGCCGGCATCGCGCGCCCGCTTCGCCTGCACGCCGAGCCACGCGAGCAGCGGCCGCCGCCAGCCCTGCGCCGAGGCGATGTCTGCGGCGCCGGCGATTTCCGGCGGCGCGATCGACCCCGACCTGAGCTTGACGCCCGCCGCGACGAGGCGCGACAGCGGCTCATCCGTCGCGGCACGCTCGCGGCCGCCTGCAAGGTAATCGGCGTACGCCAGCTCCTCGGGGCCCGCGTCCGCGCGCCGCGCCTCGAATCCGGGACAGTCGTCGAACTCGAGGCTCGCCATGCGCGCAGCGCAGCGCGCCAGTTCCGCGCGCGCCAGCAAGTCGCCGCGCCCGGTGCGCGCAATTTCCGATTTCGCGCGCGCGAATTCCTGTTCCGCAAGCCGCGTGTCGCCGCCGAAGTAAAGCCGCTCGAAGCCCGCGAGCGCCTCGCGCGCGCCGAGCTGCCAATCGGGCGGCGGCGGCGCGCCAGCGCAGCCGGCGAGGACGAATGCGGCAAGACAAGACCTGACCCCGACGCGTTTCACGGCAGGCGGATCTCCGATTTGCGCTCGAACGGCCACTTGCGGTTGATCTCGTCGATCAGTCCGGTGACCTTGCGCAGGCTCGCCTCAACCTCTGAACGCAGCGCCGTCAGATCGGTGGTCGCCGACTTGACGTCCGCGCTCGCGCCCTGCGCGTTGGCGAGAATCGCGTCGACCTTCTTCAGGCTCTCGCGCACGTCGCCGAGGATTGCGTTCGCCTGCGCCGCGGCGCGCTGCGTCTCGTCCAACACGCCGCCTGCGGCAAACACGCGCTGGTCGGTCTTCGCCACCACCGCATCGAGCCTTGCCGCGACGCCGCCGAGCGAGGCGAGCAGCGCGTTGGCGCGGTCGATCGATGCGATCACCTTCTTCGCGTTGTCCTCGGTGCCGAGAATTCCGCCCAGCAAGCCCTGCTTGCCGGCCATGCGCTCGGTCAGCACCCGCAGATTCGCGAGGTTCGCCTGGACGCCGCCACCCGCGCCGGTGAGTTGCTCGATGTTCTCCAGGATCGTGCGCATCGTGGCCACCATGCGCGGCAGTTCCTCGGTCGCATCGCCCCGCAGGATCAGGCGCACGGCGTCGTCCTCGAGCGGCGGGTCGCCCAAGTCGCTGCTGTAGGCACGGAGTTTCGCGCCGCCGACCAGGCCGCGCTCGAGCGTGAAGATGGAAGTGGCGCGCAGCCACTTCGAGTCCGCGCGCGGCACCTCGATCTCGATCCGCGCCTTGCCGTTCTCGGCGAGCGAGATGCGTCGCACCGTCCCGATCGCGAATCCGGAAAACGTGAGATCCATTCCGACGCCCACGCCTTCGGCGTTTTCCGCCACCAGCGTCAGGCGCTGGGTGGCCTCGAACACGCCGCGCGCGTACAGCACGTACAGCAGGAACGCCACCACCACCGCGATGGTGAACGCGAGCAGCATCCCGACCTTGAATCCGAGGTCGCGGGGAATGAAAGTGACGCCCCGTTCGCGCTCGGCCGCCATCAGATGTACCTCGCCGCCAATGATACGACCTCGATCAGGCCGAGCAGGAAGAACAGCCGCACCATTCCGCCGAGCACCGCCACGGGCGCCGACTTGACCTTCCAGGTCGCCTCGAGTCCCGCGGCGATCGGCACCACCGCCACTGCGGCGCCGAACAGCAGGCACTTGAGCGTGAGACCGAGCACGGTCGCTGCGCCGAACACCTTGCCGAAGACGCGCGTGAACTCGCCGAACCCCCAGGGAGAGAAACCGTACATCGCGCCGTAGGCGATGACCAGCGCGAGCGCGTTCGCCAGCACGGTGAGCGCCGCGATCGAAACCACCGCCGCGGCGACGCGTGGCACGAACTCGACGGCGAGCGGATCGTCGCCCGCGCGCTCGAGCGATTCGAGGTCGCCCGAAATGTGCATCAGCGCGACCTCCGTCGCGATCGCCGATCCCGAGCGCAAGGCGACGAACAGCGCCGTCAGCAACGGGATCAGTTCGAGCACCAGCGCGCCCAGCACCAGGTCGAGCGCGTAGTCGGCGATGCCGTACTCGCGCGAGACCGCCACGATGATGCGGATCAGGATGAATTCCAGCAGCCCCGCGAACAGCAGGAACAGCGGCAGGATCTGCCAGGCCGTGAAGTAGATCTGCTTCAGCGTCACCGCCCGCGTCGCGGGCGAGTAGCTCGCGCGCGAGGCGGCTGCGGCGAGCGCGTAACCGGCGAAGTGCAGTACGCGGGCCCAGCTCTGGAGCCAGGGTCCGAAGCCGCTGCGCACGATCATCATCACGGCGGGAAGTGTAATTTAGAATTCACGTGACTGAGGGAGCGAACATGCCGCGAAAGAAACCCGGGGAGTTGCGCAGCCACCGCTGGTACGGCGCGAAGGACCTGCGCTCCTTCGGCCACCGCTCGCGCACCGCGCAGATGGGCTATGACCGCTCGGAGTACGCGGGCAAGCCGGTGATCGCGATCATCAACACCTGGTCCGACATCAATCCCTGCCACACGCACTTTCGCAACCGCGCCGAGGAAGTCAAGCGCGGGGTGTGGCAGGCGGGCGGATTTCCGGTGGAAATGCCGGCGATGTCGCTCTCGGAGCCGATGCAGAAGCCCACCACCATGCTGTATCGCAATTTCCTCGCGATGGAAACCGAGGAATTGCTGCGCTCGTATCCGGCGGACGGCGCAGTGCTGATGGGCGGCTGCGACAAGACCACGCCGGCGCTCGTCATGGGCGCAACCAGCATGAACCTGCCCGCGATCTATCTGCCCGCCGGGCCGATGCTCTCCGGGCACTGGCGCGAGACGACGCTCGGGTCGGGGTCGGACACGTGGAAGTACTGGGACGAGCTGCGCGCCGGACGGATTTCCGAGCGCGACTGGCAGGAGATCGAGGACGGCATCGCGCGCTCGGCGGGCACCTGCATGACGATGGGCACCGCGGCGACCATGATGGCAATCGCCGAGGCGCTCGGGCTGACGCTGCCCGGCGCATCGTCCATTCCGGCGCCGGATTCGAACCATTCCAAGCTCGCTGCGCTCACGGGCAAGCGCATCGTCGACATGGTGTGGGAGGACTTGAAGCCGCGTGACCTTCTTACCTCGCATTCTTTCGACAATGCAATCGTCACGCTCATGGCGATGGGCGGATCGACCAACGCGATCATCCATCTCGTCGCCATGGCGGGACGCGCGGGTTTGAAGCTGCCGCTCGAGCGCTTCAACGAGTTCTCGGCGAAGACGCCGCTCCTTGCGAACGTGCGGCCTTCGGGCGAGAAGTACCTGATGGAGGACTTCTACTACGCCGGCGGCCTGCGCGCGCTGCTTGCGGAGCTGAAGGATCTGCTCAAGCTCGATGCGAAGACCGTGAACGGGCGCACGTTGGGCGAGAACCTGGAGGGTGCGCGCATTTTCAATGCGGATGTAATCCGGAGCCGCGCGAATCCGCTGAAGGCCTCGGGAGGACTCGTCGTGCTGCGCGGGTCGCTCGCGCCGAACGGCGCGGTGATCAAGGCGGCCGCAGCGAGCCCGCAGCTCCTCAAGCACACCGGGCGCGCGGTGGTGTTCGAGGACTACAACGACATGGCGGCGCGGATCGACCGCGACGATCTCGAGGTGGATGCGGGGAGCGTGCTCGTGCTGCGCAACTCGGGGCCGCTCGGCGGCCCCGGGATGCCCGAGTGGGGCATGCTGCCGGTGCCGAAGAAGCTGCTCAAGCAGGGCGTGAAGGACATGGTTCGGCTGTCGGATGCGCGCATGAGCGGCACGAGCTACGGCACCTGCGTGCTGCATGTCGCGCCGGAGTCCTTTGTCGGCGGGCCGCTCGCGCTGGTGCGGAACGGGGATCTGATCGAGCTGGATGTCGGGCGGCGGGTGATCGATCTCGAGGTGCCGGAGGGCGAGCTGGCAAAGCGGCGCGCCGCGTGGACTCCGCCGCCCAAGAAGTACGAGCGCGGCTACGGCGCGATCTTTTCAAAGCACATCAGGCAGGCCGACGAGGGCTGCGACTTCGATTTTCTGGAAGGCACCGCGCCGACAACGGAGCCGGAGATCCATTAGCCGTCGGTCAAGTTATCGGTCAATCCACTGCCGGGCCGGTCTCGCCAGAAACTCCTCCAGCGCGATGCCGTCGCCGCCGACGAGCAGCCGCCGCACCCCCTTGAAGGAAGCGGCGAACGCATCCATGCCTGCGGGCGTCTCGCGCCTGCGACCGCTCTTCACCTCGATCGCCGTCACCCTACGCCCGGCACGCGCGACGAAATCGACTTCGCGGTTGCGCTCGCGCCAGTAGAACAGCTCGCACTCGCCCGCCGCCGCCGCGTTCGCGAGGTGCGCGCCGGCCGCGGATTCCACCAGCCGGCCCCAGAACTCCCGGTCCGCGCGGGCCTCATTCAGCGTCAGCTTCGACTGTGCCGTCATGAGCGCCGTGTTCAGCACCTGGAGCTTGGGGATCGAGCCCCGGCTTCGCGCTGCGCTGCCCGCGTACTTTTGCAGCCCCGTGATCATTCCGGCACCGGCGAGCAGATCCAGGTAGTGCGCGAGCGTCGTCGCGTTGCCCGCGTCCTGAAGCTGCCCGAGCATCTTCGTGTAGGACAGGATCTGCCCCGAGTAGCGGCAGCCGAGGTCGAAGAGACGCCGCAGCAGCGCCGGCTTGTCCACGCGGGTGAGCAGCAGCACGTCGCGCGAGATCGTGGTCTCGATGAGCGAATCGATCACGTAGCAGGCCCAGCGCTCGGGTTCCCTGACGAGCTGCGCTGCGCCCGGGTAACCGCCGTAGAAAAGGTATTCGTCGAGCGAGAAACCGAAAGCTTCGCGCATCTCGGCGTACGACCAGTGCGGCAGGCGCAGCACCTCGAACCGGCCGGCGAGGCTCTCGGTCAGTCCGCGCTGGATCAGGAGCGGCGCGGAACCTAGGACGACGACCATGAGCGTCTCCCGGGTCCGCGTGTCTTCATCCCAGAGGCGCTTCACGGTTTCCGACCACCCGGGGACCTTTTGAATCTCGTCCAGCACCAGCACCGCGCCCCGGCGGCCTTCGGCGCCGCTGCGCGCCGCCCTCCACTCGTCGTCGATCCAGCCGCGATCGCGCAGGGTCGGCTCGTCCGCGCTTGCGTAGCGGACCGACGCGCGGAGCGATTCGGCGATGCCACGGACGAGGGTGGTCTTCCCGCTCTGGCGCGGGCCCGTGATGACCTGAATGAAGCGGCGCGGTTCGAGCAGGCGCTTGCGCAGCAGCTTCGCGTGCGGGCGGACGAAAACGGTCATGCCAACATTTTACTCAAGACAACGAGTATTTTTACTCACCGCCCGGAGTATTCTGGCAAGACGTTGTTTATAGGATCATTTCCAGGACTGCCTGGCGCGGGTGGGCGGCGAACATTCATCCCTGGCGGGTTCGAGCCGTTAGCGGCTCCCCGACTAAGGCTCGATCCCTTGCTCTTCGTTCGGCAACCGCACTGAACAATCGAACAATCATTGGTCAGCGCTGAATCCCGGTCCGCGCCATCCAGCCGAACCGCCGCTCGCCGAGCTCGAACGCCCCCTGCACGATGAGCGCCAGCGCCGCGGCCGGAATCGCTCCCGACAAGAGCGTCATGCTGTCGTTCAGCGCGAGGCCCGAGGCGATTCGTTCGCCGTAACCGCCGGCGCCGATGAACGCCGCGATGGTCGCAGTGCCGACGTTGATCACGGCGGAGGTTTTCACGCCGGCGAGGATCGACGGCAGCGCGAGCGGCAGCTCGATCAGCCTCAGCCGGTCGCGCGCACCGAGCCCCAGCGCGAGCGCCGCCTGTCGCATGCCGCGTCCGACGGCCTCCAGTCCCGCGTGCGTGTTGCGCACGATCGGCAGCAGCGCGTACAGAAAGAGCGCGATCAGCGCCGGCAGCGTGCCGATCGCGCCGATGAGCGCGATCAGGAACGCAAACAGCGCAAGCGAGGGAATCGTCTGGATGACGCCGACGGCGCCGAGAATCGCCTGCCCGGCGCGCGGCCAGCGCGCCGCCGCGACGCCGAGCGGCACGCCCGCCGCGACGCTCGCCGCAAGCGAAACGAAGACGAGCACCAGGTGCTCGCGCGTCAGGCGCAGGAAATCGGGACCGAACAGCGTGTCGAGGAAACCGCGCCGCGCCGCCGCGACGGGTCGCGCATCCCCGTGCAGCAGCGCGGCGGCCTGCGCAAAACTCCGGCCTTCCAGTTCGGCCGCGGCGTTCATGCGGATCATGCGCGCGGCGTCGATTCGACCCTCGAGCCGCTCGAGCGCACGCCAGGCCCCGGGCAGGCGTTGCGGCAGATCGAGCCGGTAAAGCAGCGCCGCGTCGTAGCGCGGAAAGTAGTTCCGGTCGTCCTCGAGCGCGCGCAGCCGGTAGCGCTCGATCTTCGCGTCCGTCGTATAGATGTCCATGACGTCGATCTGGCCCGCCGCCAGCGCGTCGTAGGCGAGGCCGTGATCGAGCCCCTGCGGCGTGGCGAACGGCAGTCCGTAGGCGGCTTTCAATCCCGGCCAGCCGTCGGCGCGGCCGATGAATTCCTGCGACAGCCCGAGCTTGAGTTCCGGGTGGCGCGCGAGATCCGCGAGCGTCCGGATGCCGAGCGAGGCGGCGCGCTCCTCGCGCATGGCGAGTGCGTAGCCGTTGCTGAACCCGAGCGGCACCGCGACGCCCAGGCCCTGCGGCGCGAGCGCGCGGTTGAGCGCCTCCAGCCCGGCGTCGCCTTCGAGCTTGAGGATTTCCTTCGCCAGCGTGCCCGTGTACTCCGGGTACAGGTCGATCGATCCCGAGGTGAGCGCGGCGAACACGATGCCCGTGTTGCCGAGCCCCGGCCTGTGCTCGGCGGCAACGCCCGTTGCGCGCACGGTCTGCGCGAGGATCTCGCCCAGGATGTACGACTCGGTGAAGCGTTTCGATCCGACGCGCAGGGACTCGGCGGCAGAGGCGGTGCCGGCGGCGACAAGCAGCAGCGCGGCAAGCGCGCGCTTCACGCCGCGCGTCCGAGCCGCGCCGCCCCGCCGTCGAGGAACTGCAGCTGCGCGAGCTTCGCGTACAGCCCGCCCTGGCGCATCAGCTCCGCGTGCGTGCCCTGAGCGACGATCACGCCTCGTTCGAGCACCACGATGCGGTCGGCGTGCTGCACCGTGGCGAGGCGATGCGCGATCACGAGCGTGGTGCGCCCGCGTTCGAGCCGCTCGAGCGCCTGCTGCACCAGCCGCTCGCTCGCCGCGTCGAGCGAACTCGTGGCTTCGTCGAGCAGCAGGACGGGGCGATCGGCGAGCAGCGCCCGCGCGATCGACAGTCGCTGGCGCTGCCCGCCGGAAAGCGTCACTCCGCGCTCACCGAGCGGCGTGTCGAATCCCTGCGGCAGCCGCCCGATGAATTCGAGCGCGTGCGCCTGCTCGCAGGCCTCGCGCGCCTCCCCGAGGGTCGCGCCCGGCCTGCCGTAGCGAACGTTGTCGTACACGCTCGCCGCGAAAATCACCGGTTCCTGCGGAACGACCGCGATCAGCCGCCGCAGCCGCGATGGATCGAGCGCACGCACGTCGACTCCGCCGATGCGGATCGCGCCTTCCTGCGGATCGTAGAACCGCAGCAGCAGGGCGAGCAGCGTGGACTTCCCCGCGCCCGAAGGTCCGACGAGCGCGACGCGCTCGCCCGGCGCCACGCGCAGCGCGAACCCCGAAAGCGCGAGCGTGTCGGGCCGCGACGGGTAGGCAAACCGCACGGCGTCGAACTCGAGATCCGATCGCTGCGGCACCGCCGCGGGCTCGGCCGGGGGTCCGATCTGCGGGCGCGTATCGAGGAGCTCCATCAGCCGTTCGGTGGCGCCCGCGGCGCGCTGCAGCTCGCCCCAGACTTCGGAAACGGTGCCCGCGCCTCCGGCGACGACCATGGCGTAGAACACGAACGCCGACAGTTCCCCCGCCGAGAGTTTTCCGCGCAGCACGTCGTGGCCGCCGATCCACAGGATGAAGCCGACCGCGCTGAAGGCGATCAGCATCACCAGCGCGATCAGCACCGCCTTCTGGCCGATGCGCTCGACCCCGACGCGGTACGCGGCTTCCGCATGGCCGCCGAACGCGGCACGGTCGGCCGGTTCGTGCGCGTAGGCCTGGACCGTGCGGATTTCATGCACCGCCTCGTCGACGTAGGCCGAGACGTCGGCGACGCGGTCCTGGTTGGCGCGCGAGAGCCGCCGCACGCGCCGTCCCAGGAGCAGGATCGGCACCAGCGTCGCCGGCACCCCGAGCAGCACCAGGGCGGCGAGCTTCGCGCTGGCGAAGAACATCATCGCCGCCGCGCCGAGCATCATGAGGAAGTTCCGCACGAACAGCGAAAGCCCGTAGCCGATCACCTGCTGCAGCAGCAGCGTGTCGTTGGTCAGGCGCGAAATCACTTCCCCGGTGCGCGTCACTTCGAAAAACGCCGGCTCGAGCGCGAGGATGTGATCGAACACCGCTCGCCGCAGGTCCGTGACCACACGCTCTCCGATCGTCATCATGAGGTAGAAGCGCGAAAACGTCGCCACCGAGAGCGTCACCGCGAGCGCGATCATCGCCGCGAGCGCGCCGTCGAGCAGGCCCGGGTCGCCGCTGCCGAATCCGTGATCGACGACGTGCTTCAGGCCCTGCCCGAGCGCGAGCACGCAGGCGGCGGCCACGACGAGCGCGGTGAACGCCGCCACCACGCGCCAGCGGTACGGCGCGAGATAGCGCGCGACGCGCAGCAGGTGCCGCCAGCTCGCGCGCGCCTTGGGCGCCGGGGCGAGCGACTGCGTCATCGGTCCGCGAGCGCCTCGAGCACGGCGCACCACGCCATCGAAAGGTTCTCCAGGCTGTAGCCGCCGCCGCCGAAAGCCATCAGGCGTCCCCGCGCGTGCCGCTCGGCGAGCGCGATCAGGCGGCGCACAACCAGCGTATGCGCGGCCGGCGTGTAGCGCAGGTCGGCGAGCGGATCGCCGGCGATCCCGTCGGCGCCGCATTGCACGATGAAGAATTCGGGCGCGCTGCGATCGAGGAACTGCTCGGCCTCGCCCCAGGCGCGGAAGAATTCGGCGTCGCCCGCGCCGCGCGCGAGCGGCAGGTTGAGTTTCGTTCCTCGCGCCCCGCCCTCGCCGGTCTCGTACGCGAATCCGGTGCCCGGATACAGGTGCGAGCCGTCCTCGTGGATGTCCGCCACGATCAGGTCCGGATCGCCCTCGAACTCGTAGAACACGCCGTCGCCGTGGTGTACGTCGATGTCGACGTAGGCGATGCGGCGCACGCCGTGCTCGGCGCGCAGCGTCTCGATCAGCACGCCGAGATCGTTGAACACGCAGAACCCCGCGGCGGCGCCGCGGCGCGCATGGTGCAGCCCGCCGATCGGCTGGAAGGTGCGCCGCGCCTCGCCCGAGACCACGCGTCTTGCGCCCTCGAGCGCCGCGCCGACCAGGTGGCAGGAGATTTCGTAGCAGCCGGGAAATGCCGGCGTGTCGCCAGTGTCGAGGTAACCGCTGCCCTCGCGCGATGCGGCGATCACGCGGTCGATGTAATCGGCGTGGTGAAAGCGCTCGATCTCGGCGCGCGCCGCCTGCCGCGACTCTGCGAGGACCGCAGCGCGCTCGAGTCCGCGAACCCGCGCAGCGTTCCAGAATGCGCCCTGCCGGTCGATCGAAAGCGGGTGTCCTTCGGGGAACCCGTAGCGGCCGAGGCTGTCGCCGAGAAAGAGGTGGACCGGCGCGCTCAAGCCTTTTCGACTTCCACGAGGCAGTCGTAGAAGGTCGCGCCGCCGCCCAGGTCGGAGACGCGCTGCGAGGTGAGGTCGTTGGCGTTGCGGCCGTCGGGCGAGAACTTGCGCCACCACACCGACCGCGCCACCACGACGCCCGGGCGGGGCTTGTCGTTGACTTGCGCGCGAAGGCGGTAGCCGCCGCGGTCGTTGAACACCCGCACCCTGTCGCCGTCGCGAATGCCGCGCGCGGCGGCGTCGTCCGCGTGCAATTCGAGGCGCGGCTCGCCTTCCCGGTCGCGAAAGCGCTTCAGGTTGGCGAAGGTCGAATTGAGGAAATTGCGCGCCGGCGGCGACAGGAACGCGAGCGGGAAACGGCGCGCGAGATCCGGGTTGCTCGCCGCCGATTCCGCGGGCGGATTGAAGAACGGCAGCGGGTCGACGCCCTCGCGCTCGAGCGAGGCGCTGTAGAACTCGCAGCGACCCGAGTCGGTCGGGAATCCGCCCTCGGCGAACGGCGCAAAGCGCTCCGGCAGGTTGAGCCGCTGCCAGCCGCTCTCCCGCACCGCATCCCAGGCAACCCCTTGCATGCGCGGGTTCGCGGAGCGCAGCGCCGCGCGGCAGAGGTCCTCGTCGGAGTCGCGAAAGCACGGCTCGTCGAACCCCATGCGCGCGGCGAGGCGCCTGAAGACTTCCGAATTGGGCAGCGACTCGCCCACCGGCGCGATCGACGGATTGTTCGCGAGCACGTAGAGATGCCCGTAGGACTTGTGCACGTCGAAATGCTCGAGTTGCGTGGTCGCGGGCAGCACGATGTCGGCGTAGTCCGCGGTGTCGGTGAGAAAACAGTCCATCACCACGCAGAACAGGTCCTCGCGCCGGAATCCGGCGAGCACTTTCTCCGCCTCGGGGCACACTGCGACGGGATTGTTGTTGTAGACGACCACTGCGCGCACCGGGGGCTTCGCGGCGGTGAGCGCGTCGCCGACCGCGGCGTGGTTGATCACGCGCGGGCGGCGCCCGCCGAGCAGCTCCGGCCGTTCGAGCGCGGCGTGATCGAAACCGTAGAAATCGTTGGTCGAGAGCAGGAGCCCGCCCGCGGCGTCGCGCCAGGCCCCCGTGAGCGCAGGCAGGCAGGCGATGGTGCGCGCGGCGATTCCGCCGCCCGCGTGGCGCTGCATCCCGTAGTTGAGCCGGATCGCGGCCGGCGTCACGCTCGCGTAGTCGCGCGCAAGCTGCACTACCTCTTCCGTGCGCAGCCCGCAGGTGCGCGCCGCCCATTCGGGCGGATATCGCTTCAGCCGCTCGGCGAGTTCGTCGAAGCCGAGCGTGTAGCGCGCGACGTAGTCGAGGTCGATCCGGTCTTCCGCGACCAGCACGTGCATCATGCCGAGCGCGAGCGCGCCGTCGGTCCCGGGGAGCAGCGCGATGTGCCGGGTGCATTTTTCCGCCGACAGGCTGCGGTAGGGATCGATCGCGATCACCTTGGCGCCGCGGCGTCTCGCCTCGGCGACGCGCGTCCACAGGTGCAGGTTGGAGACGACCGGGTTCGAGCCCCAGATGATGATGAGCCGCGCCTCGGCGAACCGCTCCGGGTCCATGCCGACCGACCCGCCGAGCGTCGCCTTGAGACCGGCCTTGCCCGCGCTTGAGCAGAGCGTGCGATCGAGCACCGATGCTCCGAGCCGATTGAAGAACCGCCGGTCCATCGAGCTGAACTGCACCATGCCCATGGTTCCGGCGTAGCTCAGCGGCAGGATCGACTCGGGACCGTCTTCCGATGCGGCGAGCGTCGACAGGCGCGAGGCGATTTCGTCGAGCGCCGCATCCCAGGAGATGCGCTCGAATTGGCCGCGACCCTTCGCGCCGACGCGCCGCAACGGGTGCAGGACGCGGTCCTCGGCGTAGGTTCGCTCCAGGTAGTGGGACACCTTGGTGCACAGCGTGCCGTCGGTGAACGGCATCGACGGATCGCCCTGGATCCTGATCGCGACCCCGTCCTTCACGCTCACCAGCATGCCGCAGGTGTCCGGACAGTCGTGCGGGCAGGCCGTGCGCACCAACTTCACGTCGGCGTCGGCCGCGGCGGGCGCTCTGCGGGGAGTCGGCGCGTTCACGCCCCGATCTTACTCTCGCAGCGCGTCGTCGAGCAGCTGGATCCAGTGACGCACGGGCGTCGCAGTCCCGGCCTGCAGATGCGCGAGGCAACCCACGTTCGCGGTCGCGATGACCTGCGGCGAATCGCCGGCGAGTGCCGCCAGCTTGCGCGCCCTCAGCTGCATCGACAGGTCCGATTGCAGGATCGAGTACACGCCCGCGGAGCCGCAGCACAGGTGCGCATCGGGCACGGTCGTGAGTTCGTGCCCGGACTTCACCAGCAGGTCCTCGACCACGCCGCGGATCTTCAGGCCGTGCTGCAGCGAGCAGGGAGACTGGAACGCGACCCGCAGCGGCGCCCGCTTCGTCCGGCGCTCGCCAAGCAGGCGTTCCAGCGCCGGGGATTCCGCCGCGATCACCTCGGAGAGGTCTCGCGCGAGGAGCGAGATTCGGGCCGCCTTGTGCCGGTAGTCCGGATCGTGCTCGAGGATGCGCGCGTATTCCTCGACCGTGGCGCCGCAGCCGCTCGCGGTGATGACGATGCCGTCGGCCTCGTCGCGTTCCACGAGCGGCCACCAATGATCGATCAGCGCGCGCATGTCGGCGCGGCCCGCGTCCTGGTCGTTGAGATGGAATCGAAGCGCGCCGCAGCAGCCGGCGCCGGGCGCTTCGACGAGCGAGATCCCGATCCGGTCGAGCACGCGCGCCGCGGCGGCGTTGACCGCGGGCGCAAGCGCCGGCTGAACGCAACCCGCGAGCGCGACGATCCGGCGCGGATGCCGCGCCGCAGGGCGCGCGCCCGCAGGCTCGATGCGCGCAGGGACCTTGTCGCGCAGAAACGACGGCAGCATCGGTCGCAACAGGCGCCCGAGCGCCAGCAGCGCGCCGAAGAGCGCGGTGCGCGGCAGCACGAACGCGAGCCCCGCGCGGACCAGGCGATCGGGGAGGCTGCGCCTGGTGAGCGTCTCCACGACTTCGCGACCGATGTCCACCAGGCGGCCGTACTGCACGCCGGACGGGCAGGTGGTTTCGCAGGATCGGCAGGTCAGGCAGCGGTCGAGATGCAGCCGGGTGCGCGCCGTGACACGGGCGCCTTCGAGCGCCTGCTTGATCAGGTAGATGCGCCCGCGGGGCGAATCGAGTTCGTCGCCGAGCAACTGGTAGGTCGGGCAGGTCGCAGTGCAAAAACCGCAGTGAACGCACTTGCGGAGGATCGCTTCGGCATCGTTTCCGGCGGCAGTTCCGCGGATGAAATCGGCCAGTCGCGTCTGCATGATTGGCTATACTGCCGGGCGCATGGGAAAGACCTTCGCGCTGATCGGAATCGCGCTGCTTGCGCTGTGCGGCGTCTGGCTCTGGGTGCGACTGCGCAAGTACGCGGCGCGCCGCCGCCTCGAGGAAGAGCGCGCCGTGCGCTTCATGGCCGAGGCGATCAAGGCGGCGAAAAAAAAGCAGGACGATCGGGCGGGCACGGCTTAGAGTCCTGAGTCACGAGTTCGCATACGGATAGTCCGCGTTTTCGTCCGATCTCGTGATTCCCCGCGCGTCTCGCCGTTGCGGGGAATCATGAGACACCGAAGCAGCCCTCGGGCACGAACCTGGCCCACCGCGCGCCGCCGTGGTTGCAGTGTCCCGGGACTTCGGCAACAACGGCCGAAGTCCCGGGATCGAAGAAAACCATCACGGAGTTCGGGCCCGGCACGCTAGAACTCCGAATAGAGCCGGCCGGGATTCAGAATCCCCGCCGGGTCGAGTGCCGCCTTGATTTCCCGGTGCAACCGGGCAACGGTCGCCTCCTGCGGCGGAAACACTCCGCCGGTCTTGTCGCCGCCACGAAACAGCGTCGCATGGCCGCCCAGCCGCTCGGCCGCCGCGCGCACCGTAGCCGCGTCCGCACCGGATCTCAGCCAGCGCAGCGCCCCGCTCCACTCGATCAACTGCGCCCCCGGCAGCGCCACTGCGGGCGCGGTCGACGGCAGCGAAAGGCGCCACAGCGGCGTATCACCGGCGAAATACGCCGCGCGATGCTCGCGCAGATCCGCCCAATAGGGGGCGGCAGTCTGCTGCGCGACCGTCGTGCCGCCGAGCTTCTCCGCCGCCGCCCGCACCGCGCTCTGCGCCCCGGAAAGACGCACCGAGAGCCGGTTGTCGTGCCACGCGGTCGCCGATACGGGCAGCGGCTGGCCCGCCCAGCGCTGCAGGTGCTCGAGCGCGCGCGCTTGCGGCAACTCGATATCCAGCGTCAGTTCCGCGCGCGGCCGCGGCAGCACCTTGAGCGAGGCTTCGACGATCAGCCCGAGCGTGCCGAGCGAGCCCGCGACGAGCCGCGACACGTCGTAGCCGGCGACGTTCTTCATCACCTGCCCACCGAACACGAGCAGTCGCCCGCGCCCGTCGAGGATCTGCACTCCGAGCAGGAAATCGCGCAACGAACCGGCCGCCGCGCGGCGCGGCCCGGACAGTCCCGCCGCAACGCAGCCGCCGAGCGTCGCGCCGGCGCCGAAATGCGGCGGTTCGAAGGCGAGCATCTGGCCCTTTTCAGCGAGCGCCGCCTCGAGCTCGGCGAGCGGCGTGCCGCCGCGCGCAGTGACGACGAGCTCGGTCGGCTCGTAGCTCACGATCCCCGCGCAGCCGCGCGCGTCGAGAACCTCGCCTTTCGACTCGCCGCCGTAGAACTCCTTGCTGCCGCCACCCCGGATGCAAAGCGCCCGCCGTGCAGAGGCCGCCGCACGAATGCGTTCGGCAAGCGCTTCGACCGCGGCGTCGGGCGCCATCTAGAAGCGCGGCAGCTCGGGGTGGCGCAGCCGACCGCCGCGCACCAGCATGCGCCCGAATTCGGCGCAGCGGCTCAGCATCGGCACCGCCTTGCCCGGATTGAGCAGCCCCCTGGGATCGAACGCCCGCTTCAGGGCGTGAAAAGTCTCCAGTTCCTCGGGCGTGAACTGCGCGCACATCTGGTCGATCTTCTCGACCCCCACGCCGTGCTCGCCGGTGATCGTGCCGCCGACCGCGACGCACTTCTCGAGCACTTCCGCGGCGAACTGCTCGGTGCGACGCAGTTCGTCCGGGTTCGCGGCGTCGAACAGAATGAGCGGGTGCAGGTTGCCGTCGCCGGCGTGAAACACGTTGGGGCACCGAAGCCCGTACTTGCGCTCCATCTCGCCGATGAAATTCAGCACTTCGCCCAGGCGCTTGCGCGGAATCGTACCGTCCATGCAGTAGTAGTCGGGCGAAATTCGCCCGACCGCGGGAAACGCGGCCTTGCGTCCCGACCAGAAGCGAAGCCGCTCGGGTTCGTTGCGAGAGACGCTCGAGCGGGATGCGCCGGCCTCGGCGAGCACTTCGCGCACCCGCGCGATCTCGTCCTCGACTTCCTCGGGCGTGCCGTCGCATTCGCACAGCAGGATCGCGGCGGCCTCGAGGTCGTAGCCCGCGTGCACGAACTCCTCCACCGCGTGCGTCGCCGGACGGTCCATCATTTCCAGTCCCGCGGGAATGATGCCGGCGGCGATGATCGCGGCGACGGCGTTGCCGGCCGTTTCGACGTCATCGAACGACGCCATCACGACGCGGGCGACTTGCGGCCTCGGCAGCAGCTTCACCGTGACCTCGGTGATCACCGCGAGCAATCCCTCGGAACCGATCGCGAGCGCGAGCAGGTCGTAGCCCGGCGAATCGAGCGCCTCGGAACCGAAGGCGACCGGTTCGCCCTGCATCGTGAAACCGCGTACCCGCAGCACGTTGTGCACGGTGAGGCCGTACTTCAGGCAGTGGACGCCGCCCGAATTCTCCGCGACGTTGCCGCCGATCGAGCAGGCGATCTGGCTCGACGGATCGGGGGCATAGTACAGCCCGAAGGGTGCGACCACATCCGAGATCGCGGCGTTGCGAACGCCCGGCTGGACCACCGCGACGCGCGCCGCCGGATCGATGCGCACTACGCGCATGAATTTCGCGAGCGAAAGCAGTACGCCGTCGCCGCGCGGCAGCGCTCCGCCCGAGAGCCCCGTGCCCGCGCCCCGCGGCACCACCGGCACGGACATGGCGTGGCAGGTGCGCAGGATTCGCTGCACCTGCTCCTCGGTCTCGGGAAGTGCGACCACCATCGGCAGATGGCGATACGCCGTGAGCCCGTCGCATTCGTAGGGCCGCGTGTCCTCCGCGTCCCACAGCACCGCGCGCTCCGGAAGGAACGCGCGCAGCGCCGCCGCCACCTCACGCTGCCGAGAGGCGTCGATCGGCGTCACCTGCAGCGCTTCGCCCACATTCGGTCTCCGTCCGTGTCCCAATGGGGATTGTATTCGCAGCCGAAGGGCGAGACGCGCAACCATCCGCCGCTTCGCGACGCGAACCGCGACGCCGATCAGCGCTTTTCCGGCGGCTCCGTCGGCCGCGCGCCGAACAGGAAGTCCGCGCGCGCGAGCCCGGTCACGGCGTTGTCGTGATACCAGGCCTCGAGCGCCGCGTCGGCGGTGCGGAAAATCGCCGCTTCGCCGATCTGGGTGTACAGCCCCGTGCGCCGCATCACATCGAGCACCTGGAGCTTCAAACCGCTGAACGCGACGTGCAGCCCGCCCGCGCGAAGGCGCTCGACCAGATGCCGAATCACTTCCTCGCCGGAGGCATCGATCTGGTTGATCCCGTCGCCTACGACCAGCAGGCATTTGGCCGCGGGAGATTCGGCCACGGCCTCCAGCACCGCGTCCTCGAAGTACGGCACGTTGGCGAAATACAGGTCGCCGTCGAATCGCAGTGCGATCACGTGCTCGCTGGTGCGAAGACCGTGCAGACGCGCGTCGCGCAGCGTGCCGTCGGGATGCCGGCCGAGCAGCACCACGCGTGGGTGCATGCTGCGGTAGAGGTAAAGCCCCACCGCCAGACCGCCGCCCATCAGGATGCCGAGATCGAGGTGCGGCGCGAGCGCGAGCGTCGCGGCGAAGGTCACCAGCGCCGCCGCGCCGTCGTGGCGGTGCGTCTGCCAGGCGTGGATCATCGCCCGGAAATTCACCAGATTGACGACCGCGACTACGATGATCCCGGCGAGCACCGCCTGCGGCAGGTGATACAGCAGCGGGGTGAGGAACACAAGCGTCAGCGCCACAAGCACGAAGGCAAAGAACGACGACAGGCCGGTCACCGCACCGGCGTTCAGGTTGACCGCGGAACGCGAGAACGATCCGCTGACCGGAAACGCCTGCGTCAGGCTTCCGGCGATGTTGGCAAGTCCCTGCCCGATCAGTTCCTGGCTCGCATCGAGGCGCTGCCGCGTGCGCGTCGCCATCGCCTTGCCGATCGACACCGCCTCCATGAATCCGACCAGCGTGATCACGAGCGCGGACGACAGCAGCGTCAGCACCATGTCCCAGGTCGCGGCCGGAACCCGGAACTCGGGAAAACCGCGCGGGATCTGGCCGACGACTTCGCCGCCGCCCCGCAACAGCACCATCTCGCCGGAGACGCCGGCGACGCGCCAGCGCGCGCCATCCAGCGCAATTCCATCCGGGACCGTCGCCTCGAGCAGGAACCGCCCGGACTCTCCGCGCTCGCGCACCATCGCCAGTTGCCGCAGCGTGCGCAACCGGATGCGGTTTTCCTGCTCCGCCTCGCGCACCCGCGCGCGCAGCGCGGCCAGTTCGGATCCCAGCGCGAGACGGGCCTCGCGTTCGGCGCGACCGTCACCGCGCAGCGCGTCCAGCTGCGCCTGCCTCGCCGTGACGCGCAGCTGCCAGTCGTCCATCTCGGCGTGGGTGATCGCATACTCCATCGCCATGCCGCGTGCCGTGTCGTCGGCGATCGAGTCGATGCGCGTCGTGGCGTTGTGTTCGAACCCGCTCGCCCAGCTCAGCACGGCCGTAATCGCGACGGCGATCAGGACCCCGGGCAGCGACGGCGCGTAGCGGCGCGCGAGGAGCATGATCGCGATCGCAAACCCGCCCATCGCGAGAGTCGGCAAGTGCGCCTGCGCAGACTGCGTCAGCAGCTCGCCAACGTCGAGCAGGAAATGTTCGCTGCGTCCGATCGGCACTCCGAGCAGCTTGCTCAACTGCGACAGCGCGATGATGATCGCGGCGGCATTGGTGAATCCGACGATCACCGGATGCGAAACGAAATTGACGATCGCTCCGAGCCGCGCCAGCCCGAGCGCGAGCTGCAACATCCCGACCATCAGCGCGAGCAGGATCGCGTAGGCGACGAAATGCTGGCTGCCGACGGCGGCAAACTGCGCGAGCGTCGCGCCGACCAGCAGCGAGACCATCGCCACCGGACCGGTGGAGAGTTGACGTGACGATCCCCAGAGTGCGCCCACGAGCACCGGCAGCAGCGACGCATAAAGCCCGTAATATGCCGGCATGCCCGCGAGCTGAGCGTAGGCCATCGACTGCGGTACCAGGACCAGCGCCACCGCGACGCCGGCGATCACGTCGGCTCGCAGCGACTCGCGGCTCACCGGAAACCAGGCGAGGAAGGGGAAAAGGCGCCGCATCGGGTGTTGCGGTATTCTTCGTGGGTCAATTTCGATTCTATCCGAGGTTCGCGAGGCGCTCACCCGCGCCCCGCCGCGCCGGACGATTCCAGCGTCGACCATGAGAAATTTCTTGACTGGTGTTTCGCGGAGCGTGCTGGATTCGCTCGCCTGGCGGCACCGGGTTTCCCGGACGAACCTGCGCGCCGACCTGATCGCGGGTCTGATCGGCGCGGTGGTGGTCGTGCCGCAGGGGATCGCGTTCGCCACGCTCGCCGGTCTGCCGCCGGAATACGGCCTGTACGCGGCGATGGTGCCGACCGCGGTGGCGGCGCTCTTCGGCTCGTCGTGGCATGCGGTCACCGGGCCCACCAACGCGGTGTCGCTGTTCGTCTTCGCGACGCTCGCGCCGCTCGCCCAGCCGGGCTCCGCGCGCTATATCAGCCTCGTGCTGACGGTCTCGTTCATGGTCGGCGCCATCATGCTGGTGATGGGGCTGCTGCGCCTCGGGCGGGTGGTCAATTTCATCTCGCATACGGTGGTGGTCGGATTCATGGCCGGCGCCGGCAGCCTGATCTTCGCCAGCCAGCTGCGCAATTTCTTCGGCCTCGAAATTCCGGCCGGCAGTGCGTTTCTGTCGATTATCGCGTCGTTTTTCGCCCAGCTCACCACGCTGAACCCATACGTACTCATCGTCAGCATGGCGACGCTTGTCAGCGGCATCGCGGCGCGCCGCTGGCTTCCAAAACTCCCCTACATGGTCGTCGCGATGGTCGTCGGCACGCTGGCGGCATTCGCCCTCGACGAGCTGCTGGGGCGCGAAGTGACGCACATCGCGAGAATCGGGTCGGTGCCCGGCGTGCTGCCCAGGTTCACCACGCCCGATCTGTCGCCCGACACGCTGCGCTCGCTGATGGGGATCGCCTTCGGCGTCACGGTACTCGGCCTCACCGAGGCCATGTCGATCGCGCGCGCTCTGGCGCTCAAATCGGGTCAGCGGCTGGACGCCAACCAGGAATTCGTCGGCCAGGGGCTCGGCAACATCGCGGCGAGCCTGTTCTCGGGCTACCCGACCTCGGCCTCGTTCAACCGCTCGGGGATCAACTACGAGTCCGGCGCCAGAACGCCGATCGCTGCCGCGAGCTCCGCGCTGTTCCTGATCGTCATCCTCTTCGGAGTCGCGCCGGTGCTGGCGTGGCTTCCCGTCGCAAGCATGGCGGCGATCCTGTTCCTGGTCGCCTGGGGCCTGATCGACGTTGCCGCGATCCGCGCGATCCTGCGCGCGAGCCGCGGCGAAGCCACGGTTCTCGCGTTCACCTGCGGCGCGACGCTCCTGATGAACCTCGAGGTGGCGATTCTGGTCGGAGTCACGCTGTCCCTGCTGATGTACCTGAATCGCACTTCGCGGCCGCAGATGCGCTCGCTCGTCCCGGACCCGCGACACGCGCAGCGCCGTTTCGCTCCGGTGGCCGAAGGGCTCTCGGAGTGTCCGCAGGTCAAGATCCTCAGCATCGAAGGGTCGATCTATTTCGGTGCCGTGGACCACGTCGAGTCGCATTTCGACATCCTTCGCGAAGTGGCGAAGGAGCAGAAACACCTGCTGCTGATGACTCGCAACATCAATTTCGTCGACGTCGCGGGCGCCGAGGCGATCGCGCGGGAGGCGCGCAAGCGCCGCTGGGACGGCGGGCGACTTTACCTGCACGGGCTGCGACAACCAGTCGAACGGGTGCTCGACAACGGCGGCTTCATCGCCGAAGTCGGCGCCGACAACGTTTTCTCGAGCAAGGGTGCCGCGATCGGGAGCCTGTTCGAGCGCCTCGACCGCTCGATTTGCCGGAAGTGCCGGGCGCGCATTTTCAAGGAATGCGCCGCGCTGCCGCCGCCGCAAGATCCGTAACACCGATGCCGCCCGCCTCGCTCGATCGCCGCGCCATCGCGGTGCTCGTGCTCGTGGCCTTCGCGTTGGTGCGGTTCGCGACGGAGTAGCTTCCGATCGAGATCACCAGCCTGCTGACCCTGGTTCTGCTCGCCGGCGGCTATCGATTCTCGGATTTCGTGCGCGGCGGAATGCCGCTGCTCGTGATCACGCTGGTGACCTATTCCTTGCTGCTGCCGCGGTTTTTTCCGCTCCAGGCCCACGCGGGATCGCCGCGGCCGCCTGTGCTAGACTTTTTTCGTTCTGCAGCCCCATCCGAGAGGAGGAACCTCATGCCAGCGATCCTGCAATCCCTCAGCCGCACCGTCATCGCCGGGTTCGTGCTTCTGGTGATCATCATCGTGGTCGCCGGCGCGGGCACCGGCCAGGCGATCAGTTTCGACATGAACTGGGCGCGCTTCTTCATGCGCTGGCTGCACGTGCTCTCGGGCGTGATGTGGATCGGCCTGCTGTGGTACTTCAATTTCGTGCAGATTCCCTCGATGCCCAGGATTCCTGACGAGCAAAAACCGGCCATCGGCAAGGTGATCGCGCCAACTGCGCTGTTCTGGTTCCGCTGGGGCGCGATGGCGACCATCGTCACCGGCCTGCTGCTCGCGACGATGAACGGCTACATCGGCTCCGCGCTGTCGCTGCAGCAGCCGTTCCACGCCATCGGTCTGGGAATGTGGATGGGGATCGTCATGTGGTTCAACGTCTGGTTCATCATCTGGCCGAACCAGAAGAAGGCGCTCGGCATGGTTCAGGTGGAGGCCGATGCGAAGGCCAAGGCGGCGCGCACCGCGATGCTCACTTCGCGCATCAACACGCTGCTCTCGATCCCGATGCTGTACTGCATGGTGGCGCAGCAAAACGGCGGCCTCTGATCCGCTGCCCTGCAGTGCTGACGAAACGCGGCTTCGGCCGCGTTTCTTTTTGGTGAACCGCGTTGCGCCCGGCCTGCGGCCGGCGCGGCTATCTTGCAGTTCCGATGCCGCGCAGCTTCATGCCCGGCTTGATTCCGCGCCTGGCGAACCATCCGCGTTCCATCTCGAGCGCGTAACGCGCCGGTTTTGTGGCGCAGTGCGAACGTTCGTCGTGCGGCTGCATGTCGATGATGTTGATGATCGCGCCCGAATCGTCGACGAACGCGACCGAAAGCGGGATCAGCGTGTTCTTCATCCACATGCAGTGGATCGAGGATTGGTCGAACACGAAGAGCATTCCTGCGTTCGGCGCCAGCGACTTTCGGTGCATCAGGCCCTGCGTCCGTGCAGGGAAGCTGTCCGCCAGCTCGGCATGGATCCGGTGCATGCCCGCGGTCAGTTCGATGACCGGCAGTTCGGCGCGCGCGGCGCCGAACACGCTCAGGGCAAGGAGTAAAGCGGCGATTCTCACGCGCAGAAACGAAAAAGGCAGGGCGCGAGGCCCTGCCCATCGTGAAACCGGCGGACGCTTACTTCTTGTCGGCCTTCTTCTCTTCCTTCTTCATTTCTTTCTTCTCGGCCTTCTTCTCGGCCTTCTTCTCTTCCTTCTTTTCTTCCTTCTTCATTTCCTTCTTCTCGGCGGCGGCGCCCTTTTCCGCGGCCATGTGCTTGGCGGCGATGGCGTTGACGCTCACGGCCGCAAACATCGCGGCGACCAATATGGACAGAACTTTGCTCATCTGGAACTCCTTCCTCAGCTTGGTTGTTGGATAATCGGCGCCGTAAAACGCCTCAGCCTATAACGCGGCGGCTGCGCACCGGTTTACCGGCGTCGCGCAATTTGCTGCCGCGGCTGGCCTCCCCTGTGGGAAATCCCACGCGCGGAGTATAGCGAAAATCCGCATTTGGAAGCGGGATTTCGATGATAAGGTGCTGATTTCATAAGTAATGCCTCCAGGTTGAAGCGTCTAGCCTCCAGCGTCGTCGCGGCCGTCTCGGTCCTTTGGTCCGCGTCCGTCGCGCCAGCCCCCTATACCCCGGCGGACGATCGAATCGTGCTGGAACGTCTGCCGATCCGACCCGGCGACCCGGTACAGCGCGATTTGCGGGAACTTCGGCAGGCCGTGGCCGCCGATCCTCGGGATGCCGCCGCGGCCCTTCGGCTCGCTCGGCGCTACTTCGACCTCGCGACGGCGGAGGGCGACCCCCGGTATGTAGGCTACGCGGAAGCGGTTCTGCGCCCTTGGGGCGATCCGCGCGACGCCCCCGCCGAGGTCCTCGTGGTGCGCGCCCAACTCGCCCAGTATCGCCACCAGTTCGGCCGCGCCTTGCAGGCGCTCGATCGCGCACTGGAACTCGCACGCGGGGACCCGGAGGCGCTCGCGTGGCGGGCTGCGGTGCGCATGGTGCAAGGCGACTATGCCGGCGCGCGGAGCGACTGTGCCCGCCTGGCCCAGGTCGCGAGCGAGTTGCTCGCCACCGGCTGCGCGGCGCACGTCGACGGCACGACCGGGCGCTTGCGCGAGGCCTACGATCGGCTCCGCATTGCGCTCGCGCGCCACCCCGACGTGCGCGCGACGCTCAAGCTCTGGGTACGGACGCTGCTCGCTGACATGGCCGACCGGCTCGGCGACGCGGCTGCCGCCGAAGATCACTATCGCGCGGCGCTGGCGCTTGGGCTGACCGATCAGTATCTGCTTGCTGCCTTTGCCGAGTTCCTGCTCGAGCACGGCCGGCCGCGGGAGGCTGCTGAACTGCTGCGGCCTTGGGAGCGTTCGGATGTGCTCCTGCTGATCCTGGCGCGTGCCGAACATGTGCTCGGCCGTTCGGACGCCGCTCGTCATGCAGCCGCCCTCGAAGCGCGGTTCGCCGACGCGGCGCGCCGCGGCGACCGCCTGCACCTTCAGGACGAGGCGCAGTTCCGACTGGTATTTCGCAGCGACGCGCAGGGTGCGCTCGCGCTTGCACGGGAAAACTGGGCGCTGCAGAAGGAACCGCGCGACGCGAAACTGCTGCTTGAATCCGCGCTTGCCGCGCGCTCACCGGCCGCGGCAAGACCGGCGCTCGACTGGCTCGCCGAAAGCCGGTTCGAGGATCCTCGAATGGCGGCGATGGCGCACGAGTTGCGGCGGCTCGCGCGATGAAGCGCGCGGTCGTCGCCGGCATCCTCTGGCTGCTGCCGCTCTGGGCGTGGGCGCACAAACCCAGCGACAGCTACCTCGGCATCACGGTGGAAGGCGAAGCGCTCGTGGGGCGCTGGGACATCGCCTTGCGCGACCTCGAACATGCCATCGGCCTGGATGCCGACGGTGACGGCGCGATCACCTGGGGCGAACTGCGCACACGCCACGCCGAGATCGCCGCTTACGCGCTCTCGCGTCTCGATCTGAGCGCCAGCGGGCGCCGGTGTCGGCTCTCCGCGGTCGGGAACGAGGTGGACAACCACAGCGACGGCGCCTATGCGGTGCTGCGATTTCGCGCCGATTGCGGCGCCGGCGAGATCGCATCCGTCGAGGTCCACTACCGGCTGTTCTCCGAGCTCGATCCGACGCACCGCGGACTGCTCAGCTTTGGCCACGGATCGGGCACGCGCGCGGCGGTGCTCGGACCGGACCATCCGAAGCAGGACTTCTCGGTCGCGGTCGAAGGCTGGCTGCGGCCGCTGCTCGCCTACGGGCGGGAAGGCGTCTGGCACATCTGGATCGGAATCGACCACGTGCTGTTTCTCCTCTCGCTGCTGCTGCCGTCCGTGCTCGTGGGGACGACCCGTGGATGGATTGCGGCGGAGCGCGTCGCTCCCGTGTTCTGGGACGTTTTCCGGGTGGTGACTGCATTTACGGTAGCGCATTCGATCACCCTGTCGCTCGCCGCGCTCGCCGTGATCCAGCTTCCGAGCCGGCTGGTGGAGTCGTTGATCGCCCTGTCGGTGGTGCTCGCCGCGCTGAACAACCTGCGCCCGGTGGTGCAGCGCGCGCGCTGGCTGGTCGCGTTCACGTTCGGACTGATCCACGGCTTCGGCTTCGCCAGCGTGCTCGCGGATCTCGGCCTGCCACAGCAGGCCCTGCTTCCGGCGCTGGTCGGATTCAATCTCGGCGTCGAAGCCGGGCAGCTGGCGATCGTGATCGGGTTCCTGCCGCTCGCCTACGCCTGGCGCGGCACCTGGGCCTACCGGCGGCTGGTACTCGCCGGCGGCTCGGCGCTGATCGCGGCCGTTGCAGCTGCCTGGTTGCTCGAGCGCGCCCTGGACCTGAAGATTGTCCCCGGCTAAATGCGCGCCATCGGAAGTCCGATAAAATTTCACGGTTACCCAACAGAAGACACTTCAGGAGCCCGCATGGCGTACAAGCACATCAAGATCCCCCCGAGCGGAGAAAAGATCCGTGTGAATCCGGATTTCTCGCTCGCGGTGCCGGACCAGCCGGTCATTCCCTACATCGAGGGCGACGGCACCGGCGTGGACATCACGCCCGTGATGCTGAAGGTCGTCGACGCGGCGGTGCAGAAGACCTACGGCGGCAAGAAGAAGATCGTGTGGATGGAGATGTACGCCGGCGAGAAGTCCTGCAGGATCTACGGCGAGAACGTCTGGCTGCCGGAAGAAACGCTCGAGGCGGCGAAGGAGTACGTGATCTCGATCAAGGGCCCGCTCACGACGCCGGTCGGCGGCGGCATCCGTTCGATCAACGTCGCGCTGCGCCAGGAACTCGACCTCTACGTCTGCCTGCGCCCGGTGCGTTATTTCAAGGGCGTTCCGAGCCCGCTGAAGGAACCCGAGAAGACCGACATGGTGATCTTCCGCGAGAACGCGGAGGACATCTACGCCGGAATCGAGTGGGCGGCGAAAACGCCGGACGTGAAAAAGGTGATCGATTTCCTGATCAAGGAGATGAAGGTCCGGAAAATCCGCTTTCCCGAGACTTCCGCGATTGGCATCAAGCCGGTTTCGATCGAAGGCTCCGAGCGGCTGATTCGCAAGGCGTTCCAGTATGCGATCGACAACAACCGCAAGTCGGTGACGCTGGTGCACAAGGGCAACATCCAGAAGTTCACCGAAGGCGGGTTCCGCGACTGGGGCTACCAGCTGGTGCAGCGCGAGTTCGGTGGCAAGCCGCTCGACGGCGGACCCTGGTGCGTCTACAAGAACCCCCATTCGGGGGCGGATATCGTGGTCAAGGACGTGATCACCGACGCCTTCCTGCAGCAGATCCTGCTGCGTCCGGCGGAGTACGACGTGATCGCGACCCTGAACCTGAACGGCGACTACATTTCGGACGCGCTCGCCGCGCAGGTCGGCGGAATCGGCATCGCCCCGGGCGCCAACCTGAGCGACACGGTCGCGATGTTCGAGGCCACGCACGGCACGGCGCCCAAGTACGCCGGCAAGGATTACGTCAATCCGGGCTCCGAGATCCTTTCAGCGGAGATGATGCTGCGCCACATGGGGTGGATCGAGGCGGCCGACGCGATCGTTCGCTCGGTCGAGCGCACCATCGCCGACAAGGTCGTGACTTACGACTTCGCTCGCCTGATGCAGGGCGCGAAGCAGGTTTCGTGCTCGGGCTTCGGCCAGGCGATGATCGAGCGGATGTAGATTCGGCGTGCAAGCGGCGCGGACGCGCCGGATCTCCGGCGTTCCGGCCTGCCGCGAACCGCGCCGGGACGAAAAAAAAGGCCGCTGAGCGGCCTTTTTTTCCTGCTTGGAATCGGCGCCGGCCTCAGGCCTTCTGGATATTCGAGGCCTGCTTGCCTTTCGGACCCTGGACCACGTCGAAACTGACTTTCTGGCCTTCCTTCAGGGTCTTGAAGCCCTGCATGTTGATGGCCGAAAAATGCGCGAACAGGTCTTCGCTGCCGTCATCCGGCGTGATGAAACCGTAACCTTTCGCGTCGTTGAACCACTTCACGGTGCCTGTCGCCATCGGTGCTTCCTTCTTTCTGTTGGTTGATACTCCGGGCGAGCAAGCCCGGGCCATGCTTGAAACTCACGACCCCGCCGCCCCTACGCGTGGCGTTACAGACAGCCTGAATCCAAACACACGGCGGCTTTTACGCGCCTTCCGAGTAACCGTCAAGTCCCCGGGGCGGCGCGAATTTTCACCGCCGCCACCTTGCTTCGCGGTCGATGCCGCGTTGCGCTGAGCACATGCATTGGCTAGGATGACCGCGACACTGGCGGGCATGTGCCCGCCTGGTCCTTCACGGCAGACGGAGCGCGGAATCGAACCGGGACGACGGCATGCCCATGCAGCACAAGGACGACGCGGTACTGGAGGTTCGCAAGGCGAAGCTCAAGCCTCCGCCGATGTTCAAGGTCATGCTCCTGAACGACGATTACACTCCGATGGAGTTCGTCGTGGTGGTACTGCAGAAATTCTTCGCCATGACGCGCGAGCGCGCGACCCAGGTGATGCTGAAGGTGCATCGCGAAGGCGTCGGCATTTGCGGCGTCTATCCGAAGGACGTCGCTGCGACGAAGGTGCAGCAGGTCGGCGCGTACGCGCGCAAGCACCAGCACCCGCTGCAATGCGTGATGGAGGAATCTTAGGATGATTGCCCAGGAACTCGAAGTCAGCCTGCACATGGCGTTCGTCGAAGCGCGCCAGAAGCGCCACGAATTCATCACCGTGGAGCACCTGCTGCTCGCGCTGCTCGACAACCCGACCGCAGCGGAAGTGCTGCGCGCCTGTGGCGCGAACATGGACGAGCTGCGCAAGCAACTCGCCCAGCACATCGCCGAGCAGACGCCCCGCATCGCGCAGGAGCGCGAGGTCGACACCCAGCCCACGCTCGGCTTCCAGCGCGTGATCCAGCGCGCGATCCTGCACGTGCAGTCCTCGGGCAAGAAGGAAGTCACCGGCGCCAACGTGCTGGTGGCCATTTTCGGCGAGAAGGACTCGCACGCCGTGTACTTCCTGCAGCAGCAGGGGATCAGCCGGCTGGACGTCGTCAATTTCATCTCGCACGGCGTCGCCAAGGCGCCGCAGCCGCATCAGGGCAAGGGCGAGCAGGACGCCGAGCAGGAAACCGAGGCGCAACCGGCCAACAGCCCGCTGGACAACTACACGCAGAACCTCAATTCGCTCGCCACCGCCGGCAAGATCGATCCACTCATCGGGCGCGAGCGCGAGATCGAGCGCGTGATCCAGACGCTGTGCCGGCGGCGCAAGAACAATCCGCTGCTCGTGGGCGAGGCGGGCGTGGGCAAGACCGCGATCGCCGAAGGGCTCGCGCGGCGCATCATCGAGAGCGAAGTGCCCGATCTGCTCGCGAAAAGCACGGTGTATGCGCTCGACATGGGCGCCCTGCTCGCAGGCACCAAGTACCGGGGCGATTTCGAGCAGCGCCTGAAGGCGGTTCTCAAGCAGCTCGTCGACAACCCGAACGCGATCCTGTTCATCGACGAGATCCACACCGTGATCGGCGCCGGCGCCGCCTCCGGGGGCACGCTCGATGCGTCGAACCTGTTGAAGCCGGCGCTTTCGACCGGGGCGCTGAAATGCATCGGCGCCACGACCTATCAGGAGTACCGCGGCGTGTTCGAGAAGGACCACGCGCTGTCGCGCCGGTTCCAGAAGATCGACGTGGTCGAGCCCTCGATCGAGGAAACGGTCCAGATTCTGAAAGGGCTCAAGACGCGCTTCGAGGCGCACCACAGCGTCAAGTACACGGCGACCGCGCTCAGCACCGCGGCCGAGCTCTCGGCCAAGTACATCAACGACCGCCACCTGCCCGACAAGGCGATCGACGTCATCGACGAGGCCGGCGCGGCGCAGCGCGTCGCGCCCAAGAGCAAGCAGAAACGCATCATCGGCAAGCCGGAGATCGAGGAGATCATCGCCAAGATTGCCCGCATCCCGCCGCGCAGCGTCTCCACCGACGACCGCAGCGCGCTCGCCAACCTCGAGCGCGATCTGAAGGCGGTGGTGTTCGGCCAGGACGAGGCGATCGAGGCACTCGCCGCCGCGATCAAGATGGCGCGCTCGGGGCTGGGCAACCCGCAGAAGCCGATCGGCAATTTCCTCTTCAGCGGGCCCACCGGCGTCGGCAAGACCGAAGTCGCCCGGCAGCTCGCGTACTGCATGGGCATCGAACTGATCCGCTTCGACATGTCCGAATACATGGAGCGCCATGCGGTGAGCCGCCTCATCGGCGCGCCCCCGGGCTACGTCGGATTCGACCAGGGCGGGCTGATGACCGAGGCGATCACCAAGAAGCCCTACTCGGTGCTGCTGCTCGACGAAATCGAAAAGGCGCATCCGGACATCTTCAACATCCTGCTGCAGGTGATGGATCACGGCACGCTCACCGACAACAACGGGCGCAAGGCGGATTTCCGCAACGTGGTGATCGTCATGACCACCAATGCGGGCGCGGAGTCGCTGGCGAAGAACTCGATGGGATTCACCACCACGCGGCAGACCGGCGACGAAATGGAATCGATCCGCAAGATGTTCACGCCGGAATTCCGCAACCGGCTCGATGCCACGATATCGTTCCGCTCGCTCGACCACGAGGTGATCCTGCGCGTGGTCGACAAGTTCCTCATGCAGCTCGAAGAGCAGCTGGCGGAGAAGAAAGTCGAGGCGCATTTCACGCAGACGCTCAAGGAGCACCTGGCGAAGAAGGGCTTCGATCCGCTCATGGGCGCGCGCCCGATGGCGCGGCTCATCCAGGACACGGTTCGGCGCGCGCTCGCCGACGAACTGCTGTTCGGCAAGCTGCAGCACGGCGGCAAGGTGACGATCGACGTCGACGCCGCCGAACAGATCGTGCTGCGATTCGACGAAGCGGCCCCCGCGTCGCCGCCGCGCGCCGCGGCACCGGTCGCCTGACCGCCGCCTGCGGCGGCGCGCCGGCCCTGAGGGCGCGGCGCGGGTTGCTTGACAGGGGTCTGTGCCGCAGCAGACACTTTCGCGCTCTTACCGGGAGGAGGTCCAGATGAGAATTACTTTTGTGATTGCGGCTGCGCTTGCGGCCGCCCCAATCGCCGCGCAGGCGCAGGACGGCGCCGCGCGCGATCTCGCGTCGTCGTGCGCCATGTGCCACGGCACCGACGGGCGCGGCGCAGTCGGCTACGAGCCGCTCGCCGGGATGCCGAAGCAGGACCTGATTCGCAAGCTGGGCGAATTCCGCTCCGGGGCGAAGCCGGCCACCGTCATGCACCAGATCTCGAAGGGTTACACCGACGCCGAGATCCAGCGCATCGCCGAGTATTTTTCGGCACAGAGGAAATAGGGGGCGCCATGACGAAGACGACATTTGACCGCCGCGATTTCCTGCGGCTTTCGGGAGCGGCCGCAGTGCTGGCCGCGTCGGGCTGCGCGACCACCGGGCCCGCGAAGGGCCGCGTGGTGGTGATCGGGGGCGGGTTTGGCGGCGCGACCGCAGCCAAGTACATCCGCCTGTGGGACCCGTCGATCGAGGTCGTGATGGTCGAGCGCGCGAACATCTTCACGTCCTGCCCGATCTCGAATCTCGTGTTGGGCGGCTCGAAGACGATGGAGGACATCCGCCACAGCTATGACGGCTTGCGCAAGCACGGCGTTCAGATCGTGTTCGACGAGGCGATGGCGGTCGACGGCGCAAAGCGCACGGTGAAGCTCGAGCGCGCGGGCGACCTGGGCTACGACCGGCTGATCGTCGCACCGGGAATCGACTTCATGTACGACCAGATCGCGGGCTACGACGCCGCGATGAAGACCGGTCGCGTGCTGCACGGCTGGAAGGCCGGCGCGCAGACCATCGGGCTGAGAAAACAGCTCGAGCAGATGAAGGACGGCGGCGTGTTCGTGATCTCCGTGCCGCTCGCCCCGTACCGCTGCCCGCCGGGACCGTACGAGCGCGCGAGCCAGGTCGCGAGCTACCTGAAGAAGGCAAAGCCGCGCTCCAAGGTGCTGATCGTCGATGCCAACCCCGACGTGACCTCGAAGGGGGGATTATTCAAGAAAGCCTGGGCGGAACTCTATCCGGGGATGATCGAGTTCCGCGGCAATTCGAAGGCCGTGGGCGTCGATGCGAAGTCCGGCACCGTGAAGCTCGAAGTCGAGGACGTAAAGGGCGACGTGCTCAACGTCATCCCTCCGCATCGCGCCGGCGATATCGCCGTCAAGGCCGGACTGGTCACCGCCAACAACCGGTGGTGCGGTGTGGATTGGCGCAGCTGCGAATCGACCGCGGTCAAGGGCATCCACGTGCTGGGAGATTCGACGCTCTCCGCGCCCGGAATGCCGAAATCGGGCAGCATGGCGAATCAGCAGGCCAAGATCTGCGCCTCGGCGATCGTTGCCGCGCTCGCCGGTCGCGCGGCGAATCCCGACCCGAAGATCGTCAACACCTGCTACAGCTACGTTTCCGACGACGAGGCGGTCCGAGTGAGTTCCGTGCACCAATGGAACGACAAGGACAAGACGCTGACCACGGTCCCGGGATCCGGTGGCGTCTCTTCGGCCCGGACTTCGCTGGAAGGCGCGTACGCCTGGGCGTGGGCGGTCAACATCTGGCAGGACACGCTCGGCTGAGGCGTTCCTCGCGCTCCGCGAAGCCCCGCCTCGGCGGGGCTTTTCGTTTCAGCGTCCGGTGCTGCCGAATCCGGCACTGCCGCGGCTCGAGGCGTCGAACTCGGCGACGACGTTGAATTCCACCTGCTGCACGGGCACCACGACCAGCTGCGCGATGCGCTCGAGCGGCTGGATCGTGAACTCGACCGCACTGCGGTTCCACAGCGACACCATGATCTGTCCCTGGTAGTCGGAATCGATCAGACCGACCAGATTCCCGAGGACGATGCCGTGCCTGGCACCCAGCCCCGAACGGGGCAGCACCAGCGCCGCATAACCCGGGTGGCCCAGGTGGATGGCGATGCCCGAGGGAACCAGCTGCGATTCTCCGGGTTGCAGCGTGAGCGGCGAATCGATGCAGGCCCGCAGGTCGAGGCCCGCTGCGCCGGGGGACGCATGGTGCGGCAGTTGGGCGCCGATCCTCGCGTCCAGGATCCGGACGTCGAGCCGCATCACCGGCGCGAATCGCGGCGTGACTGCATGGCCGCGACGTGCGCGACGAGCTTGCGCGCAAGCTCGATTTTCGGTCCCCGCCCGAGCGGATGCTCGCCGCGATCGTCGAACAGCGTGATCGCATTGTCGTCGGCGCCGAGCGCCTCCTGCGCAAGGTTCGCTGCGAGCAGCGGAATGCCCTTCTTCGCGCGCTTGGCTTTCGCGTTCTCCGCAAGCCGGTCGCTTTCAGCCGCGAAGCCGACGCAGAACGGCGCGCCCCGCCGCTTCCCGACCCAGGCGAGGATGTCCGGATTCTCGACCAGTTCGAGCTTCAGGCCGCGCCGCGCGCCCTTCTTGATCTTTTGCGCGACCGGATTCGCGACGCGATAGTCCGAGACCGCGGCAACCGAAACGAAGATGTCGCAGCGCTGCGCGGCGGCCTTCACGGCATCGAACATTTCGTCGGCCGTGCGTACGTCGATTCGCGTCGTGCCCGCCGGCGTCTCAAGCACCACCGGCCCGGCGATCAGCGTCACTTCGGCCCCCGCTTCGCGCGCCGCGCGCGCCACGGCAAACCCCATCTTTCCCGAACTCGCGTTGGTGATCATGCGCACGGGGTCGATCGGCTCGCTGGTCGGCCCAGCCGTCACCAGCACCCGCTTGCCTGCGAGCGACTTGGGCTGAAAGAACGCCTCGATCTCCTGCGAGATCGCCGTTGCTTCGAGCATCCGGCCCATGCCGGTTTCGCCGCAGGCCTGGTCACCCTCGGCCGGTCCGACCACCACCACGCCGTCGTCCCGCAGCGTCAGAAGATTGCGCTGGGTCGCAGCGTTGCTCCACATCTCGACGTTCATCGCAGGCGCGACCAGCAGCGGGCAGCGCCGCGCGAGCACCAGGGTGGAGAGCAGGTCGTCCGCAAGTCCGTGAGCGGCCTTGGCGAGAAAATCCGCGCTCGCCGGCGCAACGACGATCAGGTCACGATCGCGCGACAGTTCGATGTGCGCCATATTGTCGGCGACCCGCGGGTCCCACAGATCGGTCCATGCGGTCTGCCCCGTGAGCGCCTGGAGCGTCGCGGCACCGACGAACCGCGTCGCCGCCTCCGTCAGAACTGCGCGCACGTCGCAGCCGGACTTGACCAGCGTGCGCGCCAATTCGGCGGCCTTGTACGCGGCGATGCCGCCGGTGAGACCCAGCAGAATGCGCTTGCCCTTGAGAGTCATCGAACCGGCGCTGCGCGCGTTAGGGAAGGGAACGGGAATTCTAGGGGATTGAGGCAGGCATGGCCATTTCCGACTGGCCGATGGCGGAACGACCGCGCGAGCGCCTGCTCGCGCTCGGCCCCGCGGCGCTGAGCGAGGCCGAACTGCTTGCGGTCCTGCTTCGCACCGGCGTTCGCGGCAAGAGCGCCGTCGACGTCGCGCGCGAGTTGCTCCACCGCGGCGGCGGGCTTTCGAGCCTGCTCGGCGGCGGCAACGTCCCCAGGGGCGTGAAGGGGCTTGGAACGGCGAAAACCGCGCAACTCGCTGCCGCGCTCGAGCTCGCGCGGCGCTGCCTCCGCGAACAATTGCGCGAAACGGGCACTGCCCTCACGTCGCCGGCCGCAGTCAGGGATTACCTGCGGCTCGCGCTCGGCGGACGCGGGCAGGAGATCTTCATGGTGCTGTTCGTCGATGCACAGCACCGGGTGATCCGCTGCGAGGAGATGTTTCGGGGCACGCTGACGCAGACGAGCGTTTACCCGCGCGAAATCGTCAAGGCCGCGCTGTCCGCAAACGCCGGGGCCGTGATTTTCGCCCACAACCATCCCTCGGGAGTCGCGCAGCCGAGCCAGGCCGACGAACTGCTCACGCGCCAGCTCAAGGAGGCACTCGCCCTGGTCGATGTCAAGGTGCTGGACCACTTCATCGTCGCCGGGAACCAGTGCCTGTCGTTTGCCGAGCGGGGGCTGCTCTAGGCTTCGCGCAGCATTCCGCCGGGAGGGGAACAAACCGGGCCAGGAACCCGAAATCTCGTTATAATTCGCGACCTTTCGATTGTTCCGGAGTCTTCGATGTCCAGAGTGTGCCAGGTCACCGGCAAGAAGCCGATGATGGGAAACAGCGTCTCTCACGCCAACAACCGGACCAAGCGTGCGTTTCAGCCCAACCTGCACTACCGCCGGTTCTGGCTGGAGAGCCAGAGCCGCTTCGTTCGGCTGCGCGTTTCGACAGCCGGGCTTCGCCGCATCGACAAGCTCGGCCTCGAGGCGGTGCTTGCCGAAATCAAGGCCAACAAGAAGGCCGCCTGAGGAGATCGCCATGCGTGAAAAGATCAAGCTCGAATCGACCGCCGGCACCGGCCACTTCTACACCACCACCAAGAACAAGCGCACGACCCCGGACAAGCTGGAAATCCGCAAATTCGATCCGAAGGCGCGCAAGCACGTGGTGTACAAGGAAACCAAACTCAAGTAGCGTCCCGGCGCTCGCCGGCCCTGAAGAAGACCCGCTGCGGCGGGTTTTTTTTCGCCGCGCGCGAATTTCGTTGCTGCGTCGCCGCATTGCTCTTGCTCCTGCGCTTGGTTAGTATTTCCGTGGCAGCCGCGCACGCGTAATCCCTCCATCGGATCCGAGGACGCCTTCTCCAGGGACGGCACGCGGCGATTCATTCGATCACGACGGTTTAAGTTCTAAGGAGGAATCATGGCGGTCAGAGTCTCGTTTAAGGTGAACGGCAAGTCCGTTTCGTCCGAGGTGGAGGAGCGCACGCTGCTGGTCTCTCTGATCCGCGACACGCTTCGGCTCACAGGAACGCATGTCGGCTGCGACACCGCACAGTGCGGTGCGTGCACGGTGATGATGAACGGGCGCGCGGTGAAATCGTGCTCGATGCTCGCAATGCAGGCCGAAGGCGCGGAGATCACGACCATCGAAGGCGTTGCGAAACCCGACGGGACGCTGCATCCGATGCAGGCTGCGTTCAAGGAGCATCACGGGCTGCAATGCGGCTTTTGCACTCCGGGCATGGTGATCAACGCGATCGACTTCGCCAAGGGCAATCCCAATCCGACCGAGCAGGACGTCCGGGAAGCCCTGGAAGGCAATCTCTGCCGCTGCACCGGATACCACAACATCGTCAAATCCATCATGGCCGGCGCGAAAGCCATGGCCGCTGCCAAGTAGAGGGAGGTTCTCATGAACGCACCGCTGATCGGCGCGCGAATTCCGCGAAAAGAGGACTACCGCTTTCTCACGGGCGCGGGCCAGTACACCGACGACGTCACGCTGCCCCACCAGACGCACGCCGTGTTCGTGCGCTCGCCTCATGCGCACGCAAAAATCAAATCGATCAACAGCTCGCGCGCCAAGTCGGCGCCCGGCGTGCTCGCGGTCTACACCGGCGATGACATCGCCGCCGCCAAGCTGGGAGGATTGCCCTGCGGCTGGCTGATCACCGACGTCAACGGCCAACCGATGAAGGAACCGCCCTACCCCGTGCTCGCGCAAGGCAAGGTTCGGTTCTCCGGCGAACGGGTTGCGGTCGTGGTTGCCGAAACGCTCGACCAGGCGCACGACGCGGCCGAATTGGTGGAGGTGAACTACGAAGTCCTGCCCGCCGTGGTGGATGCGGTGAAGGCGCTCGCGAAGGGCGCCCCTGCGCTGCACGAGGTCGCTCCCGACAACACCTGCTACGTCTGGGCGCTCGGTGACAAGAGCGCGGTGGACGCTGCATTCGCGAAGGCGGCGCACGTCACCAAGCTCGAGTTCGTCAACAACCGCCTGATTCCGAACGCGATCGAGCCGCGCGCCGCCAACGGCAGCTACTCGCGCGCCGACGACAGCTACACGCTGTATGTCGCGAGCCAGAACCCGCACGTCGAGCGACTGCTGATGACGGCGTTCGTGATGGGCCTGCCCGAGCACAAGGTGCGCGTGGTCGCGGGCGACGTGGGCGGCGGGTTCGGATCGAAGATCTACCTGTACGCCGAGGACGTGGTGGTGACCTGGGCGTCGAAGCAACTCAACCGGCCGGTGAAGTGGACCGCCGATCGCTCCGAGTCCTACCTGTCGGACGCGCACGGCCGCGACCACACCACCACGGCCGAACTGGCGCTCGACAAGGACGGCAAGTTCCTCGCGATGCGCGTCAAGACCGCGGCGAACGTCGGCGCCTACCTGTCCACGTTTGCCTCCTGCGTGCCGACGATCCTGTACGCGACGCTGCTCGCCGGGCAGTACACCACGCCGGTGATCCACTGCGAGGTCACCGCGGTGTTCACGAACACGAGTCCGGTCGATGCCTACCGGGGCGCGGGCCGCCCGGAGGCCACCTACGTGGTCGAGCGGCTGGTGGAAACGGCCGCGCGCGAATTGAAGATCGACGCGGCGGAAATCCGCCGGCGCAATTTCATTCGCAGCTTTCCGTACCAGACCCCGGTGGCGCTGCTCTACGACACGGGCAACTACGACGCGACGCTCGATGCGGCGACGAAAATGGCGGACGTCGCCGGCTTCGCCGCGCGCAAGGCCGAGGCCGCCAAGCGAGGCAAGCTGCGCGGACTGGGGTACGCGTGCTACATCGAGGCCTGTGGCATCGCCCCGTCGGCGGTCGCCGGATCGCTGGGCGCGAGGGCGGGCCTGTTCGAGGCCGGAGAAATCCGCGTCCACCCGACGGGCAGCGTGACCGTGTTCACCGGCTCGCATTCGCATGGTCAGGGCCACGAGACCTCGTTCGCGCAGGTGGTGGCCGACCGCCTCGGGCTCCCGATCGACAGCGTCGACATCGTCCACGGCGACACCTCGAAGATCCTGTTCGGCATGGGCACCTACGGGTCACGCTCGATCGCCGTCGGCGGCACCGCGATCGTGAAGGCGCTCGACAAGATCGTCGCCAAGGGCAAGAAGATCGCCGCGCACCTGCTGGAGGCCGCGGAGGCGGACATCGAGTACGACCGCGGCGTCTTTACGGTGAAGGGCACCGACAAGAAGAAAATGTTCGGCGAGGTGGCGTTCGCGGCCTACGTGCCGCACAACTACCCGCACGACAAGCTCGAGCCGGGCCTGAACGAGAACGCGTTCTACGATCCCACGAACTTCACCTTCCCAGCGGGCAGCTACGTCTGCGAGGTGGAAGTGGATCCCGAGACCGGCGTCGTCAGGATCGAGCGCTGGATCGCGGTGGACGACTTCGGCAAGATCATCAACCCGATGATCGTCGACGGGCAGGTGCACGGGGGTCTCGCGCAGGGCATCGGCCAGGCGCTCACCGAGAACTGCCACTACGATGCGAGCGGCCAGCTGGTGACGGGTTCGTTCATGGACTACAGCATTCCCCGCGCGACCGACGTTCCGATGTTCGAGGTCGACACGCGCGAGACGCCGTGCACCCACAATCCGCTCGGCGTGAAAGGCTGCGGAGAAGCCGGCGCCATCGGCGCGCCGGCCGCGCTCATGAACGCGATCACCGATGCGATCGGTGCGAAGGACCTGCCGATGCCCGCGACGCCTCAGACGGTGTGGCGTGCGATCCGGAACGAGAAGGCTGCCTGAGGAGGAGGATCTATGCACCCATTCATCTACCATCGCCCGGCCAACGTCAACGACGCGGTGACCCTGGCTGCGAAGGGGCCCGATCACAAGCTGCTCGCCGGTGGCCAGTCGCTGGTGCAGGCCATGAAACTGCGCCTGTCGTCGCCCTCCGACGTGATCGACCTTGGCTCGATCAAGGATCTTTCCGGCATCAAGGCGAGCGGCTCCGAAGTGACGATCGGCGCAATGACGCGCCACGCCGAAGTCGAGAAATCGCCCGAGGTGCGCAAGGCCATCCCAGCGCTCGCCGCGCTCGCCGGCCAGATCGGCGACCGCCAGGTGCGCGCGATGGGAACGCTGGGCGGCGCACTGGCGAACAACGATCCCGCGGCAGACTATCCCGCCGCGGTGCTCGGCCTGGGGGCCACGATCGTCACCAACAAGCGCAGGATTCCCGCCGACGAGTTTTTCAAGGGACTGTTCGAGACCGCACTCGCGCAGGGTGAACTGATCACCTCGGTGGTGTTCCCGGTTCCGAAGCGCGCGGCGTACACGAAGTTCAAGAACCAGGCTTCGCGTTTCGCCATCGTCGGCGTGTTCGTCGCCGAGTCATCGTCGGGCGTCCGCGTCGCGGTGACCGGTGCCGGGCCATGCGTGTTCCGGCAGAAGGACATGGAAAAGGCGCTCGCGGCGAAGTTTTCTCCGGAGTCGGTCGCGGGCGTCAAGCAGGCCGCGAGCGGACTCAACTCCGACCTGCACGCCGGCGCCGAGTATCGCGCCCACCTCGTCACCGTGATGGCGAAGCGCGCGGTGGAGAACTCGCTCAAGTAAGGCGCGCGAAAGCTGTTCGGCCGGACACGGAAAGGCCCGCTTCGGCGGGCTTTTTCGTTTTGCGCGGCGACCGCCAGGCGTCTGCTCAGGCCGCCGCGCCCGTGTTGGCGCGCCACCATTCTCCGAGCGCGGCCACGTCCATCGGCCGCGCGATCGCGTATCCCTGCGCGATGTCGCAGCCCAGTTCGCGCAGTCGGTCGAGCGTCGGCACGTCTTCGACGCCCTCCGCGACCACCCGCATGTCGAAATTGTGGCCAAGATCGATCATCGCGCGAACGATTCGCAGATCTCCCGCGTTCTCGAGCATGTTGCGAACGAACAGTTTGTCGATTTTCAGCTCGTCGAACGGGAACAGTTTCAGGTGCGCGAGGGACGAATAGCCGGTGCCGAAATCGTCCATCGCCAGGCGCACGCCGAGCCGCTTGAGACCGTTCAGCACCTCGGCGCAGCGCTCGGTATCCGAGACGATCGCCCGTTCCGTCATCTCGAGCGTGAGATCCCGCGGCGCGACGCCCCACGTCTCGATGAACTGGGCGACGATCGCCGGCAGCTCGCGATCGGTCACCAGCATCGCCGATACGTTGACGCTGAAGCGCGCGCGCTGGCCGCCCTGGCCGAAGGCGACCATGTGGCGCAGTGCCGTGTTGAGGAGGAACTGCATGAAGCCATGCAGGATTTCGCCGTGCTCGGCCGCCTCGGCAATGCGCGCGGGCGATACCTGGCTGCCGTCCGAACGCTGCCAGCGCACGAGGGCCTCGGCAGAATGGAAACCCCTGCTGCGAAGATCCACCTGCGGCTGATAATTGAGCGTGATCTCTCCGGCGCGCAGCGCCGCCTTCATCTCGGCAAGGAAACGCGGGTCGAACACCGGCCCGGCGTGCGCCGGCTGGTACACCGCGTAGCGCTCCTCACGCCTTCGCGCCGCGCGCATCGCGGCGTCGGCAGCGACCAGAAGTTGGCCGAGCGTGTCACCGTGCCCGGGATGGATCGCGACGCCGATCGACGGCTGCAGCACCAGTGCGCCACGCGCCAGTCGATCGAGCGCATCCAGAATGCGCGCCACCGCCAGGACCGCGACCTGTTCGTGGGCAAGCTGCGGAAGCACCATCCAGAAACGATCTTCGGTGACCGCGGCAAGACGGTCATCCGGCCGCACCAGGTCTCCGAGGCTGGACAGGATGTGCTGCGTGCGTTCGCGCGCCGTCGCATCGGCTGCCATTGCATCCAGCCGGTCCGAGCGGCCCAAGTCGATCATCAGCAGCGCGAGCGAGCCTTTCCCGGCGGTCAAGCTCCGCTGAATGAATTCGCTGAGCTGCGCGGGCGCAACGATTTTGCCGGCTCCGGAGGTCGTCCGGACGCCGCGGTCTTTCGCGTCGCGGTTCACTCGCCTGCCGCGGCTCCGCCTTGCGCCATCGCCGCGCCCTCAGCGCGCGGCACGGCGGCGAAATAGGCGTTGGCGTCGATGCCGTACGCGTCCAGCGCCAGGCCCCGGCGAATCCGAACCGGATCGGCGCCCAGGGAATCCTGCTGATAGAGCAGATCGAGCTGCTGCGGCTGGTCCAGCCTGCGCTTCTCGCCGTCCGTGACCACCAGCACGGCCGGCTGCAAACGCCGCACGCGGTTGTGCCGGACAACCACGGCCACTTCGCCCGTGGAGAGCTCGACCAGAGAGCCGACCGGAAACGCGCCGATCGCCTGCACGAAGCGCTCGATCAGCGGGCCATGAAAATATTCACCGGCGGCATCATAGAGCGTGCTCAGCGCATCGCTCGGCGACACGGTCTGGTCGTAGCTGCGGGGCGAAGTGAGCGCGGCAAAACTGTCCGCGATACCGGCCATGCGCCCGAAAATGCCGATTTCTTCACCCTTCAGGCCATGTGGGTAACCGCGACCGTTCAGGCGCTCGTGGTGCTGCGAGATTCCCTCGAGCACGCTCGGATGCACGTTGGGCGATCCCGAGAGCATCTCAATGCCGTAATCGACATGGCGTTTCACCTCTTCGAACTCGGAGGCCGTAAGTCTGCCCTGCCGCTCGAGCAACTCTCCGGGGACGCGCGTCTTGCCCAGATCGAGCAGCAATCCGATCATCCCCAGGTGATGCAGGTCGCTTGCCGGAAAGCCGAGTTGGCGGCCGAATGCGAGCAGGTACACGCTTACCCGCAAACCGTGCGCATAGGTTCTACTGTGCTGCTGCTGCAATCGCGCGATCCACATCAGGGCGTCGGGGTTCGCGATCACGCTCTCGACCATGTCGTGCACCGCGTCATCCGCGCGCTCCAGATGCAGGTGGCTTCCGGTCTGCACGTCGTGCACCAAATCCTCGAGCACCGTCTCGCCGCGCTCGTAGGACTCCTGCGCGCGCGGCAGTTCGAGTTCGAGCGTCGACTCGTCGACGTATTCAGTCAACGTCGAATTCGGCGGCTTGAGATCCGCCTGCGGACCATAGATATCGACGGTCGAACGTATCGGATCCACCTCCACCTGGCGGCACAGGTTTTGCAGCGTCTTGCGGTCTTCCTCGCTCTCGAGCAGGAACCCCTGGATCGGAAATGGCGTGTCCAGCCACGGCCGGTCGAGATCGGCAACGAACATCCCGAACTGCAGGTTGCGAGTGTCAACTATGACGTGGCGCTTGCGCATGGTTCTGCGGCGCGTCGGGATCGCCGACCGGGCGCGGAGCCCAGTGCTCCGCGGCGACATGTCAGGGCGTTCGAAACCAACCGCGCGATTCGCGCGTTATTTTAGCCTTCCGGGAACGCTGCGCGCGCGGGGCTGCGCATTGCAAGTGAGGTGGCGTCGCAGTGCCAAATCACGGAAAATTCCACCTTTCCACTCGCTTCCCGCCCATGCCACGCGCACTGCCCGGCTCCATCGACGACACCCACGAAATGCTCGCTTCGGCGGACTACGTCGCCGACCGCAGCCTCGCGACCGCGCTGTACCTCGCGCTCACCATGCGCCGGCCGCTGTTTCTCGAGGGCGAGGCGGGCGTCGGCAAGACCGAAATCGCCAAGGTGGCCGCGCAGGCGCTCGGGCGTGAACTGATCCGGCTGCAATGCTACGAGGGGCTCGACATCGCGCAGGCCGCCTACGAATGGAACTATGCCCGCCAGATGATCGAAATCCGGCTCGCCGAAGCCGCCGGCGAGAAGTCGCGCGACCGGATTTCGCAGGACATCTTCTCGGACCGGTTCCTGGTCAAGCGGGCGCTTGCGCGCGCGCTCGAGGGAGCGCCGGGCGCCGCGCCGGTGCTCCTGATCGACGAACTCGACCGGACCGACGAGCCGTTCGAGGCCTACCTGCTCGAAGTGCTGTCGGATTGGCAGATTTCGATTCCGGAAATCGGCACGCTCCGCGCGGCTGAGCCGCCCATCGTGGTCATGACCTCGAACCGCACGCGCGAGATCCACGATGCGGTCAAGCGCCGCTGCTTCTATTACTGGGTGGACTACCCCGACGCCGCGCGCGAGCTGGAGATCCTCCGGCGCAAGGCGCCGCGCGCCTCGGCGGCGCTGTCGAGAGAAGTGGTGGCGTTCGTGCAGCGGCTGCGTTCGGTCGACCTGTTCAAGCTGCCCGGAGTCGCCGAGACCATCGACTGGGCGAATTGCCTGGTGGCGCTCGATCGCATCACGCTCGACCCGGACACGGTCAACAGTACCCTCGGCGTGCTGCTCAAGTATCAGGACGACATCGAACGCATCGCCGGCGAGGAGGCCGCGCGGCTCGTCACCGAGGCGCGGCAGACCGCGGCCGCCGCCTAGGCGCCGGATGTTTCCGGGAATCGACCAGAGCGCGTCCCGCGGACGGCTCGCGGAAAACGTCGCGCACTTCGCGCGCCTGCTGCGCGCCGCCGGGCTGCGCATCGGACCCGATCGCGTCGTCGATTGCGTCAAGGCGCTCGAGCTCGCCGATTGCAACCGGCGCGAGGACTGGTACTGGACCATGTCGGCCGTGCTGCTGTCCAGGCAGGAGCAGCGTCCGATTTTCGATCAGGCCTTCCGCATCTTCTGGCGCGATCCGCATCTGGTCGAGAAAATGATGCAGGCGCTGCTGCCGAAGACCTACGGGCGCGCGGCAAAGGACGAGGAGCAGAGCCAGCGGCTGTCCGACGCCCTGTTCTCGCGCCAGAAGCCGCCCGAGCAGCCGCGCGAGGAGCAGAAGGTCGAGCTCGATGCGCGGCTCACGTTTTCGTCTCGCGAAGTCCTGCAGCGAATGGATTTCGACACCATGTCGGCGGCCGAGCTGGCGGCGGCGAAGAAAATGCTCCAGGCACTGCGCTTGCCGCTGCCGGTGGTCCGGACGCGACGCCACCAGGCCTCGCCGCGCGGGGCGCGGATCGACCTGCGTGCCACGCTCCGTCGAAGCCTGCGCGGAGGCGGCGACGTGATTCCCCTGGTGCGCACCGCGCCGCTCGAAATTCACCCCCCGCTGGTGGTGCTGTGCGACATCTCGGGATCGATGAATCCGTACTCGCGAATGTTCCTGCATTTCCTGCACGCGATCACCAACGACCGTGACCGCGTGAGCGTGTTCGTCTTCGGCACGCGCCTCACCAACGTCACGCGGCAACTGCGCCATCGCGATGTCGACGTGGCCATGGCCCGGGTGGCGGACCTGATCAGGGACTGGTCCGGCGGCACGCGGATCGGCACTTGCTTGCGCGATTTCAACTGGCGCTGGGGGCGGCGCGTGCTCGGGCAGAACGCGTGCGTCCTGCTCGTCTCCGACGGCCTGGATCGCGAGGCAGGCGAAGGCCTGGCCGAGGAGATGCAGCGCCTGCACAAGTCCTGCCGGGAACTGATCTGGCTCAATCCCCTGCTGCGTTACGAACGCTTCGAGGCGCGTCCCGCAGGCGTGCGTGCGATGCTTCCGCACGTGGACCGCTTTCTTCCGGTGCACAATGTGAAGAGCCTGGTCGATCTAGCACACGCGATTTCCGAACCGGCACCCAGGCACATGGAGAAGCGCGCATGGAGATGACTGGCGAGCAGCGGATTCCGGCCTCGCAGGCCGACACCTGGGCAGCGCTCAACGATCCCGAGTTCCTGAAGGGCTGCGTGCCCGGCTGCGAATCGATCGAGCGAACCGGCGAAAACGAGTTCAGCGTACTGATGACGGCGCGGGTCGGCCCGGTGGCCGCCAAGTTCAAGGGTCGGATGCTGATTTCGGATTCGAGGCCGCCGAATTCCTACGCCCTCGGCTTCGAGGGCCAGGGCGGCGTGGCGGGCTTCGCCAAGGGATCGGCGAGCGTCAGCCTGACGCCCGAGGGCGAGGGGCAGACGCTGCTCAGCTACCAGGCCAAGGCCAACGTCGGCGGCAAGCTCGCGCAGATCGGCTCGCGGCTGGTCGATGCTGCCGCGCAGAAAGTGGCCGCCGAGTTCTTCACTGCCTTCAACGAAAGGATGTCCGCCATGCATGCAACCGCCGCAGTTCACGCCGATGAGGCGCATGCCCTGCCACAACCGGTTCCGCGCGACCCGGATGTGCCCGATCTCGCCCCGGCCACGCTGGCGTTCTTCGCGGCGGGGGCGCTGGTGGTTTTCTTCATCGCAATCATCGTGCTGCTTTGAATTCAAAGGCCCGGCGGTTGATGCTCGCTCCGTGCAGGTGCGGGTTTCTCATGGTCTCGGGACTTGGCCGAAGTCTGGCCAAGTCCCGAGATCGGGGAACGGCAAAATCGGCGCGGCGCTTGCGGTCGTGCAGGAATTCCGTCTTGCCGTGACTCGACTGCTCTTCCGCGACGATCCCTACCAGCGTTCCTGCGAGGCGAAGGTGGTCGCGGCACGCGAAAACCTGATCGAACTCGATCGCACCGTGTTTTATCCGCTCGGCGGCGGCCAGCCCGGCGACACGGGGCGGATCGGCGATCTTCCGGTGATCGATGCGCGCAGGGGCGAGGGCGACCGCGTGCTGCACATCGTCGCGCCGGACGCCGCATTGCCGGCGGCGGGAACAGTGGTGCGCGCAGAACTCGACTGGGACAGGCGCTACCGGCACATGCGCTTTCACACCGCGCTGCACCTGCTCGGGGCGGTCGTGCGCGCTCCGGTGACCGGCGGTCGCATCGCCGAGGACAAGGCGCATCTCGATTTCGACATCGACATGGACAAGCTCGACAAGGTGGCGATCGAGAGCGGCGTGAACGCGCTGGTGCTGGCGCGCCACGACACGCGCTCGAGCTGGATCACCGACGCCGAACTGGATTCCCGTCCCGAACTCGTGCGGACCATGTCGGTCGCGCCCCCGCGCGGCGCGGGCCGCGTGCGGCTGATGGAAATTCCCGGCGTCGACCTTCAGGCCTGCGGCGGCACCCACGTTCGCAATACGCGCGAAGTCGGCCGCATCGCCGTGACCCGGATCCGCAGCGAAGGCAAGCGCAACAAGCGCGTCACGATTGCGTTGGGGTCAGAGTAAACCGCGAGCGGTTTACTCTGACCCCAACGACTGCCGGATCGCGGCGGCGAGCTGCTCCGGCGGATACGCTCCCGAAAGCGCCGACTTGCGATTGAAGATGAACGTCGGTACGCCCGAGATGCCGAGTTCGCGGACGCTCTCCTCCAGCCTGGCGACACGCGCAGCGTCAGCGGCCTCGGGCCATCCCGAAACGCCGCAACGCCCGGCGAGCGCCGCGAGCACCTCCGCATCGCCGATGTCGAGCGCTGCCTCGAAGTAGGCACTGAACAGCGCCATCACGACCGCGTCGGCACGCTCCTGAGCCTGCGCGAGGTCGATCAGTCGGTGCGCCGCCAACGTGTTCGGGGTTCGCTGCATGCGATCGAAAGCAAACTCGATGCCTTCCTGCGCACCCTCCTGCGAGACGCGCGCATCGAGCGCCCGCCCGCGCTCGAGGGATCCGAACTTCGAGCGCCGGTAATCGACTCGCGCCACGCCTTCGACCGGCATGCCGGGATTGAGCTGGAACGGCAGCCAGGTGACGTTCGCCTCGACTTCATCCCCGAGCAGCGCCAGCGCCTTTTCGAAGCGACGTTTTCCGATGTAGCACCACGGGCAGATGACGTCGGAGGCGATCTCGATCTCGAGTCGGGCAGTCACGGGATGCTCCCTATTTGCGCGCCTTGCGCTCGGGAACGGTCCAGAAGTAGACCGTGCGGCCGCCCAGTTCGAGCTTCTTGTCCGGCCGCCACTCGCCCATGTCGAACTGGTGCGAGACGATTCGCGTCCCCGGCTTCATCTCGGCGCGCAGCCTCGGCGCCAGTTTCAGGTTCAGTTCCGGGAGCAGGTACAACGTCACCACCGTCGCCTCGCGAAAGTCCATCGCGAACAGGTCGCCCTCGCGAAACTCCACCTGTTTCTCGACGCCTGCCTTCTTCGCGTTTGCGCGGGCCTCGGTGATCCGGTGCGGATCGATGTCGATGCCGACTGCGCGCACGCCGTACTTCTTCGCCGCGGTGATCGGGATCCGGCCGTCGCCCGATCCCAAGTCGTACAGCACGTCGCCCTTCTTCACGTCCGCGAGCCGCAGCATGTCCTCGACCACTTCCTGCGGCGTGGGCACGAATATGACGTCTGGCACTCGATTCTGCGCTGCCGCGGATCCCGAGGCGAGCAGCGCCACGGCAAGCACAAACGAACGTCGATTCATCAGCGTCTCCCGTTCAGTCGCCGGCGATCGTCATCCGGTCGATCAGGATCGAGCCGCAGCGCCGGGAACCCCGCACCACCGTGTCGCTCCCGACCGCCACCACGCCGCGGAACATCTCCCTCAGATTGCCGGCGATGGTGATTTCTTCCACCGGGAAGGCGATCTCGCCGCGTTCGACCCAGTACCCGGCCGCACCCTGCGAGTAGTCTCCGGTGACAAGGTTGACGCCATGTCCGAGAAGCTCGGTCACCAGAAGTCCCCGGTGAAGTTTGCCGAGCATGCCGCGGAAATCCGCTCCATTGCCGTGCACCACGAGGTTGTGGTTGCCGCCCGCGCTGCCCGTCGATCGCATGCCGAGCTTTCGCGCCGAATAGCTCCCCAGGAAATAGCCCTGCAGGACGCCGTCGCCAATGACGCTGCGCTCTTCGGCCGCGACCCCTTCGTCGTCGAACGGCGAACTCGCAAGCCCTGCGCGCTCGAAGGGTCGCTCGTCGATCGACACGACCGCAGAAAACACTTCCTTGCCGAGCGCGCCCTCGAGAAACGAGGCCTTGCGATACAGGTTGGACCCGCTCGCCGCGGCGACGAACGCGCCGATCAGCGACGTGGCGACCGGCGCCTCGAACAGCACCGGCACCTTGCAGGTCGCGATCTTGCGCGCCCCCAGGCGCGCAAGCGCGCGCGCTCCGGCGTAGCGCCCGAGCGCACCCGGGTCGGCGACGGCCTCGGCGCTGCGCGCCGCGCTGTACCAGTCGTCGCGCTGCATCGATCCGCGATCCTCGGCAATGACCGAAAGCGACAGCGTGTGGCGCGAAGTGGGAAATCCGTGCATGAATCCGAGGCTGTTGGCGAGCACGAACTGCGAATGCTGCACCGACAGCGTGGCGCCCTCCGAGTTCCGGATCCTGGGCGACAGCGCGAACGCCGCGCGCTCGGCGCGTCGTGCAATCGCGATGGCCTCTTCGGTCGCCAGGTGCCAGGGATGAAACAGATCCAGATCGGGGAAAGCGCGGGCGAGGGATTCGGGCTCGGGCGGACCGGCGCAATCGTCCACGGAAGTGCGCTCGGCGATGGCGAGCGCAGCCGCGACGGACTGCGTGATCGCCGCGAGCGACAGATCGGAGGTGCTCGCATGGCCGCGGCGTGCATTCGGCCGTTCGCCGCTGTACACCGTGACCCCCAGCCCTTTGTCGCGATTGTGCTCGACCGTGTCCACCGCGCTCTTGCGAACCGTCACGGACAGGCCGTAGCCCTCGGAGACCTCGCACACCCACGACGTCGCGCCAAGTCGCGTTGCCACCTCGCCAGCGGACTTCGCCAGCTCGCGAAGGCGCTCGGGGGAATACGTGAATCGTGAAGCGTTCTGCACGGCGCGCTATGATAACAGCGCGATGCTCGAAGACACCGACAGCAAGACGAAACGCAAGGCCGAGATGCACGCGCTGCAGGCGCTCGGCGCGAGGCTGCTCGAATTGCCGCCGGCGCAGCTCGACGCGCTCGGCCTGCCCGAACGGCTCGCCACGGCTTTGCGCGACGCGCGCCGCATCTCAAGCCACGAAGCCAGGCGCCGGCAGGTGCAGTTCATCGGCCGACTGATGCGGGACCTCGATGCAGAGCCGATCCGGGCCGCGCTCGCCGAGCGCGCCGGACAGTCCGGCGTGGCGCGCGCACGTCAGCTTCGTCTGGAACGCTGGCGCGAGCGGCTGCTGGCGGACGACGACGCGCTCACCGAATTCGCGCACGCGCATGCCGGCGCCGACCTTCAGGTGCTTCGCACGCTGATCCGCAACGCGCGCAAGGAACTCGCCGAAGCGCGCCCCCCCCGAGCGCAGCGCGAATTGTTCCGCCGGATTCGGGAATCGGTGACGTGATCGCGCTCGAGCCGCTGCTTTCCGCCCGCATCACGCTCGCGCCGCCGATCGAGCTGGGCGAAACGCCGCTCGGCCGTCGGCGCATCGTCGGCATCACGGGCGGCAGCTTCAGCGGGCCGAGGCTGTCCGGCAAGGTGATTCCAGGAGGCGCGGACTGGCAGGTGGTGCGCGCCGACGGCGTTGCCGACCTCGATGCGCGCTATGCGCTCGAGACCGATGACGGCGCCTTGATCTACGTGGAGAACCGAGGCTACCGCCATGGGCCCGCGGAGGTCATTGCGCGGCTCGCGCGCGGCGAGGACGTCGATCCCGCGCTCTACTACATGCGCACGACGCCCCGCTTCGAGACTTCGGATGAGCGCTACGCGTGGCTCAACCGGATCGTCTGCGTGGGCACCGGCGCACGGCGCGCGGCCAGGGTCGAGCTGCAGTTCTACGAGGTCAAATGAGCGAACTGGTGATCGGGCTCGTATCGGTGAGCGACCGCGCAAGCGCCGGCGTGTATCGGGACGAGGGCATTCCGGCGCTCAGGGACTGGCTCTCCAGGGTCATCGCATCGCCGTCGATTCGCTTCGAAGAACGCCTGATCGCGGACGAGCGGGCGGTGATCGAAGCTGCGCTGAAGGAACTGGTCGACGCCAAGGGCTGCCACCTCGTGCTGACCACGGGCGGCACCGGGCCCGCGCCGCGCGACGTCACACCTGAAGCGACCCTTGCGGTCGCCGACAAAATCATGCCCGGATTCGGCGAGCAGATGCGCCAGATCTCGCTGCAGTTCGTGCCGACCGCGATCCTGTCGCGGCAGGCGGCGGTGATCCGGAAGTGTTGTCTCATCATCAACTTGCCGGGGCAGCCGAAATCGATTCGCGAGACGCTCGAAGGCCTGAAGGATGGAGCGGGCAAGCCGGTCGTGCACGGCATTTTCGCCGCCGTGCCCTACTGCATCGACCTCATCGGCGGGCCGTATATCGAGACCGACGAAACGGTCGTAAAGGCGTTCAGGCCGAAGTCGGCGCAACGTCCGAAGCCGGCCGCCTGACCCGGAGCCAAGCCAGGCCCGGCGCAATCGCGGCAGCGTCGCGTGCGCCGAGCAGACGCTAGCCGCCTAGCGCCGCCAGGACCTCGGCGTTCTTCCTGCGCTCGGCGATCGAAAGCGGGGTCGCGCCGGTCGTGGATTTCGCTTCGCGTTCGGCCCCTGCCGCAACCAGTACGCGCACGACCTCGGGATGGCCGTCGCTCACCGCCTTGTGCAGCGCCGTCATGCCATCGTTGTCGGGCTCGTTGACGTTGGCACCTTTCGCGAGCAACTGGCTGCAGATCGCGCCGTGCCCGTTCATCGCTGCCTGCATGAGCGGCGTCACGCCGGGACCGCCCTTCACCCCCGCGTTCGCCCCCTTGCCGAGCAGCAGTTCGACGATGTCGGCAAACCCCTTGAACGCAGCCCAGTGCAACGCCGTGAGGCCCTGAGCGTTGGTCAGGTTGGCGTCGGCCCCCGATTCCAGCAGCATCGCGGCCACGGCCTTGCGTTTGAACATTGCCGCCTTGATCAGCGCAGGAGCACCGAGC
>Ga0209726_10000696_pt1 | contig 60656 bp, 62 predicted proteins | sample Subgrocontami54m_FD_187453 | JGI IMG/M metagenome (GOLD analysis project Ga0209726, IMG submission 187453) | Subsurface groundwater microbial communities from S. Glens Falls, New York, USA - GMW46 contaminated, 5.4 m (SPAdes) (version 3) | ecosystem: Environmental > Aquatic > Deep subsurface >...
CTGCCAGCGGTCGCGGATTTCCGAGACCTTGCAGCCCATGCCGACGGAATAGATTTCCGTCGAGCCGGCATAGATGCCGACCGCCACGCCGCCCTTGAGGCTCTCGCCCTTGGCGTTGGTGACGTTCTCGAACAGGAAGCCGGTGCGCTGCTCTTCCTTCAGTCCGCGGAACTGCCAGCGGACGAGCGGCATCAATTCCGTGTCTTTATTGATCGGAATGGTGACGCGCCGCAGCAGTTGCCGGCGGTCGAGGTTTTCCAGGTGCGTGCGCAGGTCCTGCAAGTTGGTCTTCGCTTGCGTGCGGTCGTCCATTTTTCACCTTCGCGCGATAATTCGCAGTTCAATACAACGGTATAAGCGGTGGCATCACCTCTCCCCAGCGGGGAGAGGTCGGATCGCGAAGCGATCCGGGTGAGGGGGTTCCGGCGATGGAGAGGGTACGAACCCCCTCACCCCAACCCTCTCCCCCATGGGGAGAGGGAGCATGCTGGTCCCGTGGCGATCCATTGCCTCATTTCCCCGCAGGCTTGCGGTCCTTGGCGGCGCGCTCGCCCGTCTTGTGATATTCGCCTTTGACCGCCCATTCGGCTTCCTCGCGGTCGCGGTCCGACCAATCGCCAAGCTCGTAGCCGTGCCACGGCACGCGCGGCGTGAGCTTCGGCAATTGCAATTGCTCCCACATCTCCTTGGCGCGCTCCATGTATTGCTTCGCGGGCAGCGATACCGGCGGATAACTCCATTTGCGCGTGGCGTCGATCAGCACCATCGAGCCGAAATTCGCCTGCTGCGTCATGTCGCGCAGATCTTTCTGCGGCGGCAGGCCGGATGGATCGAGACCGATGGCGCGGTTGCCCAGCACTTTCATGTCGCGATCAGGCTGGGTGCGGTAGGCGAGCGCCCAGATGATGGATTCCATGTCGTTCGCGTCGATGTCCTCGTCCACGGCGATAACGTATTTGCCCGACGAGGCGTTACGCCCGGCGATGGCATAGAGCGTCTGCCACACGATGGAGGGATTGCAGCGCTTGAGTTTCACGACGGCCCACGACTCCAGCGCGATCTCGTGAAAATTGATGTCCACCACGTCGGGCAGGCCGCAGTGATTGCGCAGGAAATAGAGGTAGCTGTTGTCCTGCCCCATCTTCTTCAACATGCTGCTTTCGCTCGGCGGCATTTGGCTGATGATGCAGGTGAAGATGGGGTTCTTGCGGTGGGTGATGGCAGTGGTCTCGAACACCGCGTTGTAGACGCGCTCGCCCATGTAACCGGTGAATTCGCCGAACGGCGCTTCCGGCTCGAGATATTCGGTGGAGATGCGGCCCTCGATGACCAGTTCCGCATGCGCGGGCACTAGGAGATCGACGGTCTTGCAGCGCACGAGCTCGAGCGGCTCGCCGATCAGCGCGCCGGCCACGGCGTATTCCTCGACGCCGTAGGGCGTGCGCGAACCGGACAAATAGGTGAGGGGAGCCGGGCCGCCGATGACCAGCGCGGCTTCCACGTATTTGTCGCCGCGCTGGCGTGCCTGGTCCCAATGTTTCCAGGCATGTTTGCGCGGGCCGATGAACACGCCCATTTTGGTGGGGCCTTTCACCTGGCCGCGGTAGTTGCCGACATTCATCCAATTCGCTTCGGAGTCCTTGGTGACCCAATTGGACGCGGTGGTGTAGGGGCCGACGTCGAAGCCGGGCGTGGAATTCGGAATCGGGAATTCCTCCAGGCCGCCATGTTCGAGCAGATTGTCGCCCATGTGCACTTCGTCCTGCACGGTGCCGTATTCGACGATCTTCGGCGGCAGGGGCTTGGCTTGCGCCGCCTGCCAGTGCTTGCGGATATCCTTGACGTCGCAACCCATGCCGATGGCGTAGATTTCAGGCGAGCCCGCATAGATGCTGACGGCGACGCTGCCCTTGAGGCTTTCGCCGCGTGCGTTCGTCACGTTCTCAAACAGGAAACCGGTGCGCTGCTCCTGCTGCAAGCCGCGGAACTGCCAGCGGACCAGCGGCATCAGCTCCGTGTCCTTGTTGACCGGGATCGTGATGCGCGTGAGCTTGCCGCGCTTCTGCAGATTATTCAGATGCGTGCGCAAATCCTGAAGATTGGTCGCCGCTTCCACCTTCGCGTCCATCACTTAAAGTCTCCGTCCATTACTCTGCCGCAACCACTTTAGGCGGGAGCGTCTCCAGTTCTTTGGCATACGCGGCTTCCATGCGCGAAGTGATGCCGCTCTTGGCGAGCTCCTTGGTGAACAGCTCGCGCGCCAGCGGCGGCTCGTCGGCGTAGTCATATTGCGTTCCGCCCTGCCGGCGGCTGATCCAGGAAAACGGCACACCCTGCGAGTTGCGGATCGACATGTTGCGGAAGGCGAGATAGCGCGCCGGCGTCGTTCCGGTGTTGAAGTGCTGGTGATACATGCCGTTGGGCGGCACGATCAGCGTCCCGACTTCCCAGTCGTAGCGCTTGGGCTCTTCGCCTTCGAACCACATCAAAGAGTAGCCCTGGCCGCTGAGCACGATCACGTAGGCGCCGGAGGCATGCGCATGCGCCTTCTTATAGGTGCCGACCGGGAATTGCGAAATGTGACTCGGCAACGCGCCCTTCGCCATGTTGAAGCGGAGGTGCCCGCCGCCGCCCCCGCGCGATGCGGCGGTGACCAGCGGGATGCTCACCGCGTCGGCGACGAAGTTCGTGGTGAGCAGAAAACCCTGCTGCTCGCCCTTGGCGCTGAAGTAGTCCGGCTCGCCGCTGAAGCGCGTCTTGAAGTCGTGCTTGGTGTTGAAGACGAATTCCGGCTCGCCGTAGAGGTTCAGCGCCTGCGGGCCGTAGGTCACCGCCACATAGCGCGCCGGCTCCTTGCCCGAGCCGTTGAAGTGCTGGTGATGGCAGTTCAGCGGAATGGCGAAGATGGCGTTCTCTTTCCACTCAAAGGTGGCGCGGTCGCCGGAATCGTTCCACACGGTGGTCGAGCCGCGGCCGGAAAGGATGAGGATCATTTCCTCGAAAAGCTGCCGCCGCGGCTCCAGCTTTCCGCCGGGCGGAATTTCGCAAACGTAGCCGTCGTTCGAGGTGCGCGTGCCTTCGTGATTGAGGAAGACGCCTTTGCCGCCGCGCTGCGGCCAGGGTTTCAGCTCGACGGACTTGAGATTGCGGACATACACGGCCGAAAGGACATCGAGTCCCTGGCTGCGGACCCATTGGTCATAGGGAGTGTCTTTCTCGGCTGCGAATTTTTGCGCAAGCTCGTCGGACGCAATTGCGGGCTTGTACATATCACCTCCCTTATATTTTTCGCCGCTTCGAGGCGGCACGTTTCATTCGGCTGCCGATTGCGAATAGACCGTCTCGTCGATGTAATTGCCCATCTGCGACTGCACGCCGGTCTTCTTGATCTCTTCCAGCCAGATGCCGTGGATGCGCGGGTCCTGATCGGCGTATTCGATTTGGGCGCCGCCTTCCTTCAGGCTGACGTCGGTGCGCCGGCCTTCCGAGCCGAGCCGGCGTTCGAGCACGATCGGATAGCGCTTGGTGCCGAAGCCGAGCGCGAGATAGCGCGCCGGACGGGAGCTGGTGTCGAAGTGCTGGTGGAACATCTCGTCGGGCGGGGCGAAGACCACGCCGTGCTTCCATTCCACGCGCTTGTAGTCCTGCTCGCCGTGATACCAGAGCAGGCTGTATCCGCTGCCGTGGACGAACAGCACATGCAGGCCGGGCCCGTGGCGGTGGCCCTTCTTGTAGGTGCCGACGGGCATTTCCGAAACGTGGGCGCCGATCGAGCTTTCGCTCAGCAGGAATTGGATGTTGGACGAGCCCGCGCCGCGCGCCTCCCAGGCTTTCAGCTCGAAAGCGCCGAGGTCGGGAACGAAATTCGTCTCCCACAGGTGGCGGCCCGGACGGATCGAGGTCATTTCGCCTTCGCCGGCGTAATAACCGGCCGGCAGATCGCGCTCGGGGAACGGATAGGGATTGTCGAAGAAGAATTTCTCGTCGTGCATGATGTTCATCATCACGCGCAGATCGTTCGCTGACGCCAGCCGCGCAGGCTCCTGGCCTGAGGCGTTGAAGATTCGATACTTTGCATTCAGCGGCGGCGCGAACATGGCGCGCGGGCCCCATTCGAAGGATTGCTTGCTGCCGTCCGGCAGTTCCACGACCATGCTGCCGTGGCCGGAGAGCACGTAGAAGATTTCATCGAACAGATGTTGCTGTGGCGCGGAGCTGCCGCCCGGCGGCACTTCCAGCACGAAGATCGTCATCCAGTCGCCGCGGCCATGCAGATGCACGAAGGAGCCCTTGCAGCCGTCGCCAAGCCGGGGCCAGGGACCGACAGCAGCGGTCGTAAGATCGACGCCGAAATCCGCGTGGATCGGGATGCCTTCCTTAGCCGTCCATTCAAGATAGGGATCGAGCAGGAATTTCGGTTGCGCGCCGCTCATGCGATCTCCTTCTTGATTTTTTCTTCGTCGAAATATTTGCCCATGCGCGACGGTACGCCGGTCTTCGCCAGCTCCTTGAGCCAGATTTGATGAATACGCGGGTCCTGATCCGGATAGTCGATCTGGAGACCGCCATCCTTCACCGAAGCTTCCGGCGCATTCTTGTGCTCCACCTTGCGCGCCAGCACCGGATAGCGATGGCTGCCGAGGGAAATGGCGAGATAACGCGCGGGCTCGCGGCCGGTGTTGAAATGCTGGTGGAACATGCCGTCCTCCGGCGCGAAGACAAAACCATGTTGCCATTCGTGCCGCTCGAAATCGGCGTCGCCGTCTTTCCACATCAGGGTGTAGCCGGAACCGGTGATGGCCAAGACATGTGCCCCGGCCCCATGGCGGTGGCCTTTCTTGTAGGTGCCGACCGGCATCTCCGAGGTATGCGCGTGCATGGAACTGTCGGCGAGGATGATCTTGATGTTGCGGCTGCTTGCGCCGCGGGCTTCCCACTCGGGCAATTCGAAGGAGCCGAGATCGGGAATGAAATTCGTTTCCCACATGTGTTTGCCCGGAGCGATGGGCAGGAAATCGCCTTCGCCGCTGAAATAGGCCTCGCGGCCGACGCGATCGGGGAACGGAAATCGGTTGTCGAACAGGAAGCTCTCGTTGCGATAGACGTTCATCAGGAAGGGCAGGTTATTACCGGAGACGAGCCGCGCGGTTTCCCGGCCCGAGCCGTTGAACAGGCGGAACGGCGTATTCAGCGGCGGGGAGAATAAAGCGCGCGGCCCCCATTCGAAGCTCGCGCTTTTGCCATTGCCGGTTTCGATGGTGGCGCTGCCGGAGCCGGACAGAACGTAAAAGACATCGTCATAGAGATGGCGCATCACATCGGTGCGCGCGCCGGGCGGGATGTCGATCACTTGCAAGGCGACGAAATCGCCACGCCCGCGCAGATGGACGAAAGCCGCCTTGCAACCGCCGCCGAGCCGCGCCCAGGGTGCCGTCTCGACCTTATTGAGATCGACGGCGATACCCTCAACGACCGGGATGGCCTGGTCCTTGGTCCACTCGAGGTAAGAGTCGATCAGGTAGCGGAGCTTGGCGTTATCGCTTGCCATTATGGCCCTTTCTTATTCGCACCCGGCAACACCTGGCCAGCTATTCTCGCGCAAGCGATCGACGTAGCCGTGGTCCTCCCGCCGCCGGAAGCATCCCAGAGAGGCCGCAGCATAATGCCGCTGGCAAAAAGACCAAAGCAGAAATTGAAATCCGTTTCGATTTTCTCTATTCCGTTATCCTGGATGGCTCGCAAAAAAGGAGGATTTTAACCTCCATGCAGCGCGGGTAGGTTCACGTCAGAAGGTCCAGGGAGGATACTATCCATGCATAATAAAGTGCTCGGCATCATTGGCGGCTGTGCGGCGCTGCTGGCGGCAGCCGGACCGTGCCTGGCGGACCCGGTGGAGGATTTCTACCGCGGCCGCACCATGAAATTCGTCGTGGGCTCCAATTCGGGCGGTAGCTACGACAGCTACAGCCGCCTGCTGGCGACGTTCCTGCCCAAGTACATTCCCGGCAAGCCGACGATCGTTGTGGAAAACATGCCGGGAGCGTCGGGGACTAAATCGGCGAACTATCTGGCCGACGTGGCGCCGAAGGACGGTTCCGTCATCGGCATGTTCAACCAGAGCATGCCGCAGCGGAAGATGTTCGAGCCGGATCGGATCAGCGTGGACGTGAACAAATTCGGCTGGATCGGCGCGATGAACGCGTCCACGAACGTGATCATCGTGTGGCACACCACCGGCGTAAAAACGGTCGAAGACGCCAAGAAGAAGCAAGTGCACATGGGCGCCTTGGATACCGTGGGCGGCAATTTCGTTTATCCGATGCTGCTCAACGCGATGTTCGGAACCCAATTCAAAGTCGTGCTGGGATATGCCGGCGGTAACACCATCCAACTGGCGATGGAGCGCGGCGAGGTCGAGGGCCGTGGTGCCGTTGTCTGGTCGGGCTTGAAGACAGGCTGGCCGCACTGGATCAAGGACAAGAAGGTCAACGTGCTCGTCCAGGTCGCGCTCACCAAGGAGCCGGACCTGCCGGACGTGCCGCTATTCGCCGATCTGGCGCGGAACCCGGAAGAGAAAGCCATGTTGCAGTTTATCTCCAGCGACTCGCTCATGGGCTTCCCCGTCACCGCGCCGCCGGGGATTCCGGCGGATCGGCTTGCGGTCCTGCGCAAGGCCTTCTTGGAAACGATGAGCGATCCGGAATTTCTGAAAGTGGTCGAGGAGCGCAAGCTCGAGATCAAGCCCAGCTCCGGTGAACAGGTACAGCGCATTGTCGCCGATCTGACGGCCACGCCGAAGGAAATCATCGACAAGCTCAAGGTCGCGCTGGACGCCGCGGAAAAGCAACACGAGTCGAAGAAATAGGCCGGGGCGCCTTCGCGCTGGAAGGCGGCTAGTCCTTGTCGCCGTTGGAGAAGCCGAGGCGGCGCGAAAGCTCCGCCGCGGTTCGCTTCAGCGCCATTGCCGGCGCGCCGGTGTAGCTCGGGTCGAATCCGCCCACCGCGGAAACGATGGCGATACAGAGGGCGAGCCGCCCGTTCGCCGAGAATACCGGCGCGGCGAGCGCAGCGATATTCGGCGTCTGCTCGCCCAGCCCGCGGCCCATGCCGTGCTTGCGCACGTCGGCACGGATGGCCTCGAGCTTCTTGTCGTTGATCGCGCGTCCCTTGCCCAGGGCGGCGATCTCCCGCTCCACGAAGGGCGCGGTCATCGCCTCCGGCAGATGGGCGAGAAATACCCGGCCCGACGCGCTGGTCAGCAACGACAGGTTGCGTCCCTCACGCACCCGCATGGCGGAAAACAATTGCGCCTGCTCGCAGCGGATGACGGTGGGCCCATTCGTTCCCCATACGGTGACGAGCGCGGCGATGCCGGTTTCATCGGCCAGCGGCGCCAAGGCCTCGGTGGCGAAGCGCACCGCATCCACCTTGCCCAGCGCGGCGACACCAAGCTCCACGATCTCCGATCCGAGGTCGTAAAGCCCGCTGACCGCGCTATGCTCGACCAGGCGGGTATTGGTAAGACCGAGCAAATAACGGTGCGCGCGCGGCGCGGACATGCCTGCGGCCGAGGCGATCTCGCTCAGCGTCGCGGGCCGGCCAAGGGAGGCGATCACGCGCAAAAGTGCAACCGCGCGAACGATGGAGCGGTTGCCATGCCGCGGCAACGCTTTCGTTCTTGCCTTTGCCTTGGATTTTTTGGATTGAACGGACGGAGCCATCACACGGCGGATTGCATCATGCGCATTGGCCCGCACTCTGCCCGAGACGGCCTGTTGCTGCAACAGCCCTCTCTGGACTTCCAAGGGAAAACCTGCGAATATTGAAATTCGTAACGAATGTCGAAAAATGGAAACTGCGAAACCGCAGGCTCCCTATAGCCGGGATCGCCGGCAAAAGCACCAAAGTGGGCGACATGGCAGAATACGTTGTCGGCAAAATCGATGACATCCCGGAAGGCAAGGGTATCGCGGTCGAGGCGGGCCGGCGGACGATCGCCGTTTTCCGCGCGGGCGGGAAACTCTATGCCATCGCCAATCGTTGCCCGCACAAGGGCGCGTCGCTGTGCGAGGGCGAGGTCGTCGTGGAAGACGGCATCATCCGTTGCCCGTGGCATCACTGGAATTGGCAACTGGGCGACGGCAAGCTCGAAGCCGATCCGCGCCAAGCCCTGCGCACCTACGAAGTCGCTGTCGAAGGCGACGACGTGGTGATACGAGTCTAACCGGACGCGAGAAGCCGCCTGCGCGGAGAGAAGCCATGAACATCATCTCCAAAGACAACCGCGAGCACGCCAAGCGCATCAAGCCGAACCCGATCGATCCGCGCGGGCAGAGCTACAAGGTGGTGGACACAGACTTCCATTTTCTTCCGGACTGGCAGGTGCTGCGCAAGTTCATGAAGGAGCCGTTCAAGACCGAGCTCACGAAATACCCGCCGGTCGGAGGCGACTACAGCCCGCAATACGCCATCGGCCTTGAAGGCACGGGGCAGGAGACGCTCGGCCGCGCCAGCACGGCGGCGGACGTCCTGCGGGTCATGGACGAAATCGGCGTTGCCGCCGTCATTCTCAGCCCCGGCTTCCAGCGCCCGCAAAGCATGTTCCATCCGGCCATGCTGTCGGCGGTGGCGTCGGCGTATAACGATTTTCTCGCCGCCGAGGTCTTGCCCGCGAGCCCTCGTATCAAATGCGAGATCATGATCAACCACCGCGATCCGGCTGCCGGGGCGGCGGAGATCCGGCGCGTGGCGCGTCATCCAGGCTTCGTATCGGTCTATACGGAATTCGGCGGCAACTATGAGCCGATCGGCACCGCCAAGCACGACCCGATCTACGAAGCCGCCGTGGAGAACGATCTCGCCGTCACCTCCCACGTCGGCACCTTCTATCAGCAGATGACGCCGCTGCATCAGGGCACGCGCACCTGGGCCGAGCTGGTCGGCATCTCCGCCGTTTCGATCTCGATGGCCTATGTCGGCAGCATGATCCTGCAAGGTCTGTTCGACAAATTCCCGACGCTGCATGTGGTCGTGAAGGAAGGCGGCTTCTGGTGGCTGCCCGAATTCATGGCGCGCGCCGACGACTATTATTTGAGCCATCCCGGCGACATCAAGCTGACCGAGCGCAAGCTGGAGTCCGGCGAGCAATTCTTGAGCAAATTGCCGAGCGAGTATTTCGAATCCAACATCCGCTTCTCCAGCCAGCCGGTCTGCTTTCCGCGCGATCCCAAGCATTTCAAGATGTTGATGGAGCTGTGCCGCGGCGAGGACATGCTGCTCTATTCCTCCGACTGGCCGCATGCCACATTCGATCCGCTCAACTGGGCTTTCGACCCCGCCATCTCTGAAGAGGGCCGCAAGAAAATCCTTTCGGACAACGCAAGGAACTGGTTCAGGCGGCCGCTCTAAGCCGCCGCCGCAGGGCGCTCATGGGGGGAGGGTATGGGGAAGCCGATTCATACCGCGCTTGCGGCCGTTGCCGCATGGGCGGTGATCGCCACGCCTTCCCTTTTGCACGCGCAGACGATCCTGGAGGAGTGGGACTCGGTCAAGGCGCCGCCCCCTCCCACGGACAAGATCAAGCCGGTGACGCTCGATCCGAAAAAGACCGCGCTCATCAGCATGGATTTCAACCGCCGCAACTGCACGGCGGAGCGGCGGGTTCGCTGCTTTGCCGTTCTGCCGCGAGTGCAGAATCTGCTCGCCGCCGCGCGCGCGAAGGGCGTGCTGGTGGTTCACACCCTGACCTCCAACATGCAGCCTGACGACATCGTGGCGTCGGTCGGACCGGCCGGCGGCGAACAGGTCGTGCGTGGGCGAGGCGACAAATTCTCCGGCAACGACCTGGAAAAGATGCTGAAGGACAAAGGCATCGACACGGTATTGTTGCTGGGTACATCCGCCAACAGCGCCGTGCTCTATACTGCGTTCGGCGCGGTGCAACGCGGCTTCAAGCCAGTCATCCCGATCGATACCATGCCGGCGGAAACCGCCCATCAGGAGCAGTTCGCCATTTGGCAGATCGCCAATGGATCACAGCTCGACGACCATGCGACGCTGACCCGCTCGGACTTGGTGAAATTCTGATCGGCGCGTCTCGGGCCAAATAAAATAGCCGGCTATTAGGGAAACAGGAAATGCTCGAGGCACTCAGTGTCTTCAATCCGAAGGACATCATGGCGGGACTTTACGGCGTCATCACGCCGTTTAATTTGCTGCTGATGGTCTTTGGGGTCGCCGTCGCCAGCTTCTTTGCGGCGGCGCCCGGCATCGGCGGCAAGCTCCTGCTTGCGCTGTTCCTGCCCTACGCGATGACGCTGGACCCCTTCGCTTTTATTGCGCTGATCTTCGGTGCCGCCACCGTGGGCAACACCGCCACGACCTTTACCTCGGTCCTGGTCGGAGTGCCGGGCGGCATCGGTTCGCAGGCGACGATCCTCGACGGCTACCCGATGGCGAAGATGGGTCAGGCCAACCGCGCTTTGGGCGCGGCTTTTTTTGGCTCGCTGGTCGGCGCCATCATCGGCGCGGTGGCGTTCATGATCTCGCTGCCGTTCTTCAAGCCGCTCGTGCTCGGCCTGGGCTCGCCTGAGTTCCTCATGCTCGTGCTGCTCGGTCTGAGCGCGGTGGCGATCCTCGGCGGAACCCAGCCGGTGAAGGGGCTCATCAGCGCCGTCATGGGACTGTCCATCGCGCTGGTCGGCACCGATGCGCGCACCGGGATCGAGCGCTTCACCTTCGGCAGCAGCTACTTCTGGGACGGCGTTTCTCTCATCATCACGTCGATGGGCCTCTACGCGGTGCCGGAAATGGTGGACCTGTTCCGGCGCAAAACCAGCATTGCCGATATGGAGCCGTTGAAAGGCGGCCAGTGGGAAGGCGTCAAGGACGTGTTCCGCCACTGGTGGCTCGTGGTTCGTTGCAGCATCGTCGGAGTGTGGGTGGGGGCGCTGCCGGGCCTCGGCAGTTCGGTGGCCGACTGGTTCGCCTATGCCCATGCCATGCAGACCGAGAAGAACACCGAGAATTTCGGCAAGGGCGACATCCGCGGCGTCATCGCGCCGGAGAGCGCGAACAACGCGAAGGAAGGCGGCGACCTGATTCCGACCCTGTTGTTCGGCATTCCCGGCAGCAGCTCCATGGCGCTCATCCTGATCGGCATGATCGGCGTGGGCATTCAGCCCGGAACGGCAATCCTGACGCATCAGGCGCCTTACATGTATGCGACGATCTGGACGCTGGTGATCGCCAACACGATGGCGACGCTGTTGGCGATGGCCTTCACCAAGCAGTTCTGCAAGGCGTGCCTCGTCCCCTATTACTACATGATCCCGTCGGTCTTCCTGTTCTGCGCCATCGGCGCCTATGCGAATGAACTCGACATCAGCGACCTCATCGCTTTGGTGTTTTGGTCCATCGTCGGAATCGTGATGAGGCGTTATGGCTGGCCGCGTCCGCCGCTGCTCATCGCGGTGGTGCTCGGGCCGCAGGTCCAGCAGTATCTTTGGCTCTCGACCGACCGCTATGGCCTGGAATGGCTTCTATTCCCCAGCGTCATCATCATCGGCATCCTGCTCGTCTTGACCCTTACCTATCCTTACATCCGCCGGCGGATGTCGGGCGCGAAAGCGATGGACATGGACACGGTGCATGAGCTCGTGCGCGCGCAGGAGAAGGGCAGCCTTGTCACGGGCGGAATCCTCTTCGTCGTGTTCACGGCGATGATCATCACCGCCAGGCAATGGCCGCTGCGCGCCTCGCTGCCGGTTTACTTCATTGCCGCGATTGGCGTTCTGCTCACCGCCATTCAGATCGTCCGCGATGTTTTAACCCTGCGCCAACAAGCGCGCACGGGGACAAAGCGCCTCCCGTTCAGCCTTCAGGAAAACCTGCTGGAGGTCAAAGCTTGGCTCTGGCTAGGCGGGTTGGCCGCGGGGGCGTGGTTCCTTGGTTTCCACATCACCTTCCTGATCTATCCCATCGTTTTCGGGTGGGTTTATGGGGCCAATCTGCGTTACTCGCTCTACATCGGCTTGATGGCGCTGGGGCTGTGCTGGCTGATTTTCGACTATTTCACCGGCGCGGTATGGCCCAATGCCATCGATACTTTCATCGGTGGCGGGCTCATGGACCTATACGGCATGATCGCCGACCCGATCCGGCAGTTTTTCGGCCGGGACGTCACATAAATCGAAACACGTTCACGTTTTTGACAGACCGGCAAATTTGCTTATGATTGCCGCAAACGGGTCGCATGCCTCTTGCGGCCCACTGAACCTTTGGAACGCTGATTGTCACAAGGCGTCCGCTGTCCAGGCCGACAGGAGATCAGGGCGGACAAAAAAGGGGTAGGGAGACAGCCATGTCATTTCTGCAGGAAAGCATAACGAAAGCCGCGCTGGCGCTCCTCTGCGGGGGAGCCCTGCTGGCCGGCATCGACAGTGCCGCCGCTGAAGTCAACTTCAAGGGCAAGACGGTCGACGTCATCATGGGCTCCGCGCCTGGAGGCGGGACGGACGGCACGACGCGGCTGGTCGGCACCTTCCTGGAAAAATACCTGCCCGGCCGCCCGACCATGCGCTACCGCAATCTTCCCGGCGGGCATGGGGCGAAGGGACTGAACCATTTTTCGAAATCGAAAGGCGATGGGTTCACCTGGTCGGGCGGCAGCAGTTCGCATACCGATCCCAGCGCGTTGAAGAAAAATGTCGTCGAATACGATCCGACCAAATTCAACTACTTCGGCGGCATCTCGCGCGGCGGCTCCATCGTTTTCATCCGCAAGGACAAGCTGCCGAACCTGACCGACAAATCCAAGCCGCCGGTGGTGATCGGGGTTCTGGACGGAAATCGCAGCTGGGAGCAGATGATCACCTGGGGCGCGGAACTCCTGAACTGGAACGTCCGCTTTGTTGTCGGTTATCCCGGGACCAGCTTCCTGCTGCTCGCCATCCGCCGCGGCGAAACCGACATGATGGGCACCTCCAATCTCTCGCTTCTCAAGGAGATGTTCGACACCGGCGAGTTCGTCGGCGTCGCGCAGCTCGGCGGCGGCAACATGTCTGACGATACGATCGCGGCGCGCACCAACTTCGAGAAGATTCCCACCTTCCCGAGCCTCGTCGAGGGAAAAGCCCCCGGCATCGCTGCGAGGACGTTTGATTTCTGGACCGCGCTTAACGACATCGACAAATGGTATGCGCTGCCTCCGGGCACGCCGAAGGATGTCGTGGATGCCTATCGCGAAGCCTGGGCGAAGATGGTGAAAGATCCGGAGTTCGTCCGGCTCGGCAAGCTGCAATTCAGCGCCGACTTCGAGGCCGTGCCGGGCGGAAAGCAACAGGAGATGATCCAGAAGACGGCCTATCCGGCCCCGGAAGTCACCGCCTTCATGGACCAGCTCAAGCAGAAGCACGGGCTTCCTGCCGAGCCGCTATCCGACGAGGAGCTTGCGGCGCTCGCCAAGTCAAAGGGTCTGGACAAGATGGAGGTGCCATCCATCAAGGCCAAGCTGACCGCGGTCGCCGAGGGCGGACGGGATATCGAGTTTCCATTCCAAGGCTCCAGCCGCAAGCTCGAAGTCAGCAACAGCCGCACCAAGGTAACGATCGCCGGACAGAAGGCCGCCCGTGCCGATCTGAAGGCGGGCATGGAGTGCATGATCGAGTACATGGACGGCTCGAAGGAAGCCAACGGCCTTACCTGCCAATAGTCGCGGCGGCGGGTTCATCACGACGGCCGGCGCCAATCCGGGCGCCAGCCATTCGGCCGCAGATTTTGTCGAGGCTCCGGCCGCGACCACAAACGAGGAAAAAGAAGAATGGATCACATACAGTTTCCCTACCGCTCCGCGAACCATCTGGTCCTGATGCATGTGATCAATGAGTCCGGGGCGTGGGAACGGCAGGGGCTCAAGGTCGATTTCGACAAGATCATCAGCCGGGGGGACGCGCATGAATTGGTGCCCAAGGGCGAGGTCGAATTCGTTTCCGGCAACCACGTTTCGACTTATGCGGCGCGCGCACGGGGCGACACCTGGGTTTATCTCGGGCAGACCGTCAGCAAGAACAACCTCACGCTGGTGACGCGGCCCGACATCGGAATCAACAAGCTGGAAGACGTGCGCAAGCGCAAATTCGGCTCGAACGGCCGCCATCCGGGACTGAACACCTGGCTCTACCTGAAGCAGTCCGGCATCGATCCCGACAAAGGCCAGGTCGAGATCGTCGAGGAAAAGCGCGATGAGCTGCCCGACGGCACCAAGAAGATCAAACGCAAGAAGATGCTCAACATGGTGGCCGACGGCGACGTCGACGCCGCTTTCATCAACGAGCCGCGCACCGAGTTCGCGCGCCGCATGGGCCTGAAGCTGATCGATATCCCGGCTCAGCCGATGGTGTTCTTCATGACCGTTTCGACGTCGATGAAGATGGTCAAGGAGAAGCCCGACATCTGCAAGCGCGTGCTCAAGGCTGTGCTCGAGGGCATCGCCTATTACAAGATCAACCGCGAAGAGAGCATCAAGATCATCCAGCGGCATCACAGCAAGGAAGGCGAGCTTGATCGCGCGGCGGCGGAGAAGGTCTATAACGATCTGGCGCCCCGGCTGGAGCCCAAGCTTTATCCGGGCCTGGACGCGATCAACAACGTCTATCAGGAAGCGCTGAAGCAGGACGAGAAGAACGGCGACGCCAAGCGCATCCATCCGCTGGCGCTGTGGGACTTCCATATGCTGCGCGAGATCGACGACTCCGGCTTCATCAACAATCTCTACAAGAACCACCCGAAGCTTCTGGAGGGTCACGGGGGCTGACCGCCCGGCGCGCGCCGGCTGCGTTTCAGCAGGGAGGAAACGAGATGGGAATCCAGATCATCAATCCCAAGGAAGTCGCCTTTCGCAACAAGAAGCGCACCGTGGTGATGAACACGCGCAAGCTGCATTCGTGGCTGATCTATTATGAGACCGGCCGGCGCGACGAGATGCACTGCCACAACGGCGACCAGACCTTCCACATGATCGCCGGGGAATGCACCATGTCCTTCCCCGACGGCGGCAAGGTGGTGATGACGCCGGGCATGTCGGCGCTGATCACCGGCGGGTCGTTCTATCAGCTCGACAATAGCGGCGATGGGCCGATGGTCATGATGGGGACGCGCTCCGGCGACAAGGACAGCAACCAGCACATCCTCTATTCCACGCGTGAAAACATCCGCGCGAAGAAAAAAGAGGCACGGGAGGAAGCCGGTGCCGGCACCGGGCAGCCCGCGGCGGAATAGCCGCAGCCGTCCTCGGAAGCGTTATTGTCTTGCAAGTGCGGCGGCCGGAGGGAAAACTCCCCCGGCTCTGCACTATGCGACTAATGATGCCCTTTTTAGTCCTGGCATTATGCACTATAGTGCAGGGACTAGGGTGGTAACGCACTGAAAGGAAACGAACATGCGGGGGAAATTTCTTGCCGTGGCTGCGATCTCGGCGATCGCAGCGGGCCCGGCCGTGGCCCAAAACAAACCGATCAAGATCGGGTTCATCAGCACGTTCAGCGGCCCGACCGCCGTGATCGGCAACGACATGCGCAACTCTTTCGAGCTTGCGCTCGATCATCTCGGCCGGAAGATGGGCGGCGCGCCGGTCGAGATCATCTATGAGGACGACCAGCAGAAGCCGGAAGTCGGCGTGCAGAAGACTCAGAAGCTGATCGAGTCCGACAAGGTGGACTTTATCGTCGGCTACATCTGGTCGAACGTGCTGCTGGCGTCGCTCAAGCCGGCGGTAGATTCCAAGACCTTCCTGATCACCGCCAATGCGGGCCCGTCGCAGCTCGCCGGTGAGCTGTGTTCGCCGTACGTGTTCTCCACGTCCTGGCAGAATGACCAGACGCCGGAGGCCATGGGTTTGTACATGAACCAGAAGGGCGTGAAGACGGCCTTCCTGATCGGCCCGAACTATGCCGCCGGCAAGGACATGCTGGCGGGCGTGGCCGCGACCTTCAAGGGTCAGGTCATCGGGCAGGAACTGACCAAGTGGCCCGACCAGCTCGACTTCTCGGCCGAGCTGTCCAAGGCGCGCGCGGCCAAGCCTGACGCGATCTTCGTCTTCTATCCCGGCGCAGCGGGCGTGCAGTTCCTCAATCAGTATGCGCAGATGGGCCTGAAGGGGCAGATTCCGCTCTACACCGCCTTCACCATCGACGAGACCACGCTGCCGCGTCAGAAGGAACTTGCGATCGGCGTACCGGGCGCTCAGGAATGGGTGAATGACCTGCCCAATGAGCAGAACAAGAAGTTCGTGGCGGACTACAAGGCCAAGCACAAGACCGGGCCGTCCTTCTACGGCGCGCAGTCCTACGATGCCGTGAACCTCATCAACTCGGCGGTCGTGGCGGTGAAGGGCGACACCAGCAAGAAGGAAGACATGCGCAAGGAAATGGAGAAGGCGAACTTCAAATCCGTGCGCGGAAACTTCAAATATGGCCCCAACCACGTTCCTATCCAGAATTTCTATCTACAGGACGTGGTCAAGCAGGGGGACGACTTCGTGCTGAAGACGGTCTCCACCATTGTTGAAAACAGCCAGGACCGCTTTCACAGCAAGTGCACCATGAAGTAAGCGGGTAGCGGATGCGGGGGACGGCAGTGGCGCGCGACGCCGCTGCCGTCCTTTGCTACAAGGGGGAGGGGTGGCGCCTCCGCGCGCTGGTTCGCCATGTTGTTATTCATCGAACAATGCCTGAACGGCCTGCAGTTCGGCCTGCTGCTGTTCCTGCTTGCCGCCGGCCTGACGCTGGTCTTCGGCATCATGGACCTGGTCAACCTGGCGCATGGCTCGCTCTATATGCTGGGGGCCTATTTCGCGGCGACCTTCGCCGCGCTCACTGACAGCTTCCTGCTGGGGATATTGCTCGGGCTTGCCGCCACGCTGGTTGTCGGCATGACGGTGGAGGTGGTGGCGCTGCGCCGGTTATATGGGCGCGACCATCTCGATCATGTGCTCGGCACGTTCGGGTTGATTCTGTTCTTCAATGAGGTGGTGCGCTTCTTCTGGGGGCCGGCCGGGCTCAATCTGCCGCTGCCGTCCTGGCTCAACCGCTCGATCGAAGTGCTGCCGGGCGTGCCTTATTCCGCCTATCGCTTCAGCATCATCGTGGTGGCGCTTGTCGTCGCCTTTCTCCTCTACGTGGTGGTCATGCGCACGCGCATCGGGATGCTCATTCGCGCGGGCGCCTCGAACCGAGAGATGGTCAGCGCGCTCGGCGTGAACATCCAGCTTCTCTACACGCTCGTGTTCGGCCTCGGCGCGGCGCTGGCAGGACTTGCGGGCATCATGCAGGCGCCGATCCTCACCGCGCAGATCGGCATGGGCGAGAACATCCTCATCCTGGCCTTCGTGGTCATCATCATCGGCGGCATCGGCTCCATTCGCGGCGCGCTGGTGGCGTCGATGTTCGTCGGCCTGGTTGATACGGTCGGACGCGCCTTCCTGCCCGACCTGCTCAAGCTGTTCCTCACTCCCGCCGCTGCGTCGACCGCCGGCCCGGCGCTGTCCTCGATGCTGATCTACGTCTTGATGGCCATCGTGCTGGTTGTGCGGCCCGAAGGACTCTTTCCGGCGGCCCGCCGATGAACAAGCTCCTGACCGCGCGGAATGGCTTCGTCGCCGTGCTGGTCGCGTTCCTCCTGGCGTTGCCGCTCTACACGGCCATGACCGGCAACAGCTTCCTGCTGACGCTGTTCACGCGCATCCTCATCCTGGCGATGGCGGCCACCAGCCTCAATCTCATCATGGGCTTCGGCGGCATGGTCAGCTTCGGCCACGCGGCTTACCTCGGCGTCGGCGGCTATGTCGTCGGCATTCTCGCTTACGAGGGCGTCTCGTCCGGCTTCCTGCAATGGCCGCTGGCGATCGCGGTCTCGGCGCTGTTCGCGCTTGTCATCGGCGCGCTGTCGCTGCGCACGCGCGGCGTCTATTTCATCATGATCACGCTCGCCTTCGCGCAGATGATCTACTACGTAGGCGTGAGCCTCAATCGCTATGGCGCGGACGACGGATTGACCATCCAGCGCCGCAGCCAATTCGCGGGGCTGCTCGATCTCTCCAACCGCACCATCTTCTACTATGTCTGCCTCGCGCTGTTGTTCGGCACCATTTATCTCGTGTGGCGGCTCATCAATTCCCGCTTCGGCCTGGTGATCCAGGGCGCGCGCTCGAACGACCGGCGCATGCGTTCGATCGGATTTCCGGCATTCCGTTACCGGCTCGTTTGTTTTGTCATCGCCGGCGCCATGTGCGGGCTTGCGGGCGTGCTGCTCGCCAATTTCACCAACTTCATCAGCCCCGCCATGATGCATTGGACGCGGTCGGGCGACCTCATCGTCATGGTGGTGCTGGGCGGCATGGGATCGGTGTTCGGGCCCGCCATCGGCGCGATCGCCTTGCTGTTGCTGGAAGAGTCGCTGTCCCGCTTCACCGAATATTGGCAGATCATCCTGGGCCCGCTGCTGCTGGCGGTGGTGCTGTTCGCGCGCGGCGGGATCGACGGCGTATTGGCGAGGATCGGCCGTGGCTGAATCGCTCCTGCGGATCGAAGGCTTGAGCAAGCGCTTTGGAGGCGTCATCGGCTCCGACAACATCGCGCTCGACGTGCGGGCCGGCGAGCTGCACGCGATCATCGGGCCGAACGGGGCGGGCAAGACCACGCTGATCAGCCAGCTCGCGGGGGAAGTCACGCCGGACAGCGGCCGCATCGAATTTGGCGGCACCGACATCACCGCGCTGCCGGCTTGGCAGCGCAGCATGCTCGGCTTGGCGCGCTCGTTCCAGATCACGTCGCTGTTTCCCGAATTTACCGTGCTCGACAACGTGGCGCTGGCCGTGCAGGCGCACGCCGGCCACTCCTTCCGGTTCTGGAGCAATGCGCGAAGCGAGACCGAGTTGCGTGAACCGGCGCGGACGGCGCTCGCGCGTGTCGGCATGGCGGGCCGTGCCGATGCGATCGTTTCCCGCCTCAGCCATGGCGAGCACCGGCAGATCGAACTCGCCATGGCCTTGGCCACCCGGCCGCGCCTGCTGCTGCTCGATGAGCCGATGGCCGGACTCGGGCCGGAGGAATCCGGCCGGATGCTCGCGCTGCTGCGAGAGCTGAAGCGCGAATACACCATCGTGCTGGTGGAGCACGATATGGAAGCGGTGTTTGCGCTCGCGGATCGGATCACCGTGCTGGTCTATGGGCGCGTCATCGCGACCGGAGGACCGGAGGCGATCCGTGCGAACGCGCAGGTGCGGCAAGCCTATCTCGGAGAAGGCGACGCGGCGGTGCTCAACCATGTCTGACCGGCTGCTCGAACTCGCCAACGTGGAAACCAGCTACGCCCTGAGCCAGGTTCTGTTCGGGGTTTCTCTCGCCATCGCGCCGGGAGAAGTTGTCACGCTCATGGGCCGCAACGGCATGGGCAAGACCACCACCGTGCGCTCGATCATGGGGCTCACCCCCGCGAAGGCGGGCTCGATCCGTTTCGACGGCCAGGAGATCCGCGGCTTGCCGGCTTTCCGCGTGGCGCAGCTTGGGATCGGGTTAGTGCCGGAAGGCCGGCAGATCTTTCCGAACCTGACGGTGAAGGAAAATCTCGTCGCCACGGCAGCTGACCGTAACGCTGCCAATCCGTGGACGCCGGCCCGCGTCTACGAGCTTTTCCCGCAACTGGCGTCGCTTGAGACGCGCATGGGCGTGCAGCTTTCCGGCGGGGAACAGCAGATGCTGGCGGTCGGCCGGGCGCTGATGACGAATCCGCGCCTGCTCATCCTGGACGAAGCGACCGAAGGCCTGGCGCCGCTGATCCGCATGGAAATCTGGCGCTGCCTCACGCAGCTCAAATCCGAGGGCCTGGCGATCCTGATCATCGACAAGAATGTGGAGGCGCTGGTCCGCGTCGCCGACCGCCACTATCTCATCGAGCGCGGCCGGATCGTCTGGAGCGGCAGTTCAAAGGAACTGGCCGGCGCGCCCGACGTACAGCACCGCTATCTTGGGATTTGAAGCGCGCGCAAATCAGAAGCGGAACACCATAGACGTCGTAATCTGGTGGTCGGTGTATTTGTCAAAATCGACGTTGGAATGATTGTTCTCGTATTTGTAGTCCAGGCGCAAATCAGTGGCTTGCTTGATCACGTTGGGGAAAATCACCGTGAGCGCGGGGATGAATAGCCAATCGCGCCGTAAAACATCGGTGCCGTCATCCAGAATGGTGGGATCGGAATAGCGGCGGTAGCTGATCGACATCGATGCGCCGGCCATCATCCAGCTCACAATGGGCCGCAGATATTCGCCGCGCACGCCCAGTTCCCAGTATCGGCCCGGCTGCGTTTCTTCCATGGGAACGAACAAAGGCGAGCCTTCAATTCCGCTCCAGCGTATCCACGGCATCGCAACGACGACGTCACCCTTCTGCAATACGTCGGGGAAGCCAAACCGCTCGGACAGATCGACATACAAGCCATTGGCGCCGCCGTAGAAATCGCCATATTGGCGGAAGCCGAGGCGCAGCCGCCCGGTCTGCGTGCCGTCCCAGAATCCGCTTTCCACGGTGAAGCCTGCGACCGCCTCCTGGTGAAGCGGATGTTCCCCGAACCAGGCGACGCCCAACCCAAGGCCGGTGTGAAGCGCGATCTTCGGCGTCAGATCCGTCATGGGGCCGGTCAGTCCGTTGAGGGCGGCGTAGTTCAGGTCGCTGCCTTGGGACCGGTAGGCTTCGATCGTAGCGTTGGCGGTGGAGCGCCAATGCAGCTCGCCGAGCCGCCGTTCATCCTTGACGTCAAGGCGCCCCAACATCAGCCAGTCGGAAACACCGTGATTGGGATCGCGCGCGGGATTTGACTCCCAGCCGACGCCCATTTCCGCGGTGACTCGCGTCACGTTCGGTTGCAGCTTACGGCTGACGCGGCGGAATCCTCGCTGAGCTTCTTCGTTCGTCGGGGTGTTGACGGTGACGCGCTCGTAGGCGGCGAGGGCTTTGCGCAGATCGCCTTTCTGCTCGGCCAGGCGCGCGTAGCGCAGATTGAGTTCGACGTTTTGCGGATCGCGCAGGATCTGTTCGTTGAGGTCCGACAATTCGTCGGCGCGCCCCGGGCCGGCGAGCACCAGCAAGGCAATGAGGGCGGCGACGACTCGCATTCCCATAAGCTGCATCCAGCGGAAGAACGGCGCTTACGCACGCGGCACTCGACTGGGAACAGCGGATTCCTGCGTGCGAATCCGGCCAAGGCGCGCAGAATCGGCGCCCGCGGCTTCGTGCAGCCAACAATCCCTTACGCAACGGAAAATACGCGACAGATGGGAGCGCGCGCTTTTTGAGCAAAAAGTCAGCGCGCCAGCGGGCGGAAAATCGTTAAGTTACCGGGATTTACCTTGCCCGCAGGTTTGCCCCGATACGTGTTGCTTAGATGCCAAAATATTGTTAACGAATTGATAATTCCGGCGATTTTGGCGCAGCCGGATGGTCCTTTTCCCGCGCCGATAACAGAGCGGCCGCCGTAGTTTGCTACGGAAGCTGGCCGCCGGGGGCAGCGCAGGAATGCGTCGGGGGACGTGGCTCGGGACGGTTTCGTCCATGGTGGTTGCGGGATGTCTCCTGCAATCCGCCGCCTATGCGGAAAGCATTGGCGTCGCTTCCGCCGTTAAGAACAAGGTCGAAGGAGTCCAGGGCGGCTCGCCACGCGCCTTATCCGTGGGCAGCGAAGTCTTCCTTGAGGAGACGGTTCGCACGGGCGGCGACAGCAACGCGCAGCTTCTCTTCAAAGATCAAACCAACTTGAGCGTCGGGCCGGATTCCGAGGTCAAGCTGGACAAATACATCTACGATCCCAAAGCCGGCGCCGGCCAAGTGGTGCTGAGCGCGACCAAGGGCGCCTTCCGATTCATTTCGGGTGTTCAGCAAAGCAGCAGCTACGAGATCAAGACCCCGGCGGGCACGCTCGGCGTGCGCGGCACGGTGTTCGACATCATGGTCAGCAACCACCCGGTCGAGGGGCCGAAGCTTACTCTCATTCTGGTGCAGGGCGGCGTCTCCGCCCGCATGGACGGCAGGACGATCAACATCAACGATAGGGGCGGCGGATTTGTGATGTCGGGCAGGGGGCAAATCCGCCTGCAGAATTTCGACACCAGCAAGGTCAATGCCGGTCGCAACGTGCCGTTCCCGCTGTATGGGCCGAGCTACGGGCAGGAATCCACGAACCAGCAAGTCAACGGTACCGAAGGCACGACTAGCGACGAAGACCGCACGAATTTCGTGCAGCTTCACCCCCAATCGCCGCCACCGCCACCACCGCCACCGCCACCGCCACCGCCGCCGCCACCGCCGCCGCCACCACCGCCGCCACCACCGCCGCCGCCGCCACCGCCGCCGCCGCCGCCGCCGCCGCCACCGCCACCGCCGCCGCCGCCGCCGCCGCCACCGCCGCCGCCGCCGCCGCCGCCGCCACCGCCACCGCCACCGCCGCCGCCACCGCCGGCATGTTCAGGCTATAAGTGCAGCCACAATCATCACCATCATTGGCATTGGCGCTATGGGCACCATCATGGCGGGCACGACAACCATTGGGGTAGTAACGGGGATAACAACAATCGCGGCGACGGCAACAGTCAGCGGCAATTGGCTGCCGCGCCGTCTGTGATGCGGACCGAGCAGAGGCCGCAGACACAGACCATCACCGTTCCAAGCCGGCTGGTGCAGCCTTCCGTGCGGCATCTGGCGAACACGCCGCAGACGAATGGCTCTACCAGGCCGTCCCGTGAATCGAACAATCGTAACGAGCGCGACCGCACCTCATCAGAGTCCGCACAGCCCAAGGGCCATGACGGATGGGGTGGCTGGGGCGGCCAACGCGGCGGCAATGACGTCGCGAAGCGCGAGGGCGGCAACGAAAGGATCGCGTCGCGCGGCGATCTGGGCCGCGACGACAACAAGGCGACCGGACGAGACGGAGCGGAAAGCCGTTCCCGGCAGGGCGGCGACACGCATCGCGACCGCCGTGACGGTAACGGAACGCGCGAGAATTTCTCGCGCGACGGAAACAGGTCCAATACGCCGGGCCGCGACGACAGGCGGAACGATCGCGACAACCGCAATTCCTACGGCGCCGCGCTCAACGCGCCGCGCGATTACCGGGGAAGCCCGGAAGCCGGCAAGAACGAGCGGGATTCCAACAAGCGCGGTGACGATTCCGGACGCGGCAACAACCAGCAGCGCGGCCATGGCAACAACTATAGCCCAGCGCTCGACAGCCAGCGCGGCTACGGAAATCCGGGCCAACAGCAATTCGACCGTACTGGCTCCATCCAGCCCGGTCCGCGGGACGGGAACCAACCTGCCGTTGCTCCGCGCGTCCAGGACAGCATGCGCGGCGGCCAGGATAATCGAAGCAATATCAATCGCGACGATCGTTCCGGACGCACGAATGACGCGCCGCGCGATAGGGTTGAGAAAATCGACAGGCCCGAAAGAGTCGACAGGGTCGAGAAGATCGACAGGGCCGTGAAGATCGACAGACCCGAACGAATTGAAAGAGTCGAGCGGATCGAACGGCCGGCGGGCAACGACCAGCGCGCCCGTGTGGAGCGGATCGATCGCCCCGACAACAGCGCCAAGGACGCGGCGCGCGACCGCGCCGAGAAGCAAGAGAAAATCGACCGCTCGGAACGCACCGGCGGTGGCCGCTCGCGCAAGCGCGGTTAGGAAGAAAACGGCTTCAGCCGCAGCCGCGTGATGTGATCCTCGACGGCAGCCTCGCCGTCAGGCGAAAGCCCGCGATAATAGAGTTTCTGCCACCGCTCCGCCTGCGCCTCCGAGCCCGGATGCTGGAGTTCCGCATTGAAATGCGTGCGGCTCTCGTTCCACAGCTTGAATTGCCGCTCCAGCTCCGGCTCGCTGGACAATGCCTTGATCTCGGGCTGCACCGTGGCGAGTTCGCCGCGCTTGACCGGGAAGATGTGGCAGAACGGTTCGCCTTTCTCGAACTCCACTTCGATCTCCGGCTGGGTGAAGATCCAGTTCATGGTGAAGGTATAAGGCGCCCAATCGGTCTCGATGATGCCGGTGAGCGGGGCGATGGCATCCTTCGGCCGGTTGATCGGGCCTTGCGCCATCAGGTCGTAGCCGGGCTCGGTGCGGAACAGGCACGGGATATGGAAGGTCAGCGTGCCGTGGCCGAAATGGCTCAGCGCCATGGGGGAGGGGCTTGAATCCTTGATCTTGATCGCGCCGATGTCCGCGCCGCCGTTCCAAATCGCGGTGAAGCTGGACGGGCAAAGGATTTCCCATCCATGCGCGTTGGCGATGTTGAGCGGCAGGCAGCGGTAGGCGAAGCGCTGGTTGGTGTGCTCCATCCAGTCGCGCTCCACCGGCGCGGGGCGGATGTCCACGCTGTGGCCGTCCATGACATAGGCGGTGAGCTTCATGATGCTCTCGATTGATGTTGAGAGATGCGCGCTTCGCCGTAAAGCGGCGGCCAGAGATCATTGCGAAGCAGGAAATCGTGCACCAGCGCGTTGAAGCCCGCCGGTTCCTCCAGGAAGCAGCAATGCCCGGCGCCGGGGATGACCTTGTGCTCGGCGTGTGGAAGCAGGGAGGCGGTGCGCGTGCCGCCCTTCAGCGCATTGTCGAATTCGCCGTTCACGATCAGGGTTGGGCTTTTGTAGGCGGTCAAGCGTGGCGTGAGATCGGAGACGGTCAGCGCCTGGAACACTTGCGCGATGGATTCCGCATCAAGCGCCTCGCCGCGTTCGACAAAGTCCTGGAACAGATAGCGGCCCATCGGGCCGTCGGCCCAGGCTTGCGTGACGCTGTGGCGCAGGTGGCCGAGATGATAATCCCTCAGCGTGCCTGCCGCCTGATGTGAACGGTAGGCGGCGATGCGGTGATCGAACTGGTTCTGCGGCCCGCTGTTGCCGCCGACGAGGATCGCCGCGCGGAAAATCTCGGGATGATCGCAGGCCAGCATCAAGGCGAGCTTGGAGCCGATGCTGCAGCCGAGCACGACCGCGCCGGACGCAATGCCTTCGTCGGACAGCACGCCGAGAATATCCTTGCCCATGTCCTCGAGCGAAAACGGCGTGCGCGGCTTGGCCGAGCGGCCCCAGCCGCGCAGGTCCATGGCGATGGTGGTGAAGCGCGATGAGAAGCGCTCCACCTGGAAAAGCCACAGGTTGTGATCGAAGGGCAGCGCATGGACGAGCACGAGGGGAGGGCCCGAGCCCGCTTTCTCGTAATAGATGTCGAGGCCGTTGGCCCGGCTTACTGCCATCCGCAACGCTCCCGTTCAGCCCGTAAGTCGGAGGATTGTCCCCAAGACGCTGGAAAGCTTATCGGATACGGGCTTGGCGGGCGAGGGGTGGCTTGCCATGGGGCCGGTTCGCATGCGATGCGAAACCCGGATATCGGAAGCCGGGGACAAGGACGAGATGGCGAGAGTATCGCGGCTGGAGAAAAATCTGAGCGCCGCCCGCACGGGGCTGGTGATGTTCGACACCCTGCATGGCTATCTCCACCCGAGCGACCCGGCCAAGGTGAAATTCCTCGCCGACCGCAACATCCTGCCGAACATGCAGCGCCTGCTCGCGGGCGCGCGCAAGGTGGGCATGACGGCCTTCTACCCGAGCGGCGCGCATGCGGAAGACGGCTCGGACTCGGTGGCGCGCCTGACCGACACGGACATGGACCTGCGGCCGCAGGGCGCGGCGGACAAGCCGATCAAGCCGCGCTTCCACAAGGGCTCGCGGGATTCGGAGATCGCGGCGGAGGTGGCGCCTATCGCAGGCGACGTGGTGGTGCCGAAGCATCGCTGGAATTCGTTCTACCAGACCGATCTCGACCTGCATTTCCGCGTGCGCGGGATCGAGACCATGATCATTGCCGGCGGCTCCACCGACGTGGGTATTGCCAGCACGGTTTTCGCCGCCCGCGACATGGACTACGGCATCGTGGTCATCCGCGACTGCTGCTATTCCGCGCGCGGCAACAACAACGAGTTCTTTCTGGACCGGGTTTTCCCCCGCATGGGGCGGGTGATGACGGCCGACGAGGCCGTTGCCCTCATGGTTCCGTGATATAGTTTTCGGATGACAGGATCGGACATGACCAACGCCCCCGACAAGAAAGCGATCGCCGAACGCACGGCAAAGATGCTGCTGGAAGTCGAAGCCGTGCGCTTCATGGGCGACAAGCCCTTCATCTTCACGTCGGGCCGGGCGAGCCCGGTCTACACCGACTGCCGCCGCCCGATCTCTTTTCCAAGCGTGCGCCAGAGCTTGATGGATTTTGGCGTTGCGACGCTTGCGCGCAACGTGGGCGTCGACGCCTTCGATGCGGTGGCGGGAGGCGAGACCGCGGGGATTCCCTATGCCGCTTGGATGGCGGAGCGCCTGAATTTGCCGATGCTCTATGTACGCAAGAAAGCCAAGGGATTTGGCCGCAACGCGCAGATCGAGGGCAACGTGATCGAAGGTCAGCGCGTGCTGCTGGTCGAAGACATGACCACGGACGGCGGCAGCAAGGTCAACTTCTGCAACGCGCTGCGCACGGCGGGCGCGAAGGTCGAGCACATTTTCGTGGTGTTCTTCTATGACATCTTTCCCGAGAGCAAAAAAATCCTGGGCGATCTCGGCGTCACGCTGCACGCGCTCGCAACCTGGTGGGACGTGCTGGCGGTGGCGAAGGAAAGCGGCAAGTTCGACGCCGCCAAGCTCGCCGAAGTGGAAAAGTTCATGCGCGACCCCAATGGCTGGTCGAAGGCGCATGGCGGCGCGACGACGGCGGCGGCGGAATAAAAAATCAGACTGTTAGAGACGCGCGCTTTCCCTCTCCCCGCATGCGGGGAGAGGGTGGCGAGCAAAGCGAGCCGGGTGAGGGGGCTTCTCCGTAGGCTCAGAATCGCGGTGATGCCCCCTCACCCGATTTCCTTCGTTTCACTCGGAAATCGACCTCTCCCCGCGCGCGGGGAGAGGTAAAGACTAAGCTTTCAGCACTTCTTTCACCCGCTCCGGCGTGAACGGCATGTGGCGCAGCCGTTTGCCGGTGAGCTTGTAGAAGCCGTTGGCCACCGCGGCGGCGATGAACGGATTGCCGATCTCGCCGAGGCCGCTCGGGGGCGCATCGCGGTCGATGAACGAGACCTGCATCAGCTCCGGCATGTCCGACATGCGCAAGACGTTGTAGTCATGGAAATTGCTTTGCTCCACGACGCCGTTCTTCACCGTCACGCGCTCATGCAGCACGCTGGATAGTCCGTAGACGATGCCGCTTTCGATGTTAGCCTTGGCGGCGTCCGGCTGCACGATCGTTCCGCCGTCCACCGCGAGCCATACCTTGTGCACGCGGATCTTGCCGGTGGCGCGGTCGAGCGAGATTTCCGTCACGCCCGCGCCGAGCGAGCCGGAGCGCTCGCTGATCGAGACGCCGAGCGCGCGGCCCTCCGGCCGCTTCGCCTTCCAGTCGCACATCTGGGCCACTGTCTCGAAGCACTTGGCCGCGCGCGGCGTGATCGCCATCCGCTGCAAGCGGAAGTCGATCGGGTCCATGCTCTGCTGCGCCGCCATCTCGTCGACGAAGCCCTCGATGGCAAAGATGTTGAAGACGTGGGCCACGGCGCGCCAGTGCTTGAGACGAATGCCGTGGGATACGCCGCGATGCTCGATATGCTGATTGGCCAGCCCGTAGTAGGGGATCTTCATGCCGCCGGTTACCAGCGCGCCGCCGTCGCCGACGATGCAATGCCGCCATCCGACGACTTTGCCGGCGGCGTCCAAGGCGCTTTCCAGGCATTGGAAGGACTGCGGCCGGAAGGCGCCGTGCGCGAGGTCCTCTTCCCGCGTCCAGATCATTTTCACGGGGCGTTTGACTTCCCGCGCGATCAACGCGGCCTCGACGGTGTAGTCCGACAATGAACGCCGGCCGAAGCCGCCGCCCATGAAGCATTGGTTGACCGTCACCTGATCGAGCTTGAACCCAAGCGCTTGAGCCACGTCGGCCCGGCAGCGATCCGGCGCCTGGCTGCCATCCCAGACCTCGGCATGATTGCCCGCCTCGTTGAAACGGACGGTCGCGTTCAGCGGCTCCATCTGAGCGTGGTAGCCGTAGTCGCTCAGGTATTCGGCCTTGAACAGCTTGGCAGCGCCCGCGAAGGCGGCCTTGGCGTCGCCTTTGGAGTCCACCGTTGACGTCTTGGCCGCCGGGTCGGCATGGACCTTGGCGTAGTCCTGCTCGAGCGCGCGCTCGGAATTGAAACCGGCGGCCTGCGCTTTTTTCCAGGTCACCTTGAGCGCCTTGCGGGCGGCCATCGCCTGCTCGAACTTTCCAGCGACGACAGCGATGCCGTTGGCGAGCTTCACCGTGCCGATGACGCCGGGCATCGCCTTGATCTCGGCATCGTTCCAGCTTTCCGGTGCGCCCTCGTGCACGGGGGAATGCAGCGTGCTGGCATAGACCATGCCGGGCAGGCGCACATCGATGGCATATTGCGCCGAGCCGTTGACCTTCAATGGGATGTCCCGGCGCGGCATCGACTTTCCGATAAGGCGGAACTCACTCTTGGGCTTCAGCTCTTTCGCGTCGATGGCCGGGAGCTGTTCCGGCACTTTGCCGAAAGCGGCGATCTCGCCATAGGTGAGCCGCTGGCCGTTGGCCGGATTGATGACGACGCTCGGCTCGGTCTTGAGCGAGGCCGGATCGACGCCCCACTTCTCCGCCGCGTTGATCAGCAGCACCTTGCGCACTTGAGCGCCGGCGATGCGCAGGTCGGGGTAATAGCTCATGACGGCGCGGCTGCCGGTGATCGACATGCTGCGGCCGCCGCCCGCGCGGTAGCCGTACACTTCAACGTCAGCCGGCGCCCATTCGAGCACCACCTTGGACCAGTCGGCGTCCATTTCCTCGGCGACGATGAGCGGGAGCGAGGTCATCGAGCCCTGTCCCATCTCGGCGCCGGCGGTAAGGATGGTGATCGTGCCGTTGGGAGCGATGCGCACCCAAGGTGTGATCTTTTGATCGGTGGTGGCGGCTTCGGCGGGCGAGAACAGCCGCGCGCCGTCCATGCCGAGCGTCATGTAAAACGAGAGTCCGCCGATGCCGGCCAGCACGTCGCGGCGGGAAAGCGTGGGAGCCTTAACCGTGATGTTCATGGTCAGCCCTCCTTCGACGCGCGCTCGACGGCGGCGATGATGCGGTAGTAGGTGCCGCAACGGCAGATGTTGCCATCCATGTGTCTGACGATCTGGTCGCGGTTCGGTTTCGGATTGGCTGCCAGCAGCTCGGCGGCCTTCATGATCTGGCCGGATTGGCAATAGCCGCATTGCGCGACTTGCTCGGCGATCCAGGCTTTTTGCAGGGGGTGGGAGGAGTCCGGCGACAGGCCCTCGATGGTGACGATCTTGGCGCCCTCGACCTCCGACACAGGCGTCATGCAGGCGCGCTGCGCCTTGCCGTTGATGTGCACGGTGCAGGCGCCGCACAGTCCGGCTCCGCAGCCGTATTTCGTGCCGGTCAAGCCGACATGATCGCGGATGACCCACAGCAGCGGCGTGGCCCGGTCGGCATCGACCGAAACGCTTTTGTTGTTCAGCGTGAAGGAAACCATGTGACCTCCCAATGATTGGCCTGGTCCAAGGACGGGCGCATGGCAGGTAAGGGGCCCTGCCATAGATTTGCACGGGCTACAGAACGGTATCTAATCACGAAAGTGCGCGCGCAGCCAGCCGATCAGGCGGGACGAGCCGCGAGCAAACACAAGCGCTTTCGCAGTGCAGCGTATTACGCGATCAACAGGCGCGCGGCCGCCGCCACGGCAATCGTTCCCGCAATGGCCGCCAACAATTTGCCAATCCAGGCCCTATCCGCAGGGGTATCCGCCGTCGACGCCACGGAATGATCCGCTGCGGCCATGGATGCGAGAGCCTGTGCATTCAAGCCAGGCGTGCCGGCGGCGAGGTCGATTTCGTTCAACTCGTTGGCGGCGACGACCTGCACATTGGCGGCCAAGGCATCGATCTCATTCAGTTCGTCCGCCGAAGTAATGGCGACGCCATCGGTTTCCACTGTCCGCACCGGGCCGCTATCCAGCACGGGAGTCTGCGCGACGTCGGTTTTGGATTCAGATGGGGTGGGGACGGACTGGGCATAAGCCTTCGCCGCCGCCGGTTTGCTTTGCGCCTCATGGGTGGCGGCGGGTTTGGCCGCGCGCTTTTGCTTCAGGAATTGATTGAGACGAAGGGGAGTGCCCGGCCGCGCCTCCGCGCAAGCGGCTTCGCCCGGATCGCAGGGGCGGGCCGAGGCCGGAGCCTGCATGAATACGAAGGCGGCGGCGAGTGCTGTGGCTGCTGCTGCGATGACATGAAAGCTCGGCATGGCGTCCTCCTCGCGGAACGGACGCATTCCGACTGGTTCGCATGTTCCCAACTAGGCGGGATTGCGGAATTTTTGGCGAAATCCGTGGCGCAAAAGCGGCGGCGGCAACCTTGGTTAATCCGCCGAAATGCCCGCCGCCTTGATGGGCGCCGCCCATTTTGCGATTTCATCGCGCACGAACTGGCCGAGATAGGCCGGTGTCGTCCTGTCATCCGATACGAAGACCGCGCCGAGGCCCTCCAGCCGCTGCCGCACGGCCGGCGTTTTCATGGCCTGCACCATCGCGCCGTTCAATTTCTGCACGATATTCGCGGGTGCGTTCTTGGGGAGGAAAAAGGCGTTCCAGGTGTAGGCTTCCAAAGCCGGCGTGCCCTGTTCGGCGGTGGTCGGCACGTTCGGCAGTGCGGGCGAACGCGTCTTGGTCAGGATCGCGATGGCCTTGACCGCGTCCCCCTCGATTTGCGGCTTCGCAGTGGTGATGATGTCGCACAGGAAATCCACGCGGCCGGCGATGAGGTCCGACATCGCCGGAGCGGTTCCGGGATAGGGAACGTGCGTGATGTTGGTTCCTATGACATGGTTGACCAGAACGCATCCGAGATGCGTGGCCGAGCCGGCGCCCGCCGATGCATATTGCATCTTGCCCTGGTTGGCTTTCGCATAGGCGATGAAATCCTTCAGGTTGTTGGGCGGCAGCTTCTTGTGGGCGATCAGCACAAGCGGCAGCTCGGCGGCCAAGCCGACAGGCGTGAAATCCGTCGCGGCGTTGTAAAGGGGCTTCTTATAGAGGCTTTGGTTTTGCGCGTGCGTTCCGACCGTGCCGAGGAGGACCGTGTAGCCGTCGGGGGCCGCATTCGCGACCCGTGCCGCTCCCAGCATGCCGCCGGTGCCTCCGACATTCTGGACCACGATCTGCTGCCCGAGGATCTCGCCCATGCGTTGCCCCATGACGCGGCCGAACACGTCGGTAGGCCCGCCGGCGGTGAAAGGGATGATGAGAGTAATCGGGCGGCTTGGGTAATCCTGGGCGTTGGCCGGTGTCAGGGTCGCCAAACAGGCCGCCAAAATCATCGTAATGGAAGATTTTCTCACGACGGTTCCCCTTGCTTTGACAATGACCATAGCTTGCCCCCGCACCTTTCCAGGACGCAAGGGCTATCGTGGCACGGAGACGGGCGGCCCCTCCGTGTCGCATTGCCGCCTTTTTGATCAGGCCTTGGTGACCAAATGCTCTTGCGCCGCCCGCGCCACCGCTTGACCTTTGGAGTCCTGGCGCTATGTGCAAGCTATCACCCCCAACCGTGAACTGATGGCGCATGAAGAAAGTCTATCCCGACGCCCGCGCGGCGCTGGCCGGCCTGCTGCAAGACGGGATGATGATCATGGCCGGCGGCTTTGGCCTCTGCGGCATCCCGGAAGCGTTGATTCTGGCGATTCGCGAATCAGGCGTGAAAAATCTCACGGTAGTTTCCAACAATGCGGGCATCGATGGCGCCGGGCTCGGCCTGTTGCTGGAGACGCGCCAGATCAAGAAAATGATTTCGTCCTACGTGGGCGAGAACAAGCTGTTCGCGCAGCAATATCTCGCAGGCGAACTGGAAATAGAATTCAACCCGCAAGGCACGCTGGCCGAACGCATCCGGGCGGGCGGGGCCGGCATCCCTGCGTTCTATACCAAGACCGGCGTCGGCACGCTGATCGCCGACGGCAAGGACGAACATGAATTCGACGGGGAGAAATACGTGCTGGAACGCGGCCTCGTGGCCGACCTTTCCATCGTTCATGCCTGGAAGGGCGACACCGAAGGCAACCTCGTCTACCGCAAGACCGCGCGCAACTTCAACCCAGTGATGGCGACCGCGGGCCGCGTGACCGTCGCCGAGGTGGAGAAGCTGGTCGAGCCGGGCGAGATCGATCCCGATCACATCATCACGCCGGGGGTTTTCGTGCAGCGTATTGTGCCTGTGCCGAATGCGGAGAAGCGCATCGAACAGCGCACCACGCGCAAGCGCAGCGAGGCGGGAGAAAAAATCTGATGCCCTGGACCCGCGAGCAGATGGCCGAACGCGCCGCGCAGGAATTGCGCGACGGTTTCTATGTCAATCTCGGCATCGGCATCCCGACGCTGGTGTCGAATTACATTCCCGCCGGGATGAACGTTCAGCTCCAAAGCGAGAACGGAATGCTCGGCACCGGCCCATTTCCGTTCGAAGGGGAAGAGGACCCCGATCTCATCAACGCCGGCAAGCAGACCGTCACCGAGCTGCCGACGACGAGTTATTTCTCCAGCGCGGATTCCTTCGCGATGATTCGCGGCGGCCACATCGATCTGTCGATCCTCGGCGCGATGCAGGTGGCCGAGAATGGCGACCTCGCCAATTGGATGATCCCCGGCAAGATGGTGAAAGGCATGGGCGGCGCCATGGATCTCGTGGCCGGGGTGAAGAAGGTCGTGATCGTGATGGAGCATTCCGCCAAGAACGACCCGAAGCTGCTCAAGCGCTGCACCCTGCCGCTGACCGGAGCGGGAGTGGTGGACATGGTGATCACCGACCTCGGCGTTTTCACCATCGACAAGAAAGGCGGAGGGGGGATGATCTTGATCGAGATTGCCCCTGGCGTAACCGCCAAGGAAATCAGCGAAAAAACGGAAGCTACCTATCGCCTCGCGCCCCGGCTTGCGGCTTAGGCGGCAACGAGCCGCAATAGCTCCCCCCGGCTGGCCGCGCTTTATAGTTGTGCGCAATAGGCGCCGGTGGTTGCTTAATACCCCCGATCACGAGAATATGAACAGCCGCCCGATTGGCCGCTGCTCGTGGCTCGCCCATGCTGGTACAGCCGAACGCCCATCCTAACCGGCAGCTTGCGCAGAAATGGAGCGAGCTGGCTGGTCGCCGTCGCGCGCATTTCATCGAGCTTTATGAGAGCGGGCGATGGAAGCATTATTATACCGAAGCTGAATTCGTCGTCCGCCTGCGGGAAGTCTTTCATGCGGCCGACGAGTGGGAAAGGCTGGCCTCCGCCCAGCCTGATGCCCGCGGGGCCAGCTAAGTCTCTTTTTGCACCGGCCGGTTTCCGCGCCTGCGCATTTGATCGGGCGCAAGGGACGGACGCCCGATTGACGCCTTCGGCATTGAGATCGCGGAGCCATGATGGGACGAGCTTTACTCGCAATAATCGCGGTTTTAACGGCCGTATCGCCTGTTGCCGCCCAGGATACGGCAGGCGACAAACGCGGGGAGGCGCTGGTGACCCGCCATTGCTCAGGCTGTCACGCCATCGGCCGTAGCGGAGCCAGCACCCATCGCGAAGCGCCGCCTTTCCGGATTCTCGGCCAGCGCTATCCCATCGAGGCTCTCGAAGAGGCGCTGGGCGAAGGCATCGTGTCCGGTCATCCGGACATGCCCGAGTTCGTCTTCAGTGCTGGCGATGTCGGCGCTATCGTGGCCTACCTGAACTCCATCCAGGAGCGGTGATTCCGTTTCACGGCGTTTCTTCCGGCCCCGTAAAAATCGGTGGGGATATGCGCGCTGTTTTGGGAACTGCGATCTTTACCTTAAGTTATTTGGCTGGTTGTGATTTCCGAGGGGCTGAGGACATTCTGGCGTATGCGTAAGCCGGGTTTCGCGCAAATTGACGACGATAAACGCTTCCAGCTTCTGGTGGAGGCGGTGACCGACTACGCGATCTATTTGCTCGATTCCACCGGTCAGATCGCAAGCTGGAATTCGGGCGCGGAGCGCATCAAGGGCTATACCAGCGCCGAAGTCATCGGCCAGCATTTTTCCAAGTTCTTCACTGAAGAGGATCGCGCCGCCGGAAAGCCTGCGCGTGCGTTGGATATCGCGCGGCGCGTTGGCCGCTACGAGGAAGAAGGCTGGCGGCTACGCAAGGATGGCACCCGCTTCTGGGCGCTGGCCGTGCTCGATGCGGTGCGCGACGAGAAAGGCGAGGTTATCGGATTCGCCAAAATCACGCGCGATATGACGGAGCACCGTGCAGCCCACGAAGCGCTGCGCGAAAGCGAGCGGTGCTTCCGGCTGCTGGTCAATGGCGTGATCGATTACGCCATCTACATGCTCGATATCGAGGGACGGGTCACCAATTGGAACAGCGGGGCGCAGCACATCAAGGGCTATACGACCGATGAAATTGTCGGCGAGCATTTCTCGCGTTTCTATACGGAAGAAGATCGCGCCTCCGGCCTGCCAGACACGGCACTGCGTACGGCCAGGGAGCAGGGCAAATTCGCCGCCGAGGGCTGGCGTCTCCGCAAGGACGGCTCTCGTTTCTGGGCAAGCGTCGTTGTCGATGCCATCCGTGATGAGGCCGGCAACCTTGTCGGCTATGCCAAGGTCACGCGCGACCTCACACTCCAGCGCGAGGCACAGCAAAAGCTGCACGAAGCCCGTGAACAATTGTTCCAGGCGCAGAAGATGGAGGCTATCGGCCAGCTTACCGGCGGCATCGCCCACGACTTCAACAACCTGTTGACGGTCATCGTTGGTGGCGCCGATCTCGCTGAGATCCATGTCAAGGACAACGAGAAACTGAAACGTCTGATTGGGAACATGCGCCACGCGGCGCTGCGCGGTGAAAGGCTGACCAAGCAATTGCTCGCCTTTTCGCGCCGTCAACCGCTGAAGCCGGAAGTTGTCGATGTTTCCCGTCAGCTTAATATCGTAATCGATCTGCTTTCGCGCTCACTGCGGGGCGACATCAAGATCGTCTCCGAGATTCCGAAAGATCTTTGACCTGTCTATGTCGATCCCAGCCAGCTCGAATTGGCATTGCTCAACATCGGCCTCAACGCGCGCGACGCCATGCCGGACGGCGGCGTCTTGAGCGTCCGGGCTCGCAATCTGGGCCGTGACGAAAATGGACTGGAGCCGGCGGGGCAATTCGTTCTTATCGATATCCAGGACACCGGCATTGGCATGTCGCCCGAAGTCAGGGGACGGGCGTTTGAACCGTTTTTCACCACGAAGGACGTCGGCCGGGGCAGTGGCCTCGGCCTCAGTCAGGCCTACGGCTTTGCGGAACAGTCCGGCGGCTCGGTCGGTCTAGATAGTTCTGTGGGGAAAGGAACCCAAGTGACGTTGCGGCTACCCGCGGCGTCTGCGTCGCAGGCGTATGAGCCGGTCGAGCGCGATACGGTTCTGTCCCGCCCCACCGGGAACTCCACGGTCCTGTTGGTGGAAGACGATGCCGCGGTCGCGGAATTGGCGCTGGGGCTGTTGCAGGGCGCGGGCTATGAGGTCAAGACGGCGACGAATGCCGCCGATGCCCTGAAGGTACTGCGCAACGGTGCTCGCATCGATCTTGTCTTCTCGGATATCGTGATGCCAGGGGGCATGAATGGAGCGGATCTCGCTCGTGTGATACGCGCGGAATTCCCCTCGGTTTTCATCTTGCTGGCGACCGGCTATGCCGAGGCAGCGGCTGCTGCTGCCCGTGAATTTCCGCTGATCCGCAAACCTTATGGCCGTGACAACCTGATCGGTAAAGTCAGCGAGATCATCGGCGAAGCCGTCGTCTAAAGTGCCGTCGCCGTCAAACCGTCGAAGCCAAGCCGGCCGAAGCCGGGCAGCTTGATGGCAGGATGACGAAGGTCGAGGCCCGCCACCAATCCGAGCACATTGATCTCGATGCCTTCGGCCCAGGCAATTTTGAATCCCAGCAATCCCCAAAGGTTGGCTTCGAAACCCGTGCCGCTGTCGGTCATGCCTAAATAAGGCGCGGGCCGAAAGTCGCGCCCGATGGCATTGGGCGGCAGCGCCGTGCCGATCTGCGGCACTGCCCGCAGGATGCCGGCGGTGAACGTGTTGCTGTTGGGTCCCGGCCAGATGCGGTAGTCGCCGGCATTGGCGAAGCGATACTCCTTCACGGCGGCTTCGATCTGCGGGATCAGCTTTTGTGCCTGCGGCCCCTGGATATCAGCGACCACCCGTGGCCGGTCGCCATACCAGCGCCCATCCGGCGCCCAGCCGTTGATCCGCACCGGATTGCCCCAGCCCACCACGTCGAAACGAGTCCAGCGATCGGCGTTCTCGCGCTTGATGACGATCCAGCTATGGAGGGAGAAAACGCCTTTCCATCCTCCTGTCCGGCCGGAGAGGATGAGCACGCGCGCATCCGGATATTGCGCTGCCGGCGGCAAGCTGCCGATGCTCGACCAGTCGGCATCGCGAAAGCTGCGCGGAAGATCGCTGAAGGCGAACGCCGCCGCGCGGGCGGCGATCGGCGCCAGAAATAGCGCGACGAGCAGGAGCACGAGAGGTTTCCGGAAACGATTTCGGGATTGATCAGTCATGGCGCCCATGCACAAGAAGTAGAAATCGTTTCAGTCCGAACTGTGGCGGCGCGGGGTAAACAGATTACACTTCGTTCATGCGGCGCCTTGCCGCCGCCACCATGGCCATCAGGATGGCTTGGCCGCCGCGTTCCAACTCCCCCATGTGAAGGGGATAGCGCCGCCGGGCGTTGCAGCGGACGGGTCCGCGCCGGGGTTTCGGCACATGCACGAAGGCCGCCAAGCGGGGGCCGCCCGGCTTGGCGGCGCTCTCGATCGCCCGCCAGCAGAGATAGTTGCAAAGATAGCGGCCGGCGTCGCGCGATGGCAGCGCCGGCACCCTGGCCGTCCGCGCGGCAAGCGCCAGCCTTTGCGCGGGTGCATCGAAGCGTAGCGCGCGGGGTCCGCCCGCGATGATCGACGTGGCGAAAGACAGATGCCCTTCCGCGTCGCGGATCAGTGCTGAGATGGCGTTGCGTGCCCGCATCTCGACCCGCAGGCATCGGCTGCTGGTCGCCAATCCAAACATGAGCATGGCGTTGGGCTTAACGGCGGACAGCAGCGGTGGCAGTTCGTCATCGACCGCGCGATAGCTGGTGGGGAAGACATGCGCGACGAGCCGCACATCGGCCAAACCGGGGCGTTTAATCCGCGCGAGGCGGTGGACGAGCGGCCCGGTGGGATTAAAGGGCGCGCCGGGAAACGGTCCAAAGCCGGTGAGGAGAACGGTGAAGGCCATGAGGGAAGCGGTTTGCGATGACTACAGCAGTGGAACGATAGCAGGACGCGGCGGTTGAAAACACGTCTCGTGGAGCGCCCCCATGAAGCTCGAAGCTTTTGCCCTCAACTGCACGCTGAAGCCGTCCCCCGCCGCCTCGTCAACGGACCGCCTGCTGCGGGAGATATTCGACGCGCTGGGCAAGTATGATGTGACATGCGACGGCGCCCGCGCGGTCGATTTCAACATTAAGCCGGGCGTCAAATCCGATGAGGGCGAGGGCGACGACTGGCCCGGCCTGCGCGCGCACATCCTGGCGGCCGACATATTCATCCTCGGCTCGCCGATTTGGCTCGGCCAGCCCTCCAGCGTCGCCAAGCGGGTGATGGAGCGCATGGACGCCTTCCTCAGCGAGAAGGATGAAAAGGATCGCATGCCTGCCTACGGCAAGGTCGCGCTGGTAGCGGTCGTCGGCAATGAAGACGGCGCGCATCATGTCTCGGCGGAGGTCTTTCAGGGGCTCAACGACGTCGGCTTCAGCCTCGCGGCAAATGCGATGACCTATTGGGTCGGAGAAGCCATGGGCTCGACCAATTATATCGATCTGAAGGCGACGCCGAAGACGACCGATTATGCGACGCGGATGATGGTCGAGGCCGCGGTGCATCTCGCCCGCTTGCTCAAGCGCGAGAATTATCCCGGAATGAAATCTTAGATGATTTTCGTCAGTGCTTCGCCGATGCGGGCGCAGCTTGCGGCGGTTTCCTTGATCAGGAGCGCATTGTGAGGAGTTTTCAGGTCGATGGGAACGCCGCAAACACCGCAGGCGACGGACTCTCTCTTGGCGAGGACCGTGACCAATTTTTCGGTGTGTTGACCGCACGCGGCGCATCGAATGCGCAACAGCGTCAGATCAGCCGCCGAGAACCCCATGGCCAATGCTACCAAACCGGGCATTGGATGCAAGCGATCTGGCTTCGATATAAGCTACGATCATTCCAGCCGCTCGATCCCCGTGGTGTCCAGGCGGGCAAGGGCATCGCGCACGCGCGTACCGGCGATCATGCGGTCGGGCGCTATTTCCGCCAGCGGCACCAGCACGAAAGCCCGTTCGAACAGGCGGGGATGGGGGAGGATCAGGTCCGGTTCGTCAACCGTCACGTCATCATACGCGAGGATATCGAGATCGGCGGTCCTCGGTCCCCAACGCCGGTCCTTGGCCCGGTCGCGCCCGAGCGCCCGCTCGACCTCCTGAGCGCGATGCAGCAAAGCGCGCGGCGTCAGATCGGTGGCGACGGCGATGCAGAGGTTGATGAAGGCGGGCTGGTCGGTATCGCCCCACGGCGGCGTGCGGTAATCGGACGAGCGGGCGAGCAGGCGGATATCGCGGCCGTCGCAGAATAACTTCACCGCCTTGTCGAGCGTCGCCCGCGCGTCGCCGACATTGCCGCCGAGCGCGACCAGCGCTTCAGCCACGGCGGCTTCGGACCAGGGTGACGCCGACATCCTGGAACACGGCGGCCACGGGCGCGTGGGGCTTGCGCACCGTCACCCTCACTTTTGTCACCTTGGGGAAATTCTGAAGGACCGCATCCGCCACCGCGCCGGCGGCGGCTTCGACCAGGCGATAGCGCTTGCCGGTGAAGATGCGGCTGACGGTCCCCGCCACCGCGTCATAGGAAACCGTGTCGGCGACCTTGTCCGACTTCGCCGCGGAGGCTAGGTCGATGTCGAGCACCAGGTCCAGGATGAAGGGCTGCCCCACCTTGGCTTCATGCGGCATCACGCCGTGGTAGGCATGCAGCACCAGCCCGTTGATGAAGACATTGTCGCTCATGGCGCCCTCCGGATGGCATCGGCGACGCGCAACGCCTGCACGGTCGGCGCGACGTCGTGAACGCGCACGATGGCCGCGCCATTCTCGACCGCCAGCAGGTGTGCCGCAAGCGAGCCGCCGAGACGCTCGTGCGGCTGCGACGGCACGACTGAATTGATGAAGCGCTTGCGCGACGCCCCGACAAGGATCGGCAGCCCAAAGGATTTCAGGCGGCCGACTTTGGCGAGAGCGGTGATGCTTTGCTCCGGCGTCTTGCCGAAGCCGATGCCGGGGTCGATGACGATGCGGTCGCGGCCGATGCCCGCGCGCGCCGCGATGTCGAGCGAACGGCGGAAGAAGGCCTCCATGTCCGCCATGATATCAATCGCGGGATCGGCGGCATCGCGGTTGTGCATGATGATGACCGGGACCCGGTGGCGCGCGACGGCTTCGGCCATGGCCGGATCGCGTTGCAGGCCCCAGACGTCGTTGACCATGGCCGCGCCCGCCTGGATCGCCCAGTCGGCGATCTCCGCTTTCATCGTATCGATGGAAACCGGCACGCCCAGGGCGACGACTTTGGACAATATCGGCGCCAGCCGCGCCAATTCGTCGTCGGCCGAAACCGGAACGGCGCTGCCATAGGGGCGGCTCGACTCCGCGCCGATGTCGATGATGTCGGCCCCCTCGGCGATCATTTCTTGGGCGTGTGCGAGGGCCTGGGCCGGGTCGAGGAAATGCCCGCCATCGGAAAACGAGTCCGGCGTCACATTCAGGATGCCCATCACCACCGTGCGGCCAAGCGCCAGAAGGCGCGGCAGAGGGGAGGGCGCAGCGGCGCTTGCTGAGCCTGATGAAATGGACCGATCAGCCAGCATCATACCGAGGCTTTGCGCGGTCCCCGAGGGGGTGTCAAGCAGTGCACTGATAGCGCCATCAAGCGTGAAGTTTACCTCTCCCCGCAGGCGGGGAGAGGTCGGATTGCGCGCAACCGCGCGCAATCCGGGTGAGGGGGCCTATCGGCTCGTCTGAGCACCTGGAAACGGCCCCTCACCCCGACCCTCTCCCCGCGCGCGGGGAGAGGGAGATTTCAATATGTGATTTTCAGCGGAAGTTTTTTCGCGTGCTCGATCCAGCGCAGCACGGCCTTCTCGGACGGCAGCAGGCGGACGAGTTTCCGTTTGGCATTGGCGGCCGCCATCGCTTTGGCGAGATTGCAAGGGTTCCGGTACTTGAGGTCTTTGACGGTATCGACGCCGGCCGCGTGCAGCAGCTCGGCATACTCCTCGCCGATGCCCTTGATCCGCATCTTGTCGGCCAGGTTGGCCCAGCAGAGGATTTTCTTCTCGTCGAAGCCGGTTTTTTCCGCCAGCGTCTTGCGGCCTTTCGGGTTCTTGGCCGCCTCGAGCAGTTTCGCCGTGGTCCTGATCCCCACCGACTTCAGCCTTCCGGCGACTTCCGCCTCGATGCCGTCGATGTCAGAGATGGGGTAGGACATGTCGCCTCACTCAATCCGTTCGCAATCTTCAAACCGACTGCGCAAAAGTCAAATAAATTGCCCGAGACCGGGGATGGCTCCTACGATCTCGCCCACTGTGTCCTCGCCGGCTTTTTCGCGCGCATAGGCGATGGTTTCGCGCGTGACGCTCTGTACCTGACCCATGCTCAGCCCCGCGCCCATCATGCGCGTTCCCGCGCCCATGATCCCGCTCATGAACATACCGCCAAGACCGCTGTCGTTCGCAGCGGATTGCTGCAAAGCCTGCGCGCCGGGCAATTTGTCCATCAGGGCCTGCACCTTTTCAGGCGGCCCTTCCTTGACCAGAAAATCGAGGATGATGCCTACGGCTTTTTCGGCAACGTCTTTGGCGACGCCTACGTTGGCGACAAGGCGTCCGACAAGCTCGTCCATTTTTCTCCGCCCCCGGTCCCACACTTCGGTAGGTTGCGCGCATAATGGACGCCGCCGCCGCGGAAGACAAGCGCCGCGCGATCACAGGCGCGTTCATTTTTTTGCGAAGTGACGCAGCGGCAAGTGGGAAAAAATCCGCGGCGCGAATTCATTTTAGATCATGCGCGGCGCTTTTCAGCGGCACGCACGGTTGCTAGCCTGCAAAAAACCATGGAGCGAAGGTGATGAAATCTCTCGACGCGGTGCTCGATCACATCGACCGCGATCTCGACCAGAGTGTCGCACGCTTGTTCGACTTTCTGCGTATCCAGTCGATCTCTACCGATCCGGTATACAAAGATCACTGCCGCAAGGCTGCGGAATTTGTCGCCAAGGACCTCTCCGGCCTTGGTCTGGAGACCAGCATCCGCCCTACCGGGGGCCACCCGGTGGTTGTCGGCAAGACGCCGCAGGGCCAGGGCAACGGCAAGGGCCCGCGCGTCCTCTTCTATGGGCATTACGACGTGCAGCCGGTCGATCCGCTTGACCTGTGGGAGACGCCGCCGTTCGAGCCGCGGCTGGATCAACTGCCGGATGGCCGGAAAATCATCGTGGCGCGCGGCGCCTGCGACGATAAAGGCCAGGCGATGACCTTCATCGAGGCCTGCCGGGCGTTCAAGGCGGTCACCGGCAAGCTGCCGCTGCCCATTACCGTGATGCTGGAGGGCGAGGAGGAGTGCGGATCGCAGCACCTCTTCGGCTTCGTCAAGGACAATGCCGCCGAATTGCGCCAGGATCTCGCGCTCGTCTGCGACACCAGCATGTGGGACCCGAAGACGCCGATGGTGACCACCTCGCTGCGCGGGCTGATCTACGAGGAGGTGCGGCTCACCTGCGCCGACCGCGATCTGCACTCCGGTCTGTTCGGTGGCGCGGCGCAAAATCCCATCCGGGTGCTGGCCAAAATCCTCGCCGCCATGCACGACGAGAACGGCCGCGTCACGCTGCCGGGCTTTTATGATGGGGTGAAGGACCTGCCGCCGGACATTAGGGCCGATCTCGCGGCGCTCAACCTCACAGCGGAGGATTTTCTCGGGCCGGTGGGGCTGAAAGTTCCCGCAGGCGAGAAGGACCGGATGCTGATCGAGCAGATCGCCACGCGCCCGACCGCCGAGATCAACGGCATCGTCGGCGGCTATACCGGCGAAGGCGCCAAGACCGTACTCCCGGGAAAGGCCATGGCGAAGGTTTCCTTCCGCCTGGTCGGCAGCCAGGACCCGCAGAAAATCCGCGACGCCTTCCGCGCCTTCGTGAATGCGCGGCTGCCGGTGGATTGCAAGGCGGAGTTCTCCAATTTCGGCATGGCGCCCGCCTTCGACCTCTCCTTCGACAACCCGGCGCTGGGCAAGACGCGCACCGCGCTGGAAGCCGAGTGGGGCAGGAAAGCGGTCACGGTCGGGGAGGGCGGTTCCATCCCCATCGTCGGGGATTTCAAGCGCCTGCTTGGCATGGACACGATCATGGTGGGGTTCGCCCTCGACGACGACCGCGTGCATTCGCCCAATGAGAAATTCGACCTCACGTCGTTCCACAAAGGCACGCGAAGCTGGGCGCGCATCCTCGCGGCGCTGGCGGAATAGGCCCCAATATCCATGGCGACATTGGTGACAGGCGCGGGCTTGGTCGGCACGGCTTTCGCGAAAGAGGCGATCGCGCGCGGCGAGAAGGTCGTGTTCGTCGATCCCGAGCCGCGGGCCGGCTTCTTGCGCATGAAGCTCGGGGAGAAGGGCTACGCGCTGTTGCGAAGCGACGTGCGCGACCTGCCGGCCCTGATCGAGGCCATCAAGGCGCATGGTGTGAACACTGTCGTGCATACCGCTGGGCTGATCGGCTCGCGCGTCCAGCAGTCGCTCAGCCTCGCCTTCGACATCAATCTCGGCGGCACGCGCAATGTGGCGGAAGCCGTGCGGCTCACGGGCGTGCGGCGGTTGGTGCATCTGAGCACCTTCGGCGTCTATGATCGGCGGCGCAAAAGCAGCGGGCCGATCACCGAGGACTTCCCCCGTGGCGGCGTGCGCGGCTACGGCAACTATAAAGTGGCGAAGGAGCTGATCCTGGAAGCCTACGCGCAGGCGCACGGCTTCGAGCTGATCATGCTGCGGCCTGCCAATGTTTTCGGCTTCGGGCATTTCTGGTCAGGCTCCGGCGGCGGGCGAAAGATGCAGGACCTGCTGGAGGCGGGAGCTGAAGGGAAGGTCGCGCGCATCGATTCATCGGAGACGATGGCGAACGAGTACATCTATGCCAAGGACATGGGCCGGGCAGTCGATCTTGCCGCGACCGTCGCGTTGCCGCCGGAAACCGTTTTCAACATCGGCAATGGCGTGGTGACGCCGTTCGAGGACGTACTCGGCGCGGTGAAGGCGCTTTTTCCGTCCTTAAAGTATGAAGTCGCACCGGGCGAGCCGCCGAAATCGAAATCCGATCCGCTCGATATCTCGCGCGCCAAGCGTCATCTTGGATGGGAACCGCGCTTTTCCATCCGCTCGGCGTTCGAGGATTATTTGGCGGAGATGAAGGCCGCGCGGCGCTAAGACCAGGCGGAGCCGCACCGCCATTGAAACCAACGACCGAGATTTCGTTGGATCAAAGCCCCGGCTTGAGCAGGCTGGGATAGGATCGCCCGCGCAGGTCATAGACGCGCGCATAGACAATGCCTTCGCGTTTGATCTCCGCCACCAGGGGAGCATCGAACGTGGTGCAATAGTATTCGCCCAGCATCACGGCGAAGTCCGCCCCTTTTGGATCCCAGGTCGTCTCGAAGTCCGGCCCAAGCTCCACCTGCGCCGAACGATGCGGGCCGCAAACGGCGAGAATCCAGCGGCGGCCGCTGGGCTTGGGGATCTTCTCGGCGGCGATCTTGGCGCCCAATTGCTGCGCGGCCTGTTTGAACGACAAGCCCCAATAATCCAGCATGTAGCGATCCCGCGCGCCCGCAGCGCCGCCGGCGAGGGAATTGTAATAGGTGTATTGGTAGGGATGCAGCCGTACCATGTCGATCACCGGTGGGGCGATTCCAATCACAAGAACGGCGGCGGCAACTGCCGCGCCATAACGCGACCGGCGTGCAAGCGCGTGGAAAATCCAGGCCCCGGCGAGGCCTCCAAGTACGGCCAGCGGCGGCAGCACGAAGATGAAATGCCGGATGCCGTTGTACATCGCGGGCCGCAGCGCGACGGTCAATGCGATGGGAAAGATCGCGGCCATTGCGACAAGGAGAAAAACGGCACGCCGCCGGGGCGGGATGTCACGCCGCGCAGCGGCGTAGAATGCGCCCAGGATTCCGCAGACCGCGAGACCGAGAAAAATCTCCGGCAGTTTCAGCGCGAACAGCGTCGGCGCGTAGCTGCGCGGCATGTCCGGCACGCGGATCAGCGCGCCGTCGTACAGCTCCCGCCACGGCTTTTCAAAAAATTGCGAGAAATATTCCACGGCCCGCACGAGATTGAGCGGATGCAGCACGGCCCAAGGCCAGATCACCGCCATCACCGCAATGGCCAGCAGCAAACCGGGCAGCAGCCGGACGGCAAGGCGGCCCATGCGCGCGGCCGTTTGGTTTAACCCCTTGGTCCGGCCTTCCGCCGTGAGCAGAAGGGAGAAGGCGGCCATGGCATAGACGCCGCTGAGAAGCGCCAGCGTGCGCGAGCCGATCGAAAATCCAACACCAATACCGAAGAGAATGACAGTCGCCGCGCCCGGCCGCGGATATTCCTCCAGTATCCTGACAAGCGCGAGCAGCAAGGCCGCCATGGCGACTGCGAAGGGAACGTCCTTCGGGTTCATGAACATATGGCCGATGAACAGCGGACAGGTCGCGAGCAGCAGAAGCGCGATCAGGCCGGCGAGCGGCCCGCCAACGCGCCGCGCCAGCCGCCATGTCACCCAGAGGCCGAGAATCCCCACGGCCGCGCCGGCGAGCCGCCGGGCCTCGAACAGGCCGAGCGGAAGGATTTTCGCCAGCAGCGCGGCGGCCATGTCGAAGCCACCGCCGTACATGTGGAGGTTGACGAAGGAGAGCGCCCGCCGGTCGGAAAATCCGGAGCCGTAGAAGGCAAGCAGCAGCTCGGCATATTGGGCGTGGGTATAGTCGTCCCAGCCGAGGCCATAATCGCGGAAATTGAGCGCGGCAATCGCCGCGGCCAGGAAAAGGACCAGCACCGCGGCCCAATCGCAGACATGGGCGCCCATCCATGGGCGCTGGCAGAATGTTGGCGCGGGGCTGACAGGGGTCAAGGGCGGCTGGCATGCTTCGGGTGCGATCTAGCCACCGAGTATGCCGCAAACTCGTGCCCGCCGTCCTGCATCCCGGAGCCGGGGCGGCTTGCCTGAAGCCGTGTAATTATGCCGCGTGGGCGACCTTGCTCATGGCCGAGTCATACATCTCCGCGACGTGGTCCCAGTTCACCAGGTGATCCATGAAGGCTTTGAGGTAGTCCGGGCGCCGGTTGCGGTAGTCGATGTAATAGGAATGCTCCCAGACATCGCAACCGAGAATCGGCATGCCGCCATGCACCAGCGGATTCTCGCCGTTGGGCGTTTTCATCACCACGATCTTGCCGTCCTTCACCGCCAGCCATGCCCAGCCGGAGCCGAATTGGCCGACGCCGGCCTGGATGAAGTCCTCTTTCATCTTGGCCACGGAGCCCAGATCGGCGGCGATCTTTTTTTCCAGGTTGCCGGGAAGCTTGTCGCCCCCGCCGCCGGGCTTCATCCATTTCCAGAAATGGATGTGGTTGTAATGCTGGCCGGCATTATTGAAGAGCGTCTGGCTCTTGCCGAAAGTGCCCTTCACCACCTGCTCCACCGGCTTGCCTTCCCACTCGGTGCCCTTCAACAGCTTATTGCCGGTTTCGACATAGGCCTGGTGGTGCTTGTCGTGGTGGTATTCCAGGGTTTCGCGCGACATGTAAGGTGCCAGCGCGTCATAGGCATAAGGAAGCTCCGGCAGCGAGAACGACATGGCACGCTCCTGGTTGGACTTTCCGCGATATAAGTAAACTCGGAAGGAAGCCTTTCAGTTCCGACCATCCACAGGCGCAATTCCGCTTCCCATACGAGTTGAGCCGGCAACTGGCTGTGCTATCGTCGCGGCTATTCAATGCCAAGGGGGAAAAGACATGGCAGCCATTCTGCAATCGCTCGAACGCACGATCCTGGCCGGCGTCGTGCTGCTGGTCGCTATCATCGTCATCGTCGGCGTGCTGACGGGGCAGTTCGTCAGGCCGGATCATGCCTGGGGGCTGTTTTTCATGCGCTGGCTGCATGTGATGAGCGGCGTGATGTGGATCGGCATCCTCTGGTATTTCAACTTCGTGCAGATCCCCACAGTGCCGAAGATCGAGCCGGCGGAGCACCGCGCCGCGATCACCAAATTCATCGCGCCGCAGGCTTTGTTCTGGTTCCGCTACGGTGCGCTCGCCACGGTCGTGACCGGGCTTCTGCTCGCCTATATGAACGGCTATCTCGTGCAAGCGCTGACGTTGCGGCCGGGCACCGTCGCCATCGGCATCGGCATGTGGCTGGCGCTCATCATGGCCTTCAATGTCTGGTTCATTATCTGGCCTAACCAGAAAAAGGCGCTCGGCCTCGTTCCAGCTACGCCCGAGGAGAAGGCCGCAGCCGGACGTCTGGCCATGCTGACCTCCCGGGCCAATACGATGCTGTCGATCCCCATGCTGTATTGCATGGTGGCGCAGCAGAATGGCGGTCTGTGACCCGGAGAACCGGAGCAACGGCCTGCCCCAGGCGTTAGCTCCCCGATTGCCCGCACAGGCGGCGCGGACCATGCTTTTCCAGCGCGGTCCGCGCCGGGGCGGGCACGGATAGTTTGCGGCGCGGTAACGTTAATCAAGTTTATAGAAGCACGGCGTAGGCTTGCCGCTCATATTGCAGGCCTCGCCGGAGGTAGATTTCGGCGTGTATTAGGGGACGGCGCGTATGTATGTGAGTTTGCTTATGCTTGGCCTTTTCGCGACCGCGGCGGGCGTCGCGATGGTCGGATTCGGCATCCCGATCAATGAGTTCGGTCTGGGCAACACCCTCATTATCGCCGGCACCACCGCTATCGTGGGCGGCCTGATCCTGATTGCGCTGGCCGAGGCCGTCCGGCAATTGCGGCGGATCGCCGAGGGCCTGATGGCCCGCCCCAGCCCCCGGGTTTCCCGCCCAAACGACCAACTCGATAACTTGATGTCCGGCGCTTCGCGCAACGGCGGCGCCGGCCAGGGCCGCATTACCTTCCCACCGAAGCCTGGCGCGGAGGGCCGCAGCCGCGGACCCGCTCCTTTCGAGCAGCGGCTGGCCGCCGCTCCTTCGATCGAGGATGACGCGCCGCTGTCGCCCCAGGAACCCGCTCACCGGGCCATGGAGCCGCGGCTTGGAATGATGGATTTCGCGCCGGAGCCGCGCGAGGCCGATATCAGCCGCTCCACGACCGACGTGCTGCCGATCTCACGGCTCGATGTCTCCTCGCGGCCTGTCCCGCCGAGCGAAGCCGCTCCCAAGAACGACCTGTTTGAATCACTGTGGCCGGCCAAGCCGGGCAAGACCCCCAAGGTCGAGCCGGCGCCCGCAGCGCAACCCGCCGAAAATCAAAAAGACGAGCCGGCTGAGGAGATCAGCGAAGAAGAAGCCGCGGCGGAGCCTTACGCGGTCTCGATCCTCAAGTCGGGCATGGTCGATGGCATGGCCTACACGCTGTTTTCCGACGGCTCGATCGAAGCCGAACTGCCGCAGGGCACCGTGAGGTTCGCGTCGATCACCGAACTGCGGGCCTACCTGGAAAAATCTTCCTGATTGGCCGGAAAGACTGCTCTTAACTAGAAAACATCAATAAGAGCGGGCTCTTCTTGCGTCCGGGGAAGAAGACTAATACGTTTTGTCTGCACTAAACTTGGATCGGGCGGTTAGCCGGGGCCGACGCCACCGATCCAGCAGACATGGAAAACAGCCAATGGCTGACGATTCCGAACGCAGTAGCGTCATTGAACTGACCGCGGATATCGTCTCCGCCTACGTCAGTAACAATCCGATTGCCGTTGGCGAGATTCCGGCGCTTATCAATCAAATCCATTCCGCGCTGACGCGTGTCTCTTCCGGGACTGGCGAGGTTTACGCCGAGCCCTTGAAGCCGGCCGTCGCCGTCAAGAAATCGGTCACGCCCGATTTCATTGTCTGTTTGGAAGACGGAAAGAAGTTCAAGTCGCTCAAGCGGCACCTGCGCACGCAATACAACGTGACGCCGGAGCAATACCGCGAAAAATGGGGCCTGCCGCCGGATTACCCGATGGTCGCGCCCAACTATGCCGCGGCCCGCTCGCAACTGGCGAAGCAGATGGGCCTCGGGCAACAGCGCCGCGGGCGCGCCAAGTAAGATTTCGTGCTCCGAGCGGCGCAGACCGCCGTGGCCGGCCCTTGTATGTTCGGCCATGCGTGAATTTCGAGGATAATAATCCTCAATCTGTGGACAAAAATCCCTGACATTCCGCTAAAAATTTATATAACGCCCACGATATCAACGCTTTAGCCAAAAAAACCCGACTTATCCCCGTGCGCCGCAGACCTGCCATGATCTAGGTATTATTTCCTAGATGGAGGCAATCATGGTCCAGCGCGTTTGTTTCGCTTCCGCCCCAGGGCGGACAACCCATCCTCAAAACCTGCGGGCAATCTGCGCCGTCGAGACAACGGTGGCGGCGACCTTCGGCGTGCCCCTGGCCAACCTGCGCGGCAAGACGCGGGGCCCGTTCCTCGTCGCCTTCGCGCGGCAAGCCGCCATGTATCTCGCCCATGTCGTCTTTGGCTTCAGCTATACGCAGGTCGGTTGCGGTTTCGGCCGGGATCGCACCACGGCGGCCCATGCCTGCCGCTTGATCGAGGAGCGCCGGGACGACCCCGCGATCGACGCCTTGCTGGGCGCGCTCGAACTTGCCTGCCATTCGCTGCGAGACAGGCTCGGCTGCGACGCGGAGGCGCACTCATGAGCAAGCCCGCCCGCAAGACCACCGCGAATTCCCCGCTTCCCCCGCGTGGTGTCCCCCTCGATCCCTTTCTCCGCCAGCACATCGCGCTGGCGCGCCATGAGATTGAGACCGAGACGGGACGCACCGAAGTCGCCATCGACGAGGCGGAAAGCCCCCTGGCCTGGCTCGCGCGCCGCAAAGGCCGGAACGGCCGGCCTCTGATCGAGCCGGTGCAATTGCAGGCAGGCGAAAGGCTGCGCGCGGATTTCACCCGCGCCCAGATGATGCCGCGGGTGACATCCAATTGGAGCGCGGCGGTGACCGACGGCCGGCGCGCTTCCGGCCCCGCCGCCTTCACCGAGACGATGATCGCGGCGCAGCAACGGGTGCGTCAGGCGCTCGACGCCGCCGGCCCTGAATTCTCCGGCCTTCTGCTCGATGTCTGCTGCTTCCTGAAAGGGCTTGAAGACGTCGAGCGGGAGCGGTGCTGGCCGGCGCGCACGGCCAAGATCGTCCTGCAATTGGCGCTCGACCGTCTCGCGCGCCATTACGGATTGAGCGCGCAAATCCGCGGGCCCGCGCATGCATCGATCAGAACCTGGCTTGCGCCCGATGCCGTCTTCGCATGTGGAAGTGAATGATGGGCAGCCGTTTATGCGACGGTTGCGAGGGCGGCCCGCGCCTCGGATCGGATGCGCTCGACCATGGAGCGCAGGCCGTTCGAGCGCTGCGGCGTCAGATTTTCCCGCAGGCCCAGGCGATCGAAAAACGCCAAGGCGTCGGTGGAGAGAATGTCGCGGGCGGATTTGTCGGAATACAAGGCAAAAAGGATGGCGATCAGCCCGCGGACGATGTGGGCATCGCTGTCCGCGAGAAAAGTCATCACCGGGCCGCCCGGCCCATCGGGCCGCATCTGCGTCGTCAGCCACACCTGGCTGGCGCAACCCAGCACCTTGTTGGCTTCGGTGCGGGCGGTTTCCGGCAGCGGTGCGAGACCGCGGCCCAGCTCGATGACATAGCGGTAGCGGTCGTCCCAATCGTCGAGGACGGAGAAGTTCTCAATCAATTCATCAGCGGTCATGGGCACCAGCGGCAACGTTCAATGATGGGAGCCGTCGGCAATATATAGGGTGGCGACACGGATGGCGCCGCAAAAATAGCGGCGGCCGTTCGCGGTCATTCCAGGAGGATGGTCGGGATTACCGGGCTTTCAGGTGGACCGCTTGGCGCGGGGATCCGGCCGGGGAATAGGCCCACGCCACGCGGGGGCGATATCCACGGGTAGCAGCGTGTGCTGCGATTTGAAGCCGGGGTCCGTCTTTTTCGCGCTCGCGGGCGTGATGGTGCCGGTTTCCGCCGGGGCCAGCGTGTCGCTCAAGAATTCATAAAACATCTTTGCACCCGCCTGCGCCTTGTAGCCGAAGGCGACGGCGGCTTGCGATCCGACGGAGCAGGCGTCCGGCTGGCGCGCACAGAATTGCCGCATGTCCGCGACGGCCGCGCTCGCGGCTGAAACCGCCCCGGCTGTGTCGATGTTTGGCCCCGGCTTCACCTGCTGCGATCCGCTCGGCAGCAAGATGATCACGATCGTCAGCCAAAACGCCACGCGCAACAGAAACATCATGGCTCAGTCCTTCGCCTCGTAACGGCAGTTTTTTCTACGTATTTGAGCCGAAACTAGCAGACACCCTTGAAAGGGCCGTTCGCTGGCGCCCGACGTTTTTGTCTAGTTTCGACGCGAATGAGCCGCACTTTTGCGTAAAATTTGAATGGTTCCCCCGGCACCGGATTATGCCCGGTTTTGAAACACCTCCCGCCATGGCCCCCGTTCGGCAACCGGACGTTCACCATGACGCTCCAAAGGCTTCTCCGGGAGCGCGGCGGCGCTTTCCGCCGGACGTTTTTAGCGTTCGTTTAAGCGGCCTCTGACACGATCCGTGCAGGAAATAAGGGGAGCGCGTCTGGTCAACAGGCGTGTCTGGGCATTGTGGGTATCCTCGCGCCTGTTCGCGACTATATCGACGCATTGGTGCATCCGGCCGCGCGTCAGGACCCGCTGACGGCTGCCCGGCATCGCGCTTTCATCGCGCCGCGGCTGCTCGGCAGCTTCGCGGCGCTTGCGGCTTTTCCTGTCTATCTGACGATGCGGGGCGTGCCGACGGCGCTTGAGGTGCTCATATTCGCCTGGCTGGTCGCTCCCATCTTGACCGCCTACTTCCTGTCGCGCACCGGCCAGTATGAAGGCGCGCATGTGCTTTCCTCCCTGGCGCTCACGGGCCTTGTCACGACCATTGCCGTGAAGACCGGCGGGATCGCCTCCTTCGCGGCAATCTGGCTGGTCGTCGTGCCGCTCGAGGCGGCCCTTTCCGCGTCGCGCCGCGTGGTCGCAACGGCTTCGCTTTTCGCGCTTGGCGCTGCGGGGCTGCTGCTTGTCCTGAAGGCGGCGGACCTATTGCCGGAAGCCGCCGCCGCGGAAAGCCAACAGAGCGTGCTGGCCGCGCTGGGGATCATTTCCGCGGCGCTCTACGCAACCGGCTTGGCGCTCGGCGCCGAATCGCTCGCGCAAACGAGCTTTTGGCTGCTTTACGCCGAGGAAGACCGATACCGCCTGCTGGCCCGCAACATGACGGACGTCATTACCCGGCATGGCCGCAACGGCAGCGTGCTGTTCGTTTCGCCGGCCGCCGAGTCGCTGTTGGGCGCCAAGGTGAATGACCTGTTGGGCCATGGGCTGTTCGATCGTGTTCACGTCGCCGATCGCCCGGCCTACTTGACTGCTTTGGGAGACGCCGCCGCTCTTGGCGAAGCACAGTCGGTGGAGTTTCGCATCCGGCGCAATGCCGAGGGCGCATCCGGCGGGCAATTCGTTTGGATCGAAATGCGTTGCCGTCCGCTCGACCGCGCCGGCAGCGACGGAGCGCAGGGGGCGATGCGGGAAGTGGTCGCCGTGCTGCGCGACGTGAGTGAACGCAAGGCGCAGGAAGAGGCATTGGAGGCCGCGCGCGCGGAAACCGAACGCGCCACCGCGGTCAAGAACCGTTTCGTCGCCACCATGAGCCATGAATTGCGCACGCCGCTCAATGTCATCATCGGCTTCTCCGAGATGCTCACCAAAGAAGCTCCCATGATGCTCGATGCGGGGCGCCGCAACGAATACGCGCATCTGATCAACGAGTCTGGTCACCACCTGCTGTCGGTGGTCAACGGCATTCTTGATATGTCGAAGATCGAGACCGGCAATTTCGATATCACGGCGGAACCCTTCGAGCCGGCGCGGGTCATCAGGAACTGCTGCGATCTGTTCACCTTAAAAGCGAGCGAAGCCGGTCTTCAGCTTACGACATCGGTCGACGAGGATTTGCCCGAGATCCTCGCGGACAAGCGCGCCGTGAACCAAATCCTGCTCAACCTGATCTCGAACGCGATGAAGTTCACCGATCGCGGAGGCCGCGTGACCGTCAGCGCCAAACGCGAAGGTTCTTTCGTCACGCTGGCTGTTGAGGATACTGGCGTTGGAATCGACGCTGACGATCTTCCCCGTGTCGGCGATGCTTTCTTCCAGGCGCGGGCTACCTATGACCGGCGGCATGAGGGAACGGGACTCGGCATTTCCATCGTGAAGGGGCTGGTGAAATTGCACGGTGGCAGTTTCGACATCGAGAGCCGGCCGGGCGAGGGGACCAAGGTCACCGTACGCCTGCCGATCGACAGCGAACCGTTGCGTGCGCCGCAGCCGCACCGGCATGCGCTTCAGCCATCTTGTGAATCAGAAACAGTTGTCAGCCGGGTGAAGAAAATTGCGTAACCGAACTAGCACTATCGATAGAAACGCCGCGCCGCGCGGGATGGCTTCCGGGCTGCATTTCCTTGGCGGACTGCTTCCGCGCCGCCCAAAAGACGCGCTGTGTCTGTTCCTCGCGCTCGGAGCGACCGTCGCGATCATGACCAACGCGCTGTTTCTGCAATCCGGGCCGCATCCCGCCCCGATTTTCGCCGAAACGGCTGTGCGTACGCCCGCGCCTGCGACCGGCACCGTCCGCGGCGCACGGGCGACGGACAATCGCCGTGCCGCCGGCGTCGCCGCAAATCCAAATACGACGGCGGCCCGCACGGCGGACGCGCGTCCTGACCCCATCGCGGAGCTTCTCGAACCGACCAACCGCATGATCGGCGTGCAGCGGGCCCTGGCCGAATTCGGATATGGCCAGATCAAGCCGACCGGCACGATGGGGCCTGAAACAAAGGCCGCCATCGAGAGGTTCGAGCGCGAGCGCCGCTTGCCGGTCACGGGCCAGCTTTCCGACCGGCTGACTCGCGAACTGTCAGCGATGAAAGGCGGCCCGCTCTAGCGGGAAGCCCGTCTCGATTGCGCGTTCGGCGGGATGGCGTCATATCTCGGCCATGCGCTTGAAATCCGGCATCTGGGTGTCCGCCTATCTCCGCCGTTGCCAAACGGAAGGAGCCTTCGCCGCCGTGCGCCGGCGAGGAGCGGAGGAGGCGGGGGCTATCTTCGTAAAGCTCAATCGTCTCGATGGGACGGCGGATTTATACGGCCCCGCGCCCCAGGCCACCTTCGAAGATTCCCATCCGGCGGATCGTGCGTTCATCGCCTGTCTGCGAACGCAGCCTGCGCCCGAAGCGGAAGTGGAAGCCTATCTCGAGCGCCAGATCCGTTTCGATCCGGATCTCTGGATCCTGGAAGTGGAGGATCGCGCCGGGCGGCATTTTTTAGATCGGTTGGTGCGGTAAGGCCCCAACCCCCCGATTCCGTTAGGGGAGCGTTAACCATGCGAGCTTCTTAATGAGCCGGGGCCGCTTCGGCGCCTTGCCGGCGGCCAGAGCTGCGGAGCGTGGGGGAGAAGCCACATGGGAATGGTGATCAGGTTCCCTGACGTTTGGCGTAACACTCAAACCGTCGGGGCAAGCACACCGAGCGAATCTGCGACGGTCGTGATCCTTCCCGTCGTTCGTATCGAGCGGCAGCCGGACACACCTCCCGATAGTCCGATGCAGCCCGCGGCTACCGCATCCAGCCGTCGCCGCCGCCGGCCAGCTTCACGCTCTTAAAAAGCCGTTTCCGATTCATGGCTTCGCCCGGGACATCGCCCCTCCGATTCCGCGAGCACCGTCAGCACACCTTCTACATGCTCGGCCTTCTGCTGCTCGCCGGTTGCACCGGTGGCGACTTCGGCCGCATCCGGCCTTCTCTGGTAACGGCTGACACGCATAGCTGGATCGGCACCCAGGCCGCCGCTTCGGCCGGGCTGCCGGCATCCGGCTACGGATTGACCGACGATGAGCGGGAGCTCCGCGATCTCGCCTATCCGCTGATCGAGCCTCCCTTCGACCGGAATCGCTGGTACAGCATCCTTGGGGAATATGGGGCCGCTCGCGCCTTTCCGGGAGGTTTCCCGGAGTTCGATCATACCGCCTATGGCCGCGAACTGATGGCGCGGCATTATCGCTCGCCAACGGCACGCTATGCTCAGTTGAATCAGGACGTCCGCAACGACCTGACACGCATCGGCCCGTTCTTGCGAACGGCGGCGCGTATTGCCGACATGGATAAGAAGCGAGAACAGAGCCTCGCCTATATTCCAAGCCTGAATGAAGAAGAGCGCGCTCATGCGCTGAACCGGGTCGCCGAAAACCAATTGATCGTCGAATGGGTCCGCCACTCGCTCAACGAGCGGGCGGCCGGTTATCGTTTTGCGCTGGAACGGCTGGTTATCAGTTATCCGTCGCCCATGGCGGTCGACGCAGAGCGAAGCCTGAACCTGCTGCGCAGGCAGATCGGCGAAAATCAGCGCGTGGCTGCGAAGCTGCCGGCCCGAAAATAACGCCGAATGCGATGGCTCATGACTGCGTCTTGCAACGGCCGCTCGCCAGCGCTTCCCGCGCCATCGGCATCAATCCGGGTTCCGGCGCCAGCGCCTTGAGCACGATGATGCCGGTGACGGTGGGAGATTCCACGATCAGCCGGTCGGCCGCGGTGACGTCCTCTTCCTGAGGCATCTCGCTGCGTTGCTGCACAGTCATCAAATCGAGCTGGATGACGCGCCGGCCCGCTGCGCGATCGTTGATCGCGTAATAGGCGGTGCCAAAGCGCGTGTAGAACGAAACCGACGTATAAGCCTGGCTGACATTCAACGAGAGTTGGAGCGGGCCGCTTGCGAGGTCGTAGCGGCAAATAGCCGTCGCAAAGGCGGGATCCATGTAGGGCAGGATCACCTTGTCCGGCGATGGGTCCGGAAGCGTGGTGACGGCATTGGCCGGCGTTATCGCGAGCAGCCTGGAATAGGCATCCTGTGTCGCGGTGCGCGGCAGCCACAGCACCGTGGTGAGATGGACGATGCCGCCCAGCAAAACACCGCCCAGCAGCCAGAGGATCCAACGGGTCATCGGCAGTCCTGTGCGGTGATGGAGGGCATGGGCGCTTCCCGGCCGCTGCGCGTCGCGACGCCCACCGGCGTATCGTAGAGCCGCAGCACCAGCGTGTAGTGTTCCACGCCGCCGGTTGGGAGCCAGTTGCCGAACCGCGCGCGAGGCCCGACCCGGATGGCAAAGCTGCCATCCATGTCGCGGAGGATTTCCTGGCTGGTGAAGCCCTGCCGATTGACCGAATTGGCGACCAGCCGCCCGTCCGGATCGTAGAGCGTCAAGGTCCAAAAGCGGGCGGTGGGCGTAACTCCCTGGATATCCACGTCACAGCGCCCGTCGAGCCGGCGGCCTTTGTCGTCGCTGTGCGCGTAGAAGGCGACGCCGTCGCCAATGCCGATGGGCAGTTGGCCGGTGCGGGCAATGACGGCGCGTGCGTAAGGGTCGATCCCCGGCGTGCCGGTCTTCGGCCAAGCTGTCCAGGCGCCGATGGAGACCGCGCCAAAGGCCGTTCCCGTCGCCAGCGTCAGCCAAGTCATGCCGAGACCGACTAAGGCCGCCACCGCGAAAGCGAACAACGACCCAAATAGCAAGCGCACGGCTGGACCCGATCAGAGTTGGTGATTGGTAATGGAAGGACTACGCGAAAGCACCAGGACCGATCAATTGCCTTGGACGCTGTTGGCGGCACCGCGCGTCGACGCCGCGGCGAACGTACCAGATCCTATGTCTTCTGTCGCGGATACCGCGGAAGGCGGCAGCGACCGCCTTGCCTCATCCATCATCCGTTCGAGACGGATGAGGATATCCGCGCCGTTTTTCGTCAGCAGCGTGGGGCGAGGAGGAGCAGGCGGCAGGGCGTCGGCAACGGCGGGCTGCGGACGCGGCGGCGTCGCGGTCTGCGCCGGACCGATGAGCGGTTTCAGTTCGATGCCCTGGTGGGCATAGGACATGATCTGCTGCCATGTCTTCGCCGGAAGCGTGCCGCCGGTCATGCGCTTGGTGGATTGGTAATCGTCGTTGCCCATCCACACGCCGCCAACATAATTGCCGGTGTAGCCGACAAACCATGCATCCCGGTAGGCATTGGTCGTGCCGGTTTTTCCGGCGACCTTGATGCGATCGAGGATGGCGCGGCGGCCGGTGCCTTCCTCCACGACTTTATTCATCATGAAGTTCATGTCCTTCGCCACTTGCTCGGACATCACGCGCCGGGGCTTCGGGCCGTCGCGGTCGAAGCGCCAGATCACCTCGCCGGCGCCGTTGCGGATTTCGAGGATGACGTGCGGCGTCACCGCCATGCCCAGATTGGGGAAGGCCGCATAGGCGGAGACGTGATCGAGGATGGTAACTTCCGCCGCGCCGATCGGCAGCGAGGTGCTGTCGGGCAGCGGCGTGCGGATGCCCATGTTGTGGGCGAGCTGGACGATCTTGGCGCGGCCGAGCTTGGCATTGCCGTTGCCGAGCGCGATCGAGAGCTTGACGGCGATGGTGTTGATCGAGTTGGTGAGCGCCTGCGTCAGCGACATCGATCCCGAGTAGCCGTTGTTGTAGTTGCGCGGACACCAAGTGCCGATGCAGACCGGGGAGTCGACCACGGTCGTCGTCGGCTTGAACTGACCGCTGGCGAGCGCGGCCGCATAGACATAGGGCTTGAAGGAAGAACCCGGCTGCCGCAACGCATCGGTCGCGCGGTTGAACTGGCTCGCGCCGTAGTCCTTCCCACCCACCATGGCGCGCACGGAGCCGTCGTTCTCCATTACCACCGTGGCCGCCTGGCTGGCGCCGTATTCCTTGCCGTATTGACGGATGGCGTTTTCGATCGCGTTCTCCGCCTCGCGTTGAATATTGACGTCGAGCGTGGTGCGCACGACGAAGACGCGTTCGGTCATCGATTTCGGGAAAGTGTCGACGAGCTTCTTCATCTCGTCATAGGCCCAATCCAAATAATAATTTGGCGAGCGTTCGTCGCGGCGGTCGACGGCGACGGCGGGGTTGCGGCGGGCGCCGAAGACCTGGCCTTCCGTCATGAAGCCGGACTCGACGAGATTGTCCAAAACAGTATTGGCGCGCGCGCGCGCGGCCGGCAGATTGACGTGCGGCGCGAACTTGGTCGGCGCCTTGAACAGGCCGGCGAGCATGGCGGCTTCCGACAGGTTCACGTCGCGCGCGGATTTGTTGAAGTAATACTGCGCCGCCGCGTCCACCCCGAAGGCGCCGCCGCCCATATAGGCGCGATCGAGATAGAGCTTGAGGATCTCGTTCTTGGTGAGACGCGTCTCCAGCCAGGTGGCGAGGAATGCCTCCTTCACCTTGCGCTCGATCGTGCGCTCGTTGTTGAGGAACAGGTTCTTCGCGAGTTGCTGGGTGAGCGAGGAGCCGCCTTGCACCACGCCGCCTGCCTTGGCGTTGGTCAGGATGGCGCGGAAGGTGCCGGGGATGTCGATGCCGAAATGCTCGTAGAAGCGCCGGTCTTCCGTCGCGAGCACGGCCTTGATCAGGTGATCGGGGAATTCCTCCAGCGGCACGCTGTCGTTGTGCTTGATGCCGCGGGAGCCGACCTCGTTGCCGTAGCGGTCGAGGATGGTCATGGCGAGCTCCGACTTCTTCAGCCAGTCGTCGTCGGAGGTTTCGCGGAAAGCGGGAATGGCGAGCGCCAGCATGAGCACGGCGGCGCCGGCGCCGAGCGTCGCGCCCTCGGAAAACATCTCCACCACCGCGCGCCGCCAGCCGGCGACGTGGAAGCGATCCATGAAGGCGGAGAAGCGCTCATAGGCCTCGCGCGCGAGCCGGCCCGCGTGGAACATGAAGCTGTCGACGCGCGCGTCCACGTCCAGCAGGCGGCGGCCGAATTTCGGCTTCCAGTCGTCGGAATCGGGAAAGTGATCGCGCAAGTTGCTCTCTTTAGGTCGCCCTTAGTCTTCGGGCAGAAAGGCGGCGGTTTTGGGCCGCGGCTCCCCTGATTTGTCGAGATTCTTCTAGCCGATCCGGGGGCTTAGGGCCAATGATTCCAGCGCCTTAGGTGAACGAAAGCCCGAGAAAAGGCTTAAAAACGGCGCTGCTGCCTCGTTTCCGCCCCCGCGCGGGGGTAGATAGGCGGTACGGAGGCTTCAATAAGCCCCATGAGATGTCCCATGAAGCACACCTTTTGTTCCGCTGCCGTTGCTCTGTTCTGTCGCCTGGCTGAAGGTAGTTGACTATCTGATCGCGCCTACCAACCAAAAATCGGAGACTGACCATGAATCGAATCGAAACTGGTAGGCCGGTCCTCGGGCGCCGCGCGTTTTTGATGGGCACGGCGGCGATCGGCGGCGCGTTGATGGCGGGAGTCCGGTTGCCGGCGGCGCTGGCCGCCTCTCCGCCGCTGCTTCGGGTCGAAACGCGCACGCTCGAGGTGAACAAGAAGGCCGCGACGGTGTTCAGCATCTCGAACCGAAACGGTAAGAACGGGATCATCGCTGCCGAAGGAGATCGGTTCAAAAGCCATCTGCTGAACGCCTCGAAGGATCCGCTCATTATGCACTGGCACGGCCAAGTGCTGGCGGCGAACGATCAGGACCGCGCGCGACCACGCGGCGGCGAACTTGCGCCGGCGGCCTCCGATGACCACGATTTCGAGCTCACCCCCGGAACGCACTGGATGCACTCGCATTCGCTGACCGAACAACAGCTGCTGGCGGCCCCTATGGTGGCGGTCGAAAAGGATGCAGGCGACGCGCAGGATGTCGTCATCATGCTCCACGATTTTGCGTTCCGCACGCCCCAGGAAATTCTGGCTGAGCTCGTGGGGCCAGGTGCGGGGGGCGGCCACGGGAGCGGGGCACCGCCGGCCGGCGCCCGCACAGAAATGCCCAAGGGTACCGGCATGGGCCCGGGAATGATGATGGGGCATGGCGGCATGGGTCCGGGAATGATGATGGGGCCCGGCGGCATGGGTCAGGGCGGGCCCATGACGGGCATGATGATGGGCGCGGTCCATGCCAACGATGTCCGCTACGACGCGTTCTTGGCGAATGACCGCACGCTCGACGATCCCGAGGTCGTTCGGGTCGAGAAGGGTGGTCGCGTCCGTCTCAGGATCATCAACGGCGGGACGGCAACGGTATTCTTCATCTCGACCGGCGCCCTCAAATCGACGTGCATTGCGGTGGACGGCTCGCCCTGCCAGCCGGTCGAGGCCGGGCAATATCCACTGGCTCAAGGTCAGCGTATCGATCTCGTCGTGGAGATTCCGAAAGGCGGGGGTACATTTCCGGTCCTGGCCCAGGTGGAGGACGATCCCAGGCAAACCGGACTCATCCTGGCAACCGCGGGGGCGGCCGTCGCCAAGATCTCAGGTAATGCGAAAGACAAAGCCGCAATGGCCGGCCTCGGGTTCGAGCAGCGGCTCAGAGCGGCCAAGCCGCTGGATGTGCGCAAACCCGACAAGACGTTTAGGGCGATGCTCGGCGAGCAGCCGGGTTACCGCTGGAGCATCAACGGACGGATTCACGGTGAGCACGAGCCGTTCAACGTCAAGCTCGGCGAGCGCGTCGAGATCACCTTCATGAACCCGACCTCGATGATGCATCCGATGCATTTGCACGGGCATCATTTCCAGGTTGTCGCCGCCGGTGGCGCGCGCTTTTCCGGCCCCATGCGCGATACCGTGATCGTGCCGGCGCATGCGCCGGTAACAGTGGCATTCGACGCCAAGTTGAAAGGCTCCTGGTTCCTGCATTGCCACCACCTTTATCACATGGCTGGCGGCATGATGACGGAGGTCACTATTTCGTAGTCTGGCCGCTGCTTGCACTTCGGAATCGCTTTGCCAGAAGGACACAGCGCAAGGCGGCTGGCTCCGTCCGCGACCATGCTTTCTTTGCCCATGCGATGCGCCGGCGGGCCGGGATTGACACCAAGCCGATATCCCCCAAACAAAAACCCCGCCTTGCGGCGGGGTTGGAGTTGGGAGGAGAAAGCCGTTCGGCCCCGAGTAATCCCGATCAAGCGGCGGTGATTTTCGCCTCGTCGTGGTCGTTGGGCTCGCGCAGCACATAGCCGCGGCCCCACACCGTCTCGATGTAATTCTTGCCGCTACTGGCGTTCGCCAGCTTCTTGCGCAGCTTGCAGATGAAGACGTCGATGATCTTCAGCTCGGGTTCGTCCATGCC
>Ga0209726_10000704_pt1 | contig 60436 bp, 62 predicted proteins | sample Subgrocontami54m_FD_187453 | JGI IMG/M metagenome (GOLD analysis project Ga0209726, IMG submission 187453) | Subsurface groundwater microbial communities from S. Glens Falls, New York, USA - GMW46 contaminated, 5.4 m (SPAdes) (version 3) | ecosystem: Environmental > Aquatic > Deep subsurface >...
CGGTCAGCACTTCAGCCCGTCAGCCGTTAGCAGGGTGCTGAAAAAGTCGCCGGATGGCGTTTGAACGTCGATATGGAGCGGCGAACTGAAGCTACGAACGCGGGCTGAAAGCCCGCGCCACGAGAACAAGAATCGTTTTTCAGCACCCTGTTAGCTCGCTGGAGAACGGCGATCCGCGGTTGACTCGCCGCACCCCACCCCGACCTAACCCCCAGCCTCTTCCCGGCGCAGGAAGGGGAGTCCAGCAGAAGACGATTTCGCGGTCGCCAATACGATCCAGTGTGCACCTGACGACCGGCCGGAAGCCTAGCTGCGATACATAGGTCGCGGCGCGGGAACGAAGAGCTGAGCCTCCGACCTCCCGCCTCCTGCCTCCAACCTCCAACCTCCCGCCTCCAACCCTCACCTACCAACCCCCACCGGCCTCTGCTAGCATTTCTACAGCGCGATCATTCTTCCCTCCGCACGATCCGCAGGCACAGAGACGGGGCGGTATCCTTACCTGATGACCATCGAGCAGATTCACGACACCTTGAAGCTGGCCGGGCCGGTCGACCTGGAGCGCGTCCAGCGCGCCATGCGCGAGCTGATCCTGGCCGTCGGCGAGGACCCGGAACGTGAGGGGCTGCTCGGGACGCCCGAGCGCGTCTCCCGCATGTACGCCGAGCTGTTCGAGGGGCTGCGGACCGACCCGAGGGAGCTGCTCAGCGTCGGCTTCGAGGTCGGCCACGACGAGATGGTGATCCTCAAAGACATCCCGTTCTACAGCATCTGCGAGCATCACTTCATGCCGTTTCACGGCGTCGCCGCCGTCGGCTACATCCCGGACGGGCGCATCGTCGGCCTCAGCAAGCTGGCGCGGCTGGTCGATGCATACGCACGGCGGCCGCAGATCCAGGAGCAGCTCACCGGGCAGATCGCCGACACACTGATGGAGGCGCTGCATCCCGACGGAGTGGCCGTCGTCATCGAGGCCGAGCATCTGTGTATGACCGCGCGCGGCGTCAAGAAGCCGGGCAGCCGCATGGTCACGTCCGCCACGCGCGGCACCTTCCGCAAGAACGACGTGACGCGCACCGAATTCCTCTCGCTGGTGCGCGGCTGATGGCGGAACTGAGCATCCTCGACGAAGAGTTCGACCGCGTCAGCGGCGAGTGGGCGGGCCTGATCGCCCAGACGCCGAACTCAATCCCGTTTGCGACGCCCGCGTGGCAGCGGGTATGGCTGCAACATTTTCAGGCGGGCCGACAGGTGCGCGTGCTCACAGCGCGCGACGGCGAGCGGCTGATCGGCGTCGCGCCGTTGCTCTGCGAGGGCGACCGCGCCGAGTTCGTCGGCCACTACTCGATCTGCGACTACATGGACGCCGTCGTCACGCCCGGCTTTGAAGCGCAGTTCTTCGCATCGATCCTCGGCAAGCTCGCCGCCGACGGCGCGAAGACGGTCGACCTGCGCGGCCTGCGCGCAACGTCGCCGGCGCTCTCGGCGATCGCGGACGCGGCGCCCGCCGCCGGGTACACCGTCGCGCGCGAAGATGAGGCGCTCTCGCCGGCGGTGGAGTTGCCGGGGACGTGGGACGAGTACCTGAACCTGCTTTCGAAGAAAGACCGCCACGAGCTGCGCCGCAAGCTGCGCCGCCTTGACAGCGCGGGCGGCGACGTGGTGCTAAAGGTCGTGACGGAGCCGGCGGAAGCGGCGACGGAACTTGACACGCTGTTCCACCTGATGCGGATCAGCTCGCACCACAAGGAGGAGTTCCTCGACCGGCCGGGCATGGAAGCGTTCTTCCGCGAGATGACGGCGACGATGGCCGCCGAGGGCATGCTGCGCTTCTACTTCTTGACGTTCGACGGCGAAGCCGTGGCGTCGGTGATGAACTTCGACGTGGGGGGCACGCTGTACATGTACAATAGTGGCTACGACCCCGCGTATTCGCACTATGCGGTCGGCCTCATGTCCAAGACGCTGCTGATCAAGGACGCCATCGAGAACGGCCGACACTGCGTCGATTTCCTGCGCGGCGACGAGAACTACAAGTACGACCTCGGCGGCAAGGACCAGCAGGTTTACCGCGTCGTATTGACGAAGAGCTAGGTAAGGAACGAGACCTCACCCCGCCCTTCGGGCACCCCTCTCCGCCGGGTGGAGAGGGGGAGGAAACGGAATGACGGCAACGTACGAACCATCGGTGACCATGCGGGGCGCGGGCAGGGCGCGGCGGATCGCCGTGCTCAGCGTGCACACGTCGCCGCTGGCGATCCTCGGCGGGCGCGAGGCCGGCGGCATGAACGTCTACGTGCGCGAGCTGAGCCAGGCGATGGGCGCGCGCGGCTACATCGTCGACGTGTTCACGCGGCGCGCGACTCCTGACGCGCCGGACACGCAACCGTTCGGGCCGAACGCACGCGTCATCAACATCGATGCCGGGCCGCCCGGCCCGATCGAGAAGGAAGCGCTCGCCGGTCACCTGGGCGAGTTCGAGGCGCACCTGCTCGACTTCGCGGAGCGCGAAGGCGTCACCTACGACATGGTGCACAGCCACTACTGGATGTCCGGCGAGGTCGCGATGCGACTCGCCGAGCGCTGGCGCGTGCCGCACGTCGCAATGTTCCACACGCTGGGCGAGGTGAAGAACCGCGCCCGCGCCACCGAGCACGAGCCCGCCGCGCGCATCGAAGCGGAGCGCCGCATCGCGATGAGCGCCGACCGCATCGTGGTGGCGAGCAAGCACGAACAGCACCTGCTGACGGCGCTGTACGGCGCCGATGCGAGCCGCATCGCCGTGGTGCCGTGCGGCATCGACCTCGAGCTGTTCGCGCCGATGGAGAAGGAGTTCGCGCGACACAAGCTAGGCCTCAAGGACGGCGAGCGCGTCATCCTCTTCGTCGGCCGCATCGAGCCGCTGAAGGGGATCGATATCCTGATCAGCGCCGCGGCGCAGCTGCACGAAGACGAGAACTTCATCGTGCTGATCGTCGGCGGCGACGCCCGCGCCTCAGCCGAGATCGAGCAGCTGCGCGCGCAGGCCGAGCGCCTCGGCGTCGGGCACCACATCGCATTCGTCGGCTCGGTCGAGCACAGCCAGCTGCCGCTCTACTACAACGCCGCCGACGTCTGCGTCGTGCCGTCGTACTACGAGAGCTTCGGGCTGGTGGCCGTCGAGTCGATGGCGTGCGGCACGCCGGTCGTCGCCTCGCGCGTCGGCGGTCTGACGGCGACGGTGCAGGACGGCGAGACGGGCTACCTGATCCCCTGGCGCTGCCCGGAGCCGTTCGCCGAGCGGCTGGAGCTGCTGCTCGACAACGACGAGCTGCGCGCCTCGTTCGGCCGCGCCGGCCGCGAAGCCGTCGAGCGCTTCCGCTGGGCGAACGTGGCGGATGCGGTCGGGGCGCTGTACGAGTCGCTGCTGGTGGAGCCGGCGACGGCGTAGGGGCTCGTGCGACATGGGTTCTTTTTCACGTCTCTGAGACTGATACCGCTAGTTGTAGTCATCCGTTAGAAAAGGCGACAATAGCAGAGTGACGGAGGCTACAACATGGCGGAAGTGAAGCGGGTTCAACTGTCGGCACCTAAGATCGATCCTAAGAAGATGGAACAAACTGGCGAGCGCCTCATCCGGGAGAACATCGAATGGCTCAAGGAGATGGCGAAGAAGTAATCCGCGCGATTGAGCGCGTAGTGAGGTCTACGCGCACCCTTCACGGCAACATCATCAAAGCGTCTGGCGGCACCCTCGGAGAGGATGCCGCCAAGCTTTTTTCGGCGCTCTCGCGCCCCTTCCAGACGTGGGACGGCGTTGAGCTCTTTCCTTTCGCGCTCGAGAAGGCTGCGGTTGCGCTCCACGGCATCATTTGCGGGCATGCCTTCGCCGATGGCAACAAGCGCACAGGCGTGTTGATTTCGGCGGTCTTCCTTACGGAATTGGGTCACCTTGATGGAAACGTGACGCAAGACCAGATTCGCAACATGGAGCCGATCGCCCTCACCGCAGCTCAACCAGGTGGTGTTCCGGTAGAAGTCATCGTTGTCGAACTGGAAAGGCTGTTCGGCCAGAAGCGGTGAAAATCACCTCCAGGCTTCGCGCTTGAAGCCTGTTGATCCCGAAGCGCGCAAGCCGATATACTCACAGTGCACTGTACAAATTCGCCCAGCAAGGAGACCCACCATGGTCCAGGAAGTCGAATCCATCGTCACCATCACGGAAAAGGCTGCTGAGAAGGCGGCCGCGCTGCTCAAGGACCGTGGCATCGAGGATGGCGCGCTGCGCGTGTTCGTCGTCGGCGGCGGCTGCTCGGGCTACCAGTACGGCATGGCGATCGCCCAGGGCCGCGAGGAGGGCGACATCGTCATCGAGCAGGGCGGCGTGACGCTGCTCGTCGACCCGGAGAGCGCGCCGCTGATGCGCGGCGCCGAGGTCGACTACGTCGAAGACCTGATGAAGTCCGGCTTCACCATCTTCAACCCGAACGCCACCAAGAGCTGCGCCTGCGGCTCCAGCTTCCAGACGGCAGAGGGCGGCGGCCAGGCGAAGTCCTGCTGCTAACCGCGCCGCACGCACGCTAACCGACCAAGGGCCTCGAACATCGAGGCCCTTTCCGTTTCGTCCGTCGTAGGGCGGACGGCATGTCTTGACCTCGTCGTCGCCGTCATCCCACGGTAGGGGCGGCCCCACGTGGCCGCCCGTGCGGGCACGATGTCCTGCCGCGGGCGCGACGATCGTTCGGCGCACATCAGGCGCGCCCGCACGAGGCACACAGCCGTGCGCCCTACCCATTTCCGTACGCCGTCGGCGCAACCGTCGCGTCACCTACCCTGATCTTGCGCCGCACGCTCCCGCACAACCCGCAACGGTGGGTGCCAGCACCTTCCGCCCACCGGGCCCAGTGCCCGATACCCACGGGAGGAGCGAAATGCGAGGATCGCACGCCGGTCGCGCGAAGTGGCGGGCGCGGCTCACCCTGCTGGGAGCCGCGGCGTGCCTGCTCGTCGCGCTCAGAGCCGGCGCAGCGGTGCCGGTCGCGTACGCTGCACCCTCCGGCGCGCTCTCGATGAGCCCCGGCAACAGCTCGATCAACAACGGCAGCGATATTTCGCTGACGCTCGACATCGTCGGCGGCGCGAACATCCACCGCGTGCTGCTGAACCTCACGTTCAATCCCGTCGTCGTGCAGGCGGTCGATGCGAACCCGGGCGCGGGCGGCGTGCAGATCCTCGCGGGTGCGTTCCCCGGCACCACCGTTGTCGGCAGCGCGCTCCAGAACGACGCCAACAACACGACGGGATCGATCACGTACGAGTACGCGTTGAGCGCGCCGTCGGGGCAGTCATCGGGGAACGGCACGGTCGCGACGGTACAGTTTCATGCGATCGCCGCCGGCAATGCGAACATCCAGTGGACGTCCGCGCAGTTCACGGACAACGCCGGAGCAAACAGCGCGCCATCATCCAGCACGGCGGCCGTGCTGATGGTGGGCCAATCGGTGCCAACGTCCACAGCCACGCCGACCGGCACGGCGACGACCACGCCGTCGCCGACGAACACGCCGGCGCCTACCGACACCCCCGTGCCGAGCGCGACGGTGACGGTGACGCCGACGCCGACCGAAACGACCACGCCAACGACGCCCTCGGGCACCACGACCACAACGCCGACGCGCACGCCGAGCGCCGTGCCGACGCCGCCGGCCAGCTCCACGCCGGCGGCGACCAACACGCCCGCGGGTACGGCCACGCCGCGTGTCGCCGTGATCGCCGACTCGAACAAGCCCCCGTTGTCTGGCGTCGAGCCTGCCGGCAAGACGCCCGGGCTGCCCTCGGCAGGTAACAGCGGGCCGGGCATCCAGTGGTGGCGCTGGATCTTCTTCCTCGCCGCGCTCATGCTCGCCGTCGCCGGTTGGTTCTTCACCTTCGCCATCCACTACGGCGACAAGGAACCGATCCTCGTCGACCGCGGCGATCGCCGGCGACGCAGGCGGTACTAGCGCTGGACGCCGGTCGTCCGTTCACCTGAGTCATGCTCGAGACGACCTCCCGCCGCAAAGTCGCCGCGTCTTGCCTCGCTCCGATCCACTCATCCGCCATCTGTGAAATCTGTGTAATCTGTGGTTCCAACCAGGAGGCGGCATGGAGTTCAACCCGTTCGATCAGGCGTTCAAGGCGAACCCGTACCCTGTGTACGAGGAGCTGCGCGCGCACGCGCCCGTGCAGCAGACCGCCATGGGCTTCTGGGCAATCAGCCGCTACGACGACGTGAGCTTCGTGCTGAAGAACCACGCGCTGTTCTCGTCCGCCGCGATGGGCGTCAGCGCCGTCGGCGGCCAGATGGGCGGCACGCGATCGATCATCAGTTCGGACCCGCCGGACCACACGCAGCTGCGCGGACTCGTGAACCGCGCCTTCACGCCGCGCATGGTCGCCGAAATGGAGCCGCACATCCGCGAGATCACGCGCGAACTGCTCGCACGTGTCACCCCGTCCGGACGCATGGACATCGTCGACGATCTGGCGATGCCGCTGCCGGTGACGATCATCGCCGAGATCCTCGGCGTCGAGGCGTCGCGGCGCGACGACTTCAAGCGCTGGTCGAACGCGGTGGTCGTGAATCCGGGAGCGCCCGCGGATGGCGATCGCGCGCGTGACATCGCCGAGTTCCAACAGTTCTTCGCCGATATCGTCGACGAGCGGCGGCGCGCGCCGAAAAATGACCTGGTCAGCGCGCTGGTACGCGCGGAGGGCGCCGATGAGACGCTGACGAACGACGAGATCATCAGCTTCGCGATGCTGCTGCTGATCGCCGGCAACGAAACGACGACGAACCTCATCGGCAACGCGATGCTGGCGTTGACCGAGCACCCGGATGAGCTGCGCAAGGTCGCCGCTGATCCGTCGCTGATCCCGAGCATGGTCGAAGAAGCGCTGCGCTACGACGCTCCGGTGCAATTTCTATTCCGCATGACGACGCAAGATGTAGACATCGCCGGTACGACGATTCCGAAAGGCAACGCCGTCGTCCCGATCTACGCGTCCGGCAACCGCGACGACCGCAAGTATCCGGACGCGGCGCGCTTCGACGTCACGCGCAACCCTCAAGGGCACCTGGCGTTCGGTCAGGGCATCCACTTCTGCCTGGGCGCTCCGCTCGCCCGTCTCGAGGCGAAGGTCGCGTTCGAAGAGTTGCTCGCGCTGCGCGGCATCGAGCGCGCCGGCGAAGCCGAGCGCATCGATTCGCTGTTCCTGCGCGGGATGAAGCACCTGCCTCTATCGTTCGCGCCCGTGGCCGCGCGCGTATAGAAGATGTTGGACCCCTGTAGGGGCGGACCTATGTGTCCGCCCGAGCGGGCACGAACCTCGATGACCAGACCCGAACCTCGCCGCCACTCCATGCGCCTCGCCGGATTCGACTACGCCGAACACGGGGCGTACTTCGTGACAATCTGCACGGAGAAGCGTCTGCCGCTGTTCGGCTCCGTCGCGGACGACGCGATGCTCACGAACTCCGCTGGCAAGATGATCGAACGATGGTGGCTGGAGCTGCCGCGCAAGTTCCCGCGCGTGGAGATCGACGAGTTCGTAATAATGCCGAACCACGTACATGGATTGCTGTTCATCAACGGTGCAGATGTCGCCGTTCACGATCCTTCAGCGCGAGACGGCGAGGGCGGACACACAGGTCCGCCCCTACAGGTTTCGGAGGCGCCATTGTCACGCATTGTGCAGTGGTTCAAGACCATGAGTACGCGCGCGTACTTCGCGGGGCGTGCGTGATGAGGGCTGGGCGCCCGTTATGGGCAAGCTGTGGCAGCGCAGCTACTACGATCACATCGTGCGGCGGGAGGAGGCGCTGAACGATATCCGCCAGTACATCATCGACAATCCACGGAAGTGGTCGGAAGACGAGCACAATCCGGCAGTCAGTTCGTAAGAGACATCGCGCCGCGGATACGTTCGTCCGTGCCGAGAACGGAGAGGGGCGAACACGCAGGCTGCGCCCCTTGTATCTGCGATGTGGCGCCAACACCGTAGGGGCGGCCCCATGTGGCCGCCCGTGCCCGCACGCGCGACGGACATTCGCCATTGCTCACCGGAATGTACCGAGGCCGTAGGGACGCACCTTCAGGTCCGTCCCCGTCCGTTCACGACGCGAGCGCCTTCTCGATCGCCGCGCCGAGCGCCTGCGTCGTGACGACGGTGCCGCCCGCGGCGGCGATGTCCGGCGTCCGCAGGCCGTCGGCGAGCGCACGCCGCACCGCCGCCTCGATCGCGGCGGCCTCCGCCTCGAGCTTGAATGAGAGACGCAGCATCATCGCGACGCTAAGCAGCATCGCGATCGGGTTCGCTTTCCCTTGGCCGGCGATGTCGGGCGCGGAGCCGTGAATCGGTTCGTACATGCCGAAGCCGTCGGCGTTGAGGCTCGCCGAGCCCAGCATCCCCAGCGAGCCGGTGAGCACGCTCGCTTCGTCGCTGAGGATGTCGCCGAAGATGTTGTTCGTCAGCAGCACATCGAACTGGCGCGGGTTGACGACGATCTGCATCGCGGCGTTGTCGACGTGCAGGTAGTCGTGTGTGATGTCCGGGTACTGTGGCGCGATCGTCGCAAGCACGTCGCGCCAGAGCACCGAGCTGCTCAGCACGTTCGACTTCGCAACGAGCGTCACGTGCTTCTTCGCGCGGCCGCGCGCGATGCGGAAGGCGCCGTGCGTGATGCGCGCGATCTCGCCCTCGGTGTACGACTCCGTGTCCCACACCTGGCGCTCGCCGTTCACGATGCGCTCGCCGCGCTCGCCGAAGTAGATGCCGCTCGTCAGCTCGCGCACGATCAGCATGTCGGCGCCCTCGACGATCTCGGGCCGCAGCGGCGAGAGCGAGAGCACCTCCGGGTACACGACGACCGGCCGCAGGTTCATGAACAGGTCGAACGCGCGCCGCAGCCCCAGGATCGCCGTCGTCTCGACGCCGCTCCACTTCGGGTGGTGCGCCTCGTTCGTCGGGCCGCCGAAGGGACCTTTGAGGATCGCGTCGGCGTTCCGGCACGCCTCAATCGTCACGGCGGGCAGGTGCTCGCCGTAGCGATCCCACGCCTCGCCGCCCGCATACGCCTCGACGAACTGGAACTCGTGACGGAAACGGCCACCGACGGCCGTCAGCACGCGCAGCGCCTCGTCGGTGATCTCCGGTCCGATGCCATCGCCCCGCAGGACGGCGATCTTGAAGTTCATGTGCTCCCTTCGGGCGCGGTCGTCGGCCTCGTGGTCGTCGGTCTTCGGTCTTCGGGGGGCGTTGTGGGCCGACCCGGCGAATCTCAGATTACCGGCTTGCAGCGGCGGGTCATAGCATCTCGACGCGTCGCGTTGCCCTTGCCGCGTAGCGCGAAATTCAGTCCGCGCGTGGTTGGGCGTAGCGTCGCCGATGGTGAGGCAGACTGCGGGAGCCGCGGCTGTACCAGTACCCGCGGAGCTTCAGCTCCGCCGAACTGCCGGGTTGGTACGGGGTGGCATTCCGGGCTATCCGTCTGAAACGCAGGGCGGGTACGCTTGTTCCAGTTCTCGGGCACACGGGCTTACACCGAGCACCGCGCGGACTGAAGTCCGCACTACGTTGGGCTACGAAGCGCTGCAATCCGCTGCGATACCAGTACCCGCGGAGCTTCAGCTCCGGCGAACTGCGGGGTTGGCACGGAGGTGGCATTCCTGGCTATCCGTCTGAGACGCAGGGCGGGTACGCTTGTTCCAGTTCTCGGGCAAACGTGCTTACACCGAGCACCGCGCGGACTTCAGTCCGCGCTACGTCGGGCCACGAAGCGCTGCAATCCGCTGCGACACCAGTACCCGCGGAGCTTCAACTCCGCCGAACTGCCGGGTTGGTACGGGGTGGCATTCCGGCTATCCGTCTGAGACGCAGGGCGGGTACGCTGGGCGAAACGCGGGCGGAGCTTCAGCTCCGCGGGTACGCTTGTTCCAGTTCTCGGGCACGCGTGCTCGCACCGAACATCGCGCGGACCGAAGTCCGCACAACATGGACGACCCGCGCTTTGCGGCGGACCAGCAATCGAAGATCGGAGACCGCCATGCCTGAAGTGAAGGTTGCGACACTGAACCTGTTCAACCGCATGGGCGAGTGGGGCCTGCGCGCGCCCCTCGTCATCGACCAGCTCGAGGCGCTGCTGCCGGACGTCATCGGCCTGCAGGAAGTGGACATGGTGCTGGACCAGGGGATGTGGATCAGCAAGCAGGTCAACATCCGCCTGCCCGGGCAGCCGCACTACCGCATCAAACACGCCGTCAACCCCGACCAGCGCGCCAGCTTTCACGGCATCGCCACCATGTCGCGCATCGGGTTCGAGTCGCACGAGATCCTCGATCTCATGACGTTCGAACGCGTCGCGCAGCGCATGGAGTTTCGCTGCGGCGACCAGCCGTTCTACCTGGTGAACACGCACCTCCACTTTCCGCCCGAGGCGTCGCAGGCGCGCGTCGACCAGCTCAACTACCTGCTGGCGTGGCTCGATGCGAATCCGCGCCAGTTGCCAACGGTCATCCTCGGCGACTTCAATGCGTACGCGGAGCTGCAGGAGGAGGCCGTGACGCTGATGAAGGCGCGCTTCCGGTCGGCGCACGAGGCCGTGCATGGCCGGGAGCCCGAAAAGACGTGGACGACGCCGGTCAACACGTTCGACCCGGCGCCGCACGGCACGCTCGACTACATCTTCGTGTCGAACGAGTGGCGCATCACGGACGCCGGCCTCGCGTTCCACACGCCATCGCCCCACAACGCGAACCTCTATCCGTCGGACCACCTGGGATTGTTCGCCGTGCTGGAACTGCCGTAGCGCATGGTGGTCGCCACGCGCACGTGTCCCGCGAACTCCACTCGTTGACGCAGACGATCCTAGGCAGCGGCTACGGTGTTGGCGCCGTCAGCCACGCCATCGCGCTGTCCACCACCCGCTGCTGCACGGACGCCGCGTCGTCCAGCGTCTTGTGGCTCACCAGCGCCAGGCCGCCGCCGCCGTCGCTCGGCGCGACAGGCGCGCGCGCGCTCGATTCGTCGACGTTGGTCACGTTGGGCCGGTTGATCGCGACGCCGTGCCAGCCTTCGTTGAGCTGGAAGAGGTTGAGCAGCGGCACGGTCGCAGGCAGCTCCTCCGCGTCGCGATCGTAGAGCGCGATCGTGCGGTCGATGACTGCGCCGAACATCCGTCCCGGAAAGCGGCCCTCCAGCGCCGCCGCGATCGACGTCACGGCGACGCCCCCGTGGCTGTGGCCGATCAGCACGGCTCGCAAGCAGGGCATCTCCGTCATGCGCCGCTCCAGATCAAGCGTGAGCCACTGCTCCATGCTCGTCTGCGGCTCGTCGGCCGACGAGATGGCCGAGCCCGCGAGCACCGGCGTCGTGCCGATGCCCGCCTCCGTCGCGCGCGCCTGGAGCGTGTTCACCATGTCCAGCACGCCAAGGCTCTCGCCGACGGTCGTGTCGTAGAGGTCGGTCAGCGCCGAACCGATGGCGACGATCACCACCGGTGACCGCGGCGCGTCGCAGCGATAGGCGTCGGGACTCGATGGGTCTCCGACGTAGAAGTCACGATGATGCGCCCGATCGACGCACGCCTTCGCCTTGACCAGCGGGATATGCAGCCCCTCCAGGCTGGCGCCGTCCGCCCCGTCGATCGTGCCGTCGCCATTCGTATCGAGGCAGGAGATCAGCGTGGCGATGCCGTGCCGGGACGCGGCAAGGCCATCGATCCACGAACGCGGCACCGGTGTCGGTTGGGGCGCCGCCGGCCGCGGCGTCGATGTCGGGATGCCGGCCGAGACGATATCGGCGGTTGGTGTGCTGCGCGGGAACACCGAGAAAAGGACGATAGCGGCGAGGAGAGCGATGAGGAAGAGGGTTGCGAGGCCCAGTGCTCTCATCCGGCGGCGCGCCGTCGTGGGGCCTCGAACGCGCGTCGAGGTCGAGCTTGCGGTTGAGCCGATGCGATCGCCCGGAGCCAGGGCGCTGCCTGATCGCGGAGCAGCGCGGTCGCGACATCGCCGAAGTAAAGCGTCGCCTGTCCGTCACGCGCCGAGACGTCGATCTGATGTCGCGCCGTTGCGACGGCCGACAGCTCGCGGAGCCAGAAGGCGGTGTCTCCCAGGCGTTGGTGGTCAACTGTGGGAAGGAAGAACAGCCGATCGCTGGTGAGGAGGAGCGTGCCGCCCCACCAGCCCGGAGGGCGTGGTATGCGGAGAAGTGCCGCCCCCGAATGCACAAGGCGTTCGCTGGGCAGCAGCTTCGCTTCATCGAACCAGCCATGGCCGCGGGAAGCCATGCATCAGTATAGGCAGATGCGCGCACGCCTGCGTCAACAGCACGTTTGAAGCCGCGCGTACGAGCGGAACTGCGCGCGTGGCGCGCCGGGAGGGAGCGGACATCGCGCCGCCACGGCGATGCCGCGGCGACTGATTCAACCCGCCGGCGCGGCCGATACTCATCGGATTATGCGAGGCGGCATGACGGACCAGGCATTTCTTCAGCTTCAGGCACGGCGGCGCGAGCAGACGCCTCAGGCGCTGGCGCGCATCACCGTCGTCGGGCTCTTCATCGCGATGTGGGTGGTGCTGTGGATCGCGCGCATCCCCATGCCCGTGCCGTTTCTCGCCGTGCTGGCCGGCGAGGCGATGTTTCTGCTCGTCTACTGGCGAGTCGTCTTCATGCTCCCGAGCGAACGCGACGTGCACATCGCGCACGCCTGCATGCTGGCCGCCGAGATCGTCTTCCACACGCTCATGGTCTACTACCTGGGCGGCCTCATCTGGCTGGGCGCGTTCGCCTACGTGTTCGGCCTGATCTTTACGAACACGTTTCTCGACCTGCGTGGCGGCTTCGTGTACACGTGCGGCGGCGCGGCTTCGTTCGTCGCACTGATCGTGCTCGAGGCTACGGGGACGATCCCGCACTATTCGTACGGCGTGGAGGGCGCGCTGCGTTACCAGGACCCACAGGTCGTCATTACGACGGCGCTGGGCGGCGCCGGCGTCTTCTTCAGCATCTATCTCTGGGTCAACTGGGTGGGACACCAGTTGCGAGGCGAGCGAGATCACGCGGTCGAAGTGCAGACGCAGATCGTGCGCGCGAGACAGGATCTGGTGCAGGCCAACACGCAACTGGAGCGCAGGGTCCTGGCACGCACGGAAGAACTCGAGCGGGCGAACGCCGCGATCGGCGCGAGCGAAGAACTGCTCCGTTCCACGGTCGAGTCAACGGCCGATGGTATCCTCGTCGTCGACCGGGACGGGAAGGTGGCGTTCGGGAACCGGCGCTTTGCCGAGATGTGGCGCATCCCCGCTGACCTGCTGGCGCGGGGCGACGATGATGAGCTGATCGGTTTCGTGCTGGAGCAGCTCGACGACCCGCAGGCGTTCCTCTCGAAGGTCAAGGAACTGTACCAGTCGGATCGCGAGGACCTCGATACGCTGCTGTTCAACGACGGGCGCGTCTTCGAACGGTACTCGCGCCCGCTGATGCGCGGCGGCGAGGTGGACGGCCGCGTTTGGAGCTTCCGCGACATCAGCGAGCGTAAGCGCTTCGAAGCGCAGCTCGTGCACGTCGCGAACCACGACCCCCTGACGGGCCTGTTCAATCGCCGGCGTTTCGACGAAGAACTCGATCGGCAGCTCTCGGAGGCCCAGCGCTACGGCACGCATGGCGCGCTGCTGTTCCTCGACCTCGACCAGTTCAAGGACGTGAATGACAGCCGCGGCCATCGCGCGGGCGACGACCTGCTGACCAGCCTGGCGCTTCTCCTTCGGCAGCGGCTGCGTGATACCGACGTCATCGCCCGTCTCGGGGGCGACGAGTTCTCGGTGCTGCTCCCGCACTCCGACGCCGACCAGGCCGCCGCGGTGGCGAAAGATCTGCTGGAGGCGATCCGTGGCTACACGTTCCTCGTCGGCGGCGCGCCGCTCGGCATCACGGTCAGCCTCGGCATCGCGCTGTTCCCGGAGCACGGCTCCACCGCGGGCGAGCTGCTCTCGCGCGCCGATATGGCGATGTACCGCGCGAAGGAGGAAGGGCGCAACCGCGCCAGCGTGTTCGCGCCCGACGGCGACTGGGAAGCGCAGGTCGAGTCGCGCATCGGCTGGCACCAGCGCATCCGGGAGGCGCTCGACAACGACCTCTTCGTGCTGCACGCCCAGCCGATCCTTGATCTGCAAGCCGGCCGTATTTCACAGTACGAACTGCTGCTACGGATGAAGGGCGCCGACGGCGAGCTGATCGCCCCGAGCGCCTTCCTCGACATTGCTGAGCGCTCGGGTCTGATCCAGGACATCGACCGCTGGGTGGTGCGGCGCGCCATCCAGCTCCTCGCCGAATATCATTCGTCCGGGCGCGAGCTGCGGCTCGAGGTGAATCTTTCGGGCAAGGCGTTCGCCGATCGCGAACTGCTGCCCATGATCCAGAACGAGCTGCTCACGTACGGCGTCGACCCGGCGAACCTCGTGCTCGAGGTGACCGAAACGGCCGCGATCGCCAACATCAGTGACGCGCGGACGTTCGTGCGGACGCTCCAGAACATGGGATGCGGCTTCGCGCTCGACGATTTCGGCGTCGGCTTTTCGTCGTTCTCGCAGCTCAAGCACCTGCCGGTCGACTATCTGAAGATCGATGGAAGCTTCGTACAGGACCTGGCGGCCAACGCCGTCGATCAGCATCTTGTCCAGGCGATCGTGAGCGTGGCGCGTGGCCTCGGCAAGCGGACGATCGCCGAGTTTGTCGGCGATGCGGAGACCGTACGGTTGCTGAAGGAATACGGCGTCGATTACGCGCAGGGCTATCACATCGCCCATCCGGCGCCGCTGCACGAGATCGTGCCCGGGATCGATCTCGCCGCTTAGCCGGCCGGATGGGGGCTATCGTGGCTGGAGCGCCCCGCTTGCAACCATCCTGCGTAGTGCTTCCGGTTCACTGGGTAGTTGGCGGCCGCGAAATCGTCTACCGCCGGGCTCCCCTTCCCGCACCGGGAAGGGGCTGGGGGTTAGGTCGGGGCGGGGTGCGGCGAATCAACCGCGGGTCGCCGTTCTCCAGCGGCCTGACAACGTGGTAAAAGCACTCACACTAGGCGATCGAGTACGGCTGCCGCTTGCGGCCGACAAACGTCGTCGCCTCGGCGTAGCCGGCGCGCTTCGCCCAGTCGACCAGCTCGTCGAAGCGCGACCCGACGAGCTGCGGCACGTGCGCATCGGAGGCGAGCGTGATCGGCAGCCCGAGCGCGTGCGCCCGCTCGACGAGCGGCAATGCCGGGAAGATCTCGCCGCAGCGTCGCAGACCGTTGCTGTTCAGCTCGACCGCCGTACCGTTCACGGCGGCGCCGGCGAGGATCAGGTCGTGCAGCGGCGTTTCGTCTTGCGGCCGGTGTCCGAACTTCTTCAGCACATCGGGGTGCGTCAGCGCGTCGGCGAGTCCGGATTCGGCCAACTCCTTCATCAGCCCGCCGTACTCCGTCCACACCTCGGCGATGTCGTGCTTCTCCCACTCGTCGACGAACTCGTCGTCGTCGATGCCCCAGGAGCCGACGTAGTGCACGGAACCCAGCACGATGTCCCAGTCGTACGGCGCCAGGAAGGAGCGAAGGATCTCCTCCTTTCCGGGTAGCCAGTCCATCTCCAGCCCCAGCAGCACCGGCAGCCCGTCGGCTTTCACCTGCTCGATGAGCCGCACGTAGTCGGCGACGCTTCCCGAAACGTGATCTTGCCAGTATCGCCGCACCATGCCTGCGAGCCGCTTGTCGGGGTCTGCATCCCACCAGCCGTCGAGCATCCTGTACGCCTCTTCGAAGCGGAAGAGATGCTCGGTGATGCAGATCGTCGTCACGCCGCGCGCTTCTCCGGCACGCACGTACTCTTCGATCAGCGCGCGCGTCATCGGCGGCTTCTCGCCGTGCTGCTGCAGGTGCGTATGACAATCGACAAGCATCGGGCCAGCTTAGCAGCGGGAAGCGAGAGACGGGAAGCGGGAGATGGGAAGCGAGACGCGGGAGGTGTGGACTACGAACTACAAACTACAAACTAAGAACTAAGATCTACCGCCGCAGTCCCAGCTCGTCGATGATCGGCTCCATCGCGAGGATCAACGCCGCGCCTCGTTCGGCGGCCTCCGACGCCAGCTCGGGCGTCAGCGCCGGTGCTGTGAACGAGCGGTGCAGGCGGGTCCACTGCGCCGTCCACTCTTCCAGCTCGTACTCCGGCCCGGCGGCGGCGACGATCTCCGGCGCGCGCTCGGCGAGCAGTGCGGCGGCCTCGTAGTTGCGCTCGCGGTCCGGCCCTTCGAAGTGCAGCCCGATCTCCAGCCGCTCCGTCTTGCGCTGCACCCAGATCTCGTAGTGGACCGCCGCATCGCCGCGATAGTACTGGAGGTAGCCGAAGCGCTGCCGCCACGCGAGGCCGCCAAGGTCCGCGCCGAGGCGATCGACCATGCCCTCGTGTACCAGCGAGAGAAACTCCCGGATCCGGAGCGAAGGCAGCGTGCCGCGACGAGGCTTGGCCATGTGCGCATCATATCTCGCTATGCTGCGGCATGCTGCTCGGCGTCATCTCGGACACGCACGGCTACGTCGATCCGCGCCTCGCGGCGGCGTTCGTCGGCGTCGACGCGATCCTGCACGCGGGTGATGTCGGCGGGCCGCACGTGCTGGACGCACTGCGCGCGATAGCGCCGCTGCACGCCGTCTACGGCAACAACGACGAGAAGCTCGGCGGCTTCGGCCTGCGTCTCCGCGAGGATATCGAGATCGGCGGCGTGCGCTTCCACCTCGTCCACCAACTCCCGCACGCCCGTCCCTCTGCCGCCACCGGCGTCGTGGTGTTCGGGCACAGCCACCGCACGCTCATCGAGGAGCGAGAGGGCATGCTCTACGTGAATCCCGGCGCCGCGGGCCGCGCCGGCTTTCACAGGCTCCAGACCGTCGCGCTCATGCGGATCGATGGCGGCGCAATCGCCGAGACACGCATCGTGGAGCTGGGCGCGCGCCAAGCGATCGCTCGAGCGAGCAGGAGGCCGGCATGACACGTGCTCCAAAGCTGTTGGCGAAGGCGCTGGCGAATCTGCAGCCCCTGAAGGGGCAGGCCAAGCCCTATCAGATCCGACAGTTCCTGCGGCACGTTGAGCGATATCATCTGAAGATGAGAGGTGACCGGTGAGGGACTATCACATCAACATCTTCTACAGCGACGAGGATAAATGCTACGTCGCGGACATACCGGATCTTGTGTCCTGCTCGGCGTTCGGCGAGACACCCGAAGAGGCGCTGCGGGAGCTGCAGATCGCGAAGGGCGCTTGGCTCGACGTCGCCCGCGAACAGGGTAAGCCCGTCCCGCGTCCGCGGTATCGCCCCGCTATCTACCAGCTCAACCCCTAAGCGGCCCCACCCTTCGTCGCTCCGACGACCGGCGACCGATGACCAACCTGCTATGATCTCCCCGTGACGATGCAGCAGGCGGCACAGACCGACGCGTTCCAGCTCGCGCTGCCGATCTTCGAGGGCCCCCTCGATCTGCTGCTGCACCTCATTGAGCGCGAAGAGCTCGACGTCACGAACATCGCGCTGCTCGCCGTCACTGACCAGTACCTGCGATACCTGCACTCCGGCGAGCACATCAACCTCGGCGCCATGGCCGATTTCATCCAGATCGGCGCAAAGCTCCTGCTGTTGAAATCGCGCGCATTGCTGCCGCGGCCGCGGCCCGACGATCCCGAGGCGGAGGAGGAGGAAGACCCCAGCGAGGACCTCGCGCGCCAGCTCATCGAGTACAAGCTGTTCAAAGAGGCGGCCGGGCAGCTCCGCGCCATCGAGACCGCGGGCATGCGCTCGTACCCGCGCATCGCGCCGCCGCCCGAGATGTCGGCGCCCATCGGCCTCGACGGCATCACGCTCGACCTGCTGCGCGAGATGGTCGAGACCGCGCTCAACCGTGTGCCGGATGAAGAACCCGCGCCGGTCATCCGCCCGCACAAGATCACCATCCGCGAAAAGGTCGCGCTGATCCGCGAGCGGCTCGCGGCAGATGGCCGCGTCAGCTTCCGCTCGCTCATCGAAGCGTGTGCCACGCGGATGGAGATCATCGTCTCGTTCATGGCCGTGCTCGAGCTGATCAAGTCGCGCGTGCTGGAAGCGCTGCAGGACGCCGCATTCGCCGATATCGTTCTCGTGCCCTCGGGCGAGGCCGCGCTCGACGTCGACGTCACCGAATTCGCATAGAATCATCCGCTACGGCCGCACGCCCGTCGGGGCGCACGCCTGTTGGGCCGCACGCCTGTTGGGCCGCACGGCTGTTGGGGCGCACGGCTGTGCGCCCGGTGCGGGCTCGATCGCGCGGACCCACGTTCCGCGCGAATGGATTGGAACATGGCGGACAGCGCAGATCACAACAAGTCGCGCCAGCGCATCGTCATCGTCGGCACGACGGGCAGCGGCAAAACGACGCTCGCTCGTCGCGCCGCGGCGATCATCGGCGGCCGTCACGTCGAGCTTGACGCGCTCTACCACGACGCAGGATGGGTGCCCGCCGAGCCCGACGTGTTCCGCGCCCGTGTGCGCGCCGCGATCGCCGGACAGGAGCGCTGGGTGACGTGCGGCGGCTACCGCGGTCACGTCCGCGACATCACCTGGGCGAGCGCCGACCAAATCGTCTGGATCGACCTGCCGTTTCCGGTCACGTTCTCCCGCATGCTGCGCCGGACGCTCACTCGCATCGCACGCAAGGAAGAACTCTGGAACGGCAACCGCGATTCGCTGCGCAACACGTTCGCCAGCCGTGATTCGCTGATCCTCTTCGCTATCCAGCATCGCAACAAGTATCGCGAGGAGTACCCGGCCGAGTTGAGCGCACCCGCGCTCGCCCATGTCGACGTCGCGCGGCTGCGCCGCCAGCGCGAGGTTGCGGCCTGGCTGCGTGGCCTCGAGGCCGAGTGGCAGCGCGAACCGGCGGTGCACGGATGAGCGAACACGACTGGCCGCGCCGCATCGCCGTCATCGGCACCTCCGGCTCCGGCAAGACGACGTTCGCCCGCCGTGTCGCCGCGGCCGTCGCCGCGCCCCACATCGAACTCGATGCGATCTTCCACCAGCCGGACTGGGTGCCCGCCGAGCGCGACGTGTTTCGCGCGCACGTGACGGAGGCGATCGCCGGTCCGGCGTGGGTCACCGACGGCAACTACACCAGCTTTCTGCGCGACATCATCTGGCCCGCGGCGGACACGATCGTCTGGCTCGACTATCCGTTTCGTGTCGTGATCTGGCGCCTGTTCGGGCGCACGATGGGCCGCGCGGTGAAGCGTGAGGAGCTGTGGAACAGCAACCGCGAGTCGCTGCGCGGGCACTTCTTCACGCGACAGTCACTCTTTCTCTGGGCGAAGAACACGCACTGGAAGCACCGGCGGGAGTGGCTGCCGCAGCTCGATTCGCCGCCGATGGCGCACGTGCGCGTCGTCCGACTGCGTTCGCCGAAGGCCGCCGAAGCGTGGCTGCGCCAGTTCGAGGCTACGGCACGCGTGCGATCTCCGTCGTGAGCTGAGCGAGCCCCATCGGGCCGAGTCCGAGGGCGCGTGTGTGGAACCGCTTGAGATCGAACGCCGCGCCCTGACGTTTCTTCGCGGCGTCGCGCGCATCCAGCCACGCGCGCTCGCCGACCTTGTAGCTGATCGCCTGCGCGGGCCAGCCCAGGTAGCGCAATAGCTCGCTGGTCATCAGCTCCTTGTCCTGCCGGCTCCGCTGTTGCGCGAACGCGAGGCCGAGGGCGTGGTCCCATGTCTCGCCCGGGTGGAAGCGCTCGGTAGCCGGAATCGTGAGTTGCAGGTGCATGCCGATGTCGATGATCACGCGGACGCAACGCAGCGCCTGCGCGCTCAGCATGCCAAGCGCGTACTCGGGGTTGTCGAGATATCCCAGCTCACCCATCAGCCGCTCGGCGTACAGCGCCCAGCCCTCGCCGTGGCCCGACACGAACGTGAGGCTGCGCTGATAGCGTGAGAGCGTGTCGCCGAGGCAGCGGACCGTCCCGACCTGCAGGTGATGCCCCGGGACGCCTTCGTGGTACGCCGTCGAGACATCGGTCCACTTCGCGAACGTCGTGCGCGTGCCGGAGGGCCACCACGTGCGGCCGGGCCGGACAAAATCCTCCGACGGCCCGGAGTAGTACGGCGCCAGCGCGCCGCCGGCCGGCGGCACCATCACTTCCACGCGCATGATGCGCGGGTCGATGTCGAAGTGCTTGCCGTCCAGTTCCTCGAGCGCGCGGTCGTGTACCTCCTGTAGCCACGCGCGGTGCGCGTCGACGCCGTCGATCGCTCGTGCGGGATCGGTGTCGAGCAGCTGTTGCACCTCATCGACGCTGCCGCCCGGCAGTATCTTCGCCGCGGTAACGGCCATCTCGCGCTCGACACGGTACAGCTCGTCCCAGCCCCAGGCGTACGTACCTTCGAGATCGATTTCACAGCCGTTGAACTGCCGCGACATCAGCTGATAGCGCTCGCGCCCGGCCGCATCATGTTCCGTCGCTCGAGGCAGATACTCGCTCTCAAGGAACGTGCGCAATTCGGCGTACGCGCCCTCCGAAGCGTGTACGCCCGCTTCGATGTCTGCGCGCAGGCCGTCCGATGCCAGCTCCGGTATGGCGTTGTACGCGTCGAGGAGCGTGCCGAAGAACGATGGCGTTCCCTGCTGGCCGCTCCAGATCGCCGCCTGTTTCGCGCACTCGCGCGCCTGGCGCTGCGCGGCCGGCATGCCACGCGCCAGCCCTTCCAGCAGGGTGGCGCGGAACCCTGACAACGCGCGCGGGACGAGTTTGAGCCGCGTCGCGATGTTCTGCCAGTCCTCTTGCGTCGCGCGTGGCATCTGGTCGAAGCCGCTGCGGATACCCTGCATGGGGCTGCCGATGATCCGCAGCGCGCGGAGGTACTCGCCCGCGTCGAACGCGGCGATGCGCACGGCGAGCCGCTCCGCCATGACGTCGCGCGCGATCCGGTCGCGATCGCCGTCGATGGCCGCGAGATTGAGTTCCGCGGCCGTCCGCCGATCGAGCGCCGCGATGGCGGCAGCGCCGTCGGGCGAGTAGTCCGTCATCTCGGCTTCGTGACCGGTAATGCCCGCCGCGGTGGCGGCGTTTGGATCGAGCGCGGCGAACTCATCGACATAACGGTCAGCAATCTCGAAAATGCGCGTCATGCGGCCTCCTGTAGGGCGCGTGCGGCTGCGGCGGTGATGCCGATTCGGCAGCAGCGTATCGGATGCGCGTGCGTCATCGGAGCTTGTATGAATCACTGACGGGCCTACAAGCTGATGTGCTGAGATGCTGAGATGCTGAGATGCTGAGATGCTGAGATGCTGACGCACTGACGTGCTGCGATGCTGAACCGCTGACAAGCTGACTTGCGACATGCTGACCGGCTGACAAGCTGGCGTGCTGACCGGCTGACAAGCTGACGTGCTGACCGGCTGAACCGCTGACCCGCCAGACGAGCAAACGGGCGGATGCGTCCTCAGGTTCGCATCCGCCCGCTGGCTTGCATGATGATCGGCGCCCGTACGACAGCGCGGCGCGCTACGGCGCCTTCGCCGTGGGGTTCGGCGCCAGCACCTGCTGCGCCGGCACCGGGCGCAACCCCGCAGGCGTCCACTCCAAGAACAAGGCGTGATCGGTGTTCGGCGGATCCTGCAGGTACGCGCCGCGCGGCAGGTCGAACGCCGCGGCGTCGCCGTAGATCGCGCGCGCCACCGATGGCACCCACGTGTACTGCTCCATCGGGTTCGTCCACGGACCGTCGACGATGTAGATCGTCGTGCCGGGTGGGACGTTACCGTAGTTCGACTTCAGTTCGTTCACCAGCAACTGCCAGCGCTCGGTGTCGCGACCGGAGTGCGTGTCCTGCGCGTACGTTTGCCATCCGTAGAGCCCCGCTACCGTGCCCACGAACAGCAGCGCGACGATCGTCGCCGGGATGCGCAGCAGGCGGTGCGAGTTGCGCACGTAGTCGTACGCGGCGTACGCGGCGATAGCGGCGACCGGCGCGAAGAACGCCACGGCGGTGTAGGTGTAGCGCGATGCCGTCCAGATGCGCACCGGCGCGTACGGCAGGATCGCCAGCAGCATGCCGAAGACGCAGAGCCGCGCGATGTTCGGTCCGCGTATGGCGATGATCGCCGACGCAGCCAGCATGACGCCGGCGATCGCCCAGCGCGTCGCGTCCGGTGTCATCGGGATCGAGCGCGTCGGGAAGGCGATGAACGATAGGTACACGCTGTAGTTGGTGAAGACGTGCGTACCCCAGTAGTACCCGTCGAACTTCAGCTGCGGGTTGGGGAACGCCTCGTAGTAGATGAACCAGCCGACCGCCACCACGGCGAACGGCAGCGCGTGCACGACGAGTCGCGGCGACAGGCTGCGCCAGCGGCGCGAGAACAGCATGTACGCGGCGACGATCACCGGCGCGTAGACAAACGACCCCTCATTCGTCAGGAACGCAAGTACGAACAGCGCGAATGACAGTCCGTATGCGGCGAGGTTGCGCTCGCCATCCTGCGCGTACGAGATGATGGCGAGCAATGAGGCGAGGAGGAAGAACGTCGCCAGTACGTGCGGCAGCGCGGTGATGTACGTCACCGTGTCGAAGTGCGCGCCGGACACGCCGAAGACGATCGCCGCGACCGCGCCGATCGCCGGGCGCTTCGTGACGCGCGCGACCAGCGTGTACATCACGACGAGCGACGACAGGTGTACGGCGAGATTCACCGAGCGCCACGCCGTGGCGTTCAATCCGAACGCCTTCCACTCGGCGGTGTAGATCACGGCGGTGAGCGGGCGCCAGTTCGGCACGATGTCCTGCATGCGCAGCGTGTCGATCAGGTACTGCTTGCCGCCGGAGTACTGGATGCTTCCGAGCACGACGAAGTCGTCGCCGGCGAAGAAGTATCGCAGCGTGGGGGCATGCACGATGAAGGTGATGGCGAGCGCGGCGAGCACACCCCAATGCCGGAGCGTGAACCGCCAGACATCGCTGAGAGCCAGCGACGTGGCGATGCGCGGTCGGCGCAAGGCATACCCGTCCGCATTCACGGTGATCGGGTACTTCATATTCGGTTTTCAGTCAGTTATGTGGTGGCGAGGGTGCCACACCAGGACGTTGAGGACATTGTAAAGGCGATGAGCCTTTAGCGCTGCGAATAATCGGTCAACATGATCGAGTTTATGTCGCGACCTTGACAACGCGGCGCCGTGGCCGTGATTCCGGGCCGAGCGCGTGACACTCCCGCGATCGTTATGGCGGCGTGTTACGTAGCCTGCAAACCGCACGTAGTGTTCACGCCCGCCGGCGATCGGATCGCGTGTCGAGCTGCCGAAAGAGGGGTTGCGGTCGTCGCCGGCGAAGCGTATGATATGCGTCATCCCCGCCAGTAGGTACGCACAGCTCGTCCGCGAGCGCGCGGAGGCGCGCCCGGCGTCGCGCGGCCTGCCACTGGAGCATGATGAAAGCCTTCCTGGCGGCAGCCTTCGCGGCGCTCTCCATCGTGGCGATTGCGTTCCTCGCGCGCGAGGAACGCAATCGCCCGCGCCACCGGCACCGGGCCCAACATCGCACCCCGACCGGTGCGCCGACGTCGCCGGCGACGGTCGGGTGACATGGCGCGACGTGCTCGCCGAGGCGCGCGCTCTCCTGCGGCACAGCGCCGACGCCCGGACGACGTCAACGGCGACGGACACGTCGATGCACGTGACCTGGAGGTGGTCCTGCACCAACTTGGCCGCCACTGCCACGATCGCGAGCACGACTAACGGACTGCCTTGGGTGGGCTCGTTCTCCGGACCGCGGGTCAGCGCCAGCCGTCGTCCCACGCGAGCAGATGAGTCGTGGCGCGCCGCCTGTTGACAGGCTGCGTCGCGGGCGCGTAAGATACGGGAACATTTCGGGCGCGGAGCCCGTGCGAGATCTTGAGGCAACGTACAGCAATGCGAGCGATCGGTATCAACAGCAACGCCTTCAGGGTGCGACTCGTCGCGCCGGGTGGGGCGTACGTGGGTCGGATCAGTGTGTCCGGCGTGGAGCGTGAACGTTGAGGTAACCGCGCGACACGAATCGGACGTTCGACCCACTGCAGCATGCGCGCTGAGTGGGTTTTTTGTTGCCCACGACGGGCCGGGCACACCGCGGAGACGCGGAGGGTGCGAAGAAGTTGAGAAAGGGTCTGTGTCATGACCAGTCAAGGTGAATTCGAAGCATCATCGGTCGTGTCGTGGGCGGAAGCGGCCGCGCGCACGTCGCCGCCGCTCCGTGTGACGGGCGTCGTGAAGTCGTTCGGTGGCGGATTCGACCCGACGCGCGCGCTGCCGTGGCGGCGCCATGTCCAGCGCGAGGCGCCGCGCCGCGTCGTCGACGACGTATCGATCGAGATCCGGCGCGGCGAGATCTTCGGCGTTATCGGCGCGAACGGCTCCGGCAAGTCGACGCTGATCCGCATCATCAGCACGCTGCTGCTGCCGGATGCGGGCGAGGTGCGCGTCTTCGGACTGGACGCCGTGCGCGATTCGATGCGCGTGCGGTCGCTGATCAACCGCGTCTCGGCCGACCCGTCGTTCTTCCGCACCATGACGGCGATGGAGAACCTCCTGTTCTTCGGCCGTGTGTACGGACTGACGCCGCGCGACGTGAAGGAGAAGACGCCGGCGATCCTGAAGCGACTCGGCTTCGAGTGGGAGCGCGCGCTCGAGCCGATGAGCCATCTCTCGCGCGGTCAGCAGCAGAAGGTGGCGGTGGCGCGATCGTTCCTGACATCGCCGTCGCTGATGCTGCTCGACGAGCCGACGACGGGCCTCGACCCGCGCAGCAAGCGCGACGTGCAGGGGTTCGTGCGCGAGGTGCAGCGCGAGCACGACGCGTCGATCCTGCTGACGACGCACGACATGGAGGAGGCGGAGCTGTTGTGCGACCGCATCGCCTTCATCTCGGGCGGGCGGATCGTCGCCGAAGGCACGCCGCTGGAGTTGCGCCAGAAGGTCGCCGCGGGCCGGCCGGTCGAGCAGATCGACATGGAGGACGTGTTCATGGAGCTGACCGGCCGCAGCGTCGAAGAGGACGAAGTGGTGGAACCGGTGCTCGCAGGAACGTGAGGGGATCGATTGGAACCACAGATGTCACAGATTGCACAGATTGGTCGGGGACGATCCACGAAGAGCACGAAGGACGCGAAGGTTGAAGTGGCTGGGGCGAGGATCTGTGTCGTGGATGGACGCTAAGACCTCATCTGGACTTCAACAACAACCTCTGTGTCTCTGTGCCTCTGTGGTGAAACAAACGCGAGTTAAGTGATCGTGGCACGATCCACGACGAGCGCGAAGATCACGAAGGCTGAGGAGGCTGGCGCGTTGATGGGCACCAAAATCTTATCCGCCCCCAAAAGAGAACCTCTGTGCCTCTGTGCCTCTGTGGTGAAACAAACGGGAGTTGAGCGGCGGTGAGTATTCGCAGATGTGACAGATTGCACAGATTGGTTGGGAACGATCCACGACGAGCACGAAGATCACGAAGGCTCAGGAGGCTGGAGCGTGGATGGGCACCAAAATCTCATCCGCCCCCAAAGGAGAACCTCTGTGTCTCTGTGCCTCTGTGGTGAAACGAACGGAGTAGTGTGATGGTGAGTATTGCGGAGCAAGTGCGATTTCCGGCGCGGCCCGGCCGGCCGGCGCTGGTGTGGGCGTTCATCGAGCGCCAGACGAATCTCTGGAAGCGCTACTGGGCGTGGGAGCTGGTGTGGCTGGTCTACGGCGCCGTCAACACGCTGGCCGTCACGCTAATCGCCAACCAGGTCGATCAGTCGGGCGTCAGCAAGAGCATCGACGTATCGCGCCTGGTGCTGTTCCTGCTGATCGGCACGCTCGTCTGGGCGTATCTCTCAGCGGTGCTCGATGACATTAGCCTCGTGATTTCGTGGGAGCGCTGGGAAGGGACGATCGAGCACACGCTGATGGCCCCGGTCGAGCGCTGGCTGCACCTCTCCGGCATGGTGCTCTTCGGCATCATGCACGCCACGGTGCGTACGCTGATCATCTTCGCGATCGCGCTGCCGTTTTTCAGCGTGAATCTCGGGCAGGCGGACTGGTTCGCGGCGGCGGTCGTGCTCCTCGTGGGTAGCTTCAGCGTCGCCGGGCTGGCGATCCTCGCCGGCATCCTGCCGATGCTCTACCCGGAGCGCGGGCAGCAGATGTCGATGATGATCCAGGCGTTCGTGCTGCTGGTGTCGGGCGTGTACTACGAGGTGGGCGTCCTGCCGGCGTGGCTGCGCGTCTTCTCGTACATCTCGCCCGCCACGTACATCCTCGACGGCATCCGCGGCGCGATCATCGATGGCGACAGCCTGTTCGACGTGTGGCGGCAGCTCGCCGCGCTGGCGGTGTTCGGCGTCGTGCTGATCCCCGGCGGGTTAGCCACGTTCGGCGTAGCGGAACGCTGGGCGAAGAAGACAGGGCGGCTGAAGCGGCAGGGGTGAGGCAGCGGAGCGCGTATACTGGAGGCACGATGGTTACGAAGAAGATCAACAGTCCGGCGTCCCAGGCTCCGCCTGCCAAACGGCGGACGAGGAGGGGTTCGGCCAGCGAGTCGATCATCCTGCGCCTCGCTCGTATCGGCGAGTCCGTGCCGAACGAGGACTGGGATAACCTCCCTCGTGATTCGGCGAAGAACTTCGACCACTACGCGCACGGTTCTCCGCGCGAACAGTAGATGACCGAGGTCTTCGTCGACATCGGATATCACGTTGCGCTTATCGACGTGCGGGATCGGTTGCATTCGGCGGCGATTGCGCGCGGACAAGCCTTGTGGTCAGCGCGCGCGACGTTCGTTACGACCGAATCGGTGCTCATCGAATTCCTCACGTACCTATCCGGTGGTGGCGCGTACATGCGCGCCGCCGCCTTCGAATACGTGGTGGATCTTCGGGAATCGAGCGAATTCGTCGTGCTCCCGCATACATCCAAACTATTCGACGCGGCCTCGATCTCTACCGCGCGCGGCCCGACAAGAGCTACAGCATGACCGACTGCATCTCGATGGTCGTCTGCCGCGAGCGCGGCATCACTGACGTGCTGACGTATGATCGCGACTTCGAGCAGGAAGGATTCGTCGCGATGCTGCGGGGCGCGTGAGTGGACGCCGCTACTGTCGCCCCCGGAACCACTCGACCGTGCGCTCGAGACCCTCGTGCAGGCCGACCTGCGCGCGCCATCCCGTGGCGGCTGCGAGCTTCGCCGACGATGCGTAGTTCGCCGGCACGTCGCCCGCCCGCTCGCCAAGGTCTTCGATCTCGACGTGATACTCCAGGATGTCGGTGATCTCGCCGATGATGTCGATGATCTTCGAGCCGGTCTCGGAGCCGACGTTGAAGTACTGCAATCCGGAGAGCCCCAGCACGGCGGTGTGCGCCCGCGCCAGGTCTTCGACGTAGATGAAGTCGCGCACCTGCTCGCCCTTCCAGTAGAGCGGGATCGGCGTCTTCGCCAGCGCCGACGTGATGAAGTTCGGGATCGCGTGCGTCTCCGGTTCGTGCAGCTCGTTCGGACCGTACGGGTTGAAGTAGCGCAGCACGATCGCATCCATCCCGTAGAGCGAGTTGTACGTCGCGACGAACGCCTCGGTCGAGACCTTCGATGCGCCGTACGGGTTCGACTGCACGCCCAGCGGATCCTCCTCGCTGATCGGCAGGCGCGACGGCGTGCCGTACACCGTCGCGCTCGACGAAAACACGATCTTGCCGACATCGGCCCGGTGCATCGCTTCGAGCAGGCGCACGGAGTTGACGATGTTGTTCTCGGCGAACAGCACCGGCTCCTCAACCGACCGGCCGACCTCGATGAACGCCGCCATGTGGATGACCGCATCGTGCCCGCGCAGCCAGCCGGGCAGGCGCTCCTCATCGCGCAGGTCGCCCTCGATGAAGCGCGCGCCGTCCGGCACGAGCGCGCGGAAGCCCTTCGACAAGTTGTCGAGCACGGTGACGTCGTGCTGTTCTTCGAGCAGGATCTTCGTGAGCGAAGATCCGATGAACCCCGCGCCGCCGGTAACGCAAACGCGCACTAGTCTTCGTACCGCCTGAATACGAGGCAGGCGTTCTGGCCGCCGAAGCCGAAGCTGTTCTTCAGCACGACATTCACGTCCGCCTGGCGCGCCACGTTCGGCACGTAGTCGAGGTCGCAATCCGGGTCCGGGAACTCCTGGTTGATCGTCGGGTGCACCCAGCCCGTGCGGATTGCCTGTACGCACGCCACCGACTCGATCGCCGCCGATGCGCCGAGCGTGTGCCCAATCAGTGATTTCGTGGCGCTGATCGGGATCTGGTACGCCACCTCGCCCAGCGCGCGCTTCATCGCGATCGTTTCGTACTTGTCGTTCATCTGCGTCGATGTCGCGTGCGCGTTGACGTGATCGACATCCTCCGCGCGCAGTCCGGCGTCGGCGAGTGCCTGCGTCATGCATGCGGCCGTCGTCTCGCCGTCTTCGACGGGCACGACGACGTGGTGCGCGTCCGACGTGCAGCCGTAGCCGGCCAACTCCGCGAGGATCGGCACGCCGCGCTGCCGCGCGTGTTCCAGCGACTCGATGATGAATACTGCCGCGCCCTCCGACGATACGAAGCCGTCGCGCTTCGCATCGAACGGGCGGCTTGCCCCTTCGGGCGGATCGTTGTTGGTCGAGAGCGCCTTCATCACCTGGAACGCCGCGAGCCCCAGCTCCGAGAGCCCGGCCTCCGCGCCGCCCGTGATCATCACGTCGGCGCGCCCCGCGCGGATCATCTCCATCGCCTCGCCCATCGCGTTGCCGGCCGATGCGCAGGCGGTGCTGATCGTGGCGTTGTAGCCCTTCGCGCCATACCGCATCGCCACCTGCGCGGCGGCCATGTTCGGCAGCATCTTCACCATGTAGAAGGGGTCCATGCGCCGCGCGCCCTTCTGCGTGATGTCCTTCACGGCCTTATCGGTATCGGGATAGCCGCCCATGCCGTTGCCGAATAGCACGCCGACCCGATACGGATCTTCCTTCCGCATGTCGAGGCCCGATGTCTCGAACGCCTCGCGCGCGGACGCCAGCGCCAACTGCGAGAAGCGCGCCATCCGGCGCGCCTCTTTGCGGTCGATGTAGTCCTCCGGCACGAAGTCCTTGACCTCGCCGGCGATGTGTACGTCGTACGCTGCCGAATCCACCTGCGTCAGCGGCCCGACGCCGGACTTTCCGGCGAGCGCCGCCTGCCAGAAGGCATCGACGGTGTGCCCGAGCGGGTTCAGCGTGCCCATGCCCGTGATCACGACGCGTCGCCGTCCGTTGCCGTTGTTGTTCGCCATGATGCCCCGGATATACGGCGCCGCGACCGCTGACTCCTGCCCGCGTTCGACGCCGCTGCTGAATGCGAATACACATGGATCATAGCTGATCGCATCTCGCGGCAGTACGCGCGCCGCCGCAAAGTTGATGCGCGAAATGGTACGTTCTGCTCATGACTTCCGCGTAAGCATGGGAAAGCGGCACGGCGAGGCGAGGCGGAGCGCCCGGAGCGTCAGCCCGCGTCCCGCGACGCTCCCACGTCCGATCCGCTCGCGAGCCGGATGGCATCCGACTCGATGCCGAGCACGTACTCCCGCACCGCCGCCACGAATGCGATCGCCCCGAACGCCACGACGGCGCCGCGCTCGCCTGCCTGTGCGAGCGCCGCATCGTACGCCTGCGGCAAGCTTGCGAATATCGAGACGGGCACGTCGTGCGGGCGGAACGCGGCAGCCAGATCGCGCGGGTCCGCGGCGCGTGTGCTCGGCCACGCCGTGACGAACACCTCGCGCGCGATCGGCGCCACCGCATCCGCCATAGCGGCCACATCTTTGCCGGCGAGCGTTCCGAACAGCAGCGTCGCCTGCGAGAGCCCGAAGTAATCGCGCAACGCGGCGGTCATGCGCTTCGCCGAGTCGCCGTTGTGCGCTCCGTCGATGATCACGAGCGGCTTGCGCGTCAGCACCTCGAGGCGGCCCGGCCATGCCACCTTCGCGAGCCCGGCGCTCACGTGCGCGGGCGTCAGCTCGATGCCGCGGCGCTCCGCCAGCGTCTCGCACGCCACGATCGCTGTCGCGGCGTTGTCGAGCTGGTGCCGCCCCGCGAGCGGCAGTTGCGCGTCGTACATCGCGCGCGATGTCTTCAGCTTGAATCGCTGACCATCGGCCGTCGCCGTCATCCGCGTCATCTGGCAGGCCCCGGCCACTTCGATCATCGTCGCGCGCCGCGCCGCGGCGGCGGAGCGAAACACATCGAGCGCCGACTCCCGCTGCGGCGCCACCACAACGGCAGCGCCATCAATGATGATCCCCGCCTTCTGCGCCGCGATCGCAGCGATCGTGTCCCCGAGGATCGCCGTGTGCTCCAAACTGATCGGCGTCAGCACCACAATATGCCCGGATGGCTCCCCCTCTCCACGTCGTGGAGAGGGGGCCGGGGGGTGAGGTGCACGTACGCCCGCAGCTGCCGCTCCCGACGACCGACCGCCGGCGACCGGCGACCGCCCGAACACATTCGTCGAATCCAGCAGTCCGCCGAGCCCTACTTCGACGATCTGCACGTCAACGCCGGCATCGCGGAACGCGACAAAGCCTGCCGCCGTCAGCGCGTCGAACGCCAGGAACTGCCGCCCGGAGAATCGCGGCGCCACCACGTCGGTCGCCTCCCGCACGCGCGTCAGCGTCGCGGCGAACGCATCGCGATCGATCGGCTGTCCGTCGATGCGGATGCGCTCGTTGTAGCGATGCAGGTGCGGGCTGATGTAGTAGCCGGTGCGCATGCCGGCCGCGATCAGCACCGCCTCGACCATCGCGCCGGTGCTGCCCTTGCCCTTCGAGCCGGCGATGTGCACCGTCGCGCGCCCGCGATGCGGGTCGCCCAGTTCGGCGAGCAGCGCCAGCATCGGCGCAACGTCCGGCCGTGACGCGAAGTCGCCCGTCCGCTCGAAGTCGGGCAGCGTCAGCAGCCACCGCAGCGACGCATCGTAGTCCATGTCATCAGGGTACTTTACGTACGGATCGCGGCGGCGCTAGCTGACGAGACCATTGCTCCACCCGCGGCGCAAGATCTCGTCGACCGTCTCGTCCGCCGTCTGCGCGGAGCTGTCGACCCACAGTCCGATGCGCGGCGTGCCGGTTCGGGCCTCTTCGTCCATCCAGCCCCACTGCTCGTACAACTTCGTGCCTCGGCCCGCTTCGCGCTCGCGCACTGCATCGAGCGTGGGCGTAAGCATGACGAAGATGAACGGCCGGCCCGCCATCTCCTCGAGAAGGTGCTGGACGCGCGCGCCGATGATGATGTCGTCGAGCACCGCCGTGAATCCGGCGTCGTAGAACGACGCGCCGAGCAGGCAGATGTTGTGCAGCCGCAGCCGCAGTTGCCGGTCTGCTTCATCCTCCGGCCCGCGCTGCGATTTCCACTGCGCACCCGAGACGATCATACGCTGCACGACATCGGCACTGACATGCACGCCGCGCGCGAAGCGTCTGGCCAGCAGCCCGGCGACCGTCGTCTTGCCGGCGCCTTGCATGCCGGACACGACGATGATCGCGCGTCTCGGATCGAGCGACTCGCGTCCATGGAGAACATCGTACCGAACCCGAGTGAGATGCCAGCTAAGGCGACGCAGCCGTCGCGGTGTACGGCCGCCGGGCAGCTGTCGCCCACAGCGCCCATGCCGGCTTCTCGCTGCCGTCGTTTCGCAGCAGCCCGATGTGCTGAAACACGCCGAACGCGGTGTCTTTCGCGTAGGCCGGATCCCACCCCGCGAACCAGATGATGAAGGGCATCTTCAGATCCTGTGCCTCGGTCAGCGCGCGCGTCACGAACGCCGACTGCTCCACCTCGCTCCCGTTGTTGATCCCGCGCTCGCCGGCGGCCGACGAGTACCCCATCTCGGCGATGACGATCGGTTTGTCGGTGAAGCCGCGTAGCTGGCTGTAGTAGTTGCTGGGCATGTCGCTCACCCTGGCGTACGCGAAGCTCGGGTACGTGCTGATCGATGCGACATCCATCTTTGATTCGAACGCCTTGATCAGCTGCCACGCCGGAAAGTGCTTGTCTCCGGTTGGCAGCTTGCCCTGCAGGTCTTCGTACTGCCAGGTCACCGTCACCTGCGTTTCTGGCGAAGCGGCCTTCACGCGATCGTACGCTTCGAAATACAACGACTTGAAGTTCTCGAAATCGCCCTTGTTTTTCTGGCTGTACAGGTTCATCTCGACGCCGAGCGCCATGTACGCCGGGTGATAGTTGATCGCCACGTACTGCGCGTACGCGAGGAACGCCGATCGCACGCCGGGGTCGCTGAAGTCCCTGGACGCCATCGGCGTCGGCAGCCCCGCGAGGCGGTCCCTCCCCGTCGATCCGTCCGTCGGGTCGATCGCGAAAAAGAGGTGGAGGCGCTTGTTCGCCACGGCATCCTTCTCGGACGCCGTCGTCTTCGCCGTCGCCTCGCTGATATCGGCGCCCGGCACGAAGTCAGCCCACGGCGGCGTGCGCTGGATCAGCACCATTTCCCCATGCTTCGCGGCGAGGTTGAACGTCTCGCTGTACGCCTTGCCGTTCAGCTCGCGCGGAAGCGTGCTGATCCCCATCATGAACGAACGCTCAGGTCCGGCCGTCGCGCCATAGCCGCCGCCCGAGCCGCCTCCGCATGCGGAAACTGCCAGCGCAGCGATGATGAGCGATGCGATCGCCCCGCGTGATGTGATCCTGCCCAACATGCCCTCCACAAGCCCGCGGGATTGTAGCGGATCGATGTTGCGATGGATGAGGCGTGTGGGGCATGGGAGCAAGTGCGTACGGCACGATCCGTGCGGCCCCGAACGCCGCCGGTCATTGTCCCGCTGCGTGCCGCCCAAGCGGAGTTGCCATGACCGTCATGCCATCGTAAGATGACGATGTAATGACCATGATGCAGATAGATACCGATAGACTCGCGACGATGCTTCGGGCGCTTGGGCATCCCGTCCGGATCGAGATGGTCCGCATGATGGCCGACGCCGGCGATGCGAACTGCATGGACCTCACCCGCCACGTCGCCCTCGCCCAGTCCACCGTCTCCGAGCACCTGCGCGTGCTCAAGGAGGCGGGGTTGATCGAGCAGTGCGGCCCCGGTCCGCGCTCTGGCTACTGCCTCAGCCGTGCCGCGCTCGTCTGGCTGAAGCAGAGTGTGGTGGCCCTGTGAACGACGCCGTCGCACTGCCCCGTTGCCTCGGTGCGGAGTTCGTCGGGACGTTCGCGCTCGTCTTCGCCGGCGCCGGCGCCATCGTCATCGATGCGAAGCAGCCCGGCGCGATCACGCACGTCGGCATCGCCGCGACGTTCGGGCTCGTCGTCATGGTGATGATCTACGCGGTCGGGCACATCTCCGGCGGGCACTTCAACCCCGGCGTGACGCTGGCATTCGCCGCGGCGCGTCATTTCCCCCTGCGCAACGTCCTGCCGTACTGGGCGGCACAGTTCCTCGCCGCCATCGCCGCAGCCGCCGTGCTTCGGCTGATGTTCGGCGATGTCGCCAGCCTCGGCGCTACCCGGCCCGCCGGATCGGACATGCAGTCGTTCTGGCTCGAGGCCATCCTCACGCTTGGACTGATGTTTGTCATTGTGTCGGTCGCCACGGACACCAGGGCCGTCGGCCAGGCCGCCGCGATCGCCATCGGCGGCGCCGTCGGGCTCGAGGCGATGTTCGCCGGCCCGATCTCGGGCGCGTCGATGAACACCGCCCGTTCGCTCGGCCCGGCGCTCGTCTCCGGCGAGTTTCACGCGCTGTGGGTCTATGTGGTGGCGCCGCCGCTGGGCGCCGTGGCCGGAGCGCTGATCTATCAGGCGATTCGGGGTGATGCGTGAGCACCATCCGCGTGCTCTTCCTCTGCACGGGCAATTCGGCGCGTAGCATCATCGGCGCCGCGCTGCTGAAGCAGATCGGTGGCGACGCGTTCGAGGTCTACAGCGCGGGGACGCATCCCAAGGGCATCAATCCGTACACGGTTCGCGTGCTCGAAGGGTTGAACATCGACCTCAGCGGCGAGCGCTCGAAGGACGTCGCAGAGTTCGCCGGCCAGTCGTTCGACTATGTGATCACCGTGTGCGATGCGGCCGCCGAGGAGTGCCCGATCTTCCCCGGAGCACCGGAGCGCACCCACTGGAGCTTCGTAGACCCCGCCGCGGTAGAGGGATCGGACGAAGAGAAGTTGCGCGCCTTCCAGCGGACGCTGCGGGAGATGCAGATGCGGCTCTCGACCTTCGTGCTGGTCGCGAAGAGAAACGCGACCACACCGGAACCGTAGCGGGCTGTTGAATGCGATGCGGACCGTCCGACGCGGAGGTGCGCCCGATGTCATGCAGAGCGAAGCGAAGCATCTACTCCGGCCGGAGTCCCTCGCGTTGTTCAGGGCTACAATGTTGGCCCACGCCCTGGTGAGAGCCCGGAGCGCCGCGAGCTAGCTCTTCCGCTTGTCGAAGTCGTCCAGGTCGAGACTCTCGATGAAGTCCTTGAAGGCGGACATCCGCTCCAGTTCTTCGGGGTTGATCTTCACGGTGCGGTCGGCCGAAGATACCGTCTCGCCGTCCTTGTCCAGCATGACGCCGGCCTTGTCCAGCACCGTCTCTTCGACGAAGATCGGAACCTTCACGCGCACCGCCAGCGCGATCGCGTCGCTCGGGCGGGAGTCGATCTCCATCGAGCCGCCGTTCACGTCGAGCACGATACGGGCATAGAAGGTGTCGTTCGAGAGGTCGTTGACCAGCACGTGGTTGACGTGGGCGCCGAGCGTATCGATCACCGAGCGCAGCAGGTCGTGCGTCAGCGGGCGCGCAACGGCGACTTCCTGGAGTTGAACGGCGATCGCGTCCGCCTCTGCCGCGCCGATCCAGATCGGCAGGTAGCGGTCGGACGACTTGTCCCGGAGGATCACGACCCTCTGGTAGTTCATCAGGCTTACCCTGATGCTCTCGATCGTCAACTCAACCACGCCGTCCACCCTCCATTCGAATCGCGATGCAGTCTATGCACGGCCCGAGAACGCTGTCAAAGCTGACAGACTCGCCCGCGTGTGCTAGGGCGGCCACTCGTGTGTCAGCTCTGCTGGCGGCGGGCGATCGCCTTTCGACCACTTCGCTTCGAAATAGATGCTGAATCCAGCGATCGTCGCCATCACCGCGGCGATGGCGAAGAGCACCGGGCTCACACCGTAAATATCGGCAATCGAACCGGCCGCAATCAGCGGCAAAATGCCTACCGCGTTCGCCAGCACCACCTGCGCGGCGAATACGCGGCCGCGCATCTCCGCCGGCGCCCGCTCGTGCAGCACGGTCTGGGCCGGCGCGTTGACCAGCGCGTATGCGAAGCCCATCGGTCCGGCGAACGCCATCGTCAGCAGCACCAGGATCGAAAGTCCGCCCGCACGGTCGCTGCCGAACGGATTGAACTCATCCGTCGTCTTCATCAGCCGAGCGATTGGGTCGACGGCGCCGATCGCGACAACGGACAAGCTCAGCCCCACCATGCCGATGATCACGGTCCGGTTCTTGCCGAATCGCGCGGCGATCATCGGCAGCGCGCGCAGCCCCAGGATCGCGCCGACGCCCACGGGCGCGAAGATCGTCACCGCCTTGTCCGGCGAGATCTTCAGGATCGCCTGCATGTAGCGCGGCACGAGCACGGCGAACAACAGCACCAGCGAGCTGCCCGTCGCGTAGTGGATCAGCGCCAGCGTCGAGACGGCGTCCTTCGAGAGCGTGCGCAGCGTGTTCATGTAGTCGCCGGCCGCGTTTCGCAGCTCGCGCAACGTCGGCATCGATCGGTCGGGCGCGGCGTCATCGTCGCGGATCGGCGGCATCAGCACGGCGCAGATCACCGATACGGCGAACATCGCCACCGTGATCGCGAAGAGCCACGCCTCGCCGACAGTCGGCAGCAGGATCGGCGCCAGGATGATCATGCCCAGCAGCTGCGATCCGGTGACGGCCATGCTGAACATGCTGTTCGCCGCCATCAGCTGCTCTTTTGGCACCACCGAGGGCACCGTCACGGCGTCCGTCGTCCCGAAGAACTGGCTCGACGTCGCGAAGAAGATGCTGATCAGGATCAACAGGCCGACGTGGTCGCGCGCCAGCAAGAAGCACACCGCGAGCAGCATCCGCGCGACGTTCGTGTAGATGAGCAGCAGCCGCTTGCTCCAGAGATCGACCACGACGCCGGAGAAGATGCCGAAGACGACCGACGGTATGACAAACGACAGCACGAGGATCGACGTGTAGGTCGAGCCCTTCGTCAGCTTCGTGACGATCACCAGCAGCGTGAAGAGGATGGCGTTCTGCGCCGATTGTGAGATCAGCTGCGCCAGCCACAGCAGCAGGAAGCTGCGGTTGGTGAGGACAGGGCGAGCCTTGGGGGGCCGCGACCGCGGCGTGTTGCGCGTCGCAGCCACCATCTAGTACGCCGTCCTCGCCGGCATCGCGAGGTTTCGGGCTGCGTAGTACGCCGCCAGCACGACGCCGGCGATGGCGATGATGAAGAAGACGGGCGACACGCCGATGACGTCGGCCAGCAGGCCCGTCAGCAGGATCGGCGGTATCGATGCCAGGTTGATCAACACGGTCTGCGCGGCGAGTACACGCCCCTGCATCTCCCTCGGTATGCGCTCGTTGACGATCGACCGGCCGACGATGTTCACGAAGGTGAACGCGAAGGCCAGCGCCGCGCCCAGCACTGACGAGATCATAATACGCGCCGTGCTCTGGCCGAAGGGCCCCGGATCGAACAACCCCGCCGGGTTTATGTCTTGCAGTGTGTCGCCGAACGGCCCCACAAACGCCAGCAGCACCACCATCGCCGCCATCGCGCCGAACGACCCGCCCACGCTCCACCACGCCGAGACGCGTCCGGACACCTCGCGCACCAGCCGCATCGCCAGCCAGATGCCGATCGCCGCCGGCGCGACGACGAAGATCACGTTCTCCGCGTTCACGCCCAGCACGTTCTTCGCGTAGCGGGGCAGCAGCGTCGCGATCACCAGCCCCATCGTGTTCGTCAGCACGACGATCACGACGCTGATGTACGAGACGGAGTCCATCGTCAGCCGGTGCCACGCCTGCGCGAATCGCTCGCGCGTGTCCTCGACGGTCACCGGCATCGACGTGACGGCGCCGCCGAGCCCTTCGACCAGCAGGAAGCTGAACGCGGCGCCGGCGAACATGAAGGCGCAGGCGATCGCCAGCGGCGCCGGCCCGACCGTCTTGAGGAAGATCGCCGGAAGGATGATCAGCCCCGCTACCTGCGAGATCAGCGCGCCGAGATTGTTCAGCGAGTTCGCCGCGGTGAGGTCCTCCGCCGGCACGATCGCCGGCAGCGCTGAACCCTCCGCCGGCCCGGCGAACTGCGATCCGACGGCGAACAGCACGGCGATCACGTAGATCACCAGCACGTTGCCGGTTGAGATCGCGAGTAGCACACAAAGCGCCGCGCGGATCGCGTTCGTGCCAGCAAGCACGACCCCCTTCGGCAGGCGATCGACGAGCACGCCGGATACGGTGCCCAGCAACGCCGTCGGGGCAATGTACGCGACGACGAACAGGCTGCTGAAGAAGCTCTTGCCGGTCGCGTTCACGACCATGATCAGCATCGCGTAGACGATGGCGTTCGTCGGGATGTGCGAGAGCAGCTTCGCCAGCCAGAGCTTGCGGTAGGCGTCGTTCTCGAACAGCGTCCGCTCGCCGACCAGCGCCGAGATGCGCAGCATGGCAGAGCGGGCGTGCGTCCCCTGCGTCATCCCTCACGCTCCAGCGCGATGCGCACCTGTTCGGGGTCCAGCTCCGGTCCGCGGCTGACGAACGCCTTCAGCCGCTTCTCCAGCGTCCGCCGATCGAGCAGCACGCGGTGCCCGCACGTCGCGCATTTCAGCCCGATATCGGCGCCCAGCCGCACGATCGCCCACTCGAACCCGCCGCACGGATGCGCCTTGCGCAACCGCACCACGTCCTGCATCCGAAAGTCGATGATCTCAGTCATGAGTAGAACCTGGGACCTGGAACCAAGAACCCGACGAGGATCCGTGCGGCGATGTAGGACAGCCGCCCCCGGCTGTCAATCGAGCGAAGCTCGATCGTCGCGTACCCAGCGTTGGAGACCTTCGTGGTTCTGCCCCCCAACCCAACCTCCGCGCCTTCCGCGGCCCCGCGGTGAAACCCGTCAGGCCCGCACCGCCGCCGCACACGCGCGGATCTCGTCGCGCAGCTTGATCGCAGCCGCTCGCGCCGCTGCCGCGAAGTCCGCGCCCTTCGACGCATAGGTGACGCCGCGCGACGCGCTGATCAGCATGCCACGCCCGCGTGCGTCGATGCCTGCGCGGACCGCCTCTTCGAGCGATCCGGCCTGCGCGCCGATCCCCGGGACCAGGAACGTCGTGTCCGGGCAGAGCGCGCGCAACCGCCGCATCTCGTCTGGATACGTCGCGCCTACGACGAGGCCGACGTTGCCGTGCCGGTCCCACGACGTCGCCCGCTCCGCGACGACCTCGTAGAGCGGACGCGTGCCGCCTTCCGGCTGCACCGGCAGGTCCTGGAAGTCGGGCGCGCCGGGGTTCGACGTGCGGCAGACGACGAACGCTCCCTTGTCGGCGCGCTCGATCCACGGCTCGACGGAGTCGCGGCCGAGGTACGGGTTCACCGTCGCGGCGTCGAACCCGAGGTCGTCGTAGATCGCCCGCACGTACGCGCGCGCCGTGTGCTCGACGTCGCCGCGCTTCGCATCGGCGAGCGTGATGACGTGCGCTGGGATGGCCGCCAGCGTTCGACGCAGCGCCGCGTAGCCGCGTTCCGGCCCCAGCGCCTCGTAGAAGGCGACGTTGGGCTTGTACGCGCACACCAGATCGTGGGTCGCTTCAATGATCGCGATGTTGAACGCCGCCACATCATCGACGCCGTAGCCGTCCGGCATCAGCGTGAGCTCCGGGTCGAGCCCGACGCAGAGCATGCTGTCGCTCCGCCCCCACGCCGCTTCGAGTTTCTCCCGGAAGTTCATTTCGGCCTGCGTCCTTTTCGCGTCGTTCGCGTTACCGCCGCCGCCGTCGGTGTAGGGGCGCCCCTCGGGGCGCCCGGTGCCGGTCATGATGATGATCCTCCATCTCGAGCACCGGCAGGGCGAGCCCTGCCCCTACGTGTGGTCGATGGCCGTGCCCTCGCGCAAGGATCCCGCTTCCCGCATCCCGCTTCCCGCCTCCAACGTCCGCCGAAGGCGCTCAAACGCGCCCTCATCGCCACTGCAAAGGTACAGCACGCCGCCGCCCTCCGTGCGCGGATTCCGCAGCCGCCGATCGGACAGCACGCGCTTCACCTGCCGCGCCACGGCCGCCGACGGTTCGATCACTTGAACCACGTCACCAATTTCGCGCTCGATGGCGTCTCGCAGGAACGCGTAGTGCGTGCAGCCCAGCACCAGCACGTCGGCGCCGGAGTCGCGCACCGGGGCGAGGTAGCGGCGCAACAGCTCGCGCGTCGCGTCGCCGTCCGTCTCGCCCGCCTCGACGCGCTCCGCCAGTCCCGGCGCCTCGATCGTTTGCACCGACACCTCGACGCCATAGCGGTCGATCAGCGCCGCGAGCTTCTGCCCGCGCGCCGTGCCGGGCGTCACCAGCAGCGCGACTTTGCCGGAGAGCGTGCGCTCCGCCGCCGGCTTCAGCGCCGGTTCCATGCCGACGAAAGGCACATCGAACGTCGTGCGCACGTGGGCGATGGCGGCGCTTGTCGCCGTATTGCACGCCACGACGATCAGTTTCGCGCCCCGCGCCAGCAGTTCGCGCGTCACGGCCTCGGCGCGCGCGCGGATCTCCGCCGCCGGCCGCGGCCCGTACGGGAAGTACGCCGTATCGGCGAAGTACACAACGTCCTCGCCCGGCAGCAGGCGCCGGACCTCGGCGAGCACCGCAAGCCCGCCGGCGCCGGAGTCGTACATGCCTATAGGAGCGGAAGCTTCGGTCATGGCAGGGAGATCGTACCAGCCCGGACGAGGATCGTCGCTTCGAGTTTGGTTCGGCGAAAGCCGGCTGGCCGGGTCACCGGCGGCGTCGCTGCCGGCCATCTGTCATGAAATTGTGAAATTTGTGCCAATCTCCGTCCGGCGCTATCCGCATCGCGCCCCCGGCGCTGTATGCTGTTTTCGCAATAGATCCTGCGGAGGGAATCCCATGCCTGAGATCGGCGTACCAGAACTCCTGATCATCGCGTTCGTCGTGCTGCTGCTGTTCGGTCCTGGCAAGGCCGCCGACCTCGGCTCATCGCTCGGCAAGGGCATCCGCGAGTTCCGCCGCGAATCCACCAGCGACGGCTCCGAGCATCCCGTCGAGAGCGCGACCCCGGTAGTACACGCAAGCACGACGGCGCGCTTCTGCACCGAGTGCGGCAGCAAGAACGCCGATGAGCACAAGTTCTGCTCGAACTGCGGCGCGTCGATGGCGGTTGCGGTTGGCTAGGCCAGTGTCACTCTACCGGCAGCGGTAGTTCGCGCCATTTCGCTCCGCCGTCCTCGGTTAGCCAAAGATTCTTCATCGTTACGATCGCCCCAAGAGAAGTGGTCAGCATAGCGGCGCGCGCTGGACCGTATCCCTGGTCTCGCCAAGGCAACGCTGTCCACGTCGCGCCGCCGTCCCGGGTCGAAAATGTACCTGCTACGGGCTCGCCAACCGCCATCCACCCGTCTCGTTCGCTGGAGAACGAGAGATCCGCTACGAAGGCTCCCGGCAGTAGTCCGACCCCGGGTACAGCCTCCTCAGCGCCGAACAGGTTCTCGGCCACCAGCTTCCACGTGTTTCCTCCATCGACAGTGTTATAGAGGAACTTCTCCACGACCGTGCCGCCGGCCTTACCATCCTCGCAAAGCGTCCAGCCGTGCAGCGAATCGATGAACTGGGCCAGGACACCGAACGCTTTAGACATGGCGCAACCGCTGGGGATCGCCGTCCACGTGGCGCCACCATCGGAGGTACGAAGCACGTTGTTTCGTTCGACGATCGTGCCGTCCTCTGCTGTCGTACGAAATACCCGCAACCGCCGCGTGCCATCCCAATCGAGAGTCAGCGGCGTCCCCTTCCAAGTGATACCGCCGTCGCTCGTCTTGAGCAGTGTGGTCGGATGGGTTTGACAGGGACCACATTCGCTCGACGCAATCGCCCAACCGTCGGCGGCGTCAACAAATGCGACATCTCGGAGCCAGAGATCGGAAGGGCTCGATTCCTGCCACGACGTACCGCCGTCCTGCGTGGATAGCATCGCTCCGCGACAGTTTGGGTGCGGGATGAAGTGGCAGTCGGGGCCGCCATTGGCGCCGACAACCCAGCCATGTTCCCGGTCTACAAACTGCATGCGCGCCGCGAGCAGTCCGCCTCGGTATTGCTCAGTCCATCTCACTCCGTCGCTCGCCAAGATCTGGCTCTCGAGATCTCGTGTTCGCAGCACCCACATGTGTTGCGCGTCGAGGATCGAGATGCCGGCGATGCGCCAGCGACTCATTGTGGGATTCGGCGCCGGCGTCGTGGCTGACGGGAGGGCAGGCGTGGCCGGTGCTATGTTCGAAGGTATCGTTGTCGGGGAGGGATTACCTGCCGGGGATCCCGCGGGAGCGCTTCCGCTGCAGGCGCCGAGGAGGGCAGCACACAGGGCAGTGAAGAGGATCGACACTGGCGTAATTCGACGGATCAACGGGCCTCCCTGCCCTCGCCCGCGATCACTCTACACGAACGATCACAACTCCACCCCGAGCGCCGCGATCACCGTGTTGATGTCCTTGTCGCCGCGCCCCGATAGCCCGAGCAGGATCACCTGATCCTTCGGCAGCGACGGCGCGAACTTCGCCACGAAGGCGATCGCGTGCGACGGCTCCAGCGCCGGGATGATGCCTTCCGTCTCGCTGAGTAGCTTGAACCCTTCGAGCGCTTGGACGTCCGTGATGGCGACGTACGTCGCGCGGCCGGTGTCCTTGTAGAAGCTGTGCTCCGGTCCCACACCCGGATAGTCGAGCCCCGCCGAGATGCTGTGCGCCTCCTGTACCTGCCCGTACTGGTCCTGCAGCAGGTACGACTTCGAGCCGTGCAGCACGCCCGGCGTCCCTTTCGAGAGCGTGGCCGCGTGCTTGGCGGTGTCGATGCCCTCACCCGCCGCTTCGACGCCGATGAACTTCACCGACGCGTCCTCGACGAACGGATGGAACAGGCCGATCGCGTTGCTGCCGCCGCCGACGCAGGCGATCGCGTAGTCGGGCAGCCGCCCCTCCGCCGCCAGGATCTGCGCCCGCGCCTCGCGCCCAATCACCGACTGGAACTCGCGCACCAGCCACGGGTACGGGTGCGGGCCGGCGGCGCTGCCGATCAGGTAGTACGTGTCGCGCACGTGCGTCACCCAGCCGCGGATCGCCTCGTTCATCGCGTCCTTCAGCGTCCGCGAGCCGCTCTCGACCACCTCCACCTTCGCGCCGAGCAGCTTCATCCGGAAGACGTTCAGCGATTGGCGCCGCACGTCCTCCGCGCCCATGAACACCGTGCACTCCATGCCCAGCATCGCGCACACCGTCGCCGTCGCGACGCCGTGCTGCCCCGCGCCCGTCTCGGCAAAGATCTTCTTCTTGCCCATCCGCCGCGCCAGCAGCCCCTGCGCGATCGCGTTGTTGATCTTGTGCGCGCCGGTGTGGGCCAGGTCTTCGCGCTTGATGTAGATTTTCGCGCCACCGAGCTTGCGCGTGAGATTCTCCGCGAAGTACAGCGCCGTCGGCCGCCCGACATAGTTGCGCAGCAGCTGGTCCAACTCGACACGGAACGTCTCGTCGTCCAGCGCCTCCGTGAACGCAACCGTCAGCTCATTCAGCGCGACCATCAGCGTCTCCGGCACAAACCGTCCGCCATACGGCCCGAAGTGCCCCATTGCGTCCGGTAGTGTGGTGGTGGTCATGATGATGTCTCCTTCAGTTCGCGATCCATACGCTGAGCGAGCTCATCGCCTCGTACGACAGGTCTTCAGACCTGTCCCCGTCAGTTGAGCGCGACGATCAGCGTCTTCGGCACAAACCACCCGCCATACGGCCCGAAGTGCCCCCATTGCGTCCGGTAGTGTGGTGGTGGTCATGATGATGTCTTCCTCAGTTCGCGATCCATACACTGAGCGAGCTCATCGCCTCGTACGGACAGGTCTTCAGACCTGTCCCCGTCAGCTCGTTGGGCGCGACAATCAGCGCCTCCGGCACAAACCACCCGCCATACGGCCCGAAGTGCCCCAGCGCGTCAGGGCGTGTGGTGAGGGTCATGATGATGTCCCCTTGAGCTCGCGATCCATACGCTGAGCGAGCTCATCGACTCGTAGGGGCAGGTCTTCAGACCTGTCCTCTCCGGTCAACTCCTGAAGCAGTTCTACAGGCCCACTGTACGGCCACGCCCCAGCAGTTTCGACAAGCCCAGCCGCGACGGGATTGCTAACGATATACGAGGCGTGGACGATAGCAGGCTCGTCGGGACGCAGCACATGATCGTAGTAACTGCGATGCCAGAGCTGCGCGCCGGTGGCGCGTTTGAACTTGAAGCCGAGCGCTTGCTTGTATCGATGGACGAACCGCGCGAGATCGGAATCGGCCGCGGCGTCGCCGCTAACGAGTACGTGGACGTGGTCGGGCATGACGCAGTACGCATCAACAGCGAAGGAGGTGTCACGGGCGACGTCGTATAGCACCGTAACCGCCAACTCTGCCCACTCGTGAGCGGCAAACGGGCGAGTACGGGACGCCGCCGACAGCACGACGTGGTACTGATATCCGCCACGATACGCAAATCCAGCAAGGCGTGGTGACGATTTGCGTTGAGGCGGGGGATCGGTGTACCCGACCGGGCGGGACAGGTCTAAAGACCTGTCCGTACGGGTACGAGTGGACGTATCGACCGAGCGGGACGGGTCTGAAGGCCTGTCCGTATGAGTGGGCGTACCCACCGAGCGTGGCAGGACTGATGACCTGTCCGTACGAGCGGACGTACTGGCACGCGCGCTCCGCATCGTACTCCCTCGCGGCCGGCGATCTTCCTCCCGCACCGCACGCACGAACGCCGCGATCCGCGAAGCATCCTTCGCCCCATCCACCTCCACCCCAGACGACACGTCCACCGCCCACGGCCGCACTTCGCGGATCGCCTTAGCGACGTTGTCCGGAGAGAGCCCGCCCGCCAGCCACAATGGCAGGCGATCCGCCACATCGGCCGCCGCGGCCCAATCACCCTTCGCGCCGGTGCCGCGGCTGGGGTCGAGCATGAACGCGATCGCGGCGCCGGGCTCGATGCAGGCGAGCATGTCGGCCGCCGCCATGCCCGGCTGCTGGCGCAGCACCTTGATCGCCGGACGGTTGACGAGCAGGCAATCGCTCCATGGCTCGCTGCCGCTGAGCTGCACCAGGTCGATGCCCGTCTCGTCCGCGATGTTGTTGATCTCTTCCGGATCCTGATCCTCGAACACGCCGACGACCAGCGGTCGCTTGCGCGCGAGCAGCCGGTCGAGCGCTTGGGCGCCGTGCTCGAACCACGCGTCGATCGTGTCGAAGTGGCCGGGGTGCAATGGCGGCGGCTCGTCCTGCTCCATCTCGCGCAGCGGCGCGCCGACCGCGCGCACGATCTGCGACGCCTCTCGCGGTGAGACCCGACGGCGACTGTCGGCGAACATGATGCCGATGAAGTCGGCGCCGGCCTTCGCCGCCGCGATCGCGTCCGCAGCCCGCATGCATCCGCAGATCTTCACGCGCGTCATGATGTAACCGACTCTCCGACCCTCGTCCTCCCCCTCTCCACATCGTGGAGAGGGGGCCGGGGGGTGAGGTGCTCGATATACGCCAGTGCCTCGGCGACCAGCTCAACAAGCGCCCGCGTCGTATCGACAGTGAGCCGCGGCTCGAACTGGGCCGGCACCGAGCCCGGGTGCCGCCGCAAGTCGAGTGGCTCGCGCGGCTGCGACTCCAGCGCGCCGCGCGTCGCGAGCCGTCGCACGAGTTCGTCGCGATCAGTGCAGACGCATTCGATCAGGATCGCCGGCGAGCCCGCGAGCGCCGCGATCTCCAGCCAGCGCCGCTCCACCGGCTCCCAGTACACGGGGTTATCCAGCACGACGCCATACCCCTGGTCCACGAGCGAGCGCGCCTGCGCGAAGTAGGCGTCGTACGCGCCTGGACCAGCCTCGCGTTCTGCGATGCCACACCGCAGCAGCGCCGCCTTGATCACGTCCTTGTCCAGCACCACCGCGCCCAGCCGTGCGCCCAGGGCCCGCGCCAGCGTGCTCTTGCCGCTGCCCGGTTCGCCGTGCATCTGCATTACGATCTTGGTGCCGCGCTCCAACCTCTACCCTCCAACGACTAGATCAACAACTCGCGCATCTTCGTCGGCACGTCGGGCGCCAGCATCAGCGCTTCCGCGACGAGGATCGCGTGCACGCCGGCCTTCGCCATCCGCTCGGCATCAGCGCGCGTGTGGATGCCGCTCAGCGCAACCACGCAGCGGTCCATCGGGATCAGTGGCCGCAGCCGTTCCGTCACGGCGAGATCGACCTCGAACGTCTTGAGGTCGCGGTTGTTGATGCCGATGGCGTCGCTCTCGACCTTCAACGCGCGCTCGACCTCGGCCTCGTTCGCCACTTCGACCAGGCACTCCATCTGCAGGCTGTGCGCCAGATCGATCAGGGCCGCGAGCTCGTCGTCGCTGAGGATCGAGACGATCAGCAGGATCGCGTCGGCGCCGTACGCGCGCGATTCCCACACCTGGTATGGGTCGAAGATGAAGTCCTTGCGCAGCATCGCTGGCCGCCCGCCCGGATAGTAGCCGTCGATGCTCACGCGGCAGTCCGACAGGAAGTCGATCGACCCCTGGAAGTACGTCGACTCCGTCAGTACCGAGATGCCCGCCGCGCCGCCGATCGTGTACGTCCGCGCCATCGCGCGATGCTCCAGCGTCGCGACGAGCCGCCCCTTCGACGGCGACGCCTTCTTGATCTCGGCGATCATCTGGATGCGCTTGCCGCCCGTGCTGGGCCCGCGCGGCCCCTCGAGGATCGACCGCACGAGGCTCCACTGCTCGGTTGGGATGCGATCTTGCCGGCGCTTCAGCGCATCGAGCGGCTCCTGCACCTTGCGCGCCTCGACTTCAATCCGCTTGTCCGCCACGATTCGATCGATGATCGTCATCGCACGCCGCTGACGGGCTGACAAGCTGACAGGCTGACCAGCTCAAACACTATTCGTCGCCTCCACGAACGCATCCAGCTTCGCGCGCGCCGCGCCGGAATCGATGCTCTGCTGCGCCAGCGCGACGCCCGCCCGCAGGTCGGCGGCGAGGCCGTACGCGAAGATCGCCGCCGCGGCATTGATCAACGTGAAGTCGCGAAGCGGCCCCGGCGTACCATCGAGCACCAGCCGCAGTTCCGTCGCGTTCTGCTCCGGCGTCCCGCCGCGCAGGTAGCCGATGTCATGACGCTGCAGCCCGGCGTCCTCTGGCGCGATGCGGTACAGGCTCACCGCGCCGCCCTTCAGCGCGCCGACCGTCGTCGGTCCGCTGATGCTCACCTCGTCGAACCCATCGTCGCCGTGTACGACCAGCGCCCGCTTCGTGCCGAGCCGCGCCAGCACCGCCGCGATCGTCTCGACGAGCTGCGGGCGGGCGACGCCGATCACCTGCACGGTCGCGCCGGCCGGATTGGTCAGCGGTCCGAGCAGGTTGAACACGGTGCGAATGCCGATTTCGCGACGCGCCGGCCCGACGTGCTTCATTGCCGGATGGAATCCCTGCGCGAACATGAAGCCGATGCCCGTACGCTCGATGCACGACGACACCTGGTCGGGTGCCAAATCGATCTTCGCTCCCAGCGCCTCCAGCACGTCGGCGCTGCCGCACTTCGACGTCATCGCGCGGTTCCCGTGCTTGGCCACGCGCGCGCCCGCACCCGCCGCGACGAAGGCAGCACAGGTGCTGACGTTGAACGATCCGCTCGCGTCACCGCCCGTACCGCATGTGTCCAGCAGCGGGCCGTCCATGGCAATCCGGCTGCTCTTCTCGCGCATGACGCGCGCCATGCCGGTGATCTCGTCGACCGTCTCGCCCTTCATCCGCAACGCCGTCACGTACGCGCCGAACTGCGCGGGCGTCGCCGCGCCGGTCATCAGCTCCTCCATGCACGCCGCTGCCTCGTTTTCGCTGAGGTCCGCGCGCTCGACGAGCTTCGCGATGGCGTCCTTGATGGTGAAGATGTCAGTCATAGCTGGTAGTTGTCCTGCGCACGACGCCTTCGACAATGATAAGGCTCCCCTTGTCCCAGATTGTGTAGAGCACGCGATACGATCCGACGCGGATCCGCCAACCCAAATCTCCCTTGAGCTTCTTTACGCCCGAAGGTCGCGGATTCTCGCACAGAGACTCGATGGCCCTGGAGACGTGCGCGCGGTAGTCAGCCGGCAGCGCGTCGAGATCCCGCTGGGCGTTTCGCCGAAGTTCGACTCGATATGCCACGGCTCTCCATGTACTCCTGGATCGTCATTGTCCCTGATGGGTCCTTGGCGTGTTCCTCAAGTCCGCGGCGTATCCTCATCGCATCGAGGTCGTCCTCGAACATCTCTTCCATGGCGTGCCGAACGAGTTCGGCCATCGGCACGTTCTTCTCGAACGCGAACCGGCGCAGATCCTCGTAGCGCTCGTCTTCCATGCTCACCAATAGTCGCTTCATCATGACCTCCTGATATCGTGATATCAGTATATCACGCACTTATCGCCAGGAAGTTCCTCAGGATCGCGTGTCCCTCCGGCGTCAAGATCGATTCTGGATGGAACTGCACACCCTCCACAGCCAGCGTTCGGTGCCGCACCCCCATGATGATGCCGCTCTCGCTCGTCGCGCTCACCTCCAGCACGTCCGGCATGCTGTCGCTGCGAATCGCCAGCGAGTGATAGCGCGTCGCCGTGATCGGCGAGGCGATGCCGGCGAACACGCCCCTCCCGTCGTGCGTGACCGTCGACACCTTGCCGTGCAGGATCTCCCCCGCGCCTTCGACGATGCCGCCGAACACCTCGCCGATGCACTGGTGTCCGAGACACACGCCGAAGATCGGTGTCTTGCCGGCGAAGCGGCGGATCACGCTCTTGCTGATGCCCGCCTCGTCCGGATTGCCCGGCCCGGGCGACACAATGATGTGCGACGGCGCCATGCGCTCGATGTCGTCCAGCGTCACCTGGTCGTTGCGCACAACGTCCACTTCCGCGCCCAGCTCGCCCAGATACTGGTAGAGGTTGTACGTGAAGCTGTCGTAGTTATCGATGAGCAGGACCATCAGCGCTTCCTCGCCTTCACGATCAAGACGTACGGCATCAGCTTCGCCAGCCGCAGGTCGAACCCGTTCGCATCGTCGCCCGAGATGTCACCCTGGTACGGCTCGAGGACGCGCTCTACGACGAACCCGGCGTCGACCAACAACTGGAACCACTGCGACACCGTGCGCGGAAACTCGCGGAAGGACGCGCGCGCGCCTTCCAGCTTCCACTCCCAGTCGACTCTATCGCTCCAGTACCCGCGCGCGATGCCGTACGGCGGATCGTCGCTGCGCGTGATGTTGAACGGATGCGGCACCGCGATCGCCAGCACGCCTCCCGGCTTCAGCACGCGCGCCGCCTCCGCGAACGCGCGCTCGGTCTGCTCGACGTACCCCAGCACGTGAATAGAGATGGCAAGATCGAACGCCGCATCGTCGAATCGGGAGAGATCCTCAACGGTCCCCTCCACGAACGACGCGTTCTCCGCGCTGTGCCGCAGCGCGTACTTCTTCGCGTACTCGATCTGCTTCGCCGAGATGTCGATGCCGACGACAACCGCGCCCATCTTGGCCAGCGCCACCACGTCCTGCCCACCTCCGCAGCCCAGAACGATCGCGCGCTTGCCGCGCACGTCGTCGAGCAGCAGCAGTTCGTCCTCGTGCACGCCGCGCGACCACTTGAGGCGCCCCGCGTCGCGATCGCCGTAGCGCTCGTCCTGGTACGCGGCGGAGATCGCGTCCCAGCCGGCGCGATTGTCCGGTGTCGGCATCTCTGGCACCGGCGACGCCTCCCCGTGTAGGGGCAGGGCTCGCCCTGCCCGCTCGCCGAGCGGCACCGCCTCGCCCACTGCCTCGCCGGTCGCCTGCGACCAGTCCGTCTCGTGCAGCGCCTCGGGGTCGGTGAGGATCTTGATCAGCGGCACGCGCAGGTCGGGCGGCATCCACAGCTGTTCGAGGTCGGCGGGCAGAAGCCAGCGCGCGTCGTCGTAGTCGCCCTCGGTGTTGAATCGCATCGGCCCGTCGCTGATCGGCGTGCGGAAGATGTTGAGCACGTATTGCTGCTGGTCGTCCGGGTCGACGAGATACACCGTCTCGACGAACGTCGCGCCGCCGATGCCGATGCCGAACTGCTCGACCGTGTGGCGGCGCAGCGCGTCCTCCGCCGCCTCGTCCGCGCCGACGAGCGTCATGGGCAGCACCCACTGCGCCGCGAACGGCGGCCGCCGCCGATGTGCCGCCAGCACCCGCCCGTCATGCTCGAACAACGCCGCCGACATCAGATCAGGCATCGCATCGCTTCCAACATCCAACCTCTAACTACCAACATCCAGCTAATACCCCAATGACCCCTTCGGCGTGTCGTCCTGCCGCTCTTCCGCCAGCTCGATCGCCCGCATCATCGCCCGCGCCTTGTTGCCGGATTCCATGAACTCTTCTACCGCCGTGCTGTCGTACACGACGCCGCCGGCGGCCTGCACGTACGCGATGCCCGGCTTCATCCAGATCGTCCGGATCGCCAGCGCGCTGTCACAGTTGCCCGACATATCGAAGTAGCCGATGCAGCCGCCGTAGCCGCCGCGCCGCTCGCCCTCCAGCTCGGCGATGATCTCCATCGTGCGGATCTTCGGCGCGCCCGTGACGGTGCCGTGGGGGAAGTACGCCCGCAGCGCGTCGTACGTCGTCACGTCGGGACGCAGCTTCCCGACGACGTGCGACACCATGTGCATGACGTGCGAGTAGCGCTCGATGTCCATCAGCGACGTCACCTTTACGCTGCCCGCCTCGCAGACGCGCCCCAGGTCGTTGCGCGCGAGGTCGACGAGCATGATGTGCTCGGCGCGCTCCTTCTCAGAGCCCTGCAGCTCGTCGGCCATCCGCTGCTCGTCCTCGGCGTCGCGGCCGCGCCGCCGCGTGCCGGCGATCGGGTGCGTCTCGATCACGCCATCCTCGACCCGGATCAGCATCTCCGGCGATGCGCCGACGACATGCATGTCGCCCAGCTCCAGGTAGTACATGTACGGCGACGGGTTTACCGTCCGCAGCGCGCGGTACACCTCGAACGGGTGCGCGTCCGTCTCGCGCGAGAAGCGCTGCGACACCTGGATCTGGTACGTGTCGCCCTTCTTGATGTACTCCTTCGCGCGCTCGACCTTCACCATGAAGCCTTCGCGCGTGTTGTTCGACTGGAAGGTGCGCTCGCCGTGCGACGCTCGCGCCGTGTCGTACGGCAGCTTCGACAGCGGCCGCGACAGCCGCCCGACCAGCTCTTCGATCTTCCACGTCGCCTGACGGTACGATGCCTCGATGTCGCCGTCGAGCCGCGCGTGGCTCACCACCTTGATCTTGTGCTGGATGTGATCGAACACCAGCAGCGTATCGACGAACAGGAAGGTCGCTTCGGGGAACCCCTGCGGGTCGGCGTCGGGCACCGGCAGCGTCTCGTAGTAACGCGCGCATTCGTATGCCATGTAACCGACGGCGCCGCCATGAAAGCGCGGCAGGCCTTCGACGGGTACCGGCGTGAACCGCCGCAACTCGTCTTCGATCTGCACCAGCGGGTCGCCCGGCGTCTCGTTCAGCGCCGCGCTCTCGCCCGTGCGCAGCACGCGATACGGCTCCGTGCCGATGAAGCTGTAGCGCGCCAGCCGCTCGCCGCCCTCGACGGACTCCAGCAGAAACGAATGCTTGCCGCGCGCGACCTTGAGGTACGCCGATACCGGCGTCTCAAAGTCCGCCACGACCTCGCGATACACCGGCACGACATTGCCCTGCCCGGCCATCGCCTGCACCTGCTCCAGCGTCGGATAGTACGTCGTCATGTCGATTCGACTCTTTCGGCGCACCGCGCATCTGTGTCTCCGTTGCGAGACCCCACTACTTTGTGTAGCGCGGGCTTTTCAGCCCGCGCGGCGCTCGAAGTGCGCCAGCGGTTGCGCAGTTGCGTGCTGCCTGTTAGTCGCGCTGTTGCGTGCGAAGCGGCGCTAATGTCGGAGCGCCGCTCCAAAACAAACCCCGCGCGGGCTGAAAAGCCCGCGCTACGAGGGCGGCCAGAAGCTGTCCTACTACGTAGCCCGTGTCCCGCTTCCCGCATCTCGCTTCCCGCCTCCAACATCCTCACCCCGGCCTCCCGCGATCGAAGTAGTCGAGCCGCAGCGCCTTCCGCACGTCCACCATCGTCGCTTCGGCCGCCGCGTACCCCGCCTTGCAGCCCTTCTCCAGCGCCTGCTGCACCAGCTCCGGGTGCGCCTCGAAGTGTGCGCGGCGCTCGCGCATCGGCTCCAGCAGGTTGTTGATCGCCACGATGAGCTTCTTCTTCACTTCGACATCGCCGAGACCGCCGCGCCGGTAGTGCTCCTTCATGTTCTTCACGTCATCGACGTCCGGGTTGAACGCGTCGTGATACATGAACACCGGGTTGCCTTCGACCTTGCCCGGGTCGTCCTTCCGCAGGTGATTCGGGTCAGTGAACATCGACATCACCTTCTTCGTCACCGTCGCCGCATCGTCCTTCAAGTCGATCGTGTTGCCGCGCGACTTGCTCATCTTCGCATCGCCGTCCGTCCCGACGAGCCGCGGCACCTCGCCGAGCTTCGGCTCGGGAATCGGGAAGACGTCGACGCCCGTCTCGCGATTGAAGCGCTCCGCCACGTCGCGCGTCAGCTCGATGTGCGGCAGCTGGTCGTCGCCGACGGGCACCAGGTGCGCGCGCGGCATCAGGATGTTCGCCACCTGCATCAGCGGGTAGATGAAGAACCCCGTCGGCACGCTCTTCTGCGTCTCCTCCAGCGTCTCCATCTCCGACTTCAGCGTCGGGTTGCGCTGCAACCGCCCCAGCGGCAAGTACCACGACAGCAGCATCGACAGCTCCGCATGCTGCGGCACCTGGCTCTCGATGACGAAGTGCCCCTTCTCCGGATCGAGCCCCACCGCCAGCCAGTCGAGCGCCACCTCCCACACCGACCGCCGCACGTGCGCGATGTCGTCGACGTAGTCCGACACCTGGTAGTCGGCGATCAGGAAGAAGCACTCATACTCGTCCTGCAACGCCAACCACTGCTGCAGTGCCCCGGCGTAATGGCCCAGATGCAGCGACCCCGTCGGCCGTATCCCCGTAAGAATGCGTTTACGTTCGTTCATCTCGTTCGCTCCTTTGCTCGCGCGTCGTCGTCGGTGACCCGTAGCGCGGGCTTTTCAGCCCGCGCGGTCCCCGATTCTGGTGCAATGTTCGTACGCCCGCCAGAGCCGACACCGCCTCTCTCACCTCGTAGCGTGGGCTTTCCAGCCCGCGCGGGGCTCGTATTCGCGACAAAAGGCTCGTTCAAGAACCGCTCGTAGTCGCCCATGCACCTTCCGTCCGCACTCGATAACGCATACTCAGCCTCTCGCGACACGAGTCCCGCGACTACGGGGTTCCGATGCGTGTACTCGATGTACGCGTTGAGTTGCTCCATCGTCCGTGCGACCTTGTCGTAGAACCCGTCCTGCCAAACCGCGCCCTTCGCACCCATCGCGATGTTGATCTGCCGTGCGATGCCACCTTTTACAACACGCATCGTCGTGCTAATCGTGTGACCGTGGGCCGGCACGATGACGAAATGCGCATGATCCGGCATGAATGCGTACGCGAGCAGCAGGAAGCCGTAACGTTGACGATCGGCCAGCAACCGCGTGACCGCGGCCTCACCGAAAGCTCCTCGGAAGAGCGTCCGCGACTCGAACGTGCGCGACGTCACGAAGTATGGCGCACGGCCGAGATCGACATGCGGTGGGCGGCGCGCGGAGCGGATCTCAGGCATGACGAATCGCCCTCCGGCGGGATCTCAAGTGGGACGTTCGTGCTGGCAGCGAGCCCCGCGCGGGCTGAAAAGCCCGCGCTACGGGGTGGGACGTCGGCACACTTCGTTGTCTGTTCTTCGTCATGCGATCACCGGCACCTGGGCCATGGCTTCCTTCACGCGCTCCGCCGGGTACGCGAAGTCCCGCAGATTGCCGGACAGGTAGTTGTCGTACGCGGTCATGTCGAAATAGCCGTGGCCGCTGAGATTGAACAGGATGATGCGCGCCTCGCCCGCCTCTTTCGCCGCCAGCGCTTCGTCGATCGCCGCCCGGATCGCGTGAGCGCTCTCTGGCGCCGGCACTATGGCCTCGGTACGTGTGAACTGCACGGCCGCTTCGAACACGGCGTTCTGGTGATACGCTCGTGCCTCCATGTAGCCCTGGTCGTACAGCTCGCAGATCAGGTTGCCCATGCCGTGGTACCGCAGCCCGCCCGCGTGGATGCCTTCGGGGATGAATGTGTGGCCCAGCGTGTACATCTTCACCAGCGGCGTCATGCCCGCCGTGTCGCCGAAGTCGTACCGGTACTCGCCCTTCGTCAGCGACGGGCACGCCTCCGGCTCCGCGGCGATGAAGCGCGTCTTCTTGCCGCCCACGAGCTTGTCGCGCATGAACGGGAACGCCATACCCGCATAGTTCGAGCCACCGCCGGCGCAGCCGATGACGACGTCCGGGTACTCGCCCGCCATCTCCATCTGCTTCAATGCTTCCTGGCCGATCACTGTCTGGTGCATCAGCACGTGATTCAGCACGCTCCCCAGCGAGTACTTCGTATCTTCGCGCCCGGCCGCGTCCTCCACCGCCTCGCTGATCGCAATGCCGAGGCTCCCCGGCGTGTCGGGCGTCGCCGCCAGGATCGTGCGCCCCGCGTTCGTGTCAGCGCTCGGGCTTGCGACGACCGACGCGCCGTAGAGCTGCATGAGCGAGCGTCGATACGGCTTCTGCTCGTACGACACCTTCACCATGTACACCTTCAGTTCGATGCCGAAGAAGTTGCACGCCATCGCCAGCGCCGTGCCCCACTGGCCGGCGCCCGTCTCCGTCGTGATGCGCTTGATCCCCTCCTGCTTGTTGTAGTACGCCTGCGCGACTGCCGTGTTCGGCTTGTGCGAGCCGACCGGCGACGCGCCTTCGTACTTGAAGTAGATGTGCGCCGGCGTGTCGAGCGCCTTCTCCAGCCGGCGAGCGCGGATCAGCGGCGTCGGCCTCCACAGCTTGTAGATCTCCCGCACCTCGTCCGGGATCTCGATATAGCGCTCGGTCGACACCTCCTGCTTGATCAGCTCCATCGGGAACAGCGGCGCCAGGTCAGCCGGCCCGATAGGCTGCCCGGTGCCGGGGTGCAGCACCGGCGGCGGCGCTTTCGGCAGGTCCGCCACGATGTTGTACCAGTGCGTCGGAAGCTCCGACTCCGGCAGGTTGTACTTCGTCACGTCCGTGTTCATGATGTGTCCTCCTAAGAACCTAGAACTAAGAACCTGGAACCTCACCTTGTCCGTCGCTATCGCCGAGGAAACGCGCGTTTGGATCCGCGATGTACTCCACGCGTTCGTCGCTGATTCGGGCGCCGGCCCCGCCGTCGCGCTTCGCCTTCTTCTGCAGCGTTTCGAGTTGCCGGATCTTGGATGTGAGCATTGCGACGAGTTCCATGCACGTGTCGTGCAGCGGCTTCTCCTGTTCAGTCTTGATCAGATCGCTGCGGCGAAGCAGATCGAGCCAACTGTCCGTTTCGCACGTTGATCCCTTCGCGATCGAAAGGTGATACATGTGCGCGCCGATGGTGTAGCGCCCGTGCCCCTCAGCGACGTTCGCGGCGATCGATGAGGACGATCTGATGATCTGCCGCGCGATCACATCAGCAGCGGCAGAGCGCGGCAGCGGCGCAATCAACCGTATGACGGCGAGCGTCAACTCCTGCGCTTTCTCCCAGAGGATCAGATTCCGGAACGTGTACGCCAGCATGTAGCCACCTCAGGTTCTAGGTTCTCGGTCCTAGGTTCTTCCGCGGACAAAACAAAAAGCTCACGCCCACTGAGGGGCGAGAGCTTGTCTCGCGGTACCACCCTGCATCGCCAGCGCGCACGAAGCGAGCCAGCATCTTTGCTCCGCACGGGCCAATGCACTCAGCCGATGCGGCGGGCCGTGGTAACGGTGCCCATCCCGTCGGAGACTACTGGTGAATGGAGCGTCCGCCCGGGGCGGGCTTCACATTCACGTTCGGTCCGAGGCTCCCAGGTCCATTCGGCCCCTCGCGCCGCCGCCGGATTTCACCAACCCCGGCTCTCTTCTTGGCTCGCTTGCGGAACGTACTAGCCCTGATCGTCGCCGATCAATCTCGAAGTGATCGGAGTGTATGGCCGCGAGGCGAAGCCTGTCAAGCGATCGAGTCAAGCCGGGCTGGAGTGCAGGCGCCCCGCCTGCAACCCTTCCTGACCCCCTCCGCGCACTCCGCGCCTCCGCGGTGAATCGTTCCCGGCTGCCAGCGACCTACCGCCGGAACCGCAGCGTCACGATCTCGTTCCGGCGCGCCGTCACGCCGACGCCGTCGTCGTCGCGCCGCAAGTCGGAGACGTGCTCTTCGTTCAGGTTCACCTTCGACACGCGCCCGCCCGCCAGCGGCACATCAACCGTCGTGTCGGCCTCCTCGTCGAGTGTGTTGTAGACGCGCACGATGACGCCGTCGCCGTCCTCCGCGCGCTTGATCGCGCTGACGGCGAACGCCGGCGACTCCACCTCCAGCAGCGACCCGCTGTAGTCGATGTGGCCCAACCCGTGGCGATTCCAGCGCGCGCGCATCGGCCGCAGATGCTGCACCGCCGCGACGTGCGCTTGCGCCGACGCCCAGTCGCCCGCGTGCGGGATGATGCTGTACGCGAACTCGTGCCGGCCCGGCATCTGCGCGCCCGGCGTCCGCAGCTGCGGCCCCGCGCCGCCGCGCCGCGACGAGATATCGGCGCGCGAGAGCCAGCCGACGCAGCGCAGCAGCGTCACGGCGATCTCCGCGCCCTGTTTTGTGTCGATCACCTCGTACTCCGGCAGGCCGCGGTTCGCGATCGTCAGTCCGTAGGCGCCGTCATCGACCGACACGAACGCCTTTTGCGGGTACGTCCCCATCGGCTCTTCCATCCACGTCGCTGGATCCCACTTCGGCAGCGCGATCGGCCGCTGCACGACGCCGAAGTGCTGGTCGGCCTTCGATGCGTCCGTCTTCACGCCCGTCGGGAAGTGCACCCGCAGGCGGTGATCCTCAGCAGCGTTGAAGACCACGGTGCTGATATCCACGCGCGGCACGCCGTCCGTCAATGTGACCGTCGTGACGATGCGCTCGCCGACCGTCGCCGCGCTGCGAGACATCCGGTCCGCCGCCAGCCCCGCCGGCAGCGCGTACGCCATTTCGATCGTCATCTGCCGCACGCCCGGCGCCGGCGTCGCGACGCTGATCTTCGGCGGCGCCGCTGGCCGGTCGACGACCATCTCTGTCTCCGGTACGCAGTAGTTGTACTCGTCCCCCTTGTCGCCGCCATCGACGAAGCGGTTGAGGCCGGTGTACGTGCGACCCGTGCTCTTATCCGTGACCGTCAGGGTCCCGTCCGCGAGGTCCGCCGCGACGGAGAACAGCTTGTTCTCTAGCACACTCTCCGAATCGCGCTCCCCCTCTCCACGTCGTGGAGAGGGGGCAAGGGGGTGAGGTGTCGTAGCGCCCTCGCCCTCCACATCCAACCGATAGATCGCGTACCCGTACCCCGGCACGTCCGTCGCTACGAAGCCGATGTCGGCGCGCGCGCGATCGAACCCGGCCGGCGCGCCGTCCGGAATCACGAACGCCTGCGTCTCGCCGATCTGCGACGCGCCGACGCGCTCCCCGTTCGGCGCGGTCAACGCCACGATCGGGCGTTCGTCGCTCCACGGCACCGTCGCCGTTACGAAGCCCGTCGCCGGCTGCGGCGTCGGGTTGAACACGGCGATCGTGCCGAGCGGCGCGTCCGGCCCGAGCGCGCCGATCGTGCGCAGCGACTGTCGCACCATCTCCTCGCCGATCTCGCGCACCCACTCGTAGCGCTGGCGCATCTCGTCGTGCACGCGGTCGACCGAGCAGCCGCAAATCGAGTCGTGGGGCTGGTTCTCCAGCAGGTGCCGCCACGCGCGGTCGATCAGCCCGGAGATCGATTCCGGCGACGTCGGGAACGGCATGTGCGCCGTCGTCGGCGGCAGTGGCTCGTGCCACTCCGGCCCCACCTGCTGCTTCAGGATGTCGGACCACGTCGAGAACGGCTCGGCCCAGTGCGCCAGCAGATCCTCGCACTCCTGGTTCGACTGCTTGATCCACATCCGCGCCGAGAGCACGCCCGGCAGCAGGTGCGCGCGCTGCCCGCTGCGGAACTCCCCCTCGTGGCGCGGCCACTCGCCCGCGCGGTCGCCCATGTAGTCCTCGATGTGATCGAAGAGCGCGGGCAGCGAGCTGTGCTCGCACTCGGCGTCGTTCAACTCGGCGTTCACCGTCCGCAGCATCGACGACAGGTCGGTCTGCGGGCCCAGGTGGTCGCTGCCATTCATCAGCAGCAGGTACGGCGTCGTCGCCAGCGGCTCGATCGCATCGCGCGCCGACCCGATGCGCGACATCAGCGCGTTTTTCGATCGCGGCAGCGTCGCCGCGTTGCCGTAGCCATGCGGCTTGTGGACCGTCAGCACTTCGCTGCCATCGGGTGAGCGCCAGAAGAACTCCGTCGTCTTCAGCGAATCGTCGGCGCCGCGCCACATCGTCGCGCGCTCGATGCCGAAGCCGCGCAGGATCGCGGGCATGTGCGCGATCTGCCCGAACGGGTCGGGGATGTACCCGACCTTCATCACCGGCCCGAACAGCGCCGCGACGCGGTGTCCGCGCAGGAAGTTGCGCACCAGCGCCTCACCGCCCGGCAGCGCCTCGTCCGGAATGATGTACCACGGCCCGATCAGCAGCTTGCCCTGCTGTACCGCGCGCTCAACGTCGTCGAAGCGGTCCGGCCGGATCTCCAGATAGTCCTCGAGCGGCAGCGTGTGCCCATCCAGCATGAAGTGCTTGTAGTCCGGATCCGCGTCGAACAACTCCAGCAGATCGTCGAACAGCCCGACCAGCCGCACGCGGAACGACTGGTACGGCAGGTACCACTCACGGTCCCAGTGCGTGTGCGACACCACCATCAGGCGGCGCTTCTCTTTGGATTTCGACGAGAACAGTGGCATGGACATAGAACCTGGAACTAAGAACCCGGAACCCGTTGCGCGATCCTATCGGACGCTGCCGCTACAGACGAACTCTGACCGGATCGCTGTAGGGGCGCAACCCGTTGCGCCCGCGTTCGCGCGCTCGATGCTGCTGGAACCGAAGGATCGGTGGCGCTTGCTGGCACGAACGCGCCGGGCCAATGCGCGCACCTCACCGCGGCCGTCGGCCGCGCCCTCGCCACGCCGTGGCGAGGGCTCTCCGTTCGAGGGTAGCGCTTAAAGGCGATCCCTCCTCTTCGCCGGGCGGAGAGGACCAGCGCGAAGCGCGGAGGTGAGGTCACTCGTACCCCACCAGCGCGTGCACGTCGTACCCGCCCAGCCGCGCCCGCCCGCCCAAATGACCCAGCTCGACGAGGAACAGCAGGCTGTCGACGCTCGCGCCGAGCAGCTCGACGAGCTTGCAGGCCGCGTGCGCGGTGCCGCCCGTCGCCAGCAGGTCGTCGACGACGATCGCCCGGTCGCCGCGCGCCAGCGCGTCGGCGTGGATGTCGAGCTGGCTGTTCCCGTACTCCAGCGAGTACTCGACCGACATGTGCGCGGCGGGCAGCTTGCCCGGCTTGCGCACCGGCACGAACGGCAATCCCAGCCGGTCGGCCAGCGGCATCCCGAGCAGGAACCCGCGCGACTCGATGGCGACGATCGCGTTGGCGCGCCGCGAAGCCACGTACGCGGCCATCTCGTCGAGCGCGTAGCGCCGCGCCTCCGCATCGCGCAGCAGCGGCGTGATATCGCGGAACAGGATCCCCGCCTGCGGAAAGTCCGGCACGTCGCGAATGTGCGCCTTCAGATCCATCGAGGGCATCGTACCGCCCGGACACGCCGCTCGGGCCCGGTCCGGCAACACGACGCTCGCGGCCGCGCCAGTCCCGGCCATCGCCGATCGTTCGTCACGCCTTCGCTTCGAAGATGAACTCCGCCTCGACGCTGGCGCCCAGCGGCAGCTCCGCCATGCCGACGGCCGATCGCGCGCCCAGGCCCGCCTCGCCGAACACGTCGCGCAACAGCTCCGACGCGCCGTTCGCGACGGCCGGCTGATCGCCGAAGCCGTCGGCCGACGCCACGAACACCGTCAGCTTCACGACCTGCGCGACGCTGTCGAGCGACCCCAGCTCCCGGCGGACGATCGCCAGCGCCGAGATCGCGCAGCCGCGCGCAGCCTCGACGCCAGACGCGACGTCGACGTCACGGCCGAGCTTGCCGGGGTGAAGGATGCGGCCGGCCTCTGTCGCGATCTGCCCCGAGATGAAGAGCAGGTTGCCGCTGCGCACGCACGGGCGGTACGCCCACCGCGGCTTCGCCACCTCTGGCAGCGTGATGCCCAATTCGACGATGCGCTGTTCTGGTGTGCTCATGTCACTCCGCCTTCAACTGCTTCTTGCACAGCTCTTTGCCGCTCGCGTCCTTCGACGTAATCGTCATCGTACCCGCCGCCGGATCGACGTCCACGAGCCCGTACGCGTACGACTCCAACTCGTTGCAGTCCACCTGGATGACGTTCGTCAGCAGAGGCCCGAAGGCGTTGGCGGCGGCTTCGCCGAACGTAAACGACAGCTCGCGCTTGGTCGTGAACGTCGCGATCGGCCCGACGATCGCTTCGTACGCCACCGGCGCCGGGTCGGCGAAGAGGTCGACCCGCACAGGCCCGAAGATCGTCCCGTGGAAGTCCGTCGTCAGGAAGACCACGTTCTTGATGCCGTTGTCGCGAATGAACGACAGGATCTCGCGCCGCTCGGCAGCGTAGTCCTCCCACCGATCGTACGGCTGCGCCTCGATCTGCTGAATCGCCACCTCGTTCACGATCACCTTCCACGTCGCCGTCGAGGACTTCAGCCGCTGCTTCAGGAACGCCTTCTGCTCCGCCCCGAGCATCGTGCGCGCCGGGTTGTTCAGCGTGTCGAGGCACGCCGGCGGAATGGCGTCCGGCAGCTTCAGGATCGCGCGGCCCGCGCGGTAGATCGGCGGCACACCCGGCGCCAGCACGCCGGG
>Ga0209726_10000707_pt1 | contig 60266 bp, 51 predicted proteins | sample Subgrocontami54m_FD_187453 | JGI IMG/M metagenome (GOLD analysis project Ga0209726, IMG submission 187453) | Subsurface groundwater microbial communities from S. Glens Falls, New York, USA - GMW46 contaminated, 5.4 m (SPAdes) (version 3) | ecosystem: Environmental > Aquatic > Deep subsurface >...
ATCGAGGCATTCATTGCTATGTGGAATCGAGATCCCACGCCGTTCGTATGGACGAAGTCAGCACATCGCATCGTTCGAGATCATCGCCGCCTTATGAAACGGACTTCGCATACGTCATACTAGCGCACATCCACGGGTACGCCGGCATCCGAGAGAATCGTTCGCAACGCTTCGAGCGCGCGATGTTGTGCTTCGAATTGGGCAGACTGCTGGCGATAGCGCTCGGCGCTCTGTCGCATTCGGTCGACGTCCGCACGTCTCCGCACATCGGCCTCAAGTCGGGAAGTGTCGGGTGGAAACAGCACGGCGAGCAGCAGGCGGGCCAGCATCAGCACCGCCGAGACGAGGAACGCCGCGAGCAACGCCTTGAGGAGCGTTCGCCATCGGTGGTCGGAACTCGACCGCGCAATCGCGACGAAGATCGCGATCGTCGAGACGAGCACGCCGACTCCAACGATCGCGAATGCCAGTTGCGTCGTGCTCACGGCATCACGATACCTCCGCCTGGAAATCTCCGCGGGACTTGCGTGCTCGCGACCCGGACCGGGTCACCGTCGTCGCTATCAAGCGACGGCGCAACAACAACACGTGGCGTTGCCCAACGGTCGATCGACGAGGCACATGCCGCACGAACCGCCCGTCGGAACCACGGTCGGACACGTCGCACCGCATCGATCCTGCGGCCCGTACGACTGCTCACAGAGCGTCCGGCACGCGGCCAGACCTCCGTCGTCGGCGGCGGCGTCGTTGCCGGGATTGGCGGGCGAACATCCGGCGCCTCCGCATGCGAGTGCCGTCACTACGATCGACCCGGGGATTTTCAGTCGCATCGGTGCGCGCTCCTCCGCTTGGCGACGTCCTGCTCGACGACGCTTCGCGAACGAGCGTACGCCGGTTGCCAGTCGCCGTCATGGTGAGAGCGATTGTCGGGAGAAAACGCGACCGCACACCGCGTCGTTGACTCCGCGCGGGACTCAGGCGGATCCTCCGCGCATGGGCAGCGCCAACACCGGATCGGGCGACGATCCGGATCGAATCTTGACGCCCGTCCTGTTCCGTCGCGTCGAGCCGGTGCGTGACAGTCAACCCGTTCGACGGCGGCGGTCGCACACCGATCTGCCGGCTGCGCGATCGGGACCGCAGCGCCGGCCAAGCACCGACAGCTTCATTCTCGCAGCGCGAGCGATGTTGGTTCACGCGATGACGATCCACGCACGCGTGACGGTATTTCTGCGCGGCGATGCGAGCGCGGGACGAGAACTCCGTCAGCTCGAAGGCATTCCGCTGCACATCAGCATGGGCGCCGACCGTCGCGAGCGCGTGCAAATCGAAGTGGTTGCCGGCGAGACCTACCAGGTGATCCTCGTCGAGCGCATCGCGCACGTGCGCATCGAACCCATCTGATTCTCTCGCTTTCGAATTCTGTCGCTCTCGACGCTCGAGCGCAGAACCGCGACATCTCTGTCCGGAAGTCTTCGTCTCGCAACGACGCAATTTGAAATTCCTTCCTGACGTCGCGCGAAATGCCCGGCGCGAGTTGTGCTTGAGCGTCGTCCCTTAGCGTTCTCGAGTCGTTTCTTATCTTTCTTGAGAGGAGGCGCCACCATGCGTGCATGGGCGACCTTGGTTGCATTGTTCTGTCTTGCAGCACCGCGCATTGCGGACGCTTGCGGTGGTTGCATCTCGCACCGTGACGCACCCTCGCCCCCGCCGATGCCGGGTGTGCCGCCGCCGCCGCCGGTCCGACGCAGCGAAACGCCTCAGGTGGTCACCGACCATCGAATGGTGCTGTCGCTCTCGACCGTGCAGACGACGTTGTGGGACCAGATCCGATATGCCGGCGATCCGGCAGACTTCGTGTGGGTGTTGCCGGTCGCAAACGCGCGCGACGTGCAGATCGGTGTGGGCAACAACAACTTCATCGACGCCCTCGATCGTCTGTCGACTCCGCAGTTCACTGCGTTGGTCCCACAATGCGGGGGGCTTCGAACGACATCCGGCTCGGGCGGTTCGTTCGGCGGATCGGGGTTTGGCTGCGGAGGAAGCACGGCGCCGGCACCCGATCGCCCGACGATCGAGTACATGCAAGAGTTCGTCGACGGTGGCGCCGTCCCCGCTTCCGAGAGTGCCGCCGTCGGTCCGTTCAGCGCTCTGACGGTCGGGCCGTACGCGATCAGCATCGTCGACGCCTCGCCCGATCCCGGTGCCATCCTCACGTGGCTCGACGCCAATGGCTACCATCCGCCCGCGACGACACGCGGAATTCTCGAGCGCTACATGGAACAGCGGTTCGACTACATCGTCGTTCGTCTGCGACCCGACGTCGGCACGCAGATCATGCAGCCCATTCGGGTCACGATGCGTGGATATCAACCGGTGTTGCCGCTGCGCATGGTGGCCGCGGGCGTTTCGGACACTGTCACGCTCACACTCATGGTCATGGCGGCCAGTGACATGGTGCCATCGAACTTTCGCAGCTACCGACTCGATGCGTCGGCGCTGACGTGGGACGCAACCGCACGGCGCTCGAACTATCGTGAGCTGTTCTTGTCGCAGACGCTGAACGCGCCTGTCGCAGGGTTCGTGAGTGAAACGGTCCAAAACGTGTTCGAATCGATCATGGACTATCCCGGCACGGACGCCGGCGCAGATTCCGGGGTGGACGCTGCGGTGCAAGATCCATCGAGCGATGACGGCGGACTGACCAACCCGCTCCCAGACATGGATGCCAGTCTGGATTCAGGACTCGACGCGAGCGGAAGTGCCGACAGCGGCACCATCGTGGGACCCGATGGCGGCCCGATGCTGCCGCCGCCCGACCCATACGTGGACCGGCGCATTGCGTTCGTCGGGCTGAGCGGTCGAGCAATCTTGTCACGGCATCGCGCAGTTCTGCGCGTGGGAGACCTGGACCGAGATCTGCAACTCGAGTCCACCAGCACCCGTCTGCGTTCGCAGCTCTTTCAGGTCGCCACCATCATCAACCAACCGCCGTGCCCGGATGCCGGGTTTCCGTCGACGACATTCCCGCAACCTCGCGACGCGGGAACGGCGCCTGTTTACTACGGGTCGGGTCGCGGCTGCTTCTGTGGCACGGCGGCCGGTCGGTCGGGATGGCGAGGAGCCGTCGTGCTCGGATTGACGTTGGCAACCGTGACGACATTGCGAGTGCGATCACGGCGCCGGCGACACAAGAACGGCGAACCCGCGCCCTACGATAGGAAGTAGTAGGCCGCGACGCCGCCGGCCAGGAGCAGACTCAGCACTTGATAGACGACGATGACGGTTGTGAGCGACGCACCCGTCTTGCCGTTGTAGCGCCCCGTGCATCGAGTGCACTGGACGACGTGAAAGATCGCCGGCCCGAGCGCGCCACCCCACCACGTGAAGCCGACTCTGGTCGCGCGGTCATTGCCGCACTTGGGACACGGCGCTGCCGGATCGCCTGGACGGACGAGGGGTGCTGGGTTGGCTTTGGGTGGCTCGTAGGGGTTGAAGTCCGTCATGGGGGAGACCTAGGGAGAGTCGCGGCGGGGAGCGAGGACTCGCGGCACCGAATGATACACGATGGTCGTGACGCCGCGCGATGGTTTGCCGTCCCAGGCATGGAGATGGCGCTGGCGGGCGCCCGGGGGCAACGCGATTTGCGGTCCCGCCACGCGAACGTCCTGACGACGTGCCTCGACGCGCATCTTCCAATCGCGAGGCGGCGCCGTCTCCGTGGCGATCCCCCGATCGTGTCCCAGCCACAGAATGATGCCGTCGCCTACACGGTCGCCGGTCGCCCTCAGTATACGTCAGGACGCAAGAATCCGGTCGAGTTCGCAGAGCGCGTTGGCGACCGGGACGACGTTCACGCCGCTCTGGTGAAATCGTTTCGTTCCGCCATAGAACAACCACGCGCTTGCCTCAGGATAGTCCTCGCGAAACTGCTGAAGTCCTCGCATGTCCTCTGCCCGCACTCGCGCGCTCCGCTTCACTTCGACTGCGTGAAAACCGCGGGCACCGTACAGTACGAAGTCAACCTCGTTGCCCGTCGAAGTGCGCATTTCGACCGATCGCCGACCATCGGCGAGGAGATGTGTCGAACAAATGCCCAGATCGCCCTCGCGGAGCTATTTCGCTGCGGTCAGGACGTGTTTCGCGACGACGAAGTAGAATCTGCCGGTGTCGTCGATCACCGCCACGGCGACGTCCGACGACGAGATCTCAGTGCGGCCACTGAAGGAACCATCGCGCAGAGCAGCAGAGCCGCTCAATACTCATTGTCCGGTTCGCGCTTCGTCGCGTGCCAGATCTCCGAGTACTTCGCACGGACCATTGGATCGAGTTCTTTCTCCAACGCGAGCGGAAGCCTCGCCGCACGGATGAGTTCCTGCACGTCGGCGAGGTCCTTCATCCGATCGGCGTTCGTGAGCCCCGACGCAAGCTTCAACTCGACCATGCAAATCACCGGCAACACCATCACGCCGTCTCCGCTCGTCGCGACGGTCGGATCCGGGAAGCTCACAGACTTCGGCTTGCCGTCGCCCGGAAAGTCTCCGCTCAGGAGGAAGTCGATCTTCACGCTGAACTCTGCGTCGCGCACTCCCTTCGAACCCGGGAACTGCTCGACCCATCCACGCCCGAGATGCTTCGCTTTGAACGCCGCGAGCCCGTCGCGGGTGATGAGCACATCGACATCCGTCGTCACGCGTCGGTAGCCGTGCGCATTGAGCGCCATCGCCCCTGCGATCGCGTACGGAGTTCCGTCCGCCTCGAGCGTCACGCACAGTTTTCTCATGGCGTTGTGGACTTCGTCGAGACCCATGAAGAACCTCTCCGCGAACGCGGCGCCCTCCCAGAAGTTTCGGGACTGTTCAGCGGACATCTCCGCGTCTCGTTGCGCCCGCGCGATGACCATCGAAGACATCGTAGCCCAGCATCCCCGCGTCGAACAGTCGACGGCAGTCCACGCAGATCGCGGTGCGGTGTATGCTCGACCGGCCGTCATGCGTGCCCTGGTCGACGAACTGTGCTCTGCACGCTGCGCCGGCCGACGTTCGGGTTCGCCAGGGGGTGTCGCGGCGCGCGAGATCGTGTTGCGCGCATTTCGAGGCGCGGGGCTCGACCCATACGAGCATCCCGTTCCCCGATGCGGCGGTGCCAACGTCCTTGCGATGGTTCCCGGAACGACCGACCGATGGATCGTGGTCGCTGCGCACTACGATCACCTAGGGCAACAGGGCACTTCGACCTATTGGGGCGCGGACGACAACGCGGCCGCCGTCGCGATCCTCGCGGACGTTGCCCGAGCAACCGCTTCCCGGCGCGACGGGCGCGGAGTGATCTTCGCGGCATTCGATGGCGAGGAACCGCCGTTCTTTCTGACGGGCGCGATGGGATCGCAGGAGTTCGTGCGCGCGCCGCCGGTCCCGCGCGACCGCATCGATTTCATGGTGTGCATGGACCTCGTCGGACATCGCCTCGGGCCGTCGCACTTGCCCGACGACGTGGGACACTCGCTCTTCGCGCTGGGCGGCGAGCGAAGCCGTGGGACCGCGCAACTCGTTCGTACTCGCGCGCGCGTCGAGCCCGGCGTCATCGTGCGCCCGGTCGACGCTGAGATCATTCCACCGCTGTCAGACTACGAGCCCTTCTGGCGCGCCGAGATTCCGTTTCTGTTTCTCACCGCGGGTCGCTCGGCCGTCTATCACACGCCCGACGACACGCCGGAGAAGCTCGACTTCGCGAAGATGGACGCGACCGCGCGTTGGCTGTCGCGATTCGTCCGCGACGCGCGCGAGCGCGAGGATGAGTGTGTGTTCAGTCCGGGCGCGACCGACGACGCTGGATCGTTGCGGGAGATTCTCGAGGTCGTCATCGCGCTTCGCAGCGTTTCCCCCGAGGCCGCGATGGCGGAGGAATACGCCAATGCGCTGTTGGCCGCGTGCGACTCCGACGGTGCACTTCCGTCCGGGCGGCGCGAGGAACTCGGCCAGCTCGTCGAGTTGATCGAGAGTCGGCTGGCGTAGGGAGCCTCGCGTTCGGAGACCATTTGACTGCCGACAGGCCCGTGCGTGAATTGGATGGTGCGAACTTCGTAGACCTCGAAAGCTTCTACGACGAGGTTTCGCGAGTCCTCGTACCGGGTGCGTGGTGGGGACGAAATCTCGACGCGTTCAACGACATTCTCTGCTTCCGCACGCCGGAGGGCGTCGTCGCCTACGTTGTGGTCCGCGTCGACGTGATCGTGAGCGTGATCGAATCGCGGCCCGACCGCGGGGCTACCGACTCATCTTCAACAGCATTTGAACCGCCGCATCGTCGCGAGTCGTTCGTCCACACGCCTCCGCGATGTTTAGCGGAATCGACAGCGCGGCGCGTCTGAACTGATCACCGAGCGGGCCCTGTCCGCGCGGCAAGCGGTCGCAGGTCGTCGTCGCGAACGCGAGGAACTCTGTCGCGAGGCGGTAGTCGACGGGCGACGTGAACGCTTAGTTTAGCCTGACTGAGTCGCTGTCGGCGGTCCGCGATGCCGGATTGGATCTCGCAGCAAGCTGGACTTCGTGGGCGTCCCGTATGGTCCGCGCCCGTCACCACCGTGGGGCGACGCGCTTTGGCGCGCACTGGACGCCGCACGAGGTCGAGTGTGTCCGAGGGTCGGTGTTGCGGCACCGAGAATCACGCCCCCGTAAGCGCCTCGACTCTCTCTCGATCCAACACGATTCCGTACCTCGCGAGCGGACCCAGTCGAGAAACCAAAACCCGAGTTCCACACCTGCCGCGCCTCACGTACGTCCGCTGGGTCCAGCGAGCGGACGTCGAGCGATCCCCAGGGGAGGGAGTGTGCGCCCGGCCGTCGTCGGTGGAGCCGCGATTCGGTCGCGCCACCGAGCCACGACAGCTCGAAGCACGGCGCGGGAGCAACGTTCACGTTTCACATTGCGCCACACGTGCCGACTGCAGGCCTTGCTGCAACCGGCGTCGTGGTCGACACACGGGCGCGCACGAGTTGCGCGCCGAGTCCCATGCTCGCGCCGCCAAACTGGGGCATCGTCGGAGTGGTGCGGTCCACGCACGTGGTCATTCCGGGGAGTCGCACATCGACAACCCCCGCGAGGATCGCCTCGACGGCTTCGCGGAAACCTGGCGCAATCCGATCGATCGCGTCGACGAGTTCGTTGCCGGGCGCCCAGCCGCCGAGATTGCCATTGGTGCCGCGGTCGAGTGTCGACGCGAGATCGAATCGCACTTGCAACGCATGCAGCGACACGTCGAGCGTCAGTCCAGCACCGATGGGCAATGGGAACGGCAGCCCGCCGGCGACCGGAGTCGTCGTGATCACGCGGCCACCAACGATCGCACCGGGGACCGCGATGAGCGCGTCCGACGGGCCGGTGCCGCCAGGCCGCAGGGACGCGGCGGACACCGAGTATTCGCGATCGGCGGCGACGCTCGTGCACCCCGTCGTGAACGTTGGGTAACCGATGAAGACGCGAATTCCGATGGACGAGTCGTTGACCGGATCGTCGACACTGCTCAGTTGAACGAGCACGGCAAATCGGTTGTTGGTGACCTCGCCGGCAAGGATCATTCGCGGATCCGAACCTGCCACCGCTTCGAGGGCACCGATCACGGTCGGAAGTTGATTGTCCACGCCGCCGGTGCACGGCGTCGCACCCATCGCACAGCCCGATGGCGAGTGTTGGTCCCGGTCGAACAGACTGAAGAAGTCCTCGTGGTTGCAGCCGTCGGCGTCGGTCGGCCCCGAGAACAGGCCGTCGACGTTGAATCCCGTGTGCGCGACTTCCGGCGCGTCGGTGGCATCGATCGTGAGCCGTGAGGCGACAAAAGTGTACGTCGGTCCGCCGGTGATGACGTCGGGCAGGATCACGTCGGCCCGAATGACGTCGGTGCGTGGGGCATCGGAAACGACGTCGACACTCGGGGCGTCGACCACCGTCGGAACGTCTCCGGGCGTCGGCGTGTCCATCGGCATCGTGACGACATCGGACGTCGCGACGTCGGGCGCGCTTTCCGGTGCGACGTCACCACCATCGGATCCCGTCGCGGCGCTGCACTGGCAGAGCGAAACGACGGCCATTGCCGCAAGTGCGACGCGTGTGCTGCGACGAAATGAATCTCGGTGATCGGGCCGAACGAGCATGTTGGCTCCCTCCCAATCGGCAATCTACCAGATCACGCGCATCGCGGGCGATCGAGCGCGCGCGAACGCTGCGATCCGTCGAGCCATTCGTCGATGGGTCGATCGATCTCGATGCGGCCGAGCGAGACGAGTGTCGCGATCTCCCAACACGTGACGGCAGACACGAGGACGCGCATCGACCGCTCGTGCATACTGTTTGGCATGCGCCCTTTCGATCGTGTGTGCGTGCTGTTTTGGACCGTTGTCGCGGGTTTCGCGTGCGGCTCTCCGCCCGTTGGCGCGGACAGCGGCGACTCGAGTCCCCCCGTCGATGCGATCGCTGCCGACGGCGGCGGCGTGTGTTGTCCGCTGACCGCGAGCGCCGGCTGCTCGCCCCAGGGTTACTACGGCGGCTGGGCGATGAACGCGAGCGACTGCCGTTCGCAGTCGTCGTTCGACGGCTGTCCCTTCACGAGCGGAACCGATTCGCACGGGTGCGCTGTGCTCGTCGATCACGGACTATCGTGCGCGGATCCGTGTGGCCGGGTGCCGATCGACGCGGGACCCGACGGTTCGGTCGACGCTTCGGCGGACACTGGCGGCGACACCGGCGGCACAATGGCAGGGGGTCCACCTTCTCTCTACGGAGGCACGGTTTCCGGTGCGCGGATGCCCAGTTGGAATCCCGACGCGCCGTTTCCGGTCGTCGCGATGGCCACACGAAGCTCTGACCGCGCGTCGTTCGTGTCGATGCTGGAGATCGCCTCGGACGGAGCGCTCGGACTCGTCGTCGCCGATCGACTCTACGTCTGGGGCTGGCGGCCGGGCACGCCGGGGGCGCCGAATGTTCTCTACGACGGTGCGGTCGCTGGACAGCGCATTCCGGGTTGGGACCCGATGACGGCGCGGCCGCTCGTCGTGATGGCGTACCAAACTGCGTCTCGCCGGTGGGTGGCGTCGATGCTGCAGATCGCGCGCGACGGCACGATCGGGTTCATCGTCGCCGATCGCGTCATCGTGTACGGGTGGGCCGCGGGCGCGGCGGGGACGCCTCGGTCGAGGTACGATGGTGCGCTCGTCGGCGCACGGCTGACGCCGTGGAATCCGGACGTCGCTGCGCCGCTCGTCGTGATGGTGACGCAACGAGCCGCGCTCACGCGGTTCGTCTCGATGCTCGAGATCCGCGCGGACGGAACGTTCGGGCCGCTCGTGGCCGACGACGTTTCAGTGTGGGGCTTTTGACCCGCTGACGCTCGCGCGCACGCGCCATCGTCCCGGTGCGAATTCGTCGATTGCGACGACTGGACCGAGGAACTTCTCGACGGTGAGCAACTGCGTTCGTGTGTGGGCAGTCGGCGCCGACGTTACGAACGAGCCGCCCCCGGCGAGTGCGAGTGGCACGATCAATTGATCGGCGAGATGCGGACCGACGGGAGCTTCGCCAACGAGATATGCCCGCACTTCATCGGCGACGCACTCCGCGACGCGTTCTGCGCGCACGCGCTTCTCGCCGAATCCTGCGAACACTTCCGTGAGGGCTTCGGAAACAACCTCGACGATCACGGCGTTGCCGGGCCCGACGGAATCGCGGTCCACTTCCGTTTCGAACGCGGCGTCGTCCCAATGCAGTCGCCGCGAAAGCACGGCAATCTCGCGCGCAGCGATGTCGACCGGCAGGTGCGCAACGATCGCACGCGCTGACTTCGCGAGAGTGGCGCCGCGCGTCTCGATCTCGATCGGCTGCCACCGCGTGATCGGTGTGATCGTCGCGCGAAAGCGCCCCGCACCGGCCGGGTAGAAACCGCGTCTGTCCAACTCGAGTTCGACGATTGGACCCATCGCACGCAGAACGGGAGCGAGCGATCGCGCGAGATGCTCGAATGGCGGCGCGGCAGGATTGTGAGTTCCGCCCTCGAGGGTGAGCGTGGACGGTTCCGTCGCGCAGGCGAGCGCAGGGAGCACGGTATGCAATACGAGAGTCGCGCTGCCGGCCGTTCCCACGGCGAAGTCGTGCGCGCCGCCGCGCACGCGTCGGGGGCGAAACGTGAGCGAAGTAGAGCCCATCGCAGCGCCTTCGACGTCGGCCTCACCGACGGACGTCGCTGCGGATACGGCGGTGAGATGTTGGCGCATGAGGCCCGGTCGCTCGCGCCCGGCACGAATGTTCCGGATGGCAAACGCCTGTCCCGTCACGAGGGAGAGGGCCAGTGCCGACCGCAGGATCTGGCCCCCTCCCTCCCCGATGCTTCCGTCGATCTCGATCATGGTTCGCTCGTCCGCGTGCGTGTGTGCGGTTCGCTCAGCCCTTGACGCAGAGTACTTGCTTCAGCGTGTGAACGATCTCCACGAGGTCGCGCTGCGCGTGCATCACGGCGTCGATGGACTTGTAGGCCATCGGTGTCTCGTCGATGACGTCCTTGTCCTTGCGGCATTCGACACCGGCGGTCGCTGCAACGTGATCTTCGACCGTGAACCGCTTGCGCGCCTCCGTGCGTGAGTGCGCGCGACCTGCACCGTGCGAGCAGCTCTCGAAACTGTCGGCGTTGCCCTTGCCGCGAACGATGAACGACTTCGCGCCCATGCTTCCCGGGATGATCCCAAGATCACCGAGCCCCGCACGGACGGCGCCCTTGCGCGTGACGAGCACGTCCGCGCCAAAGTGCCGCTCGCGCGCGACGTAGTTGTGGTGGCAGTTCACGGCCTCGAGCTGCGCGTCGAACGGAGGAACCTTCCCGGAGTCACGCACGGCCGCGAGCACGTTGTGCATCATCAACTCGCGGTTGGCCCGCGCGTAGTCCTGCGCCCAGCCGACGGCCTCGACGTAGTCGTCGAAGTGTTCGCTTCCCTCGCGCAAGTATCCGAGGTCCACGTCGGGCACGTGAACGTCCGAGCGCCGTACGTCGTCACGCGCAAGTGCAATGAAGTACGTTCCGATGCGGTTGCCGACGCCGCGAGACCCCGAGTGGAGCATGACCCACACACAGTCTGCCTCGTCGATGCACATCTCGATGAAGTGGTTGCCCGTGCCGAGCGTGCCGAGCTGCGTCGCGACCGTGGCGTGTTCGACGCTCGGGTGCTTGTCCGCGATCCGCCGGTACCGTGCGGCCAGCGCTGTCCACACACCTGAGTGCGCTGCGGGCGGTTCACCGAATGCACCACGGTCCTTTCGTCCGCCGTGGTCGCTTCGCCCGTGCGGCACGGCCTTCTCGATCACCGTGCGAAGCGCCGCGAGCGAGTCGGGGAGCTGCGATGCGTTCAATCCCGTGCGAACGGCCATCATGCCGCAGCCGATGTCCACGCCGACTGCCGCCGGAATGATTGCGCCTTGTGTTGCAATCACACTGCCGACGGTCGCGCCGATGCCGCGATGAACATCGGGCATGACGGCCACGTGGCGGTACACGAACGGCAGCCGCGCCACCTGCATCACCTGCTCGCGAGCGCCGTCGTCGAATGGAACGCCGCGCGTCCACGCAACGATGGGCACGCCGTCGGGAACCTCGAGTCGCTCGAAGCTCGTGAGACAAACCGTTGCGTCGATGGCGCTCGTGGCGTCGGCGGAGTTCATGAGTGTTCGCATGTGCAGCAGGCGTGCCGTGGTGTGCGGGTCGACAGTTCTGCCAACGCACTCTACGACTGCACGCCGCCCAAGACCGCGCAAGCGCTCGCTCTTTCGCGGTTACGCGTGGCACGCGTCAGCGCCCCGTCGCCGAAAGCTGATTCCACGGCGATCGAAGCTGCGCTCCATGGCGATCGGAATGTATCCAGTGATATAATTACATATACTGAGGGCCACGATGATCCCGCGCTCTTTCGCCGCCAGAGGGCTTCAGGCTTCGGGCGTCAGGCCTCCGGGCCAGACGAAGTGTGCTCCGTCCTGAAGCCTGCGGTCTGAAGCCTGAAGCCTTGCCATGACCCGTCGCCCACTCACCGTCATCGGTCTGCTCGGAACGCGTCTCGACGTCGCAGCGCGCAAGCCCGCACGCTGGGAGCGCTGGCGTCCGACGGTGGCGCTCTGTCAGCACCCCGATCTGCGTGTCGACCGCCTCGTGCTGCTGCACGGCGACTCGTTTCTCGCGGCGGCACGCGACGTCGCGGCGGATGTCGCACAGGTCTCGCCCGAGACGACGGTCGAGCTGCGAACGCTCGACATTCGCGATCCGTGGGACCTCGAAGAGACGTACGGAAAGCTCTACGACTTCGCCCGATCGTTTCCGTTCGATTCTGCGCGCGAGGACTATCTGGTTCACATCACGACGGGCACGCACATCGCACAGATCTCGATGTTCCTGCTGGTCGAGTCGCGCCGCCTTCCCGCTCGGCTGCTGCAGACGGCACCCGACTCGCGGCGTGGAGATTCGGTAGGTTCGTACAGCATCATCGACCTCGATCTGTCGCGGTATGACGGAATCGCGCGCCGATTCGAGGCCGAGCGTGTCGAGGGTCGTTCGCTACTCAAAGCGGGAATCGACACGCGCAATGCGACGTACAACTCGCTGATCGAGCAACTCGAGCGCGTTGCGATCGCCTCGCGCGATCCAATCCTGCTCGCCGGACCGACCGGGTCTGGGAAGTCGCGGCTTGCGCGGCAGCTATTCGAGATCAAGAAGGCGCGACGTCAGGTCCGTGGCGAACTCGTCGAGGTCAATTGCGCGACGGTGCGCGGCGACGCGGCGATGTCGACACTGTTCGGTCACGTCCGCGGCGCGTTCACGGGCGCTGCAGACGCGCGCGCGGGCATGCTTCGAAAGGCCGATGGCGGAGTGTTGTTTCTCGACGAGATCGGCGAACTCGGTCTCGACGAACAGGCGATGCTCCTGCGGGCGATCGAGGACAAGACGTTCTATCCGCTCGGCTCCGACCGAGAAGTCCACAGCGATTTTCAGCTGATCGCCGGGACGAATCGCGACCTCGTCGAAGCCGTCGTCGCGGGGCGATTTCGCGACGACCTGCTCGCACGCATTCATGTGTGGACGTTCACGCTACCCGCCCTGCGCGATCGGCCCGAGGACCTGGCGCCGAATCTCGACGTTGAGATCGATCGCCTGGGCATCGCGCTGCAGCGCCGGATCACCGTGAGCCGCCAAGCCCGCGACGCGTTCCTGAAGTTCGCAAGGTCTCCGTCGGCGCGGTGGACCGCGAACTTCCGGGACTTCGCAGCATCGGTGCGCCGCATGGCCACGCTGTGCGACGGCGGGCGCATCGCAGAGAGCGACGTGGCCGATGAAATTGCGCGGCTCGAGCACGCGTGGCGCTCGAGCGGCCGCCCCGGCAATGAACAGGCAGATCATCCAGCGAACGATGGTGTCGTTTCACCGGCGCGGCGTGAGTCGCGTGGCATGCCTGCGCAGGAGTCGCTCGCGGCGCAGCTCGTCGGTCGCAAGCGTTACGCGCACCTCGACCGATTCGATCGGGTCCAACTCGATGACGTCGTTGCGGTCTGCGCGCGAGCCACATCGCTGTCCGACGCGGGGCGAACCCTCTACGCACAATCTCGCGTCGGTCGCCGCAGCGTCAACGACGCCGATCGTGTACGGAAGTATCTCGCGCGCCACGGTCTGACGTTCGCTGCCGTTCGGGCGGCAATTCACGACGGATGACACGCAGTGCGATCGCCCACGACCGTCGCTCCGCGCGCGCGACGGATGCTGTCCAGCGCGCGATGGGCACCGCCCGTGCAGCGCGATGCGCACGTCGTGCAGGGAACTGCGCGATGCGTTGGTTCATCGCGCGCAGATTCGAGGCATGAATCCGGTGACATTACGCTACGATGCGTCGAATCACGGAGACGTCGGCATGTTTGTTGTACGTGGACGGCCGCGCCGGGTATCCGGGGTCGGGAAACAAACGGGAGGACGGTCAGCATGAGAGCCAAGGGATCGGTCCAGTACGTCGCCGTGCTCGTCACGGTCGCGCTCGTCGCACAGGTGTCTCGCGTGTGTGCGCAGAATGCGACGACGCCACCGGCGGGCACGGCAGCGACGGCCGACACTGCGCCTGCCGCGACGATCACGCCACCCACTGCGACGCCGCCCACGCCGTCCGCTGCGACGCTCGCCGCACCGCCTGCGGTCGGAACGGGCGCACTCTCCGACGATTCGGTCACACGCCGCACGACGTGGATTCAAGCCCAACTCGATCGCGAACAACCGGCGTCTCAACGCTGGTTCTGGATCTGGACGGGCGCGACGATCACCATGATTCTGGGTCAGGGCGGGCTCGCGGTGGGGCTGTCGCTGCCAGGCGTGTTCACCAACGACACGGTGTCTCCACACCCCGGCGATCCGAATCCAATGCTCGCAGCGGAGCGATTCACGCGCACGGCACAGGACCAATGGCGCCAATGGGTGCCGGCGTTCGTCGTCGGAACGATCTCGACCGTACTGAGCGTTGTTCCGTTCCTGATTTTTCCGTTCAGCCCGGCGTGGTCCGCCGGACGACTGCGCGCGGCCGCGGGCGAGACTCCCGCACAACGCGTGGCGAGACTTCAACTCGGCGAGCGACTCCTGCGTGAAGGCGCAGAGACCGAGGAGTTCGGTCGGTCGTGGATCATGCATGTCATCAATTGCGCGGTCGCCGCAGCGGGCTCGGCCGTGATCTGGTTCGCGTGGCCCAACGACTACGCGATCGCCAACGGCCTGATCAATTTCGGGTTCACCCTCGGGTTCGCGGAGATGCAAATGGCCACGCAACCCTCGGACCTGATTGCGTTGCACCGGGCGTATCGTTCCGGCGACATCGATTTCGATCATCTGCCCCCGGCGAATCCGCGGCCGCGCGTGTCGATGATGCCGTACCTCTCACCGGTCGGCGCGGGCATCGGCCTCCGGTTCTGACGCTCGCCGGTCGAGCCGGGCACCTGCGCGACGACCCGTCGCGACCGGTGTATCGTGAGTCGAACTCATGTCGTCGGAGCCCACAGCATCCCCGAACGTCGGCGCTCGGAGGCGCGAGGGAGCGCGGTTCGGATCCGTCGTCACTCGCGTGTTGCTGGCGACCGCGATGGGGCTAGGGAGCGCGTGCAATCTTTCGCACCGCATGATCGGCGATGTCGACGCCGTCGCCACGAGTGACGGAACGGACGCGATCGACGAGCTGGCGACACCCGATGGGGGACCGGACGCGAGCTGCGATCTCCCACGAATGCTCTGCGGAGGCGAATGCGTGGCGGTCGATCTTGCGGAGCGATGTGGCTCATGTCTGAACGACTGCCGTTCGCTACCGGGAACGGTCCCACTGGCGGTGGCCTGCCGCGCCGGGCGGTGCGACCTGACCGGTGCGTGCGCGAGGATGCGCGCGGACTGCAACATGGATCCGACGGATGGGTGCGAGTCCGACATCGAGTCGCCCGATACGTGCACGACGGCGTGCCTTCCCTGCCCGCCACCTCCGCGCGACGGTCGCGCGCAGTGCTTCGGCGGCATGTGCGTAGTCGAGTGTGACCGGATGTTTCGGCCCGTCGGAAACAGCTGCCTGCCGGTCGACTGCGGCAATCGAGTACTCGACGGCACGGAGGCCTGCGACGACGGAAACAACGTCGCGGGGGACGGCTGCAGCGCCTCGTGCGATATGGAGCCGAACACGCTGCGAGAGGACTGTGCAGGTCTGACCGGCGCGCAGGTGATCCGCGTGCCGACGGGACGCTCGATCTACTCGGGCACGACGGAATTGCACGTCGACGACATCCGCGCGTGCATGATGGGCGGTCCGGACTCGATGCACTTCTTCGTGACACCGGTGGGCTACGTCGGCCCGGTCCGAGTTGAATTGCGAGCGCGAATGACGTGGGACATCGTGATGTTCGCCGGCACATCGACTTGCCCGGGCGCGTGCATCGATCCGGGACACGAAGTCGAGAGCTGGATCACGAGCGTCACGGGTCCAACGATGTTCTTCATCGGCGTGGACAGCCACCGATCGTCCGACCACGGACCGTACGTCTTGACGCTCAACCTTCCGTGATCGCGTCCACGCGGGTGGCCGCCCGCGCGACGGCACGGCGCGTGCCAACGACTCATTCGGCGCGGCCGTGGCGTCGGTTGCCGCCGCGTCGCTGCGATTGATCGTCGGGAGCCACGCGACCGGAATCGCGTGCTCGATCAAAGTGAGGCACGCGTTCGCTCAATTCGAGGGGGTCGGTGGACGCGGCCGCCGCGAAGTCGTTCGCGCACGCGCGGAGCTTCATGAACGCGCGACCCGCACCGGGGCACGCATCGTGCTTGGACAGTCGTGGCAGCTGGCTAGCCCGCGAGGGCGTCGTCGGCGTTTGGGCTGATCGTTCGTCACGCGAGGAGTTCCTCCATGAGCAAGTCCGATACGCAGCTGAAGCAGGACATCGAGGACGAACTTCGTCTGGAGCCCAAGGTCAACGACTCCCAAATCGGGGTCACGGTGGACAAGGGCGCGGTCTCGCTGCTAGGCGCGGTGGATACCTATGCAGAGAAATGGGCCGCCGAGGATGCGACCCGGCGCGTCAGCGGCGTTCGCACCGTCGCGCAAGACCTCACGGTGAAGATTCTCGCCGATCACGCGCGCAGCGACTCTGAGATCGCGGGCGCCGTCCAGAGCGCCCTCCGTTGGAACGTTTTTGTACCGAAGGCCGTGACCGCCACGGTACAGAAGGGCTCCGTCAACCTTGAGGGCCAGGTCAACTGGCACTACCAGCGCGACGCCGCGGAGCGCGCGATTCGTCACCTCACGGGCGTCGTGCACGTGAACAACGCCGTGACGCTCGTTCCGCACGCATCCACGCTGCAGGTGAAGGAACAGATTCAAGCTGCGCTGCAGCGGCAGGCCGCCGCGAATGCGCATTCGATCCACATCGACACCGCCGGCGGTCGAGTGACGCTCACGGGCCACGCGTCGTCGTGGCGTTCGATCCAAGACGCCGCGAACGCAGCGTGGGCGGTTCCCGGGGTGACGGAAGTCGTCGTCGAAGTCAGGATGTCTGCCGCATTTTGAGCCCTGCCGGCTCCGATGCACAGCCAGACGATGAGCGCGGACATGACGATGAACAGTGAAAAGAAACGCATCTTGGTCGTCGACGACCGTGCCAGTAGCACCCGGTTGGTCAAGCTCTACCTCGAGGCGACGAACGAATACGTGGTTCGAGAAGAAAATCACGCCAAAGCAGCGCTTGCTGCGGCGGAAGCCTTTCAGCCGGACTTGATCCTGCTCGACGTCATGATGCCGGGCATGGACGGCGGCGAGCTGGCCGCTTGTTTCCGCGGGAGTGCCACGCTGCACGACGTGCCCATCGTATTTCTGACCGCGGCGGTCACGAGGGACGAGGTCGAAGCGGGGGGCGGAAGAATCGGGGGCATTCCATTTCTGTCCAAGCCGGTCGTGCTGACGGAACTCGCGGCGTGTCTCCGTCAGCACGTGGGAAGCAGACGAGTCACGAAGCAAGAATAGGCGAACACCCGCCGGAGCACGGGGGCGTGTCTGCGCGCGAGCGACGGTCGAGCCCGAACAATTTGCAAGTCCCCTGAACGATCAAGATCGGAATACTCATGGAACAGAATGCCACTCCCGACGTCGGTTCCGTCGCACGGGAGGTCATCATCGAAGTCCGGCGCAAAGAGGCCGTTCTGAAGACTGGGGCGTTGCAAAACGCCATTCTCAACAGCGCAAACTTCTCCAGCATCGCGACCGACGAGAAGGGTGTGATCCAGATCTTCAACGTCGGTGCCGAACGCATGCTCGGGTACGCGGCGGCGGACGTGATGAACAAGATCACCCCGGCGGACATCTCGGACCCGCAGGAAGTGATCGCGCGCGCTGCGGCCCTCAGCGTGGAACTCGGAACGCCCATTTCACCAGGATTCGAGGCCTTGGTGTTCAAGGCGTCGCGCGGCATCGAGGACATCTACGAGCTGACGTACATCCGCAAGGACGGCAGCAGATTTCCCGCGGTCGTCTCCGTGACGGCACTGCGCGACGAGAACACCGGGATCATCGGCTACCTGCTCATCGGAACCGACAACAGCGCACGCAAGCGCGCGGAGGCCGAACTGCTCAAGGCGGGCGCCTTGCAGAGCGCGATCTTCAACAGCGCAAACTTCTCGAGCATCGCCACCGACGAGAAGGGCGTCATCCAGTTGTTCAATGTCGGTGCCGAGCGAATGCTCGGCTATGCCGCCGCCGAGGTGCTCAACAAGATTACGCCCGCCGACATCTCCGATTCGCAGGAGATCATCGCTCGCGCCAAGGCACTGAGTGTCGAGCTGGCGACCACGATTGCCCCTGGCTTCGACGCACTCGTGTTCAAGGCGTCGCGCGGGATCGAAGATATCTACGAACTGACCTACATTCGAAAAGACGGGAGCCGCTTTCCGGCAGTCGTCTCCGTCACGGCCCTGCGCGATGCGCAAGGCGGCATCATCGGCTACCTCTTGATCGGAACCGACAACAGCGCTCGAAAGCGAGCGGAGGAGGAGCTTCTGAAGGCGGGCGCCCTGCAGAGCGCAATCTTCAACAGTGCAAACTTCTCCAGCATCGCCACCGACGAGAAGGGCGTGATCCAGATCTTCAACGTCGGTGCCGAACGCATGCTCGGGTACGCGGCAGCCGACGTGATGAACAAGATCACCCCGGCGGACATCTCGGACCCGCAGGAGGTGATCGCGCGTGCTGCGGCCTTGAGCGTGGAACTCGCGACGCCGATCTCTCCGGGTTTCGAGGCCTTGGTGTTCAAGGCATCCCGCGGCATCGAGGACATCTACGAATTGACGTACATCCGCAAGGACGGAAGCAGGTTTCCCGCGGTCGTCTCGGTGACGGCGCTCCGCGACGAGAGCAGCGGGATCATCGGCTACCTGCTCATCGGAACCGACAACAGCGCACGCAAGCGCGCGGAGGCCGAACTGCTCAAGGCGGGCGCGCTCCAGAGCGCGATCTTCAACAGCGCAAACTTCTCGAGCATCGCCACCGACGAGCGCGGCGTCATCCAGTTGTTCAATGTCGGTGCCGAGCGAATGCTCGGCTACGCAGCCGTCGAAGTGTTGAATAAGATCACACCCGCCGACATTTCCGATTCCGAGGAAATCATCGCGCGCGCCAAGGCGCTGAGTGTCGAATTGGCCACCCCCATCGCCCCGGGCTTCGACGCGCTGGTGTTCAAAGCCTCACGCGGAATCGAAGACATCTACGAACTGACCTACATCCGAAAAGACGGGAGCCGCTTTCCGGCGGTCGTCTCGGTCACCGCCCTGCGCGATGCGCAAGGCGGCATCATCGGTTACCTCTTGATCGGAACCGACAATACCGCACGCAAGCAGGTCGAGGCAGAACAGAAGCGGCTGGATCAGCGCCTCCGCGACCAACAGTTCTACACTCGCTCGCTGATTGAATCCAACATCGACGCCCTGATGACGACCGATCCGCTCGGCATCATCACCGACGTCAACAAGCAGATGGAGGCGCTGACGGGCTGCACGCGCGACGAGTTGATTGGTGCGCCCTTCAAGAACTACTTCACCGACCCCGATCGGGCCGAGGCGGGCATCAAGCTCGTCCTGAGCGAAAAGAAGCTGACGAACTACGAGCTGACTGCGAGCGCCAGGGACGGCAAGAACACCGTCGTGTCGTACAACGCGACCACCTTCTACGACCGCGATCGGAGGCTTCAGGGCGTGTTCGCATCGGCGCGGGACGTCACGGAGCGCAAGCGCTCGGATCAGGCACTGCGGGAGACGAACATCGAGTTGGAGAGCGCCAAGTCGGCGGCGGAAACGGCCAACCTTGCAAAGTCGGATTTTCTCTCGAGCATGAGCCACGAGTTGCGGAGCCCACTCAATGCCATTCTCGGCTTCGCTCAACTGCTCGAGTCATCGTCGCCACTTCCGACGACGTCGCAGTCCGAAAGCATCGCCCAGATTCTCCAGGCTGGCTGGCACCTTCTGAAGTTGATCAACGAGGTGCTCGATCTGTCCGTTGTCGAGTCCGGAAGAGTGTCACTCTCGCAAGAGCCCGTGTCGCTGGCGGACGTCATCGCCGAGTGCCATGCCATGATGGAGCCGCAAGCGCAGCAGCGTGGGATCGCGATGACGTTCCCGCCGCTCGACCTCCCGTACTTCGTCGATGCAGATCGAACGCGCCTCAAGCAGGTGCTCATCAACCTGCTGTCGAACGCGATCAAGTACAACCGCGAGCGTGGATCGGTCGAGCTCAAGTGCACTGCATCGCGATCGCACCATGTCAGAATCACCGTGACCGACACCGGTGCAGGGCTGCCGCCGGAGAAGGTCGCGCAACTGTTCCAGTCGTTCAATCGCCTCGGACAGGAGGCGAGCACCGAGGAGGGGACGGGCATTGGGCTCGTCGTGAGCAAGCGACTCGTGGAGCTGATGGGCGGAGTGATCGGCGCCGACAGCACCGTCGGAGTCGGTAGCGTGTTCTGGATCGACATGCGTTCGACCGAGGCGCCATCCATCCCGCTCTCGCACAACGTCTCGCCGAGCATCGTCCCAACGTCGAGGCTGGCGGGTTCGCGGATTCGCACGCTTCTCTACGTCGAGGACAATCCCACCAACTTGAAGCTCGTCGAGCAATTGATCGCGCGGCGCGCCGACATCCACCTGCTGAGTGCAGTGACCGGACAACTCGGGATCGATATTGCCCGCGCTTCCCGCCCGGATGTGATTCTCATGGACATCAACTTGCCAGGAATCAGCGGGATCGACGCGATGAGGATTCTTCGCGGAGACTCCGCGACCGCGCACATCCCGGTTGTCGCGCTGAGTGCGAACGCGATGCCGCGAGACATCGAGAGGGGAATGGACGCGGGGTTCTATCGCTATCTCACCAAACCGATCCGAATCGACGAATTCATGGTCACCCTGAACGACGCGCTGGAGTTTGCGGAGAAGGGGGTCGCCCATATCCGGTGACGCCGGGCAACTACGATGGTGACGTCCACTGACATTCTCAAGGCGCGCATTCTGGTCGTCGACGACAAGGACGCGAATGTATTGCTTCTCAAGCGGATGCTGAGTGGAGCCGGGTATACCTCCGTCGAGACCACGACGGACCCGAAGGCGGTGTGCGAGCTTCACCGCTGGAACTCGTACGATCTGATCTTACTCGACATGCAAATGCCGGGCATGGACGGCTTCCAGGTGATGGAACAACTGAAAGAGATCGAGACGGGCGGCTATCTTCCCGTGCTCGTGATCACGGCACAACCCGATCACAAGCTTCGCGCCCTCAAGGCCGGCGCGAAAGACTTCATCAGCAAGCCGTTGGATCTCGCCGAAGTTCTGATCCGCGTTCACAACATGCTCGAGGTGCGCTTGCTGCACCGAGAAACGCGTAAACTCTACGATCGCGTCGTCGCGGAGCAGCGACTGTCCGAGCGTCTGCTGCTCAATGTTCTTCCAAAGGCCATTGCGGAACGGTTGAAGGGGCGACCCGAGGTCACGTCCGACAGCTTCACCGGCGTCATCGCGGACAGCTTCGAGGAAGTGACCGTACTGTTCGCGGACATCGTCGGGTTCACGAAGTTCTCCGAAGGCGTGAGTGCGGAAGTGCTCGTGGCGGTGCTCAATGACATCTTTACGCGGTTCGACAGCATCGCCGACCGTCGGGGCCTGGAGAAGATCAAGACGATCGGCGACGCGTACATGGCCGCCGCGGGATTGCCGGTTCCGGTGCCGGACCACGCCGTGCGTGCGGCCAACATGGCGTTGGACATGCTCGAAGTCATGGATCGTTTCAACGAGCACAGTGCGTACAAGCTGAAAATCCGGATCGGCATCAGCACGGGCTCCGTGGTCGCCGGTGTCATCGGCAAGCGAAAGTTTCTCTACGACCTGTGGGGGGACGCTGTGAACACGGCGAGTCGGATGGAGTCCCACGGCGTGTCCGGAAGAATCCAGATCGCGGACTCGACTCGGCAACGGTTGAGTGACCCGTTCATGCTCGAGGCGCGTGGGGCGATCGAAGTCAAGGGCAAGGGTGAGATGCACACCTGGTTCCTGAACGGCAGAGATGGCTAAACTGGGCCGATACGACCTTCGCTATCTCGTCGCCACCGGTGGCATGGCGTCGGTGTCGCTCGCTCGCTTGTCGACCGCCGAGGGGTTTACCAAGTGGGTGGCCATCAAGACGATTCATCCACACATCGCGCAGGACGTTCGGTTCGTCCGGATGTTCCTCAACGAAGCGAAGCTCGCAGCGCGCATCGATCACCCGAACGTGTGCTCGGTGTTCGACTTCGGCGAGGGCGACGGGCTGTACTACCTCGCAATGGAGTACTTGCACGGGGAGTCTCTCGCGCGCGTGCTGGAGCGAACGGCTCGCGCGCGTCGTCCGGGGCTGTCTGTGCCGCTTGCCGCGCGAATCGTTGCGGACGCGGCGCGCGGTCTGCACGCTGCACATGAGTTGACACTCGACGACGGTCGCCCGGCAGGCGTCGTTCACCGAGACATCTCTCCGCAGAACTTGTTCGTACTCTACGGCGGCGCGACCAAGGTCGTGGATTTCGGCATCGCGGGCTCCGTCGAGCACGCCGGCGAGAACACGACCACGGGCGAGATCAAAGGCAAGCTTGCCTACATGGCACCCGAACAGATTCAGGCCAAGCCGCTGGATCGCCGCACGGATGTGTGGGCGCTCGGTGTCGTGCTGTGGGAGTCGATTGCGGGAGAGCGCCTGTTCCGTCGGGGAAATGACCCCACGACGATGCGTGCCGTCCTCGAGTATCCGGTGCCATCGCCATCGTCTGCGCAGCGCGAGGTACCCCCGGAGATCGAGACGATCATCGCCCGCGCACTGTCGCGTGATGTAGACAAACGGTTTCCGACAACACTTGCCATGGCGCGAGAGCTGGAGACATGGCTCGCGCAATCGGGCTCGCTCGTCGGGCCCGACGAACTCGCTGCGGAGATGACGGAACTCTTCCGCGACGACATCGCCAAGCGCAACGAACTGCTGCATCGGCCGTTCCCGGACGACTCGGCGCCCGCGAGCGTGGCCCTGAGCGCGGCGGCCGCGGCGTTGGCATCGCGCGTGGAGTCGGCGACGGTTGTCGATCGAGCCGGAAAACGCGGTGCGCTACCCGCCGAAGAGAACTCCGTTCAACTGTCTTTCGTCGACGAAGATCGCGGAACGCTGGTCCGCCGGAATGCGATCCGTCGCGCGTCGCTGCCCATGCCGCTCGTCACGCATGCCGCACGCCCAACAAAGCGCCTCACGACGCGATCGACCCTCGGCTTTGCGGCCGCACTCGTCGTGCTCCTGGGCGCCGGCGGCGGCGGACTCGTGTTTTCGGGAGCGCAGACCCAGGACCCCGACGTTCGACGAACCACGCCGCCAACCGATCGTGCGCGGCCCGCAACGATCGATGGGGTCGGCCCGGCGCACCAAACAGCGACAGTGTCCGTTCCCACGTCGGCACCCTCGACGCCGACTCGCACGGTCGTAGCGTCTGCCGCAGCCGTGACACCCGTCGTCGCGCCCGCCATCGCCCCACGCAGTACCGTGCCCGCAAACCTCGCTGCGCCGGCAAGCCGAACGACGCCAGCGATCACGGCGTCCACACGCTCGCGGACTCGCGCTTTGCCCCGTGGCGACGGCGACTCCGATCCGGCGGATCCAACGAGCGCGGCTGCGACGGCGAACGGATCGTTGACACTCTTCTCGCCCCTGCCATGCCAGGTGTTCGAGGGCTCACGCCTGCTCGGTCACACACCGATCGTCGAGCGACCCATGCCGCCTGGAGAGCACACGTTGCGCGTCGTTCCGGACAACGGCGAGCCCGCGCAGAACTTCCATGTGAGCATCGCTCCGGGAGCCGTGGTCAGCGTTCGTTGGGAGTAGTCGGAGCGCACGCCCGCGCGTGCGTTCTCGCTCAGCCCGGCGGACACTCGACGCCGGGCCGCGCGAATCTACTCGCAGCCCAGCACGATCAACTGTGTGTCGGTGACTCCGCCGCGATTGGCGCGCCTCGCCCAGTGAACCGCTACGGTCACACCGTCGGTCGCCGCCGATACACCGCCAAACCGTAACCCTGCGTCCCGGTTCGTTGCGATCTCGATCGTGCCGGCGTCGGGCATGCCGTCGGGGCCCACGCGCAGGACGCGGAGTATTCCATTGCTCGGCACGATGTCGCCGTAATCCACCATCGCGACGAACAGTCCGCGAGACGTCGACACCACCGCGGGCTGCACGTCGTTGAACATCGAGAACGCCAGTCCCGACCGCCGCAGGATCACCGCACCGGTCGGGTCGATGACGGCGAGCGCGAGGCCTGAAAAACTGTTTCCGACGATCACGACGTGGTCGGCCGCGTAGGGCCAATCGGCCGCGACGGGCGCCGTCGGTCCGTGGAACAGACCCGCAATGCGCGAGCGTGTGCGAGTGGCGCCACGCACGCGAACGAGTTCGACCTCGTTCGCCGCGGTCGATGCGGAGACCCACACGGCCCCACTGCGTACGGTGCGAATCGAGACGTCGACTTCCGCGCGCGGACTGAGAACGTTTGCCTGCGTGGGCGCAAGCGTGACAGAGCCCACGGCGCTGAATCCGGCGATCATCGGAAACCAGCCACTCGGCGTGTCGTCGACGCGATATGCGAAGAGCCAGCCGGCTTCGTTGCGCGCGGCCGACAAGCATGCTCCCGAGCGACCCTGGATCGATCGCCGGATGGATTCTGCGTAGTGATCGACCCACAGAACGAACTGCGCACTCGAACGCGCGCTGGAATCGGTTCCAAATGTACAGCCGCCGAGACGGTCGTCGAGCGCTGCGACGAACGCGGGACCGGAGGCGGCCGTTGTCGACCGCGTCGCAGGTCCGATTCGCGGTGGCCCGACGCCGACGTCAACCCGCGCGAGACGCACGTCGTTGGGTCGGTCGTCGCGCTCGGTCCAGAACGTCGCGACGGCGTCGTACGAATCGCCTCGCCGAGTAAGCTGCGGTCGATCGAAAATTCCGGCGCTGTCCTCGAAGACCGGGACGGGACCAGCGCGCAACACGAGTCGGCACAGGGGAGCGTCGGGGGGCGCGTCGCGGGGAATGTCCGCGGGGACATCGGGCGGTGCGTCGACGACGTCGAAGGAGACGTCGGGCGAGTCGACGGTCGGCGGGACGTCGATCGCGCTGTCTTCCACGGCGTTGTCCGGAGGCGAAGTCGCGTCGTCGGGTTCCGTCAGGGGCGTGCGCGCGCCACACGCCGCGAGGATCAGCGCACAGACGAGGGATGCGCGCGACCGGACCATTCGTCCATCGTACCGCGTGCGGCTACAGGTTGCAGTGGAATGGGGGCGGAGCGAGGAGCGCGACCCGACGAGACGTCGTGCCAGCGTCAATCTTCCAGCGCTCGCGCCAACCACTGCACGTCGGGCGGCCGCTCGCCGCGGAGCCCCGTGCCCGCGTCCGCGAGTAGATCCCGTTGTCGTTTCGCAGCCTCGTCTCGCCGCCCCAAGCGATGAAGCACCACCACCGCGAGTTTCTCTATCATCCCGTCGACTCGCGAACGTGCCTCGAGTGCGTTGACGAACTTCTCGCCGGCCGCGACATCGAGCGCACCCGCCTCGTGCGCGTAGACGGCTGCGACGGCCCACTCGAGCAACGCAATGTTCGACGCCGGCTCCGCGAGCGCGAGGGCCCTGGCCATTTCTTCCGCCTTCCGGTGATACGCCTCGTTGCATGCACCTACCGCCTGCAACTTTCCCGCGAGCGTCTGTTGAATGAGTCGGTCGATCACGCACAGCTCGTCGGCAATAGCCGACCGCGATACTGGCACCAGACGATCGCTCGCTCGCCGCGTCGCCAAGTTGCGCTCGACCAGGAACTCGATCATTCGATGCGGCAGCTCCGTCAGCCGCGCGCGCAACTCGATCTCGTCGGAGCTTGCGCCATCGCGAATCATCAGCGTCACGTTGTCTTCGAACAAGCGCTCCCCGACGACTCCGCGCACGACCAAGTGGCGCCCCGGAAGGTGACGCACGTAGTCGCGCACGATCGATTCGGGCATGGGACCGCCCGTCCAGTGAATGCGCGCGCGCCCGAACACGACTCGAACCATCATACGAGTCTCGGCGTCGCATGCGATGGCCACCGCATTTCGGAGCCACTCTGCCGCAGCACCCACGTGTGCATCGCGCACGTCGATCCCTGAACGAGAATGAGCATCCGAAAGGTCGACGAAATGCACGACGCCGCGCTCTTCGCCCGCCGTCGGGAGCAACCATCCCTCCGGCTTGTTCATTCGCTGCAACCACAACGGCCGCGCGAACGAGGCATTCTTGCCGACGTGGTCCGTCGCTTTGATCTCTGCAGACTTCCGCTCACTCACGCCCATCGGAAGGTCCGGCGTCCTGGCCCACGAAGTCGTTCGCAACAGCGTCCGCGCGCCCGCGAGCATCATACCGGCGCACCACACGGCCCACGCGGCCGCCGCCGGAATCGAGGTCGTGAGCGCGGGTGCGATCCCCGCAGCCGCCGCGACGACATACGCGCCATACGGCCACCGCAATCGACGGGTGTGAAACGCCACGTCGGACATCGTCGGCGGCGGGTCGGTGGTCACTTCGTAGGGCCTGTCCCCGACTGGCAACCACCGCGGACCGCCGTCACTGGCATCCTCCAGCGAGCCGTCCCAAAGCACGTAGAACGGTTGATCCGCGGAGACATCGAGCAAGCGAGTGCCGTCGGCGGCGATATCAGACTCGTCGGGTCCCGCGGGCCGCACGACTGCCGCATTGAATTCGCGAATGTACAGCCGCGTGCCGTCTCGCACGCGGATCCGCAGACCCGACTGCGTCTCGAGTCGCAGCGCGACGGCGTCGATGACAAAGCGGTGCCGCGGGCGCTGAGTGTCGTCGTCGCTCGCGGTCTCGCTCGTGCCGTCGGTGGTCGCCGGAATCACGCGCCCGAGCACCGCGCGCTTGCGCGGCGGTTCGACGATCGTGAAGCGAGTGTCGTGCAAGTACTGCTGTGCACCGAGCCATCGCGTCCATCCCGCACGCGCGCGACGCGACGCGAACGCGAGCCACGCGGCGGACGCGGCGGGGATCGCGAGTTCGATGGCGGTCGGCAGTGGGTTCGACATGGGGTGCGAGCGGGGCTCCAACCAGTCGGTGCACTCTTTGCGGCGGCGTCGGCTCGGTCAGAGATATTGCATCGATAGATGCAAGTGATGATGGTGCGCCGGCCATCCCGAGCCCCACACCACGTGTGTATTGTACGCGCTCAGCTCGACGTCGGTGATGAGTCCCTCTGTGCGCATGCGGGCAGCTTCGTCGCGCATGATCGGTCCGAGGACCTGATCGATGCCTGCCACGCGAAATCTCGGATCCCGCGCGAGCGCGACGACGAAATAGATCGTGCGCCGCAGGTCGACGACGTGCGTCATCGCCGCAGAAGGCAGGCAGTAGTAGCGATCGGCCGTCTGGGATCCAGCCATCGCGTCGCAGATCACGCGCACGCGGTTGTCGGGGAGCGTTTGATAATACGCGACGTCCATGTTGCCACCTTGATCGTGGCTGTTGCCCGGGTGCCGCGGAGTGCCAATGTCCTGTCCCGGTGTGATGCCATTGCTCTGACACATGTCCATCGTTCCGAGTGGCCCAGTCCCTGGAAACTGGCGCATCACCTCGTGCACGGCATAGCGAAACAGCATCATCATCTCGCGGCGAAGGAATCGATAGTTCGCCACTGTCTCGAGCAGGTAGCCGTTCGCGGCGTACGTGTCGGCTTCGGACGGCATCGGAAACGACCACAGGGTCTGCATCCCTCGTCGGCCACCCGTGCAATCCAGCAGCGCAAACCCCTGCGCCGTGCACGGGTTGCCGTCTCGCCACTCGGTCGCTCGCGCGGAGATTACGTAGGGCGCACGGACGTTGGCGTTGTTCGGCACGACGCGCACGTAGTACACAGCGGGTCGATCCCCCGCGAAGAATCCGAACGATTCCTCGCCAATGTCGAACCCGCGAATGGAACTCGGGTTGGGCTCTCGACCCACGAGGCGCCCGCCGAGCGGCGTGCCATCCTCGCGATAGGCGTAGGCGTCGACATTCGATGTCGCGTCGGGTTCGGGGCCGAGCACGATCACCGTGGCAATCGAATTGGGTGGCACCTCGATTCGAAACCAATCTTCATCGCCCGCACAGATGTTGCCTTGCAGCGGCGAGTCGAGGGCGAGCGCGCTCGCCATCTCGCGAACGTCGTTCGGTTCCTGCGCGTCGCGCGCGCACTCGGCGATGTCCACGCACGTGCCCTGATTGCAGCGTTGATCGGGAGGGCATCGCCCGCGTGGTGCCGACGGCGAACACGAGACGTCGCCGCTGTCCGCGGGCATCGCGTCGGCCGCGGACGAGACGTCGTCGCGAACGTCGGCGGCGGCGTCGGACATTGGGTCGGCGTCGCGCGGTGCGGGGCTCGCGCAGGCGATTGCCCACACGGACGCGAGCGCGATGGGCGGGAGATTGCGCAATCGGAGCCGCGCATCGGCTCGATTCGCGTGCGTGCGTTCCACGGCCGATACGCTTTCACGAATCCCACTTCCTGTCGAACAGACGAAAGCGGGTCCAGGTCGCCGGACAGAGGTGGACAGCGCAGTGCCCATCTCGGCACAATGAGGCACAGACACAAAGGGGAACGCTTGCGACCTTGAGTCGTGACGTCTATTTAGCTGTGATATTGCTTTGGAAACCATGGATAGACCGTTAGCGGCCAACGTGGCGCAGCATGGCTCGACTCGTGCAGTCACCGACGCCATGCGCACTCCATCGACTCCCCACTGCCTCGCGTTCGCCCTGGCCGCGCTCTTCGTCGCATCGGCGCGACCCGCGCACGCGTGCGGCGGGTGCTTCTCGCCGCCCCGCACCGTGCAGACGGTGACGTACCACCGGATGGCGCTCAGCGTGTCGACCACGCAGACCACGCTGTGGGACCAGTTCGGATACTCCGGCAATCCGAGTGAGTTCAGCTGGATCCTCCCGATCCTCGGCGGGCCGAGCGTGACGGTGCAACTCGCCGACGTGCGCTTCCTCGCGGCCCTCGACGACGATTCCGCGGTCGTCGTCCCATCCCCGCCGTCGGCTCCGCGGCGCGAGTGTCCCGTCTGTTACACGCCGCCACCGCCCGTTGTGTACTCGTGCGCAGACACACTTGGAGCGTCGCGCCGTGACGCAGCGGGCGGTGCCGACGGCGCGACGTCCGATGCGAGCTTCGCGGGCGGCGGTGACTCGGGTGTCTCCGTGCTGCGACAGGAAGCCGTGGGCCCGTACGATGTCGTGGTCCTACGGGGCACGGACGCCATGGCACTGCGCACCTGGCTCACGGACCACAACTACGTTGTTCCCGCGACGATGGAACCGGTGCTCGACCACTACGTTGCGCTGCACATGGACTTCGTCGCACTCCGACTGCAAGACGGCGCGGGGCTCGGCAGCATGCAGCCCGTGCGGGTCACTGCTCCCGGATACCAACCGTTGCTTCCGCTGCGCATGGTCGCGGCGGGCGTCGCCGACAGCGTGGAGCTTGTGCTCTTCACCCTCGCGGACAGTCGGATGGAGCCTCTGAACTTTCGAGCAATCGAAATTGGAAATACCGACCTGTCGTGGGACTTCGGCACCGACTCCACCTCGATCGGTGCGTTCCGCCGCGCCGAGCGGGCACTCGCGGCCGCAGCCGGCGGTCGAGCGTGGCTCACGGAAAGTGCTGCGACACGCGACCGCTCGTACTTCGGGGCACTCGCGCAGAGTGCGGCACAGCGATATCGCTCGGACTCCGACGCGGGCGCCGGGACTTCAAGTACGCCCACGAACGACATGGCGATTGCCATGGTGGGCCTCGCATGGCCGGTGCTCACGCGCCTTCACGCGCAGCTCGCCGTCGGCGCACTCGACAGCGACCTTCAGCTCTCTGCGTCGACGCGGAACGATCATCCACGCGGATATCAGTTCGGCCGAGTCGAGAATGTCGAGACTCCGGCCGCGTGCGGAGTGTTGCATTGCGCGACAGGCCTGGTGAGCGGAGGCGAAGGACAGATCACGGATCCCTTCGGCGCGCCGCTCGCGCCCGAGACCGTGCTACCCAGCTCGTACACGCGCGGTTCGCTGCCCGCATGGACGTCTCGATTCAATTGGCGTCCGCGACACGCCGACGGCACGGCATACACGCCGCCCGCGCAGGAAGTGCGGAACGAGTGCGGGCCGAGCCTCCTACGGTGTTCCGCGAACGTTGGAGCCGCATCGAGACGAAGTGCATGGGCGGGCGTGGCGGCGCTGGTCGTCGCCGCGGGTGTCGTGCGGCAACGACGAGCGAAGAGACGCGCGGACTGAGCGCGGCGCCGTCGCAGGTATGTTACGGTGATCTCTGCGAGGGGTTCATTCGTGCGGAAGTTCGCGATGCTTGCGACGCTACTGGCGTCCGCTGCTTGCAGCGCACCTGGCGCCAATGCCGATGCCGGAGCGTGCCCCGTGGGATGGGTCGCTGCCGAGCGCGGCGGGTGTGGACCTGCGATCGTACTGTGTGGCGCGGACGCAAATGCGGCCCCGGACGCTTGTGCCGCACTCGACCTTCGAGTCGGCACGCCGATTCCCAACCGCGACGGCGCAACGACATTCTACCGTCGCGAGGATGGTGCCATTGCGGGCGGATGGATCGAGCCTGGATCGGCCGGCGCTCCGTTGCGCGAGTCCGTGCCGCCCGACGCCGGCGTGCCTTCGGAGGACTGGGCACCCGTCGCGGGCATTCCAACGTGCCCGATGGACTGGACGCGGGCAATGAACGGCGCCTGTCTTCCTCCCGACCGAACCGACTGCCCCGCAGGAACTGCGCCCCTCCCCCTCGCCAATCGATGCACGTCAACGGGCGCAGATCGATGTCCAGCGGGCGTCTTCCCAGCACCGCCTGCATCTCCGGGCTCTGCCGGCGTGGTGTTCGTGCGCGACGGCGCGGATCCCGTCACGGCCGATGGGACTGAGTCGCGGCCGTTTGCGACGCTCGTCGCCGGCGTACGTGCGGCCGGCACCGGCGGTTGGGTTCTCGTCGGCACGGGCACATACCGCGAGAATCTCGCCATCACAGTGCCCATGCACATCGTGGGCGCGTGCGCGGACCGCGTCGTCATCGATGGAGACGCACTCGGCGGCACGATCGAGATCGACGGCGCTGCGACGCGAGTCGAGATCCGAGGCGTAGAGATCCGTGGCACGGCGTCGGGCATTCTCGCAACGCGCGGCGCACACGTTAGTGTCTCAGAGACTCGCATCACGAGCACGGTGGCGGCAGGTGTCTCGGCGTCGGATGTCGGAACTGAAGTGCTGATCGACGACTCGTTCGTTCATGACATTCGCCCGAACATGTTCGGCCAGGCCCGCGGAATCGCGACCGTTCGTGGCGCGCATGTCGGCGTCACGCGGGTGGCCATTCTGGGCACACGAGAGGCGGCGATCCTGGCCGATGGTGCCGGTTGTCGCGCGAATGTCTCGGATTCCCTCGTCCGAGGAACGCTTCCGCGATCGACGGACGGCATTCTCGGGGGGGCACTCGTCGCGGGGCGAGGCGCGACCATCGTCGCACAACGCGTGCTGCTCGATGCGAACTCCGAGGTTGCCGTTCAGGTCGACCGCGGTGACTCGACGATCGAAATCAGCGACGCGCTCGTACGCGGCACTCGCCCGCGCCGCACGGGCGAACTGGGCCGCGCACTCAGCGTGCTGGGACCGGGGACGATTCGCGCAAGGCGGGTGGCGCTGTTGGGGAATCGCGACGTCGCCGCCGGTGCCGAAGTCAGCAATGCAACCCTGGAAATCTCCGAGAGCCTCATTGCGGACACGTCCGCGGACGCCGCCGGGGCCGGTGGCTATGGGCTATACGCTCGCGACAGTGGTCGGATCACGGCGACGTCCGTGTCCGTCGTCCGGAACTCGAGCTGCGGAGTCTACGTCGAGGGCACCGGGACGAGTGTGACGCTGAGCGACACGGTGGTCGCGGAGACGAGACCCGGGACGGTCATCGAAGGCTTCGGCGTGTTCGCGCTGGGCGGTGCTTCGGCCGTGCTCGAGCGCGTGAGGCTCGAGAGCAATACCTATGCAGGTGCCGCAGTCGCGGACGACCGCGCTACGCTCTCGATCCGTCGATCCGTCGTGGCCGGAACGCGTCTCGACCCGATGCGGCGTCGCGGAGGCGGACTGCTGTGTCTCCGCGGTGCCCGTTTGACGGCGGTGGGCATTCGCGCGATCGGAAATGTCGGAGCAGCCGTCGGCGTCAATGACCGCGGCTCGATTCTCTCGTTGTCGGACTCGATCATCGGCCGGACGACGACACAGCCGAGCGAGGCGTACGGCATCGGCGTCGGCGTCGCAAACTCCGGGAGCGCGACGGTGCTTCGGACGGACATCGTCGAGACCGAGGAAGTCGGGGCGTTTGCGAGCGGCGAAGGTTCGACACTCGTGATGCGAGAAACCACCGTGCGGGACGTTCGTCGGCGCGAGTGGGACGACGGCGCGTTCCACTTCGTGTCGGGTGGCATCGGGATCGGCGTCGGAGAATCCGCGCGCGTGGACGTGTTCGACTCCACGGTCTCCGACACGCCCGTCGTCGCGCTCGCAGCCTACGGCGCCGGCGGCCACCTTCACGCCGACAACGTTCACATCGTCCCGCCCTCCATTCCCGAGCGAGCCGGGGGTGGGGTCCTCGCGCAAGCCCGTGGGTCCGTCGAGTGCACGCGAGTGTTGGTCCAGGCCAGCACCCAGGCCGCCGTGGTTGCGTTGGGTCCGGGCACGTCCCTAACGATCGCGGACTCCGCGATTCGCGACACTCGAATGACCAATCGCGGAGTCCAAGGGACTGGCCTGGGTGCCGCACGCGGTGCGTCGTTGGTCGCCGAACGCGTACTGATCGAACGGTCACGGGAACGTGCAGTGTTCGCCAACGAGCCCGACACCCGTGTTCGGCTCACGGACCTCTTCGTGCGCGACGTCTCGAGTACCGCGCGCGGCCAGGGATTCGGAGTTGTCGCGAGCGGCGGTGCTGAGATCCATGTCGAACGAGTGAGCGTCATCGGCGCTGGAGGCGCGGCGATTGGGGCGATTCCAGTCGACGATCCGGTGTTCGGCACGATCGGTGGATCGCGCATCACGGGCACGTACATTTTCGTCTCGGATACGCGAACGAGCACCGTTCGTCTCGAGAGTGGCGCCACGATGGCGACGCCGACTGGCATGGCGGTCGCGTATGGACTACACGTCGGTTTCGAGTCGACGTTGCAGGTGCGGCAGGCACTCGTGAGCGGTGGAGGTTATGGCTTCTTCAACTCCCATGGAACGCTCGATATCGAGAGTCTCTTCGTCCGCAGCCAGCTCGACGCAGCCGGCGCGGCCGACTCCTCGCGACAGGGCGCGACGATGCGGTTGACCGACACGCACTACGAGTCGAACACCATCGATGGAGTGGTTCGCTCTGACACGCTTCCGACGGCCAGTTCGCTATCACCGCCGACGCCGGTGTGCACACGTTCGCCATGCGAGTGACGTTCCCGCGGCGTCCGAATTGAGGCGCTACGGCGTGTTCACCGGGTGGCACCGCATCCCCGCCGGAAGCCCGCGGTGATAGTGCATGCGCGGAGTTGCGACACACACGAGACACTCCGCGCGTTGCGACGCGGGAACGTGGCGCTGGCAATTGAACGCGAGGTTGATCGTGTCGCGGCCGATCTGACCGATTCGATTCGCCTGCGCGGGCGCCGGCGCTGCGATCGACGAGAACACGAACGCCGCAATCGCGACTGAAAACATACCGACCATCGTCGTCTTCAACATCGTTCATCGCTCCTTGGCGGTTCGCACCGCTCGCTGCGAGACGGAGCAACGCGCATGCCACGCAGCGCGGTCCGCTCTTGCGATCAAATCGCGTCCGCGTGCGCCGCGCGCGCGGTCCACGCTGCGCAGCGACGACACAGTGTGTCGCGCCGGCGCAGCGATCGAAACGAGGAAGGGCCGGGAAGCTGCGCGCGTACGTTCGGCCATGAACGTTCGTGTGCTGTGCGACGAAGCAACGACGTAGTAGCGTCCGCGGCCCAGACGACGAATCGGAACCGAACGCCACCGCGAACCCCATGAACGGCCTCGAAGGCACCGTCATCGATCGATACGAGATCGAGCACCTGCTCGGCCGCGGAGGCATGGGCGAGGTGTATCTCGCGAGGCATACGGTGCTCGGGCAGCGGGTCGCGTTGAAGTTCTTGTCGCCCGAACGCGAGAGTCCCGAGGCGGTTGCACGGTTCGTTCGCGAGGCACGGGCGGCAGCGGCCGTCGACTCGCCGCACATCGTCAAGGTGTCGGACTTCGTGCGGGTGCCCGACGCGATGCCGTTCTTCGTGATGGAGTGGGTGGACGGGCGATCGCTGGCCGACGTGCTGGAGCGCGAGGCACCGCTCTCCATCGCTCGAGCGGTCGCCATCGCGCGGCAGATTCTCCTCGCGCTGGCGGCTGCGCACGACGCGGGGATCGTTCACCGCGACGTGAAGCCGTCGAACGTGATGCTGACCGACGCGCCCGACGGCTCGCACGATTTCGTGAAGGTGCTCGACTTCGGGCTGAGCAAGACGAAATCCTCCATCGACGATCTGTCGATCACGCGCTCCAACATGTTGATGGGAACGCCGGGCTTCATGGCGCCCGAGCAACTCGAGGACGCGCGGGGCGTCGACGCGCGCGCAGACCTGTTTTCCGTCGCGGTGATGCTGTTCGGCATGCTCACGGCGGACATGCCGTTTTCGGGCGACAACGTGCCCGCGCGGATGCTTGCGCTCGCGACCGAGGAACCCCGGCCGCTCCGCACGATCGACCCGCACATGCCCGATTGGATCGCCGACGTCGTCGACCGCGGATTGTCCCGCGATCCGGATCGACGCTGGCAGTCGGCCGGAGCGTTCATCGCCGCGCTGGACTCCGGCAGAAAGTCGGAAGCGGTCGCCGCGCACCCTCGCGTCGCGCGCAGAGCGCAGAGAGCGTCGAGCCTCTGGGCGCTCGGCGTCGTCACTGCGGTGCTCACCGCGGGCGTTGGCTTCGCGCTTTGGCGCGTTCTCGACGGACACTCTGCGTCGCGAGAGCGGCCGCGTGCCGTCCCCCCTGCGGCGCGGCCGGACCCGCCGGTGCTGCCGGGCACCAGCGCCGACGTTCTGCACGTGAGTCCAATGCCCCATGCAGCGGGCCCCGATGTCGTCACCGCGCCCGCGCCCTCGGCGGCGCCGTCGACCGTCGCGATGCCTGTGCAACTCGTCGAGCAGAGCGAGACCGGCGTGCAGATCGCCATCGTTCGGAGCGCAAGTCTGGGGTCGGTCGAGTCGATGCGGTCGTCGCTTCGCGAGGCACTCGTACCCATGGAGGCTTGCCGCCCGTACGCGGTAACCGAATCCGTGCTCCTTTTCGCCATCATCGATCCGTGGGGGCGCTTTCTCGGCGTCAATCCGAGTCGCGAGAACACGGGGGACCGCGCGGTGGCGCGCTGCGCCGCCCGCGCATTGCGAAGCGTGCGGGTCTCGGGGCTCGGCACCGGTGGACTTCAGCGATTCGCCGTCACGCTGCCTGCGCGCAACTGACGAACGCGCTCGTCCTGCGTGCTACGATCGCGCGCAGTGGCGAAGCGACGAACGACGATCGACGAGTCGACATTCCGGGTACCGAAAGGCCGCGCGAGCCAAGGTCTCGTGCTCGTCGTGGTCGGGACGGAGCCCGCAGTGACGTTCGCGTTGCCGGAGGCTGGCACGATTGCGATCGGCCGCGGGGACGACGTCGCGCTCCGCATCGACGAACGCTCGATCTCTCGACGACACGTGGAAGTGCGGGTCGGCGACGGCGTTGCAGTTCGCGACCTCGGCAGCGCCAACGGGACACGGATTCGCGGCCGCGCGATCCCCGCGGGCGAATGGGCGGACGTGATGCCCGGGGAGGTCGTCGAGGTTGGACAAGTGATGCTTGTTCTCCAACAGCCCGCGGAGTCGTCCCAGCGCAGCGTTGCGGTGACCGCGAGTTCCGACGATTCCGCCACCGCGCCCGGACAGCTGCCGCCACTACACCGCGCCGACGGCGAATCCGTGGTCATTCACGATACGGCGATGGCGCGCGTGTTCCAACTGGCGCTGTGGGTCGCACCGAGCGCGCTCAACGTGCTGCTGCTGGGCGAGACGGGCGTCGGAAAGGAGATCGTCGCGGAAGCGGTGCACCAGTGGTCGCCACGCAACAAGTGCCCATTTGTTCGGCTCAATTGCGCGGCGCTCTCCCCGACGCTGCTCGAGAGCGAACTGTTCGGACACGAGAAGGGTGCGTTCACGGGAGCGAGCGCTTCGAAGACCGGGCTGCTCGAAGCCGCGGACGGCGGAACCGTGTTTCTCGACGAAGCGGGCGAGATCCCGCTCGCCGTGCAAGTGAAGCTGCTGCGGGTGATCGAAGAGCGCATGGTGCTGCCCGTCGGCGGACTCAAGCCCCGCAAGATCGACGTGCGTTTCGTCGCGGCGACCCACCGCGACCTCGCGGAACAAATCGCGCGCGAAACGTTTCGCGAGGACCTCTTCTATCGCTTGAACGGCATCACGATTCGGATTCCGCCGCTGCGCGAGCGAAGCAGCGAAATCGAGCCATTGTTCGTTCGATTTGCCACGCGCGCCGCGGCGTCGATGGGTTCGACGTCGGCGCCCCGCATTGCGCCTGCCGCGATCGACGTGCTGCATCGGTATCCCTGGCCTGGCAACGTGCGAGAGCTTCGCAATGTTGCGGAACGGTCCGTCGTGCTCGCGCGGGGTGCGCCGGTGGACGTCGAGCATCTGCCACCGGAAGTCATCGCCGGGCCGAGGACGGGCCCGTCTGGGTTCGGACCGGCGGGCACCCCTGCGACGAGCGGCGCGAACGTCCGTGAAGAACTGGCCGCGCTCGAGCGACAACGAATCATCGAAGTGCTCGAGCGCTGCGCGGGCAATCAGTCGCACGCGGCGGAGGTGCTGGGAATTCCGCGCCGGACGCTGATCAAGCGGCTGCACGCGTATGGCCTGATCCGCGGTCGAGGCACGGGGTCCTAGCGATACACGTACGTCCGATGAACGATGCGCGGCACGATGCGACGCTGCACGTGCGTGGTGACACGACCCGTAAACGGATTGTACGCACGGTGCACCGTGGTCCGAACGACCGGGCGGACGTAGGCACGGCGCACGAACACCTGCGCGTGGGCCGTCTCGGGAACGGCCGTCACCGCGAGGGCTGCGATCGCGAGCATCGAGGCGAAGAGGACTCTCGAGAGCTTGTTCATCGTGTCATCCGACTTTCTGCGAGCGCCACTGCGCGCCGCGTCGGTGCCTAGAGCAATCGTCGCGCCAGCGCCGAAGTGGCGAACCAACGGCGGAATCCGCTGGCCTTGGTCGCCGTTCGCTGCGCAACGGAGGCGCACTGTGTCGCCAAGACACAGCGTGCGTTCACGTGGGTGTTCTCCACGGAACCGGCCGAATGTCGATCCCCGCCGTCGTGGTGGCAAGCCCCGTGTCATCCACCGCCGTTCGCGATATCGTGCCCACATGAACTGCCCGCCCGTTCCACCGCGCCTACGGGCGCAGATCGCCGCCCTGTCGCTCCTCGCGCTCGCGGGCTGCGCAGATGGCGTCACGTTCGCGGACATCGTTCGAACCGACGCAGTCGACACCGCGACGGCCCGCGACGTGCGTCCCCTGTCCGACGGCGCCGAACAGTGCGTCCCTGGCACCGAACGGCCTTGCTACGATGGCGCCGCGATGACGCAAAACGTTGGGCCTTGTCGCGCGGGGACACAACGGTGCATGGGAGTCGGTGAACTCGGCACGTGGAACGCGTGCGCGGGACAGACACTGCCTATGCGCGAGACGTGTGGCGACGGCATGGACAACGATTGCAACGGCCGTGTCGACGACACGTGTGCGATCGATGGCGGTGCCGACACGGTGGACGCACGCGGTGCCGAAGTTCCGCCCGATGCGACCGCGGACGCTGCCGACGTTGCCGACGTGCCTGGGATGGACATGGTCGAGATCGCGGACGTCCCTCCGCCCACCGACGTCGTCCGTTTCGACGCGCCCCCCGCGGACGCCGGCGTCACGATCATGACGGGCCCCGTCGGCGACTATGATGTTGCGGGCGACACGCGAGTCTTCGTCGCCAGTGTGTCGGGTAGCAACATCAATGGACGTTGTTTCGCGCCCGATGGAACTCCCCGCGGCGCGATGTTCACGATTGCGACGACCGGTGTCGACGCGGGAGATGGTCCGGTGCAAGTCAACACGGCTCGGCGCACCGGCCTCACGCTCGTGAGTTGGGTCGCGCTCGACATCCCAGGGGACTTCTCGTCGCGAAACCTCTACTCGCGTTTGTACGACGGCGACTGCAACCCGATCACGCCGATGTTCGCGTGGCCGCCGGGGCGCAGCGGCAACTACGTCTTTGATGCGGCGATCGATCAGGACGGCAACTTCGTTCTGTTCTGGCAAAATCCGGGATCGCGTGAGTCATTTCTATCGTTCTACGACACGACGGGCACGCGTCGGGGAACGAGCTTGCTTGTCGACACGACCCGCTGCCAGGGCAACTACGCGTTTCACGTTGCGCTCAATGCACTGACGGGTGCGGGGGTCGTGACGTGCCAGGAGCACGCGTCCAACCCGGTTGTGTACCGCCGCTTCGACGCAGCGAGGGCGTGGATCGAACCGACCATGGTCGTGATTCCCGAGACGATGGGCGGACACAGCTCCTGGTATGAGAGCCACATTGTCGGAATGAACGATGTCAGCGAGTTCGCCGTTGAATGGGAAGACTACTCGACCCCGCGGACGTTTCGCGCCAACTTCTACAGTTCAAGCGGGGCATTCGTGCGGAATGTCGTACTCGGCCCGGTGACCGGCATGGGCTACGACGCATTTCGCCAGCGACATCAGGCCGTGCAGATCTTCGCCGGGCGCGATTTCGTATTTCGCGATGATGCCAGTCCCGTGACGATCTGGCGGTATTCTCCTGCGGGCGACATGCTGCTCGGCTGTGGCCGGAGCGCGTTGCGAACCGACTCGTGGCGCACGGGTGGCACGAACGTGTTGTTTCTCGCGAGTGCGAGCACCGTCGTCCGCGCGGCCCTGGATCTCTCGGCGGTGGCGTGCCCGTAGTCGCAAACGGTTGGTCGCACTGGTCGAGAGGTCGAACCGTGCTCCGCTTCGCAACTCGTGCGGTTTGCCTCGTATTCGTTTTCTCCGTCGCGGCCGCGTGTGGCTCGACGCCGGTCCCGTCCGACGCCGGCGACGCTGCGGTCACACCAGTCCGCTGGCCGTGTCCCGGAGAGTGGGTGCCCTATCGGTTGGGTGGGTGCGGTCCGTCCACCGTGCTGTGTGCACCCGCGGGCGGCGGCGACCCCGATGCGTGCACCGCTGCGAACGCTGCACGGCAGCACGAAGTGCGTGACGCGGATGGAGGCGTCGGGCGATCGCTCTACGTCGCTTCCGATGGCGGAATCGCAGGGCCGTGGCCGGCGCCCGACTGGTCGCCGGACGCGGGTCTTTCGTCGTGTGCAGTGGGATGGAGCCGACTGGCCGACGGGACGTGCGACCCGGTGCTGCGGACAGACTGTGCCGCAGGCGCGTTCGCGTTGCCCGGCGGGGCGTGCACGGCCACGGCAGACACGGATTGTCCGGCGGAGGAATACGCTCCGTTGCCGCCCGAGGCGATCGGAGCGACGGTTTCGCACGTACGTTCCGGCGCGGATCCAGCTCTCGCCGATGGCACGCCAGTGCATCCCTTCGAGTCGATCGCGCGCGCCATGTCTCGCGCATCGGCGGGTGCGTGGATCCTCGTTGCAGCGGGTAGGTACTCCGAGACGCCGAGAGCTATCGCGGATATCCACATCGTCGGCGTGTGCGCCGCGCGCGTCATCATCACGGGCACTGCGGGGACACCGACGGTCTCCGCGTCGGGTGTGTCCGCGAGGCTCGATCTCCGCGGTGTGACTGTGCGCGACGGCGGGGACGGCATTCGGATCGATAGTGGCGCGACACTCGCGTTGCGTCGCGCGCGGGTCACCCACGCGAGCGGCAACGCACTGTGGATTACGGACCTCGGATCGTCCGTGGTCGCCGTCGACGTGGCGCTCGATGATACACAGGCCACGAGTGTTCTGGCCTCTGGCCGGGGCATTCGTCTCGAGCAAGGCGCGCATGCGGATCTCTCACGTATCGCGATCGTCGGGAATCGCGACATCGGGTTGTTCGTCGACGGCACCGGAACCAACCTCGAACTGAGAGATGCCGTGATCGATCGGACGTCGACTCGGATCGACGGCACGTTCGGCCGCGGAGTGAACTTGCAGGCCGGCGCTCGCGCGGTGATCGAGCAAACCGTCGTGTCCGGCAGCGCCGAGCTGGGTGTTGGCGGGATTTCCGGGCCCGTTGCGCTCGAAATGACCGACTCGATCGTTCGAGACACACGGGGACGTTCGGACGGCTCGCGCGGCATTGGCATCGTTGCCCAGACGGGGGTGCAGCTCACGCTCCGTCGGGTGCTCGTGGCGGACTCGCACTTTGCGGGCATCGTAGGGCTGGGCGCCGGAGCGATCGTGATCGCCACCGATAGCGTCGTTCGCGGTACGCGCCCGCAACGCGACGCGGAGGGCGGCGGCGGCATCTTCGTTCAATCAGGCGGACGCGCCACATTGCAGGGCGTGCGCGTGGAAGACAACCGACTCGTGGGCGTCAGTGTCGATGGCCTAAGTGCGTTGTCACTGATCGATACAATCATATCTACGACGCTCCCGCGACGCACCGGCGGTTACGCATCAGGGCTCGTGGCGTATGGAGGCGCGCGAGTCACAGCGAATCGGGTTCGGGTTGCGAATACTTTCGGCATCGGGATGTTGGTGTTTCAGCCAGATACCGTGGCGATCGTCGACGAGTCGGTCGTGGTGGGCACGCTGCCGACGGACGAAGGACTCTACGGCCGGGGGGTGTGTGTTCAGGACGGCGCCCGCGCGGGGTTCCGCGGCACGCACGTGACAGCGAGCGCGGAGTTCGGCGTTCTCGCGCGGGGGAATGGCACGTTGGTGTCGCTCGTTGAATCCGCGGTCACGGACGTCGCCGCCAACCGTGACGGTCAGCTCGGGCGTGGCGTCGAGGCGGGCAGCGGTGCCACGATCGGCCTGCGCCGAGTGCTCGTCGCGGAGTGCCACGAGGCGGGTGTGTCGGCGTTCGAGCCCACCACGCGCGTCAGCCTCGAGGACAGCGTCGTCGCTGCGATTCGCTCGACGCGTCGAGGATTCGGCGCCGGGGTGATCGCGTTCGGAGGTGCGTCCGTGGATGCAGTGCGAGTTGCGGTGATCGCGGCGAGCGGCGGCGCCCTCATGTCGTCTCCGTACGAAGACGTCGTGGCGGGGCGACGCGAGGGCGCGAGGCTCACTGCCAGTGATCTTTTCCTTCGAGACGTACGGACAAGCACGATCGAACTCGATCCGTCCGGAATGACCGTCTCTCCCACGGGTCGTTCGGTCGCGTACGCTCTTCACTCATCCCCTGGATGCTTCTTGTCCGCATCTCGAGTCGTCATCGACGTGGGAGGCTACGGTTTCTTCAACGCATCTCGAGGCGCAATTGCGCTGCGGGACGCGGTCGTTTCCCGGCAGAGCGATGCCCTCGGAGCGACCGCCGCACCGGAACTACTTGTGCTCCACAACGTCACCGGCTCTGGCAACGCAACCAACAATGTCGTTCAAACGGCAGCACTCCCAGCGGCAGGGGCTCTGCCACCGCCGTCGCCGGTGTGTGTGGACGCGACGTGCAGGTAGCGTCACGGGGCGCTCCCCGCACCGACCGGGATCGTGCTCGGGACGTGAGCGGGTGAGATCGGAGCGTTGCCGACAGTCGGAGTGCGCTGCAGCCGTCGAAAGTCTTCTTGGAGCGAGGTGAGCTGCTCATCGCTGAGAGTCTCCAAGTCGATCAGTCCATTCCGCGCGCCGTCGACCGCTCGGATGAGTTCATCGAGCTTGAGATGGATCGCACGCGCGTCACGGTTCTGGGTGTTCTGGATCAGGAACACCATCAGAAACGTGACGATCGTCGTGCCCGTATTGATCACCAGTTGCCACGTATCGGCGTAATGAAACAGCGGACCGGTGGACGCCCAGACGAGAATGACGATGAGCGCACCGAGAAACGCCGTTGGGGAACCGACACTGAGGGCGACGCGGAGCGAGAAACGTTGGAAGATGTCTCGGAAGTTCATCTCATCCTCGCTCCGGCGTCGTGCAGTGATCGTCGCGACTCCGCGCGGTACTCTCTCACCGACCGGGATCGACGATTGTGCTGCTGTCGATGCTGACGGCCGACTGCGCGAGCAGTCTCCCGTTGATCGACGCGCCGGTTCGCATCGTGATCGCGGTTCGACAGAGGATGACGCCCTCGAAGTGAGCGGTCGTGCCAATGTCCACCAGGCCCGAGACCTGCCAGAAGACATTGCGCGCCAGCGCGCCGCCGTTCAGGAGGATCCGCACTGCGCTGCTCATCGTGAGATTCTGTGCGATCTGGAAGATCCAGACGTCCGTGGCGCTCCCGGCGAGATGCAGATTGGTCGGGATCAAGAGACCCGTGCCCCAACGGTAGACGCCCGGGGCGAGCGTCATTCCGGCGACGTTGCCGGCGCCCAACTCGGTCACGTCCGGCGCGCGGCCCGCGGCGTCGGTAAACGCCGTGGTCATGTCCGTCGTGGCCGTGGTCAGGTTCGACGGCGTCGGCGGCATGTAGTTGGCGGCGTAGACTCGCCCGGTGACTTGCGTCGATCTCGAGAATACATTGGTCGAATCCGCGACCAACGAGAAGCCGGTGATGAACGTCGCAGCCGCGGGGCTGACTGCGATGTCCCCTGTGATGGCGGACGTCGGAACGGTGGAGATCTGGGTCTCCGCGAGGATCACGTAGTTGCCGGCGGAAAGGAGATTCACGGGCAGCGTCATGATCGGGGCCGCGCGGGTCGTGAACGACCAAGTGTACGCGACCGCGAGACCGCGGCCCGATGCGCTTCGCACGCTCGTGGAGATCGTTGCGGTGTACAGCAACGAACTGCCGAGGATGGCTGCCGGAGCAAACGTTGCCGTCCGCGAGGGCGGGTCGTACGAAACGAGCCCGGTGACCATCGTGGCTCCCTGGGCGAGCGTGAACGTCGACGTCGTGAGCGTCGTCGGGTCCATCGGTTGGTTGAACACCGCAGCGACCTGCTGCCCCGGCCCCGGCCACACGTTGATCGCTCCGTTGATGGGCCGCGTGGCGATGACTGCCAAGGGCACGTCCACGACGGGCACATCGGCGGCGGCGTCGGCGAGAATATCCATCCGCATGTCTGCGGGAACGTCCGCTGCAGCGTCCGCAACGACATCGGCCACCTGGCGATCGCCGAGCACGACGTCCGGACCGGTCGTTACATCCGGGGCTCCGTCGAGTGCGTCCGCACGGCCACCATCGGCGGTCTCCGCGACGAACTGATCTGCACCGGTGTCGGAGCCGACCATCATCGCCGAACAGCCCTGCAGCGCAGCCGCCGCACCGAGCGAAATGAGAACCATTAGTGTATTGCGGAAACGCATGAGATACCTCCGTGTCGAACCATTCGGAACCCGAGCGATCGCGCACTTCGCGCGTGTGCTCACTTCGGAACTGAGCGCCTATCCCGGCGGGAGGGCAGAAGCGTCCGGCTTCTGGTGCGGCCGGAGCGCATCGAATGCGCCCTCGACGGAAGCCTTGAGATCGTTCCAAGCCGCCTCGGCGTCGTGCAGGAGGTGAGTCCAGGCTTCGTCGGTCGCTTTCGCGATCTGGGCAAGTTTCGAGGTTGCAGTCTCGAGCTTGGCTCGAGCCGCTTCGAGATGGGGCTTGAGTTCGATCTGCGCTTTCGCGGCAGTCTTCAGGATGCGCGCGTGGATCTCATCGACCTTCGCTCCCCACTCCTTCAACTGCGCTTCGTATTTCTTCCTGTAGAGTTCGCGGGTTTCCATGACGGACCTCATCGGTAGCGATCGTGTGGACGGACGTCGAAAGACGGGCGGACGCGCGCAGCAGACCGCGTGGTCGCCCGATCGGGTGACGAGACAGACGGAAGAGATCGGACCCTCGACGTGTCCAGCGATCTCGACTCGGGATCGAAGCAAGAAGCGAGCCGTAGCCCGTGCGTTCGGTCCTGCAATCGACGGAGCGTGCGAAGTTCTTCGGGGCTAACTGGGGTGCTCGTCGAGCCAGCCGAGAATCTCGCGAATGCTGCCGGTCGCAAGTGCCACACTCGTGTCGGCAGCGCCGTAGTACAGGTAGATCGTGTCGCCATCCGCGCCGATCGTGTACCCGCACGGAAATGCCACGTTGCCGACGTCGCCTTCGCGCTCGTAGATCGCCTCGGGACCGAAGATCCACGAATCGCCTCGGGCCAGGCACAGATCGGGTTTGGCGAGGTCGAACAGCGCAACTCCCAGGCGGTACAGGCTGCCGGAGGCCGTATGTCGAACGCCGTGATACAACATCAACCATCCGCGGGGCGTCTCGATGAGAGGCGGCGACAGACCGACTTTGTTTGCGTCCCACCACGCGCCTTTGCGCGCCTGCAAGAGCAACTTGTGACTTCCCCAGTTGCGCAGGTCGGGAGAGAGCGAGATCCAGATGTGCGCACCGGAGTCCGTCATCGGGCGGTGAATCATCGCAAAGTTCCCGTCGATACGCCGCGGCAGTAGCGCAGCGTCCTTGTCGTCAGGCTGCATGACCAAGCCGTACCGTTCAAAGTGATGGAAGTCCTCGGTCAAAGTGAGTGCCACGCCCGGGCCGCCCCTGCCAAAGGCTGTGTAGGAGACAACGTATTTCCCGAGCTCGTCGACGTACGTGATGCGTGGATCCTCGATTCCCCAGAGTTCCTCGGGGAAGTGCTCCGGGTCGGGTCGGAGCGTCGGCTCCGGATCGATGACCCAACCATCGATGCCGTTCGCCGAACGCGCCGCGCAGAGGTGGGAGTGTCCACGACGGTCCTCGACCCTGCAGAGGAGTAGCGTCGTGCCGTCCCGCAGTCGTGTCGCGCCTGGATTGAATACGGTGTGCGCGGGATACGGCCAATCGGCTGCGGTCAGAATGGGATTCTGCAAGTGCCGATGGAAGAGTGTCTGGTATCCGCGACCGAGCGTCATGTCGCAAACCTCCGCGCGTTCGCTGCGACATCCGAACTTCCCATTCGTAGCAACGCACCGTTTGCGAACGCAGCATCGGTCCGATCTGCGCTGCGCATCTCCGAGAGGGCCAGAAGAAACGAGAGCGTCGATTCGGCACCCTGGTTCTCGTTCATTCTGTCGGCATGGAGTCCATCGCGGCAACCACCCGTCGCCGGATCGTAGAGCGATTGCTGCAAGTGATTCTGCCCGAAGAACCAATGCAGTGCGCGTCGCGCCTCGTCGGCCCAACGCATGTCACCGGTCACTCGGCGTGCGGCGAGACAAGCAGACACCATGGCGCACGCCTCGACGGGTTGTTGGTCGAACGCGGCCCGCGGACCCCCGCGCCTGTAAAACCCGTTCGAGCCGATGGGTGCGAAGTAGCCGTCGGTGGAGCGCTGGATGCGCGCCAGCCACTCGAGCGATCGCAGACCGGCAGCCACCATGCCCGAGTGATCCATCGCGGCCCCGGAAACGAGCAGTGCTTGCGACAACCGTCCGTTGCAGTACGTGAGACTGTCCTCGAACCACGGCCAGTCGTCGTGGCTGGCGCGTTGGAAAACATCGAGAAGGCGTTCGGCCAGCTTCTCGCGCATCGATTGAACGCTGCTGTCGCCCTGAAACGCACGAAGGTACTCGCCCACGCCGAGCAGCGCATAGGCCCACGCGCGGGGACTCGTGAACGTGGCGACGGCCGGCAACGCAGCGTGGAAGAGTTCGCCCGATAGGCTCCCTCGACTCGGATCGTTCGAGCGGCCGACGACGGTGCCAAGTGCCCACAACGCGCGCCCGTGGCTGTCCTCGGAACCACAGTCTTCGAGCCACTGCCGCGAATACGACATGAAGTTGCGAAACCGCCCGATGCGCGGATTGAACGCGTGACGGACGAAGGCGAGATAACGCGACGAACTCGCGCGCACGCTCCGTCGGTCCTCGGTCCCGGCGTCTTCGACGAGTGCCATCAACAAGAGAGCACGCGCATTGTCGTCCAGCGCGTAGCCGTCTTCGTACCGCGGGACGCCGAACACGGCGTGCTGCAGCAGCCCCGCCGAGTCTGTGAGAAGGCGCATGTGGCCAAGGTCGACGTCCGGAAGCTCGGCGGGACGGCGCGCGAGGGTCTTGGCCTGGAACACGGTGCGAAGCCGATTCGCGTGGTCCGATCGAGCGCGCTCGAACGTCGCAACGTATCGACGCGCCACCGCCGGCCAGGCCATGTCGCGACCGTACGCCGCGGCGCGTTCGCACAACGCGAGTCGCTTGTCGTCGTGGCGCAGCAGGTCGATGACCTCCCGCGCGATGGCCTCGGGATCTCTCCACGGAACGAGGACGCCACGCCCGTCCGCGAGTAGTTCCGTAGCATATCGATACGGCGTGGAGATCACCGCTTTGCCCGACCCCACTGCGTACGCGAGGGTTCCCGACGTGATCTGCTCCGGCTTGAGATAGGGCGTAACGTAGATGTCCGCGGCCGAGAGAAACTCCGTGAGTTCGTCCTGACTCACGAAGCGGTTGTGGAAAATAATGCTCGACGCCACGCCGAGACGATGCGCGCGACTTTCCAACGAGAGCCGGTAGGTCTCACCGTGCTGCTCTTTGATGTGCGGATGGGTCGCGCCGAGCACGATGTAAACGGCCTCGGGGTGACGTGCGAGAATCGCCGGCATCGCGTCGATCACGTACTCGATTCCCTTGTCCGGCGAGAGCAGTCCGAATGTGAGAATTACCGACTTGCCCTCGACGCCGAGTTGGGACCTGCTGTCTTTCGCGCTGGGCAGGTTCGGGATCCCGTGGGGAATCAGGTCGATCTTGTGCTCCGGAACGCGGTGCACGTCACGCAGAAGCGCAGCGCCGTGTGAACTCATGACGACGATGCGCTCCGACAAACTCGTGATCTCGTCCATGGCGAGCTTTTGAAGCGGATTGGGCTCGCCGAGAATCGTGTGAAGGGTCGTGACGATCGGCATGCGCAACTCGCGCATCAATTCCAACACGTGACTGCCGGCCTTCCCGCCGAAGATCCCGTACTCGTGTTGCAGGCACACGACGTCGACGCCGTTGACGTTCAGGAAGTCCGCGGCCCGCCGGTACGACGCGATGTCGGTCTCCGCGAGTTCGAAGCGAACGCGCGGCGGATACGCGTGCCGCTTGCCCGCGTCGTTCATCGCGAGTGCGAGGCAGTCGACCTCGGGACACTCACGGGCGATCGCGTCGATCAGGTCGGTGGTGAAGGTCGCGATGCCGCATTGCCGCGGTGCGTGATTGCCAAGCATGGCAATCCGTTGGACGTGACTCGTATCGTCGGCGCGTTCGATGGCTCCGCCAGTCGAGCGCGCGTGTCGGTCGGAAAAACCCGCGCGCGCGGCCGGCACACCCGACGACCACGAGTCACGAAGAACGGGCACCATACGCCCCCGCGGCTTGGCGCGCAAACGCTCCGTGGTGACCGAGAGCAAGTCCCCCGAGCGAACGAACACACGGCAAGCGCTGCGGTTTCAGGCACGAGCGTTGCAGCGTTCGTGACGCTGTATTCGCGAGTTCGACTCGACGTCGCGAGACCACGAACGGCAGGCTCGACATGTCATGGACGATCGTTGGAATTCTCGTAGTCCTCTGGTTTGCCGGCGTGGTCACAGCCCATGCGTTTGGCGGGATGATTCACCTCCTGCTGGTGCTGGCCACCGTGGTCGTCGTCGTGAACTTGCTCCGCGGCCGTCGCGCGGGAACGTGACCCGCGCCCACTAATTGCACGGCACGGGCTCGCGGACCCGATCCGCCCACCACCCGAATGAAAGTCGTGGTCGGCGCGGCGATGCGTTGTCACGAGCACGGAGAGTACAAATGACGAACACGGAACCACCGAGCCGAGTCGACCGCGCTCGCGATGCCGAACCATGTGCAGACCGCGCCAGAACGGCCACGCCGGATCTCGGCCAACGGCTCAGCGACGGAGCGACGATTGCCGCCGACATCGCTCGCGAGCAAGTCGAGAAGTTGCGCGCAAAGGTGCAGGACTACAGCCAGAAGATCAAGGATTTCGCCCGGCGAAATCTCAGTTTTCGCACGCACGTCACCGCTACACGGGCACGCGCGAGCGCGATCGGCGAACGCGCCGCGTTTCAGCTCACCCAAAGGACAACGACCCCATGATCAATCGAACAATGCTCTTCGCTCCTCTCCTCGCACTGCTCGGCTCGGGCGGTTGCACCATCAACGGTCCCAACGATCCTCTGACGGGAACGTGGACCAACACTTCATGTTACGGGTCGGGTTCGATGCCAGTGGACATCCAGTCGTGTTCGCTCTCGTTGGCCTTCGGGGCCGATCTGTCCATCGTTTTGACGGACCAACGACAGGCGCTCCCGGCCACCTTGATCTACCCACGCTGCACGACAACGCGGCGAGTGTCCGGCCAGCAGTACTCGACGAGCAACGGCGCGAGTGCGTCGATGATTGTCACCGTCTCCGGCAATGGCACATCGACGGTTGAACGAACGGGTTGCGCCAATCCGTCGGACAATGCGGCGCCCGCGCCGGACTCCGTGGACTCGATCCCGAACGGCGGCACCACGTACGAGATCAGCGCCAGCGTCCTGACCATCCCGACCGGCCCGCTCGCCGGGCACTACAGTCGCTCGATTCTCTAGCTCCCTCCTCCGCTTCTCTCCCCCCCAAACAATGATGTTCCGCCCGTGGCGAGTCGGCCACGGGCGCGCGTTCGGCTCGCGCGGCCCTCCCCCCGCGCGACCGCCCTCCCCCCGCGCGACGAGGTCGCGCGACCCCCTCCCGAAACCGGGAGGGGGTGGAGCATCGGACGCAGTGCGCACCCTGTTCTCACCCTCCCCCGGTTTTCGGGGGAGGGTCGATCCGCGGAGCGGATCGGGGAGGGGGCCCGCGCAGCGGATCGGGGAGGGGGCCCGCGCAGCGGATCGGGGAGGGGGCCCGCGAATCTGTGCGTGCGCGATGGGTCGACCGCTTCCCAAAGAAGAACCCCGCGGCACGAGCCCGCGGGGTTCATCCGTCGTTCGCGCCAGGCGCGAAGTGTGTCAGTCGCTATTCCCCGTCGGCTGTCGCGTCGAACGAAGAACGTGTAGAGCCAAGTCGAGGACGTCGCGCTCACTGACCGTGCCGACGAGTCGGTCGTCCAAATCGACGACGGCGAGCAATCCAACGCCCGCGCCGGCACTTGCACCGCCTTCACCAACCGTTCTCCCCGCATGGCACACGGATCGCGTTGCGCGGAGCCATGCGTGGAGAAGGGTCGGACGTCGTTCCCCGCGCGATTGCCAACTGGATGCTCCGACGGTGCACCGATCCCCTCGCCCGACGTCGCTTCGACGTTGGGAGAGGGGTGCGCGGTGAAGTCGGTGAAGTTGTGGGGGTGAGGTCTGCGCGACCGCTTCCCAAAGAAAAACCCCGCGGCACGAGCCCGCGGGGTTCATCCGTCGTTCGCGCCAGGCGCGAAGTGTGTCAGTCGCTATTCCCCGTCGGCTGTCGCGTCGACGGCGTCCGTTGCGGCGTCCGTTGCGGCGTCCGCGGCGGTGTCCGTTGGGACGTCGGATGCGTCGGACGATGCTGCGTCGGTCGGACCTGTGCCGGAGTCACCCATCATGATGAACATCGGCGCCGGTGGGTCTGGGCACGTCGCGTTCGACACGGAGTTCGTGTCCATTGTCACTGCCCCGTTTCGTGCGAGCGCTCGTCCGTCGAGCGCGGATCCCGTCGTGAGCGTGACGCTCGCGAGCGCGACGATGTTGCCCGCGAAGCTCGAGGCAATTCCCACCGTCGCGGAAGTGCCTACTTGCCAGTACACGCCGCAGGGGCGCGCACCGTTGATCATGGTCACCCGTGCGACCATGCCAGTCACGAGGGTGGATCCGACCTGGAAGACGAACATGGGACTGACTTGCCCTTGGCCGTCGAGCACGAGCGTGCCTGTCAGCTGCGCCGACGACGTGAAGCAGTAGACACCCGGTGCGAGTGTCCTGCCGCCGAGGTCCGTGCCCGTGAGGGCCGTACCGCAGGGCAAGCCCGCGAGGTAGTTATACGCCGCGGTCGTGTCGGCTTGGGCGAGCGACGCAACGCCGTCCCCTGCGTGAACGACGGTGCCGGCAGGGATGCCGACGAGCGCGAGGCCGGGAGCGACACCCACCATGCCGGTGATCGTCGAGAGGCCCGTGTTGCTTACCGTCGAGCCACCGAGGATGGTGAACTGCGCGGCGCTGCCGAGAATGCCCGGCACGACGACTCCGCTGTCGGGGACGTCGGTGACGTCGGTTGCATCCACGAAGAATACGTCGGGTACGTCGGATACGTCCGGTACGTCCATGACATCCACAACGTCCGGTGCGTCGATGACGTCCGGCACGTCCGCGACGACGATGTCCGGCGTCACGTTGTCGGGCGTGACGATGTCCGGCATGACGACGTCTGGCGTCACGTTGTCCGCCATCACGTTGTCCGCCATCACGGTGTCCGGTACGACGACGTCGTCGCGGGCGCTGTCACCTGCGACATCGTCCGATCCGAGGATCGACCGGGATCCACACGCTGTCACCAACAGCGCAGCAAACGAGGTGAGCAGCAGAGAGCGCGGCGCGCGCCGGCTGGAAGCAATGGATTGTGACATTCGAGGACTCCTGACAGTGTGTGGATCTGGGACTTCGCTCACGGGAGCGCGGACTGGACTGACGACTGCCGCGCTCACGGTGCACCGGTGGGGGGCGTGTTCGAGGCTGAGCCGTTGGCGTCCACAGAGTTGTTCGGCTGTGGCTGCAGGATGTGAAACTCGACTCGACGGTTTGCCGCGCGGCCCGACGAGGTCGTGTTCGGGACGATCGGGCGGCTCGGGCCATAACCGCGCGGTACGACGCGGCTGGGTTCGATTCCGTGTTGCGTGAGCCACGTCGTGACGGACTGCGCGCGGCGCTGGGACAGGCTCATGTTGGCCTCGTCGGTGCCGACGTTGTCCGTGTGGCCTTCTACCCCGACGCGTCGCATCTCGGGTTGCGCGCGGAGGGCCGCGGCGACGGCGCCGAGCACTCGGAAGCTCGGACGCAGGATGAGGTCGCGATTGGTCGCGAAGAAGACCGGTTGAAGAATGACGATCTGGCCGTTGCGAATGACCACGAGGCCCGGGCAGCCGTTGCGTCGGGGATCGATGTGCGGCGAGCCGATGACGTCGGGACATGCGTCGGTGACGTCAGGAACCGTGTCGCGATCGCGGTCCCCGAGCGGACACCCGACGCGCGCTGGGTCGGGGTGCAGGCCTTGGGCCTCGCGGGGGCAACGATCCGCGTGGTTGTAGATTCCGTCGGCATCGTCGTCGCCGTCTGGGCAGCCGGCGCGGTCGGGGTCTGGATGCGGTCCAGCATTGGTCGCCGGGCAGGGGTCTGCGTAGTCGAAGACGCCGTCATTGTCGGTGTCGACCGCCGGACATCCGAGGCGAAGCGGGGAAGGGTGATCGCCCACGGGCACGCTCGGGCAGAGGTCGAGTTCGTTCATGACGCCATCGCGGTCACGGTCGCGCTCGGGGCAGCCGCGGTGCTGCGCGTCGGGCTGCGGACCTGCCGGCTCGCGAGGGCACTCGTCGAACGGATCGATGACGCCGTCATTGTCCGTGTCGGCGGGCGCGGGTTCGATCACGCGCGTGATGGCTGGGGGAGCACGCACGGAAATCGAAAGGCCGAGAGACCAGTACTGAGCGTCGCTCGGATAGTCCTGCGCGCCAGGAGCCGCGACGAGATGTCCATAGCGGAAGACCGGGCCGAGGCCGACCGCACGCCCGAGCGCGAACTCGAATCCGAGCCCCGTGTCGATCGCGAGGCGGCGCCTGCCGGCGGTGACACCGAGTCCGACGTTTCCGTCGAGGAAGAGCCGCCCCACACTGGCGATCATGGGCTCCAGGCGCAAGCCGCCCGTCACCGAAAACTGTTGTCCATCGGAGTGCACGCCCGCGGCGCTCTCGGTATTGAACCACCAACTCGAGAACGACGCCTGCAGTGCGAGCGGACCGACGAGGGTGAATCCGATTCTCCCGGATCCCTGCACGTCCAGCCCGTACAGCATGGTGTTTCGCTGGTAGCCGGCGAGCATGGTCCCGGCGCCGAGTTCACCGCGCACGACGATTCGCTCACCGAAGCTCTGCGCGTGCGCCGCGGTCGGGAGCACTGCAAACGCGAGCAGAAAGACCGCCGCTCGTGTCGTGAACAAATTCAATCTCAGCTTCGTCATCATGGTTGTGTCCTCGGGAGTGAGCGCCGTTGCTCCATTCGTTCGCAGCAATTCGGCACATCTGGCTAGGCATGTTTCGGGCCACCGGAGAAACAGACGTGCATGCGGCCACTTGGTGTGCACTCGCTCGTGAGCGAGCGAGTGACTCCATCAGGATGAGCGACGATCTCAGTCAATGTGAGTGAGCGAACGAGGCGACCAACTGACGTCGTCGTTCAGGCCCGCAACTGGTCGGGTCGACCCGTGGAACGCTTGGGTCGAACGTGGCGACGGAGTGTGTCGGGCCATGCGGAAATGTCGTCGGCGGGATACAGGCGCAGGGTCTGTCCGCGCGCGGTCAGCAGCTCGCTCATCTCGCACTGCAAGACGTCGGCTGCGACGGCGAGCCCCGAGAGCGTGGCCCCCAGAATGCCGTGGCTCAGCGTGCTCGAGCCGCAGAGATACAGCCCGGGGATCTCGGTTCGGATTCGATGTGCCCAGGGTCCGACTTGTGACAGTCGCTTCTCCGTGCCGTACAGATTCCCGCGGGTCGCACCGATGTAGTGCGCGTTGGTCAGGGGCGTCCCGACATCCGCGAAGAGGACGTGATCGCGCAGGCCCGGGACGATGGTCGCCGCAGCATCGATCATGAGCGCTCGCAAGTGTGTCTTGAGCGCCGCATAGTCCTCCGGCCGCGCGCCGAAGTGAGACTGAGCCCAACGCTGGAACGGCTCGTAGTCGACGAACGCAAAGGCCTCGATCGTGTGGCGTCCGATCCGTTCCTTCGCGCGATCTTTCAGTGTCGTGGCCGTGAGAAAGAACCACGGAATCGACGCCGGCGTTGCCGTCCAGTCCTGCAGTCCGCGGCGATAGAGGGAATCGAGGTCGGCGTGCGCGTACGACCAGTAGTTCCCAGAGTCCAACCCCAGCGCGCTCAGGTCGAGATCCGTCGCCAGGAATAAGCTGACGGCCGATGTGGAATAGCGGTTGGCGGAGAGCTTCCGGCGCAGTGCGCTGCTGAGATGCGTCTCGCCGACGAGCGTCTTGTACGTCACGTGCGGATCGGCGTTGCTGATCACCTGGCGCGCCCGAATCTCGCTGCCGTCCGCGAGCACGACGCCGATGGCGCGGCCGCGTTCGATGAGTATGCGCGACACAGCGGTCTCGAGACGTACTTCGGCGTTGGCGCGTTTCAGTGCGCGCAGGAACGCGAGTGGGATCGCAGAGCCCCCCCCGCGCGGGTAGTATCCACCGTCGAAATAGTGGCGAGTCACGGAGGCATGCACGACCGCGGGCACCATCGAGGGGGCCAATCCGTGATTGCCAGCCTGGGCCGACAGAATCGCAGTCAACAGCGGATCGCGTGTGTGGGCGCGAATCATGGACGCAGCGCTGAAGAGTGCCCAGCGTGCAACGTTGGAGGCACGAAAGGGCAACGTCAGGCGATCGCGCCACGTGCGCGCGTCCATCTGGGTGTTCAATTCGTGTCCGATGCTGTCGACGGCGCGAAGATAGTTCTCGATGCCGCGCCGCTCGGCGGGAAAGCGCGCCTTGAGCCGCTCACCAAATGCGTCGCGCCCGCGGGGGATGTCGAAGCGTTCATCGCCGACGCGCACGTGGTCAATGGCGTCGGGGTTGAGTTCCAGAAACGTGAGGTCGTTTGCGACGCCGAGACCCTCGTAGATTTCGCGCGTTCGTCCGCCCGGCTGTAGCTCGCCGACGTAGTGAACCCCCGGACTGAAGCGATACCCTCCGAGCGGAAACGAGTGGCACCATCCGCCGGGCAGATAGTGCTGCTCGAGGACCAGTACCGTGAGCCCCGACTGCGCGAGGGGCAACGCCGCAGCGAGCCCGCCCGCGCCCGAGCCGATGACGATGACGTCGTAGTCGCGTGAATCCACCGTCGGAACTCCGCGCCTAGTGGAACGAGTGGCCGGTAAAATAGAGAACCGCGACGACGCAGAGCACGATGCCCGCGGGGGACCAGCCGGCGTATCCGTAGCGGGAGTGACCGATGCCCCCGCCGAAGAGCGCGACGACGAAAACGATGAGTAGGATGGTGAAGAGCATGGTCAGGCCTGTGCTTTCTTGGCGAGTTCACGCGTGGCGTCTTCGAGCTTGCGCGCAGCGGACTTGAGCGACCGCGCAGCGGAGTCGCCGGCCACTTCGAGCTTCCCGGTCACGACGGTGACGGCATTGCTTGCTGCGTCCGCGAGCTTGTCGGCCGCATGTTTCGCCGTGTCGGCAACGTGGTCGATCTTGCTCTTCGCGTCGTGGGCGACGTCGTCGATCGTTGATTTCGAGATGGGGCTTTTGTCGGTCATCGAATTCTCCTCGCGCGCACGGTGTGCGGGCGATCCGCACGGAATCGTGTTGTGCAAGGACGTGGCCAACCCGTTTTCCGCGGATTATCGCGACGCTCAGCGCGGAGCGATCGAACTGATGGATCCAGCGCTCGATTCTGATGGATCTCGGGTCGGCCGAGGGGTCAAGCCGATCGGTCGATCGAATCGAGCGAGGGTCATCGGTGGCGCCCGTTGCTCGAGGATGGCCACCCGCATTCGGCGACGTCGATCAACAGAAGTTCGGTGTCTTCGCTCGCGGTCAGCGAGACCGAACGCTCGTCGATCACGCCGGCTCCGTCGCCCGCGCCGACAACTTCGCCGCCGAGCGTTGCCCGGCCCCGGACGATGTGGAGCCAGGCGCAGCGTCCCGCGAGAATCTCGTGAACCAGATGCTTTCCCGGGAAGAGGATCGACGAGTAGATCCGGGCATCGCCGTGCACTCGAAGCGAGCCGTCGCGCCCGTCGGGCGACGCGACGACCCGAAGCACCGCGCGGCGATCGCCCGTGCCAAATCGCTTCTGTTGCACGCCAGATTCGGACGGGAGTCGGGTGGCGCGGATCCAGATCTGGAATGCGCGTGCCGACGAAGTCGTCGACGCGTTATGAGCCGGCGGACGCACGCCGTGCGCGGCCATCGAGCAATGAAACTCGCCCGCGGGCATGCCGTAGGGCCCGACGCTGAGGCCGTCCCCGTTCAGAGCGCCCTCGACCACGTACGTCACCAACTCGAGATCGTCACGCGGCCGAAACAACAGCGTGGCGCCAGGTGCGACCCGGTGCTCATCGAGGATGTCGAGCGCACCGAATCCGTCCGTGAGCAGGTCCTTGGGGTCGTCTGGATCGAATGACCGGGCGACGTCGTCCCCGAGTTCACTGAGACGACGCCGCACGGCATCGCGGCGGAGCGTGATCATCTAGTGCGCAGCCATCACTCACGTGCACGCAGCATTCGGGCCATCGGTCGCGCGGACAATTGGTCCGGCGTGCAGGGCGTGGGCGCACAATTTGCACTCTCAACAATCATCGGTAGCTTCGTACGAGATCAGGCCCTTCGCTGCAGAGTCGGCGGCGCCTCGTCTGCCGTCGACGACGACGCGTTGGTCAATGCATTCAACTTGGAGTACAGAGCACATCGATTCGATCGAGAGGGCAGCCCGGAATGCGAGTAGACGATCTAGATCACAAAGAGCTGCTCGAGCTCGATCCGAACGAGGGCGTGATCCGATTTGCGGGGCAACGGGCGTTGCTGGTGGATGCCGTCGCGATGGGCCTTCTGCGCAAATATCTGCTCGAAAACTTTGGATTGAGCGCCGCGCGGGCGGTCCTGACGCAGTTCGGCTTTGCCCACGGCTGGCGCATGGCGGACGCGCTCCAAGCCGAGTTCAAATGGGAGACCGACGAGGAACGGATTCAGGCTGGCGCGCGAATGCTGACGCTCGAGGGGCTCTTTCTCGTGAAGTCAGGCAGTGAGGGGCCCCTGTCGGTCGACGGTTCGACGCTCGTGGCCTCGTACGAGGCGGAACAACACCTGCTGCAGATCGGACGGGCCGACGCGCCAATGTGTTGGACGATCTGCGGCCTGATGAGTGGTTACATCAGCCGTGCGGTCGGCAAGGAAATCTACGTCCTCGAAGACCGATGCATGGGCAAGGGCGACGCGGCGTGTCGTCTGTACGGCAGAACACGAGAGCAGTGGGGAGGCGAGCGTGCCGAGGAGCTGCGTTTCTTCGAGGCCAAGCGCCTGGCCGACTGTCTCGACGTGTCGCTCCATCGTGTCACCGAGACGCTGAAGCTCACGGAGCAACGACTCGACGAGCGCCGGCGAGCGCTCACGCGCATCGTCCCGGACGCGGCCGTGCCGTCGGGGATCATCGCGAAAAGCAGCGCAATGCGTCAGGTGGTCGACCTCGCGCAGCGCGTTGCGAAGGTCGACGCGACGGTGCTGATCTCGGGCGAGAGCGGTACGGGCAAGGAGCGAATCGCGCGGCTCGTCCACGACGAGTCCGCTCGCGCGGCCGGCCCGTTCATCGCGGTGAACTGTGGCGCGATCACGGAGACGCTGCTCGAGAGCGAACTGTTCGGCCATGCACGCGGTGCCTTCACGGGCGCTACGCACGACCGACCGGGGCTCTTCGAGGCCGCAAACGGCGGAACACTCTTGCTCGACGAGATCGGCGAAGTTTCCGCCGGGATGCAGGTGAAACTGCTGCGCGCGCTCCAGGAGCGCGAGGTTCGTCGCGTGGGCGAGAACAAGAGTCGCCGCGTCGACCTTCGAGTGATCTCGGCGACCAACCGGGATCTGATGCAAGCCGTCGCCGAAGGATCGTTCCGCCAGGACTTGTACTACCGCCTCAAGGTCGTGGAACTCCACGTGCCGTCGCTTCGGCAGCGACGCGACGACATCCTGCCGCTCGCCAGGTTCCTGCTCGCAGAGGTTGCCCTGAGAATGAAGCGGGATATCTCGGGGCTCGCGCCGGGCGCGGCCGATCAGCTCGTGCGGTATGAGTGGCCCGGCAACGTGCGAGAACTGGAAAATGCGATGGAGAGCGCGACCGCTCTCGCGCGCGGAAACCGTGTCGAAGCGGAGGACCTGCCCGAAGCGGTGCGACGCGCGTTCCCGGTGCCGCTCGCGACGGAGGGCTCCGTGATTCCGCTCGAACAAGTCGAGAAGGATTACATCATCGCAGCGCTGGAACTGAACGGTGGGAATCAGTCGCGCACTGCCGAGCAACTTCGCATTGGCTCGGCAACGCTGTACCGCAAGCTCAAGGCGTACGGTCTCATCGGCGGAAAGGGCGCCGAACGCAAGTCCGCGCCTGGGTGAACTCGACGCGCTCGGCACGAAGGTTGCTCGATTCCGCTGCGTGAATAGGCCGTTCGCAGCGCTGCGCCATGCGCTCACGTTCAAGATGACGGCGAAGCAGTACTTCGTCTACCAGACGTTCGGCTCGATCTTCGTCAATGGCGTGCTCAACGCGGGATCGATGTGGTTCAAACGCCGTCAGGCGGTCGTGCCGTTCTGGGGCTGGTCGGGAATCGCCTTCGACACCCTGCTGACGACATTCACGTTGTCCGCGTTGACCGTGGTATTCGGCACGTTTGCCATCCACCACGACTTCAAGGCTGGGCGCTTCGAGATGTTGACGTGGACCCCGAGAAACCATCGGGTCTTGAAACTGTTCTCGTACTCGACGCCGTTGCGGGCAACAGTGTTCGGTCCGTTGTTCACGCTCGTGCTCGTGCCGCCGACCCTCGGAGCACTCATGCTGGCAGGAGTGCACGAACTGCGCTTCTGGCCGTTCTTCGCGTTCAAAGTGCTCTACGCCGTCATTCTGGGCATGGCCGTGACCCCGCTGAACGCCCTGTGGGTGCTCACGAGCCCGAAGCGAACGTTCTGGGAGGTCGTCCGCGGCGACAAATAGGCCGCCGCACTCAGGCCGCGTCGAGGACGTCCGGGTGGACCACCGGGATGAGCGCCTCTCGAACCTTTCGAACGAGCGACTCGGGTGTAATCGGCTTCTGTATGAACGTGATTGTCGAGTCGAGAATACCGTTGCGCACGAGCGTATCGTCCACGTAGCCAGACATGTAGAGCACCCTCATCCCTGGGCGACTCGCAAGGAGGCGCGCGGCCAATTTCCAGCCGCTCATCTTCGGCATCACGACATCCGTCAAGAGTAGATGGATCGTCCCTTTGTGCTGCTCACACAGTCGAATGGCCTCGTCCCCACCTGCGGCCTCGAGGACGTCGTACCCGTACTTGCGAAGAATCGTGCGCGCGACCAAACGAACGCGTTCCTCGTCCTCGACGAGGAGGATCGTCTCGGAACCGCGGAGCGCAGTTGGGTGGAGCGGGACCAGCGGGGCACGAGCAATCGCCGCTTCGTCCACCGTCGGGAAATGGATTGTGAACGTCGTGCCCTTCTGTGGCTGACTGTACAGAGAGATCGTTCCGCCACTCTGACGCACGATCCCGAACACACTTGCCAGGCCGAGGCCCGATCCCTTCCCGATCCCCTTGGTCGTGAAGAAGGGCTCGAAGACTCGCGCCTGGATCTCCTTGCCCATGCCGACGCCCGTATCCGTTACGGACAGTGCCACGTGCGGACCCGGTTTCATTCCGACGTGCTGCGAAGTGTAGGTCTCGCTGAGCACGACGTCGGTCAGCTCGATGGTCAGCGCTCCGCCTCGGAGCATGGCTTCGCAGGCGTTCATCGCAAGATTCATGATGACCTGCTCCATCTGCCCCGGATCGGCCTTGATCGCTCCGAGGGTTCGCGGCACGAGCAGCGTCAGCGTCACGTCTTCAGGGATTACCCGGCGAAGCCTCTTCTCGATGGCGCTGAGAACGTCCGCGAGCGCGACGATGCTCGGCGGAAGGACCAGCCCGCGGCTGAACGCGAGAAGCTGCCGCGTCAGATCCGCGGCGCGCGAGCCAGCGCTCTTGATCTCTTCGAGGGCCTCCCGCACCGGGTCACTCGCTTGGAGATCGGCGGCGAGGAGTTCGCTGTAGCCCAGAATCACCGACAACAGATTGTTGAAGTCATGGGCCATGCCGGCGGCGAGGCTCCCGATCGCTTCCATCTTTTGCGACTCGCGAAGTTGTTCTTCACTCCGCCGGAGCGCGACTTCCGAGGCCTTGCGCTCGATGGCGTGCCGGATCACGCGCTCCATCAACTGCGGTGTGATCTGGTCCTTGACGAGGTAGTCCGCCGCTCCGGCTTTCATCGCCTGAACATCGACGTCGTGATCGCCTCGGCCCGTGAGCAAGATCATCGGTCCGACAAAGCCGTCCGCGATCGCACGCTCGATGAGCGAGAGCCCGCTGTGCGGACCGAGCCGGTAGTCCACGAGGCAGACATCGTGCGGAGTCCGAAGCTCCTCGAGCGCAGCGTCGTAGGTTCGCGCCCATTGCACATCGAAGCCCGCGCCATCGCTGTCGCGCAGTAGCTTACCTGTGAGCAGGTAGTCTTCCTCGTCGTCCTCGACGACCAACACACGAATGACTGGGTCCCTCATCCTAGTATCCGCCCGCAGCGTCTGGGAGCTGCACGATCTGGAACCAGTATTGCCCCAGGACCAGCATCACGTCCACGAGGGCCGGAAGCGTGATGGGCTTGCTGATGAACGAGTTGCTGCCGAGGTCGTACGCCTGGACGATGTCCTGCTCCGCCTTCGACGTCGTCATGACGACGATCGGGATGCGGCGAAGAGCCGGATCGGCCTTGATCTCCGCCAGCGCCTCACGGCCGTCCTTCTTGGGCATGTTCAGATCGAGCAGGATGAGCCCCGGCGTCGGCGCGAGTGCCGGCGGAGCGAACCGCCCCTCGCGGCGCAGAAAAGCCATGAGATCCTCGCCATCTGTCACCTCGAAGATCGCGTTGGCGAGCCGATTCTTCGCGAGGGCCAGATCG